>ENA-OQCX01000013-OQCX01000013.1-human-gut-metagenome-genome-assembly--contig:-NODE-13-length-82189-cov-9.057408_pt1 | contig 82189 bp, 80 predicted proteins | sample MGYA00242762_ERZ504587 | MGnify/ENA primary metagenome ERZ504587 (study PRJEB26092, sample SAMD00036337) | human gut metagenome | host: Homo sapiens | study: EMG produced TPA metagenomics assembly of...
ACAAACGGTTCTGTATGAGGCAGTGAAGCAGGGTGCCTTTGCACGATATTTTGATCAGAAGAAACTTGGCATGTATTTGATGAAAAAATTACATTTTTCTGCTGGAGAAGATATGCTTTTGCCTCTTCAGAGATTTCGGAATTATGAAGAACCAAGGGAAACAAATGAAAGAATCTTTCAATTTCGTGCATATGCCAATAACAGAGATGGGCTTGCGCTGAAAACAGTCGGTTCCTCTCTCATGGAGCGACCGGAAAAAAATAAGATTTTAATCGTATTAAGTGATGGAAAACCCTGTGATATGAGCATACAATGACCAGGAACTCGCCAGCCCAAGATCTATGACGGAGAAAAAGCTGTGAAAGATACTGCATATGAGGTGCGTCGGGCCAGAAATCAGGGAATTTTCGTGATTGGTATTTTTGCAGGGAATGAAGAAGAGCTCTCCGTGGAAAAGAGAATCTATGGAAAAGACTTTGCCTATATTCGTAATATCAGCAATTTTTCCCGTATGGTAGGAACTTTTTTGCGAAGACAAATTGATATGGAATGAAAATGGAGGAATCACTATGGGTAAAATTGAATTTGCCAATTGCCAGGATGTAAGAAATCAGAAAAAGATACAGGAATTAGATTGTCCACGCTGTCATGAACCGGGAGGCATTGAAGCCTTTGTGAAAGACGGGATACTTGCAGAGGACGGAGTATGTGATAACTGCGGATATATTCTTCCAGAAGGAACAGAACTGGAGGAAGTGAAGTAAGACAGTTTGAAGTAATCCCGAATCTCACCTATAAATCCGGTGAACAGATGGAGCAACTTGGCAAGTATGGTTTTCTTCGCAGAGATTATCTGAAAAACCATCGAAATTCAACCTATCAGGTGATGCTTCTGCAGGATACGATAGGAGAGCATCTTCTGGAAGTGGACAAGGCAGCCAGGGAACGGGAAGAAGTGATTCTGAAACAGTTGGAAGAAAAAGAACCACTGCCGGATAAGGAGAAAGATCAGATGGCATGGGTAAGAGCTGCCAATCAGCACAGAGCGATTGCAGAAGAGATTATCCTGAAAGAATTGATTTATGTATAAGGATTGGCAGTAACTAATCTGGCAGGTAACTGATAAAAATAGAATATTGTGAGCGAAGTAAGACGTGAGTCATAAGATATGGCTTGCGTCTTTTCCTTTTGAACTGGAAAGAAGGATAGGAGCATGGCACAGATTTTTCGTGTAGAGAGAACTAAGAATTTTACGGTAATGAGTAATCATCATTCAAGAATAAGAATCTGACATTGAAAGCGAAAGGTCTATTATCGCTGATGTTAAGTTTAAAGTATCAGGCGGAACAGAATAGAAAGACAGCTGAGAACGAAAGTGCAAAAATTGAAAAAAAGGATAAGATTGCAATCAGAGAAAATAAAACGAGATAAAATTTTTCTGTGGAATCGGATATATAGTGGCACTTGTACTTTCAGCTTGTCTTATTAAGATGTGTTTCTTGTGATTTTAAATGCGATATTTCAGAATTGAATTACGATTTTTGATAGATTAGATTGTTTGAAACGCATTTTTATGATATGATGATAAATACCATGTGAACAGATATTTCAAGCAAATAAGATTGAGGTGAAAAAATGGCAGTTAGTTACAAGAAATTGTGGAAATTGTTAATTGATAAAGAAATGATGAAGAAAGATTTGCGTGCAATGACAGGAGTTAGTACAACAACGATGTCTCGATTATCAAAAGATGAAAATGTAAGTACAGAGATTCTGTCAAAGATATGTTCTGCTTTGAATTGTGATGTAGGAGATATCATGGAATTTGTTCCTGATAAAAAAGAGGAGCAGTAAGGAGGTACGGGAACATGGATCATTCTTATCCTTATATTGCGTCTTTGACCAGAGAGCCGTTCCTTTTCTACGAAATGCGTTCTACCGCAAAGCTAATGGTAGAAGGAAATTCCGATGATGCAATTGTTAAAGAAATTGTAGAGCAGAATCTTTTTCAGTATCCAACGGAAAAATCTATTACACGCATGGCGAAAGCTTGTATAAAACGGCTTCATGCACTGGAAGATGATTCGCTGGTTGTTGCGATTGCGTCACAGCCAACGGATGTAGCAAAACAGATTTGTCTTTATGCCTTGATGAAGCAGAGCCGACTGGTTTGGGAATTTATGCTGACAGTCATTGGTGAGAAGTACAGATTAAGGGACACGTCTTTTGGTAAGATAGATTTGAATACATTTTTTATGCGTTTGCAGGAGCAGAATGATACCGTGTCTTCCTGGAGCGATACTACAATAACAAAGTTAAAACAGATTATTGCCAGAGTGCTTGTTGAAACAGAATATCTCGACAACCGGGGGCAGATCATTTGAATCCAGTATGGCTGCATCCTGTTTTGGAGAATGCCATCAGAAGCAATGGTGATATGGCGATACTGCCGGCGTTTAATTGCTTTTCTTAGGAGGTAGCCAATGAGTGACATAAAAGAACGCTTGGATAAAGTTCGGGCATTGATTCAGGAACCGGAGTTCCTGGAAGGCAAGGGACTCAGCAATGAGGTGAATATCAGAATCTTCTGTTATGAACCGGAGAATGAAATGGTTGTCCGTCATTTTGTGAATCAGCTGGAAACTGATCAGTCCTTAGATTGCCATTTGATCGTTTGTAATTTATATAAAACATTTCTCTCTATCTGCGATGATATGGACATTACAGATGCGATTCCCGATATGGAAGAAGCTGACGGAAGTGCTTATCTTCTGGAGCAGCTTAACTCCGCAATCGGTAATGGAGAGTTCATTGATAAAATCCAGTATGAGCCACACGAACCGGGTGATGTGCTGATGCTGACAGGTGTGGGCGAGGTGTTCCCGTTTATGAGAATCCATACGTTATTGGAAGCCTTGCAACCGTATTTTTCGGATGTTCCGATTTTGGTTATGTATCCGGGTGAGTTTGATGGTCGTCATGTAAAACTGTTCAATCGTCTGACACCAAATGATTATTACCGGGCATTCAATGTCATAGATTAAGGGGGATAAAGCCATGATGATTCGAGATATGTTTGCGGATGACATTAACCGCAAAATCAATGGTGTAATTAAAGTAGATCAGGCTGCTGATGATGTAATCGAGCAGGAGTTAAATGAATATGTCATTACCAGAGAATTGAAGAAACATTTCATTACGTTCTTCAATTATTACGGTGATGCTTTTGACCAGCCGACAGCCGATATGGGTGTTTGGATTTCCGGTTTCTTTGGAAGTGGTAAATCTCACTTCCTGAAAATGCTTTCGTACCTTTTGGAAAATAAAGAGGTAAAAGGTATTCGCAGTGTGGAGCGTTTCCGTAAAAAGTTTGAGGACGACCCGGCAACCTTTATGCTGATTGATCGTGCCACAAAGGGACAGACCGAGACAATTCTGTTCAATATTGATATTGAGGGATTCAGCAATAAAGATAAGACTGCGGTTCTTCGTGTATTTGCCAAAATGTTCTACAACCATCTGGGATTTTACGGAGAAAATCTGAAAGTTGCCATGATGGAGCGTTATATCGACCAGCAGGGAAAAACGGAGGAGTTCCGCAGAGTTTTTGAAGAAAAGAAAGGCAAGTCCTGGATGGAAATGCGCCGTGCCTTTGCATTCAATGGAAAGTTTATTATTCCGACTTTAATGGAAGTTCTGGATATGAGTGAGGACGATGCCAAGGCATGGTTCAATGATAAAACTGCAACAGAAATATCTATTGCTCAGCTTGTGGAAGATATGAAAGCCTATGTGGATACTAAGCCAGCCAACTTCCGTCTGCTGTTTATGATTGATGAGGTTGGTCAGTATGTTGGTACGGATACCGATATGCTTTTGAACCTCCAGTCTCTGACCGAGAAAATCGGAAGTGAGTGTGAAGGTAAGATTTGGGTGGTCTGCACTGGACAGGAAGCGATTGATGAAATCATCAAAGTTCGTGCTGATGAGTTCTCCCGTATCCAGGCACGTTTCAAGACAAGACTGAGTTTATCTTCTTCCTCCGTGGATGAAGTCATCCAGAAGCGTATTCTGAAAAAGAAACCGGAAGCAACAACGGATTTGGAAACCGTTTATGAGCAGAATGATTCTGTTTTGCGTAACCTGTTCAGCTTCAATGGCTCTATTCTGGATATTAAAGGCTATTCCGGTCCGAGGGAATTTACAGAGAACTTCCCGTTCGTGCCGTATCAGTTCATCATCATGCAGAAGGTATTTGCGGAAATCCGGAAACATGGAAATTCCGGTAAGCACCTGTCTGGTGGTGAGCGTTCTATGCTGTCCGGTTTCCAGGAAGCTGCACAGAAAATTCAGGAGAAGGATGAATATGCACTTGTTCCGTTCTTTCGTTTTTATGATACTGTACATACTTTCCTGGATGGTTCGATTCGTCGTGTAATTGAGCGTTGCCAGAAAGCTGCTGACAACGGGGACGGCATTGAACAGCAGGATGTAGATGTACTGAAACTTTTGTACTTGATTCGATATATTGATGATATTCCTTCCAATTTGGATAATATCGTAATTCTTATGGCAGACGATATTCGTGTGGATAAGATTATCATGCGTGAAGCTGTCCGAGGATGCCTTGATCGTCTGATGAGCCAGAACTATATCGGCAGAATTGGTGACACTTATAACTTCCTGACTGACGAAGAACAGGATATTCAGCGTGAAATAAGAGATACTAATGTGGATACTGCTTCTATCGTAGAGCGTATTGCTCAGATGATTTACGGTGATATTTTCACAACTAAGAAGTTCCGTTATGGAAAATATGACTTTGCCTTCGACCAAATGGTAGATGGTATTACTGTCGGTGTGGCAACAGGCGGTATGCGTCTACGTTTCCTGACTGTTGCTACCGATGCTATTGAAAAAACGGATTATCGTCTGATGGCAGAATCCAAAGGCAACGAAGCAATCGTGGTCCTGGCTGACACACCTTACTATGAATCTCTGGAATCTGCTATGAAAATTCGCAAGTATGTAAAGCAGAGAAATGTAAGCCAGCTTCCAAAAACTGTGCAGAAAATCATAAGTGACCAGCAGGACGAAGCCGGAAAATATGAGCTGAGTGCCATGAGCGAATTGCAAAATGCCATCGAGGGGGCACAGTTCTATGTAGACGGTGAGCATCTGGAAATCAAAGCCGGAAATGCAAAGAGTAAGATTGACCAGTCACTTGAATATCTGGTTGCCCATGTGTATAGCAAGCTCGACTTGATTACAGATAATGCAGGCAGTGATGCAGATATTATTGCGATTCTGACAGGTGCGGTAACAGCACTTCCGGGCATGGAACCGAACCGTAATGCTGCTTCTGCCATGGAAGAATATCTGGAAATGCAGGATGCGAAAAAGCTGCCGACTTCTATGGCAGATGTGCAAAGCAAATACAGTGCGATTCCGTATGGATGGAAAGAAATTGATATTGCTGCGGTTGCGGCACAGCTGATTTATTCCCAGAAAGTAACCATCAAGTATGCAGCAATACCATTCAGCCGGATGACCCGAAATTACCGGATATGCTCCGCAAAAAGAGTGAAATCGGTAAGACTTCTATCAGTAAGCGTAAAACCATTTCCGTAACGATGATGCGTGATGTGAAATCAATGCTCCGGGATTATTTCGATGTTATGGATGTACCGGACGATGAAGATGGTCTGATTCGCTTTGTGACTGAAAAATTCGGTGAACAGCGTGATTACTATGCTTCTCTGGATGCCCGTTATGATGGACATAAATACCCAGATCGTGCATTGGTGCAGGAAGCTATTCATCTGATGGATGATGTACTTTCTCAGAAGAAAGACAATATTGCCCTAATTGAGCGTGTACTGAAAAAAGAGGATGCTCTATTCGATAACAAGGAAGCCATGAACAACGGCATTGAAAACTTCTTTAAGACTCAGGTAACAGTATTCGACCAGGCAGTGCAGTTTGAAAAATCTCTGCACGACGATCTTGACCGGATTGCAGAAAATGAGGAAGCACATAAGGCACTGAATACTATTCGATTGATTACGATGGTTCAGACCGGAAGCAAGTTCAACTATAACCGGATTCGTGAACTGAATCCGTTGATGGATACGGTTCGCACCGCCCATGACAAGATGCTGGGAGAAAAACGTGCTGAGGTTCTGGAAACGGTTCGTCAGTGTATGGAAGCGACCCATACTGCCGCAAACGGCGATTCCAAGGCATCCCATCTGATTGAAAAATCGGATCGGTATTTCAGCCAGTGCAAGGAAAAAATTGCAGAATTAAAGAGCCTTGCCCTTCTGGATGCTATGTTCTTGCCGATGTGCCAGTACAAGGATGATACTATCAGCAATATCGAGTCAGTTCTGGCTCCGCCTGCACCGAAGCCGCAGGTACAGCCGACACAGCCAGGAAAAGAAACTGCTCCGGCAAAGAAAAAGGTTGTCCATGCTTATAACCGACAGGTTGTATTCCAGGCAAAGACCTTACAAACGGATGAAGACATTGATGATTATGTAGAGAAGATTCGTTCTCAGCTGAAGCAACTCTTGAAAAATTGCGATGAGATCAAGCTGAACTAACGAGGAGAGACGAGTATGGATAAGAATGCGATTAAAAAATTTGCTGTCTGGGCAAGAACAGAGCTGATCGCCCGTGTTTCCCTGAAAGGCGTGGAATACGGTATCACAGAGGATAATATCGAGGCCGCCAATGCGGACAGCGTTGGCGGCAAAGTCCTCACTGCTGATGAAAAGAAACAACGTCAGGCTTTGATTGCCGAGATTAACGATAAAAGCTATAAGCAGGTCATGGAGGAGGTTGCTTACACTTGGTTCAATCGCTTCTCTGCTCTGCGATTTATGGAAGTCAACGGCTATCTTCCTTCCCATGTGCGTGTATTCACGGACGAGGAAAACAATTTTAGGCCGCAGATTATAACCGAAGCCATTCATCTGGATTTGGATGGACTCAATATGGAAAAAGTCTATGAGCTGAAAGATGCGGAAAAGACCGAAGAACTGTATAAATATCTGTTGATTGTGCAGTGCAACGCCCTGAATAAGGTTCTGCCGGGAATGTTCCAAAAGATAGCAGATTACACCGAGCTTCTTCTGCCGGACAATCTGCTCCGTGAAGGCAGTGTCATTCAGCAGATGATCGAGCTGATACCGGAGGATGACTGGAAAGATGCTGTCCAGATCATCGGCTGGTTGTATCAGTATTATAACAGTGAGAAAAAGGATGACGTTTTCGCAGCACTGAAAAAGAATGTGAAAATCACAAAAGAAAACATCCCTGCAGCAACCCAGCTTTTCACACCGGACTGGATTGTTCGCTACATGGTAGAAAACAGCCTTGGTCGTTTGTGGCTGGAGGGACACCCGGAGCATCAGAGCAGCTTCTTCCGACAGAGGAAGAACAGTCTGCTTATGCTGCCGGAAACCGTGACCCAGAAGATGCCAAATGGCACTACTATCTGGAAGAAGCCGAGCAGGAGCCGGAAGTACAGGCACAGCTGGCTGAAATCCGTAAGGAATATGCCGCACTGACACCGGACCAGCTGAAAGTCATTGACCCATGCTCCGGTTCTGGTCATATCCTTGCGTATATGTTTGATGTGCTGATGAAGATTTATGAATCCTACGGATATACCACCCGTGAAGCGGTGGAATGTATTGTAGAGAATAATCTTTACGGTCTGGATATTGATGACCGTGCGGCACAGCTGGCTTATTTTGCAGTAATGATGAAAGCCCGTCAGTATGACCGCCGATTCTTCAGCCGTGGCATTCAGCCCCATGTGTATGCTATTGTAGAGAGTAATCATGTAGATAAATTTGCGGTAGATTATTTTTGTAATGGCGATGCGAAGCTCATGACAGCGATGGACACCATCATCAAGGAACTGCATGATGCAAGGGAATATGGTTCTATTCTGACGGTAACACAGCAGGATTGGTCTGCGCTGTATGACCGTTTTGCAGAGGTTACGGAAGATATAAATATGTCCCGTGATACGACACTCAGAGAATTATTGCCGTTGGTACAAGGGGCAGAAGCTCTGGCTCAGAAGTATGATGCAGTTGTTACGAATCCGCCGTATATGGCACCTACGGAACATCAAAAACCATATTTGTTGAAAAATTTTAAAGCGAGTAAAAATGATATGGCAATGGCTTTTATGGAAAGAAACCTCGCTTTTTGTAATAAACAAGGTTATAGTGCATTGATTATATTTCCAACGTGGATGTTTTTGGCGAGTTATGAAAAATTAAGAAAAAGTATTGTGAGTGAAAATACCATTATCAATATGGTATATCCAGGAAGGGGGATTTTTGGATCAGACTTTGGTACAACAGCTTTTGTTTTGGAAAAACGAAAAATTGAATCTTATAAAGGATCATATTGTAAATTATTTGATGCGATTGGCGAAGTTGAAACGGCTGAAATACGTGAACACCAATTTTTGGACAGGAAGGGCTATTGTACATTCAAACAGGATGATTACAAAATTATTCCAGGAGATCCAATAGCATTTTGGATATCTGATAATTTTCTGAAAACATTTAGAAATAAAACAATAGGTTCTTTATGTGATGCAAAAGCTGGCATTGTATCTGGGGATGACGATTATTTTTTGAAAATGTGGTTTGAAATTCCTATAGTGGAAATAACCTTTGATGCAAACAATTTTGAAGATCGTACAGCATACAAGTGGGTGCCTATTAACAAGGGGGGAGCATACAGGCGACATTACGGAAATTATGAGTATGTAATAAATATATATGATTTATGGAATCGTCAAGAGAAAGTTAATGTGTCTGTTAGAAGAAGCGAACCTGAATTTTATTTTAAGAAAGCATTGAATTGGTCAGCTACAACAATGGGCGGTTCATCATTTAGAAATAACTAATAATAAAACATCAAGTACAGCAGCACCAAGTTATACTTTAAGAATGATGATGATTTATATGTATCACTTGCACTTCTTAATTCATGTATTTCGCAAGTATATATGGATTTATTGAATCCTACTGTTGGATTGAAATTAGCTAATGTAGAAGCTGTGCCGGCAATCAATTTTGAAAAAATGGCAGTATTCCTTAGATCATCATGTGAAAACAATATTGCACTGTCAAAGGAAGATTGGGATTCTTATGAAATATCATGGGATTTTGAACAGCATCCATTAGTCAAAAGAAAAGAATTACATTCGCTTGAAAAATGCTATTTAACATGGAAAACAGAGTGTGAAAATCGTTTCTTAAAGATGAAAGATAATGAAGAACATATAAATGTTGTGATTTTGAAAGAGTACGGGCTTGAAAATGAGGTATCATGTGAGGTGCCAGAGAAAAGCATATCTGTTCATCGAATTTTTGACACAAAAGAAGATATACCAGTATCAATGGATGGAAGTTATTATGTAAGAACAAAAAGAGATGAAATAGTTTCTCTTATATCATATTCTGTTGGATGTATGTTTGGACGGTATTCATTGGATAAAAAGGGAATCGTCAATGCAGGTGCTCCTCTCAATGTTAATGAATATGTTTCATTTTCTGTTGATAAAGATAATATTATTCCAATTTGCGATGATGAATATTTTAAAGATGATATAGTTGGACGGTTTGTCGAATTTATAAAAATTGTTTATGGTGCCGATTCACTTGATGATAATTTGACGTTTATTGCAAAGGCATTAGGGGGAAAGGAAGTCCACGAGAAATAATTAGAAATTATTTTGTGAATGACTTTTATAAGGAACATTGCGCTACATATTCGGGAACGGTAGGAAAAAGACCAATTTATTGGTTATTTGACGCTGGTAAAAATAATAGCTTTAAGGCTTTGATTTATATGCACCGTTATCAGCCGGACACCATTGCTCGTATTCGTACCGATTACGTCCATGAACAGCAGGCTCGTTATCGCACTGCCATTGCCGATCTGGAACAGCGTATTGCAAATACTTCCACCGGCGAGCGTGTGAAGTTAAAAAAGAAATTAGCTACTTTGCAGGCACAGGATACTGAAATCAGAACCTATGAGGAAAAGATTCATCACCTTGCCGATCAGATGATTTCCATTAATCTGGACGATGGCGTGAAGAAGAATTATGCAATTTTCCAGGATGTTTTGGCTAAAATAAAGTAAGGAGAGAGTGAAATGACTCGTAAACAATTAGAATTGCGGATAAAGGCTAACGCAGAAAAGTATATACATAAAGATACAGAAGCATGTGTGGATGCGATAATGGAATTATATAAGCGTATCCCCGATGTGGGAGGAGTTTTCAAACCTCTTTATAGATATAGATCTTTAAATTCAGATGAGCTTAATAGTTTGGAAAATGAAACTATTTTTATGAGATGGCCGTCGTCGTATGATGATAAAAGTGATTGCACTCCTGTATTTGATTTTGAAGAGATTAGTGAATATATCATCAAAAAAAATCATCCGATTTTAAACGCAGAAAAAGTAGTCAAAGAGTTTATCAATATTGACGATATTATAGAAAATCCGAGATTTGCAGAAAAAATAAATGAAATGCGAAATATGTGGATGATCGCTTGTTTTACGGAAAGATATAACAATAGTAAGATGTGGGCGCAATATGCGAATAATTTCAGTGGTATTTGTTTGGTTTATAGTTTCTTTGATGTTTTGGAAACAATTAAACATACTAAAGGAATGAGTATTATGCCGGTAAGGTATGTAGACAATAGAGATAAATATAAGGATATTTGTCTAAATCATAAGGATTTACTTGAATTCAATGATGAAACTGAACCGAAGTATCAGCTGACATGTACTACGAAGGAAAAACTAAGCTATAGCTTTGAGGAAGAATGGAGATTGATTTATGAGAGAGAAAAAGTGAATACAGATGGCGAAAAAAAAGGTGACTGTATTCCATTCATAAATCCTGCTGTGATTATTTGCGGAAATTCAGTAGACAAAAATTCATTAGAGTATCAAAGGCTTATAAGGATAGCAAAGGGAAAAGGAATAAGGGTAATATAATATTCTAAAAGCTATGTACTGCGTAGCAAATTGAGAGCGAGGTGTTACAATGACCATAGAAGAAATTCTTGCAGGAGAATCGAAGGATGTGGAGTTCAAAGAGAACCTGCCGGAGAAAAGCCTCAAATATATGAAATCTGTGGTTGCCTTTGCCAATGGAACCGGCGGAAAAATCATTTTCGGAATTGCCGATAAAACCAGAGAGGTTGTTGGCTTTGACAAGGAAGATGTGTTCAAGAAAATGGATGCCATTGCCAATGCCGTATCAGACAGCTGTGAACCGGCAATTATCCCAGATATCACTTTACAGACGGTTGATGGTAAGACTGTCATTGTGGTAGAGGTTTTTGAGGGCAGACAGCGCCCGTATTATATCAAAGCCCTTGGTAGAGATGGCGGTGTATATGTCCGTGTTGCCGGAACTACCCGCCTTGCCGATGAGTATATGGTAAAGGAGTTGTTGTTTGAGGGCAGTAACCGCTACTATGATCAGGCTTTATGTACTGGGTTAAATGTTACAGATGAAGATATTGATACCCTTTGCAAAGCTATGAAAGAGCAGGCTGTCAGAAATGCTCGGACAGAGGAACAGAAAGCATCGATTAAAGATGTAGGCAGACAGCAGTTGCGTTCCTGGGGAATTTTAATCGAGCGTGATGGAAAAGATTTTCCATCCAATGCGTTTGCAATTTTGACAGGCAACGGAGGCCTTCATGTTGCAACGCAATGTGGTGTGTTCAAAGGTACAACGAAAGCGGTATTTGTTGATCGTAGAGAATATACCGGACCGCTTTGGGAACAGATAGACGAAGCATTTCAGTTTGTCTTAAGAAATATTCATCTGGGTGCTACTATTGTGGGAATTTATCGCCAGGATGTTTATGAGATTCCACCGGATGCCATTCGTGAGTTGATTATCAATGCTATGGTACATCGTAGTTATCTGGATCATGGTACGATACAGGTAGCGGTATATGACAACCGATTGGAAATCACTTCTCCTGGGAAGCTGCCAATGGGACAAACGATGGAGCGTATGAAAGAAGGTTATTCCAAAATCAGAAATGAAGCCCTTGCCCATGCGTTTGCTTACATGAATCTGATCGAGCATTGGGGAAGCGGTATTCCGAGAATTATTGATAAAGTGAAAGCTGCCGGACTTCGGGAGCCGGAGTTTATTGGTGGCGAAGTGGATTTGCGTATCAATATTTATCGAGGTCAGGTTGATACCAATAACGCCATAATTAACGCCAATGACACTAAAAATGGCGCTAATGGCGGTAAATGTGGCGCTGATGATGGCACTAATGGCGCTGAAGTGCCGCTTAATAAGGAACAGACGCAGATAGAAAAATTGTTGCAGATTATAGAGAAGAATCCGTTTGCAACACAGGCATATTATGCGGAAAAAATGGGTATATCGAAAAGAACGGTTTCTCGAATGTTCGCTTCTTTACAGGAAAAAGGTAGATTGGTACAGGGCGGAACAAAACGAAAAGCAAATTGGAAAATTATAAGGTAGGAGGACAGCATGGATACAGACAAAATAATACAAGATTTAAATCGCAGGTTTGCTGCACCTCTTCCTGAGTTTTATCAGCGTCGTATCATTTTCTGGTACGATGAAGATAAGGAATTTGAGGATAAATTGGATGAAGTGGTTTTAGAAAATGCAAAGGTGATTGCACTGACTGGAAATAATGCGTTTTCTGTAAAAAAACTGCTTTCAGTAGATGATTTGAGCACAAATTATCTGGTTTACAGTCCGTGTGTCTATAACCGCCCTGATGATAACTGGCTTCTGGATGTGGAGCTTTACAGCGAAGAGTTTCGGGCGGATCTGATTTCTATCTGGATGGATGAGATGGGACTTATATCAAATCCGGCAATGAGGAAACAGGTTAAAAACTATCGTGCTTATTTTAATGCGAAAGACCGTCGTTTGAAAGTTAGCACGCAGAATAAAGTTCCGGAAACACCGGCACAGTTACACATGGCTGTCATGGCGGCAATCTGTGGATTGAAAGATGCACAGCCTAATATGATTCTCCGTAGTGTGTTCCAGGCGGGACTGGATTTGAATAATAATACGGTTTATCAGGATTTTGTAAAATATCATGCAGACGCAGCATTTTGGGCGATGGTTCGTCAGGGATGCGGATTTGTGGAGGAGGAACCAGCTTGGGCGATTGGCAATTCATCTACTTTTAACCGCGGCGACCCGTACCATGCGGCAGGAATATCTTGCCGGACTGGACGGTTTTATTTCCATGCCACATCAGGCATATTGCTATGATTTTATTTCTGAATGGCTTCATAGTGACAACATTCCGCAATTATATGATGTGGCACGTTATGTTGAGGATGAAGCTCGTCTGTATCAGCGTTTTGAAAAGCTGACAGTAGAAGATTTGGTAGGAACAGAGTGCTTTCCGTGTATTAACGAAGTAATTCTGACAAAGCTAATGACAGAGATTAGTGACCATATTATTGATGTGGATACCATTACGAATACCGTTGAAAAACGTAGAACTTGTGTATGGTATGAGCCATTTGAAAATTTTTATGACGGTATCTTACAAGTGGCGAATATGCAAAGTTTCTTTAAGGAACATTCTGCCGGATTCCATACCGCAGAAGCGAAAAGTATCTGGAAAGAATATACTGAGAGCTACTATCAGATGGACACTTATTACCGTTTGTTCCATCTTAGTTTTCAAAAGAGTTTGGAGACTTCCAATATTCTGCTGGATGATTTGTTCAAGCATGTTGTCGATAAGGTGGAAGGACTTTATACGCACTGGTTCTTAGGTGAGTTGGGCAACAACTGGTCGGATGTATGTGCGGATGAACTGGCAACTTACGGTAAAGTTCTGGAAGTACCGCAACAGGAGGATTTTTACCGTTCCCGTATCCAAACCTCGGATACGAAAGTATTTGTAATTATCTCAGATGCCATGCGTTATGAAGTGGCGGCTACGATGGCAGATCAGCTTCAGCGAGAAACGCAAAGTAAGGTTTCTATCAGCAGTATGCAGAGCATCTTTCCTTCTACTACAAAGTTTGGTATGGCAGCTTTGTTGCCGCACAAAGAACTGACAGTAGAGGTTCGGAACGATATTTTGACGGTTTTGGCAGATGGACAGTCTACGGCAAGTACTTATAGGGACAAGGTTCTGAAAACAGAAGAGTCGGCAAGCGTGGCTTTAAAGTATAATGACATCATTGCTATGAAACGAGCGGAAAGAAGTGCTTTGGTGAAAGGGATGGATGTGGTCTATATTTACCACGATACCATAGATGAAGCCAGCCACACTTCGGATACTGCTGTTTTTGCTGCCTGTGACAAGGCGATTTCAGAATTGAAGAATCTTGTGCGTATTATCGTAAATGAATTTGGCGGAACAAATATTCTAATTACAGCAGATCATGGATTTCTTTATACATACAGTCCTTTGAAGGAAGAGGACAAAGTAGATAAAAGAGGTTTTTTTGATGTGGATGTAACAAACCCTGACATTACAAAAAAAGAAAGCATCAAGCGGTGTGTAGAATATGGCAGAAGATATGCAATTATGCAGAAAGGTGTGCAACCAGATTACTTGATGCCTGTAAAATTCCTGGGCGGAAATACGGAATTTGATGGATTTGCACCGAGAGAAAGTATTCGTATCAAAATGAATGGCGGCGGTATGAATTTTGTGCATGGTGGTATCAGTTTACAGGAAATGGTTGTTCCGGTGATTGAGTATCATTATCTCCGCAATGATTCTATGGAATATAGGCGAAATAAGCAGAAATATGATACTAAGCCGGTAACGGTTAATTTACTGTCCGCAAACCGTAAGATCAGCAATATGATTTTTTCATTGAACTTCTATCAAAAAGATGCGGTCAGTACAAACCGTGAAGCTGTAACCTATCAGGTTTACTTTACAGATGAGGACGGCAAGCAGATTAGTGATATTCAGAAGATTATTGCAGATAAGACCAGCGATAACGGTGCAGAAAGAACTTTCCGTTGTCAGTTTAATCTAAAATCTTTAAAATACAGCAATACCGCTACTTATTATCTGGTAATTGCAGATGAACAGGGATTACAGCTGCCACAGAGGGAGCCATTCCAGATTGACATCGCCTTTGCGGTGGACGAGTTTGATTTTTTTAGTTAATACCGCAGGAGGAGAGAAAGATGGAGCAATTCGCAGAGGGTGAAAGTACCCGTGAAGAAATAAAGAACAAGCTCCGTCAGAACTTTGACGGTAAGATTGTTCGGAAAGACCTGACAAAGAAAATTAAAGAAGGGGCGAATGTCCCAGTGTATGTTCTTGAGTTCTTGTTGGGACAGTATTGCAGTTCAGATGATGAGACTGTTATAGAGAAAGGTGTACAGAACGTGAAGCGTATTCTTGCTGACAACTTTGTACGCCCGGATGAATCACAGAAGATTCTGTCTCAGTTGCGTAAAAAAGGCAGCCACACGATTATTGATATGGTGACTGTTCGACTGGATATGAAAAAGGATTGCTTTTTTGCAGAGTTTTCTAATTTGGGCGTCGGTAATGTACCAATTGCCGACGAATATCCGGAAAAATTTGATCGCCTGCTCTGTGGCGGTATCTGGTGTATTATTCAGCTGGATTATGAGGTTGAAGGCGACAATAATTTTGGTATTGAGGACATTGATGGAAATCCACTTCGTTCCAAACAGAAAAAGCAGAAAGATATTTCACCAATCAGTATCCGTAAGCTGACACCGATCCAGATGCCGCACATTGATATTGATGAACTGAAGCAGGGACGAAAAGCTTTTACGAAAGATGAATGGTTGGATATCCTTCTTCGTTCTATCGGCATGGAGCCAGATGAATTTACATACCGTGAGAAATGGTTACTTTTGACCCGTATGATTCCATTAGTTGAAAATAACTTTAATCTTTGTGAGTTGGGACCGAGAAGTACCGGTAAATCTCATCTTTACAAAGAGATTTCACCGAACAGTATTTTAATCTCCGGTGGACAGACGACGGTTGCAAACCTGTTTTACAATATGGGACGCAAAACGGTCGGACTGGTCGGCTTATGGGACTGTGTAGCCTTTGATGAAGTGGCTGGTATCAAGTTTAAAGATAAAGATGGCATTCAGATTATGAAGGATTACATGGCATCCGGCTCTTTTGCCCGTGGCAAAGAAGAAAAAGCTGCTACTGCGTCCATGGTATTTGTGGGAAATATCAATCAAAGTGTGGACGTGCTGTTGAAAACATCCAGTCTGTTTGCACCTTTCCCGCAGGAAATGGGAACAGATACAGCATTTCTTGATCGTATGCACTGTTATCTTCCAGGATGGGAGATACCGAAGTTCAGACCGGAGCATTTTACTAATGATTATGGTTTTATCAGTGACTATTTGGCAGAGTTCATCCGAGAGCTTCGCAAGGAGCAGTATGGAGATGCACTTGATCACTACTTCCGTCTGGGGAGAAATCTGAATCAGCGTGATACAATTGCGGTTCGTCGTATGATAGACGGTTATCTGAAGTTGATGTACCCAAATGGTGAGTTTACCAAAGAAGAACTGGAAGAAATTATTCAGATTGCATTGGAAATGCGTCGCCGTGTCAAGGAGCAATTGAAGAAGCTGGGTGGTATGGAGTTTTATGATGTGAACTTCTCTTATATAGATCTAGAAGATATGTCAGAACATTATGTTTCCGTACCAGAACAGGGTGGTGGTAAGCTGATACCGGATGGAATGTGTAATCCGGGACAGGTTTATACCGTATCCAGAGGAAAAAGTGGCATGATTGGTGTATTCCGTTTGGAAAGTCAGATGCTTCCAGGCAATGGCAAAATTGAACGGACTGGCTTAGGCAGTGATTCTAAATGCAAGGAAGCGGTGAACACGGCATTTAATTATCTGAAAGCCAACGGCAATCGGATCAGTGGCTCTATCAGCACCTCGACCAAGGATTACATCATCAATTATCAGGATTTGCAGGGTATCGGTATGACAGACAAATTGGCACTTCCAACATTGATTGCACTTTGTTCGATTGCTCTTGGAAAGCCTGTTGTCAGCAACTTGGCAGTGTTGGGAGATATAACAATTAGTGGCACAATGATAAAGGTGGATGAACTTGCCAATACACTTCAGGTGTGTCTGGATAGCGGCGCAAAGAAGGTGCTGATTCCAAGTACATCGTTTGTTGATTTTGCAAGTGTTCCAGCTGATCTGATGAGTGCATTTCAGCTGATTCCGTATCAGAGTGCGGAAGATGCAGTGTTTAAGGCGTTAGGGGTAGAGTAATATAAGGAGGGATAAAATGTTTGAATCAGGGCTTGAATTTTTAAGGGCAGATTTTCATCTGCATACACAAAAAGATAAAGAATTTTCATATAGTGGTGAACCAAATGATTTTGTGAAATCATATATTTCGGCATTGAAACAAGCTAATATTTCTGTTGGAGTTATTACCAATCATAATAAATTTGACAAAGATGAATATAAAGCCTTAAAAAGGGCAGCAAGCAAAGAAAAAATATTTATATTACCTGGTGTGGAATTGACTGTTAAAGAGGGAGCTAATGGTATACATACTCTTATAGTTTTTAATCCTGATGAATGGTTAGAAAATGGTAATAATCACATTCAAACATTTTTAACAGCCGCATTTGCAACAATATCTAATCCTGAAAATAGAAATACAAAATGTTGTTATGATTTAAAAAGCACATTGGAAAAACTGGAAGAGTATGGAAAAGATTATTTTGTAATATTTGCCCATGTTGATCAAGGCAGTGGTTTGTTTAACGAATGTGGAGGCGGTCTTTTAGAATCGCTCTCAGGACTTGCTCCGTTTAGAAAACGAGTTTTAGGAATACAAAAATCGAGGACAAGGGATAATATAAATAAATTTAATCGTTGTTTTGGATATATTCCAGCTCTTATAGAGGGATCGGATCCTAAATCATTGAAAGATATTGGAAAAGGCGATAAACAAACATATTTAAAAATCGGAGAATATTCATATGCGGCGATTAAATTTGCATTACAGGACTATAAAAGTAGAGTTGCTGAATCATTACCGGAAAGAAGACATGGTATATTGAATCTATAAGTTTTCAAGGCGGAAAATTTGATGGTCAGACTATTAGATTTTCATCAGAGCTTAATTCGTTAATTGGAATTCGCGGAAGTGGAAAGTCGTCTGTGCTTGAAGCAATTCGTTATATATTTGATTTACCGTTGCAAACAGATAAAGAATATAAAGAATCACTGATAAAAAATATTTTTGGCTCTGGAGGAAAAGCAACATTATCTGTTGTTGATAAACATGGCAAACATTATATTGTTAGTCGCATATACGGAGAACAGAGTAATGTTATAGATGAAAATGGACTTGACTTAAATATACAACCGTCAAGCTTGTTTGATGGAATTCAATATTTTGGGCAAAAAGATCTATCAAATAGTGCTGATCATGAAAATGGTCTTCTTGAGAAATTGGTTGGTGGAAAAATAGGGAAAAGTGCAGAAATAACATCTTGTGTGAAGGAGTTGACAACATCGGTTTCTCAATTATTAGATGCGAATAAAATTCCAGAGCAGATTGAGGAATGCAAAATTAAAGAATCTGAAGTTGAGCATAAAATGTCTATTTACAAGGAAAAAGGCGTTGCAGAAAAATTAAAAAAACAAACTGGATATACAACAGATAAAGCAAAGTTGGATTCTGTAAAAGGACGAATTGATTCAGCAGTACGAGAATTAAAAAAGTGTTATGATAATAATAAAGATGTGACTTTAGGCTTGCAGGGCGTGGAAAGTGTTTATAATTCTGATATTATAAAGAAGGCAAGTGATATTTTAAGTGCAATTGGAAATGAAATTTTAAAAATTGGAGAGGCCGTCACGCAGATAGAAAGTAATTCGTTAGAATTTGCAGATGTAGTGGAAATGTTATCGAAAAAAATAGATGGATTATCTGATGAATTTGCTGAAATAAAAAGAGAAATCAAAGATGATACGTTAGATATTGATGGATTTGTCAAAATGACAGAAGAGCTGGAAAAATATAAAGAGAATTTAAAGCAACTAAATGAACGAGCTAAATCCAAAAAACAAATAGAAAGTGCATTCAAGAAAGCAATGCGTGAAAGAAATGATATATTATTAGAACAATTCAATGCATATAAACTTGAAATTCAGAAAATTAATGAATCACAAAATGAATTAAAAATCACTATTGATTTTAAAGGTGACAGAGATAATTTTAAATCACAGATGAAGACTGATTTTAGGGGGTCAGGTATTTCTGAAATAAAATATCAATACTTATGTGACACGTTTAGAGATTATGTGGAGCTTATAGAAGACTGGATATTATGTGATGGTATGAAAATCAAGGAAATTATTTCATCCTCAGAATATACAAAGCTTGATAAAAAATTGCAAGATCAGTATGCGGATCTTCTGAAGAATCAGGTTTCCAATAATGTTGAAATATATTATCATGACAAATTATTACGACACCATTCAATAGGGCAGCGTGCGTCAGCTCTTATATTGTTTATACTCATGCAGTCTGATAATGATATTATTCTTATAGATCAGCCAGAAGATGATTTGGATAATAAAATTATTTACGATGAAGTAATTACAGCAATTGCGAAAAAGAAACAAGATATACAATTTATTTTTGCTACACACAATGCTAACATTCCAGTTCTGGGTGATGCTGAAAGAATTTTTGTGGTTGAGTATCAAGATACAACGATTGATATATCGCAAGGGAATATTGACCTGAAATCTACACATAAGCAAATTGTAGATATTATGGAAGGCGGAGAGGAAGCATTTGATAAAAGGCAATTAATTTATACGTCATGGAAATAGATTGCATAGATGATCAGATTAAAAAATCAAGAACAAACAAATATGTATATTCCATATTGGGCATGATTTAAGTTTCGCTAAGTTTCACTTATATAGGTGTCTGAGGAAAATTTAATAGAAAAACATGAAAAAAGCACTGAAAACCGTGTGATCGGGAGATCCATGTAGGTGGACAGCTTGTATATTATGAAGGTGAAGAAGGATATTGTTTCCATGATTCAGAAACCAAAATAGATGCAGAAATCAGGGACATTCCTATGACACAGATGGTATATGATGCGTTCCGTAAACAGAGAGAGCTGAACCTGATGCTTGGTTTGCAGAGTAATGTGGAGATCGGTGGACGTAGTGGATTCATTTTCAATACAAAGCATGGACGTCCGATTATGCCGGCGGGAGTGAACAGTTTTCTGAAAAACATTGTTAATGCCTATAATTAAGAAAGAAAGCAAACTGGCAGAAGAAGAGAAGCGAGAGCCAGAGCTGATGCCTCCTATTTCATCGCATACCCTTCGTCATACGGGATGTACCAGACTGGGTGAGAATAATGTCAATCCCAAAGTTATGCAGTATGTGATGGGGTGCTGGATGTCCGGGGGACATCCGTTTAGCACCGACCGTAGCGGAGCGAAGAACATTCAGATGCACAGATCACAATGAATGTCTACAATCATATTGCAAAGAAGTCTCACGTGGAGAATGAGATGTCTAAAATAAATCTGCCGAAAACTGTACCTGCTGTGGTATAAACCATAAGCCGTTGTCGTAAAATGTGCTAAGAAAATTAGACGAATATATTTTTCCAAAGATTTGTGGTAAAAATGTGGTCAAATCAAGAAAATAGAGTGCGAAAGCAAGTGAAAAATCCCTGTGAAGCCCGTAAAATCAAGGCTTCACAAATTTTTCACAAAATAATTAGCACTCACCTCTTGACAGTGCTAATAATAAGTGTTATATTACAGCTAGAACAAAGGAAGAGGGATACAAAGAGAGGAAAAGAAGAAAACCTCCGGTATCCGGAAGCCTTTCCGTTCCAAAGAAACAGGTAAACAAAAAGATCCGGTGAAAAGAAAAACCGGAGAAAAAGCATGGATCAGGTTCCATGAGAAGAATAAGAAGGAGCGATGACTTATGTTAATGCCTAGTATTTTTGGAGAAAATTTATTTGATGACTTTTTCAACGATTTTCCGTTCTATGATTATGACAAAGAGATGAAGAATACAGAAAAGAAACTGTATGGCCGCAAAGCCAGCCATGTGATGAAAACAGATATTCGCGAGCTGAATAATGGCTACGAGGTAGTGGTTGACCTTCCGGGCTTCACAAAAGATGAAGTTCAGGCCACACTGGAAAATGGTTATCTGACCATCAGTGCAGAGAAAGGTCTTGACAAAGACGAGAAAGAAAAAGAGAGCGGCCGCTACATCCGTAAAGAGCGTTACGCAGGTGCATGCAGTAGAAGCTTCTATGTAGGTGAGGATATTACCGAAGAGGATATCAAGGCTGAATTTAAACACGGTCTGCTGAAACTCTTCGTACCGAAGAAGGAAGCAAAACCGGCTGTGGAGCAGAAAAAGACAATCTCCATTGAAGGATAAAAGAAAAAAAGCAAAAGCGTTGCCGCCCGGGAATGTTAAAATTCCCGGGCGGCAAAATTTTTATCTTTTTCCGGCGAAAAGAAACCGAGCCGGGGCGTGCGGGAAAAAAGGTGCGAGGATAAAACGGCAGGGATGGATGCGCGCGATTTCCGGATTCGGAAAATAAATTGTATACAATAATGTACTTGCTATTTGGGAACAGGTCGGATACAATAGGCGTGACAATTACAAAATGAGAGAACTCGTATCAAAAGGAGAAATCATGAAGAAAAGAAGAAGCGTACTTGCGCTGCTTTTAGTTGCAGCTCTTACTGTTGTACTTGGCGGATGCAGGATGGCAAGGATGGGAAAGCAGATTCTTCCGATACCACAAGTTCTCAGGTATCAACGGAATCAACCCCGACAGGGGAACCTGTTATGGGAGGTTCCATCACGGTAGGAATTCCTCAGGACATTGAGGATAGTCTTGACCCACACAAATCTGTTGCGGCAGGAACGAAAGAAATCCTATTCAATATTTATGAGGGCCTTGTAAAGCCCGATGAAGAAGGAAATCTGAACGATGCGGTGGCAGAGAGCCATTCGATCTCGGAGAATGGAAAGGTTTATACCTTCAAGCTCCGGAATGGTGTCAAGTTCCACGATGGAACGACCGTCACTGCAGAGGATGTAAAATATTCAATCGAACGCTGTGCGGGTATCAACGGAGACGGAACGCCTCTGGTAGAGGCATTTTCCAATGTAGACAAGGTTGAAATTCCGGACGAGAGCACGATCGACATCTATTTAAAAGAGGCAGACACCGAGTTTCTTGCCTATCTGACGGTGGCGATTGTACCTGAGCATGTGGAAGATCTGGAAGCAGATCCAGTCGGAACAGGCCCGTTCCACTATGTATCACGGTCCCCGCAGGAAAACATTGTCCTTGAAAAATTCAGCGATTACTGGGATACGGAAAATCAGGCGTATCTGGACAAGGTAACATTTCGAATTGTCAAGGACAGCAATGCAGTCGTAACAAACCTGAAATCCGGTACACTGGACATGTATGCACGTCTCAGTTCCACACAGACAGCGCAGCTTGCCGAAGATTCCGATTTTACGATTTATGACGGCGGTATGAACCTGGTACAGGCGCTGTATCTGAACAATGCCGTGGAACCGTTCAACAATGTGAAGGTGCGCCAGGCGCTCTGCTATGCGGCAAACCGTCAGGAAGTGCTGGATATGATTGCGGACGGAAAAGGAACGATCATCGGAAGCAGCATGTTCCCGGCATTTGGAAAATATTATGTGCCGGAACTGTCAGAGCGATATAATCAGGATATTGAGAAGGCAAAAGAACTGTTAAAAGAAGCCGGATACCCAGATGGATTTGAGCTTACGATTACAGTGCCAAACAATTATCAGCAGCATATCGATACAGCCCAGGTTCTGGTAGAGCAGCTTAAAGCGATCGGTGTTACTGCCAAAATTCAGCAGGTCGAGTGGGACAGCTGGCTGTCGGATGTATATGCAGACCGGAATTTCCAGTCCACGGTTGTCGGCGTTGATGCGGCCTATCTGACCGGACGCGCACTCCTGGAACGGTTTACCTCAACATCATCCAAGAACTTTATCAACTACAGCAACGAAGAGTATGATAAACTGTATCAGCAGGTTAAGACCAGCACGGATGAAGAGGAGCAGGTTGAGCTTTACAAAAAAATGGAAACACTGCTCTGTGACGATGCGGCAAACCTGTATATCGAGGATATGGCATGCGAGGTTGCTCTTCGGAGCGATTTTGCGGGCTATCGGTTCTATCCGCTGTATGTGCAGGATATGGCTAAAATTTATAAAGTAAAATAAAAATCAAATTATAGGGGACTCGAAAGGCAGAGGGAAAAGAAAAACTCTCATTCAATTGTCAAATGCTGCCGGAAGAGTCCCCTGTAATTATTAGTAGAAATCCCGAAAATATGTTAGGCTTGACTTTTTTTCCGACACTGCCTACTATAGAAAAAGACAGAGAAAACGTAAGGGCTCCGCGGCAATGCAGGAGGCCTTTTTTTAAAAGAAGGGGGAACCATGACAGATTTTCTGGTAAGACGTTTTGTAAAAGATTATGAGAAAACCGACAACGCGGATGTGCGCACGAGCTACGGCATTTTGTCAAGTATCGTGGGAATCTGCTGCAACATTCTGCTGTTTACGGCAAAGCTGCTGATCGGTGCCGGAATGAACTCTCTGGCGATCATGGCGGATGCGTTCAATAACCTTTCCGATGCGGCATCGTCTGTGATCAGCTTTGTTGGTGTCAAGATGGCAAACAAGCCGGCCGACAAAGAGCATCCGTTCGGGCATGGACGGATCGAGTATATTGCAGCGCTGATCGTTTCGTTTCTGGTTATTGAAGTCGGCTTTACGTTTTTAAAGAGCTCCCTGGAGAAAATTCGCAATCCGGAAGAGATCACATTTCAGATGGTTCCGTTTTTGATTCTGGTGCTCTCGGTTGGTGTAAAGCTGTGGATGGCGCTTTTCAACCGAAAACTGGGAAACCGCATTCAGTCGAAGGTGATGCTGGCAACGTCGGCGGATTCCATGGGCGACGTGATCACGACGAGCGCAACGATCGCTTCTACATTGATCTGCCATTTCCTTTCGGTTAATATCGACGCAATCGCAGGACTTGTTGTGGCGGTACTCGTTATGTGGTCCGGTATTTCCATTGCAAAAGATACATTGGAACCGCTGATCGGGCAGGGCGCAGATCCGGATCTGTATGCACGGATCATGAAAGAGGTTGCTTCCTATGAAGGAATTGTAGGAACCCATGATCTGATTGTCCACAACTACGGGCCTGGCAGAAGTATGGCATCGATCCATGCGGAGGTGCCGCGAGATGTCGATATCGAGGTATCGCATGATATTATCGACCGCATTGAACATGAGGTCGGTGAAAAATTGGGGATTCTGCTGGTCATCCACATGGATCCGGTGGAGATCCACGATGCGACGGTTCTTGCGACAAAGGAGAAGGTAAGAAACGTAATTTCCATTCTCGATCCGGAGCTTTCCTTCCACGATTTCCGTATGATCAGCGGGGCGGAGAAAAAGAAGCTGATTTTTGATCTTGAAATCCCGTATTCTTATAAGAAGAAAGACTGTGATCGCGTGATCGGGCAGATTGGGGCGCTGATGAAGGAAATGGATGAGAAGTATGAATGCGTCGTCAACATCGACAAAAAATACGTGGCGGGAGAGTGACAACGGCCGGGTTGAGCCGTCAAATCCCTTCCAAAATGTTCCAAAAGTCAGTTTTGAAAATAAAATTTCAAAAGGATGTTGTACTTTTACTCTTGCTGATAGTGTATTATACATCTTGTCGCAAGGCAATGGCTATCGCCAAACGGTAAGGCAACGGACTCTGACTCCGTCAGTTCCTGGTTCGAATCCAGGTAGCCCAGCTCATTGAAAGGTCTCAGGTCTCGTACCTGAGGCCTTTTTCGATGCTCAAAAACAAATACAGCAGGAGGAACGAAACGATGAAGTATTCCTTTACGAGCAGAATCCGCTACAGCGAAATCGGTGAGGACGGAAATCTCACCCTGCCGGGGCTGATCAATTACTTTCAGGACTGCAGTACCTTCCAGTCGGAAGCGATCGGCGAGGGCGTTGCGGAGCTCAAAAAACGAGGCTGCGCCTGGGTGCTGTCCGCGTGGCAGATTCATGTGCGCCGCTATCCATCCCTCGGTGAAGCGGTAAAAATCACTACATGGGCGAGCGGCTTCAAAGGATTTCTTGGCATGCGTAACTTCACGATGGAAACAGAAGACGGCGAAATACTCGCCTGTGCCAACTCCATCTGGTCTTACGTCAATATGGAAACGGGTCATCCCGTCCGCGCACCGAAAGAGACGACAGACGCCTACGGCATTGACGATCCGATCAACGAGGATTTCGGCGAGCGCAAAGTGAAAATGCCGGAAGCAGATTTCATCGGCGAACCGTTCCCGGTGCGGCCGCACAACCTCGATACGAACCACCACGTCAACAACGCACAGTTCATTTCCCTTGCCGGTGAATGCCTTCCGAAGAACTTCACCGTGCACCGGATGCGCGCCGAATACAAACAGCAGGCGCACCTCGGTGACGTCCTGCATCCGCTGCGCGCCGAGACGGAAAACGGCTGTTTTATCTCACTGAACGATGAAAAAGGACAGCCATACGTAGTTGTGGAATTTCAATGATTGTGGTACAATCGGAAAGAATAAGATACGAACGTAATAAACACAATGAGGAAAGGGGAATTTGCCATGAGAGCGCAGAACCTTACACTGTTAACTGATTTATATGAACTTACCATGATGCAGGGCTACTACGAGAACCCGTCCGATCAGATCGTGGTATTTGATGCATTTTACAGAAAGAATCCATGCGGCGGCGCATACGCCGTATGTGCAGGACTTGAGCAGGTAATCGAGTATGTCCGCGATCTTCACTTTTCGCCGGATGACATCGACTATCTCCGTTCCCTCCATATTTTCAACGATGATTTCCTGGAGTATTTAAGAGGCTTCCATTTCACCGGAGATATCTATGCGATCCCGGAAGGAACCGTCGTATTCCCAAGAGAACCGCTCTTAAAAGTTGTCGCTCCGATCATGGAGGCACAGCTTGTAGAGACCGCGATTCTGAACATGATCAACCATCAGAGCCTGATCGCGACGAAAGCATCCCGCGTTGTTTACGCGGCAAAGGGCGACGGCATCATGGAGTTTGGACTCCGCCGTGCACAGGGACCGGATGCCGGTATCTACGGCGCGCGTGCTGCCATGATCGGCGGCTGCATCGGAACCTCCAATGTCCTGACCGGACAGATGTTTGACGTTCCAGTCAAGGGAACCCACGCACACAGCTGGATTATGAGCTTCCCGGATGAGTACACCGCATTCAAAACGTATGCGAAAATGTATCCGGAAGCCTGCATTCTTCTCGTAGACACCTACGATGTTCTCGAATCCGGTGTTCCGAATGCGATCCGCGTCTTCAAAGAGATGAGAGCAGAGGGCTTACCGATGAAGGGCTACGGCATCCGCATCGACAGCGGTGACCTGGCTTACCTGTCGAAAAAAGCATATCAGATGCTCGAGGCAGAAGGTTTCGGCGATGCCATCATTTCCGCATCCAGTGACCTCGATGAGTACCTGATCGACAGCCTGAAAACCCAGGGTGCGAAGATCAATTCCTGGGGCGTCGGCACCAACCTGATCACATCCGGTGACTGGCCGGCATTCGGCGGCGTTTACAAGCTGGCAGCAGCAAAAGATAAAGATGACGCAGAATTCACACCGAAGATCAAGCTGTCCGAGAACTCCGAGAAAGTAACAAACCCGGGCAATAAGACGATTTATCGTATTTATGATAGAGAAACCGGAAAGATCCGTGCCGACCTGATCTGCCTCGCAGACGAGACCTTCGACGAGAGCAAAGATATGATCATCTTCGACCCGATCGAGACCTGGAAAAAGACGAAGATCAAAGGCGGAACCTACACCTTACGCGAGCTCCTCGTTCCGATTTTCCAGAAGGGCGCATGCGTCTACACTTCTCCATCCGTCATGGAGATCCGCGACATCTGCACCAGAGAGAAAGATACCCTCTGGGAGGAGTCCAAACGTCTGGTCAATCCGCATGAGGTTTACGTGGATCTGTCCGACAAGCTGTACCACATCAAGAGCGACCTGCTCGAGGAGATGAGCATGAAGGCTCTCGGCGAGCAGTAAGAAAGGAAGTCAAATGTTAAATATAGGAAGAAAGCAAAAGCTGGTAGTAGTAAAGAAAGTAGAATTCGGTATTTATCTTGGGGAGACCCGGGAAGCGGGCGAGAAGGAACGTGTTCTTCTGCCGATCAAACAGGTGCCGGAAGGAACAAAAGAGGGAGATGAGCTGGAAGTATTTCTGTACCGCGATTCCAGCGACCGTCTGATTGCGACAACCAGAGAGCCGAAGCTGGTGCTTGGAGAGCTGGCTGTCTTAAACGTAGCTGCTACCGGAAAGATCGGAGCATTTCTGGACTGGGGTCTGGAAAAAGATCTGTTTCTTCCGTTTAAACAGCAGACCCGCCGCCTCCATCCAGGTGATGAGGTTCTGGTTTCCCTCTACATCGACAAGAGCGACCGTCTCTGCGCAACGATGAAGGTTTACCATTTCCTGAAAACCAATTCTCCGTACGTCGTAGGCGATATCGTAAAGGGAAGAATCTACGAGATCAGCGGAAACTTCGGCGTTTTCGTTGCTGTTGATGACCGCTACTCCGGCCTGATTCCAAAGAGAGAAGCACAGGCAGACTATCATGTCGGCCAGGAACTTGAGTGCCGCGTTACAGAAGTCAAAGAGGACGGAAAACTCTCCCTGTCCGCACGCGGAAAAGCGTACGAGCAGATCGCAATCGATGCAGAGAGCGTTCTTTCTGTGATCGAGGAATTTGCAGGTGTCCTTCCATTTGATGACAAAGCATCACCGGAAGTGATTCAGAGAGAATTCGGCCTCAGCAAAGCAGCATTTAAGCGCGCGGTCGGCCATCTGATGAAAGAAAAACAGGTTGTCATCCGCGACGGTAAAATCTGGACGGCAGAAAAAGCAAAATAAGAAAAAATCGGGCACTGGACAGGAAGCACATCCTCTCCGGTGTCCGTTTTTTTGTGTCAGACAGCAGATAAAATTTTGAAATTTTTTCTGCGCCCGGTTTGCGGTTGCGCGAAGAGAGGATTGCGCTTATAATATGATCTATATGACAAAAAGTGACACAGGATCTGATGGAGAGCGATGAAGAAAAAGAAAAGTAAGAAAAAAACATCTTTTATTTCCAAAACCGCAATGACGGTTTTAACGATCATTCTGATTATTCTGTTTTTCTGCATTATGTCGATGGTCGAGAAAATACAGGGAACGGCCCGCGTTGTCAACTATGCCGGTCTGGTGCGCGGAAAAACGCAGCGGATTATCAAGCTGGAGAATGCGGGAGAACCGCAGGATACGATGATTGCAGACATCAACGCTTATATCGACGGTCTGCGGAACGGAAGCAGCGAGCTGGATCTGGTGCGCCTGGATGACCGGGATTTTCAGGATAAGATGACTGAGCTGGCATCGTATTTTGAAGAGCTGAAGGCAGAGATTCTGCTGGTGCGTGAAAAAGGATATGAGAATACCGCGATTATCGAAAAGAGTGAGACCTTTTTCAAAATCTGTGACGAGGCGACGGGCCTTGCGGAAGCGTATTCGCAGAGAATGGCGTCTTCGCTGAAGAAGCTGGAGCAGGTGGTAGTAGGAGATATCATCGGTCTGGTGTTTGTCATCGGCATGGAGCTGATCAAGGCCGTCCGCTATGCGGCGGTGAACCGTATTCTGCAGAAGAAAGTCTATCTCGATGAGGCGACGGGCCTGCCAAATAAAAATAAATGCGAAGAGATTCTGGAGGGAAGCGACGGAGGAGAAGAAATTTCCGGCGTGTATGCGGTCTGCGTGTTTGACCTCAACAATCTGCGCACGATCAACAACAGTCTGGGTCACGACAAGGGAGACGAATATATCCGTTCCTTTGCCGTTCAGCTTCGAAAAGCAGTCCCGGAGGAGTATTTCGTCGGAAGAAACGGCGGAGATGAGTTTCTTGCCATTCTGCGCGGACTGAACCGCGAAGAAGTGGAAGCGTGCATGAATCACATCCGCACGCAGACGGCAGAATATTCCCGCCAGCACCCGGAGATGCCGATCAGCTACGCCGGAGGCTATGCACTGTCCACGGAATTTGAAGACTGTGATATCCGGGAACTGTTCCGCCATGCGGATCAGAACATGTATATCGACAAAAACCGCGCGAAGATGGAAGAAGCCGCCGCAGAGCGGAAGATCAGCCTGGAAGCGCTGGACGTCGTAAAGAAAAAGGGATACCATTTTTCCAACTGTATTTACTGCAATGCAAGACAGGACCAGTACCGGATTCTGCGTGCCGTTTCGGGCTTTTTCCTTGCCGAGGACGGCAGCTATACCGGTGCGGCCGAGCATATTGTGCAGGGCATCACGGATGAGGAAAAGAGAAAGGAAATGCGTAGAATGCTGGATCTTACCCATCTGAAGGAGTGCTATCAGAAGGGAGAAGAGAGCGTAGAAATTCTGTACGAGTATCAGGAGGCAGCGAAGGGGAAGCGCTCTGCCGGGGAAAAGTCACCATTCTGTTCTACGACGCGGCCGAGGACGGCGGACTGCACCATTTTCTGATGGGCTTTGAGCGGTTCCGCTCCAATGGGGAAGCTGCTCGGAATGAAAAAGAACAGCTCGACCAATACTATGAACAGATGAAACAGTCGATCATTGAAAACAGCCACTACGCCGAGGCACTTCTCGAGACGGCCGAGGCCGTGTTCGCCGTTGATCTGACGAATGATTCGCTGGAGCAGATTTTTTACCACAGCGGCAGAAGAAATTTGACCTCAATATAGATCTGCCGTGTTCCTACGAGAAATACTGCGGGGAATGCAGTGCGTTTGTCGCGGAGGAGACATTGGAATCATACCGCATTGTGGATTCCTCGAAGAAACTGCTGCAGCGCTTTGAAAACGGAGATAAGCAGGTAGTCGTGGAGTATCAGGAAACAGATGAGTCCGGCAGAAGAATATGGTTGCAGAAGACGGTTCTTATGTCACAGGATACCGTCTACGACCGAAAGACAAAGCGGGAGAGCGTTGTGGTACACGGCATGATCCTTTTCCGTGATACGTCAGAGTTCCACAGCCGGGAAGAGAGGGAGAAGATACGGCTTCAGGATGCCTTTAGAGCTGCAGACAGTGCAAGTCGTGCAAAAACAGAATTTATGAACCGCATGAGCCACGATGTGCGCACGCCGATCAATGGCATTATGGGCATGCTGGATATCATCCGCAAAAACCGGCAGGATGAGGCAAAAGTGGACGACTGCTCGATAAAATCAATCTTTCCGCAAGCCATCTGCTGGCACTCGTCAACGATGTGCTCGATATGAATAAGCTGGAGTCCGGAAAAGAGACGATCGAGAGCGCTTCTTTTGATCTGACGCATCTGATGGATGATGTGGCATCCCTTGTCAATGCGCAGATTACGGAGATGGGCATTACCCACCGTATGCACCGCGGTGAGCTGACGCACACGAGACTGATCGGCAGTCCGCTGCGCCTGCGGCAGATTATGCTGAATCTCTTCAGCAATGCAATCAAGTACAACAAGCCGGGCGGAACGATCGATACGTATGCGGGCGAAGTCTCCTGCGACGGAACCCGGGTCGTCTACGAGTTCCGCATCATGGACAGCGGCATCGGAATGAGCAGCGAATTTATCGAAAAAGAGCTGTTCCATCCGTTCACACAGGAGAAGTCCGGTGCGAGAACGCAGTACAAGGGAACGGGCTTGGCATGTCGATCGTCAAAGAACTGATCGAAAAAATGCAGGGCACGATCGAGGTAACGAGCCAGCAGGGCGTCGGAACGACGTATGTATTCCGGCTTCCGTTTTACATTGACTGCGAGGGACAGCGGATTCAGGAAGTAAAGACACGGATCGCAGGAAAAGAGCTTGTCCGTTTCCACGTTCTGCTTGTCGAGGATAATGAGATCAACATGGAAATCGCCGAGTTTTACCTGACCGATCACGGTGCGACGGTGGAAGAGGCATGGAACGGCCGCGAGGCGGTCGAAAAGTATGCGGCGAATCCGCAGAAATTTGATGTGATTTTAATGGATCTGATGATGCCTGTGATGGGCGGTCTTGAGGCAGCGCGGCAGATCCGCACCATGGGGCTTCCGGAAGCAAAACAAGTCCCGATCATCCCGATGACGGCGCAGTCCTCCGAAGAGAGTAAAGAGGGATGCCGCGCAGCGGGCATGAACAGCCATCTGACCAAGCCGATCGAGCCGGACAGCCTGGTGCAGACGATCTTGGAGACAACGGAACATGCCTTTGGAAAATAGAGGAGAAAACGATGAGTTTTACGCATTTACATGTACATACCGAATACAGCCTTCTGGACGGATCGAACAAGATCAAAGAGTACGTTGCCAGAGTCAAGGAGCTTGGCATGAACAGCGCCGCGATCACCGATCACGGCGTCATGTTCGGCTGTATCGATTTTTATAAAGAAGCCCGCGCGCAGGGCATCAAGCCGATCCTCGGCTGTGAGGTTTACGTGGCGCCGGGTTCCCGTTTCGACCGCGAAACCAGCCGCGGAGAGGACCGGTACTACCATCTGGTTCTGCTGGCGGAAAATAATACGGGCTATTCCAATCTGATGAAGATTGTTTCGGCGGGCTTTATCGATGGATTTTACTATAAGCCGCGTGTCGACATGGAGATTCTGGAAAAGTATCACGAGGCATTATCGCGCTTTCCGCCTGCCTTGCAGGTGAGGTGGCGCGTGCGATGGTGCGGAACCAGTACGAGATGGGAAAAGAGGCCGCACTGCGGTATGAGAAGATTTTCGGAAAAGGCAATTTCTTCCTGGAACTGCAGGATCACGGCATCTCGGAGCAGCGGATGGTCAATCAGCAGCTGATGCGCCTCTCGGCAGAAACCGGCATCGAGCTGGTGGCGACGAATGATATTCACTACACGTACGCAGAAGATGCGGATTCCCATGATATTCTTCTGTGCCTGCAGACCGGAAAGAAGATCACGGATGAGGACCGCATGCGCTACGAGGGCGGACAGTATTTCGTGAAATCCGAGGCGGAGATGGCATCGCTCTTCCCGTATGCACCGCAGGCAATCGAAAATACACAGAAAATTGCAGACCGGTGTAATGTGGAGATCGAATTTGGTGTCACAAAACTTCCGAAATTCGATGTGCCGGAGGGATACACTTCCTGGGAATACTTAAATAAGCTCTGCTACGACGGCCTCGAGGAACGGTATCACCCGGCGACAGATGAACTGAAAGCGCGGCTGGAATACGAGCTTGATACGATCAAAACGATGGGTTACGTCGATTACTTCCTGATCGTGTGGGATTTCATCAAATTTGCGCGCGACCACGACATCATGGTCGGACCGGGACGAGGATCGGCGGCCGGAAGTATTGTTTCCTACACCCTTGGCATCACACAGCTGGACCCGATGCGGTACCAGCTCCTGTTCGAGCGTTTCCTGAACCCGGAACGAGTTACCATGCCTGATATCGACGTGGATTTCTGTTTCGAACGCCGCCCGGAGGTCATCGACTATGTAACGAGAAAATACGGCAAGGACCGCGTTGTACAGATCGTCACATTCGGTACACTGGCGGCGCGCGGTGTCATCCGCGATGTCGGCCGTGTGCTGGATATGCCGTATGCACAGGTGGATTCGATCGCGAAGATGATTCCGAATGAGCTGAATATCACGATCGACAAGGCACTGCAGATGAACCACGAGCTGCGGGAGCTGTACCAGGGCAATGAAGAGGTTGCACATCTGATCGACATGTCACGGAGACTTGAAGGTCTGCCGCGCCACACGTCGATGCACGCCGCCGGTGTTGTCATCGGTTCGCGGCCGCTGGTGGAATTTGTGCCGCTCTCGCGAGGAAGCGACGGAACGATCGTCACGCAGTTCACGATGACGACGCTCGAGGAACTGGGACTTCTGAAAATGGACTTCTTAGGGCTTCGGACCCTGACCGTCATTCAGAATGCGACAAAGCTCGCAGAGCGTTACAGCAATAAGAAAATTGATCTGCTTCACATCGATTACAACGATCCGAAAGTGCTCGGCATGATCGGCGCATCGAAAACGGTCGGTGTGTTCCAGCTCGAGAGTGCGGGAATGAAAAACTTCATGAAGGAGTTAAAACCGCAGAGCCTCGAGGATATCATCGCCGGAATTTCCCTGTACCGGCCGGGCCCGATGGATTTTATTCCGCAGTACATCAAAGGAAAAAACAACCCGGAATCCGTTACGTACGATACACCGCTCTTAAAACCGATTCTGGAGCCGACGTACGGCTGTATCGTCTACCAGGAACAGGTTATGCAGATCGTACAGGCACTGGCGGGCTATTCGCTTGGACGGGCCGATCTGGTGCGCCGTGCGATGTCGAAGAAAAAGGCATCCGTCATGGAAAAAGAGCGCCAGAATTTCGTTTATGGAAACGAGGCAGAGGGTGTGCCGGGCTGTATCAAAAACGGCATTGATGAGAAGACAGCGAACAAGATCTACGACGAGATGATCGACTTCGCGAAATACGCCTTCAACAAATCCCATGCGGCGGCGTACGCGTTCGTATCGTACCAGACGGCATGGCTGAAATACTATTACCCGGTTGAGTTCATGGCGGCTCTGATGACCTCCTGCATCGATAACCCGGGAAAAGTCGCAGAGTATATCTTGAGTTCCCGCCAGATGGGCATTTCCATTCTGCCGCCGGACATCAACCGAAGCGAAGGAAAATTCACGGTAGACGGCCAGGCGATCCGCTATGGCATGGCGGCGGTCAAAGGCATCGGAAAGCCGGTCATGGAGGCGATCGTGGAGGAGCGGAGTGCAAACGGACCGTTCCGCTCGTTAAAGGATTTCGCGGAGCGCCTGAGCGGAAAAGAAGTCAACAAGCGGACCGTCGAGAACTTTATCAAGGCGGGCGCATTCGACTGCTTCGGCGTGACGAGAAAGCAGCTCATGTTCGTCTACGCCAATGTGCTCGATGATGTGGCGCGCGAGAAAAAAGATTCGTTAAGCGGCCAGATGAGTCTGTTTGACTTCGTAGATGAGACGACCAAACGGTCGTATGAAACGGTGTACCCGGATGTCGGAGAATACGAAAAGAGTGATCTTTTGGCGCTCGAAAAAGAGGTGCTCGGCATCTACGTCAGCGGTCATCCGCTCGAGGAGCAGGAGGAGTGCTGGCGGAAGAACATTTCCGCGGTAACGACAGACTTCCAGCCGGATGAGGAGACGGGTTTCCCATCCGTCACCGACGGCGCGAAAGAGATTGTCGGCGGCATTATCACGGATAAAAAAATCAAATATACAAAGAATAACAAGACAATGGCATTTCTCACACTCGAGGACCTCGTCGGCAGTATGGAAATCGTCGTATTCCCGCGCGATTACGAGAAAAACGCACCGATGATGCAGACCGATGCGCGTGTCTTCATCCAGGGCCGTGTTTCCGCGGAGGATGATAAGCCGAGCAAGCTGATCTGCGAGAAAATTTTCCCGTTTGCTGGCATCCCGAAAGAGCTCTGGATCCAGTTCCCGGACAAGGAAACGTACGAGAGAGAAGTGGCGGATCTGTACCAGATGCTGCATGAATCCGACGGCAAGGACAGCGTGATTCTCTACATCAAATCGATCAAAGCGATGAAAAAACTGCCGCCGAGCCGCAATGTGCAGGCAGATGCCCGTCTGGTGGCGTCACTTCAGGCAAAATTCGGTACCGGAAACGTGAAAGTTGTAGAAAAGAGTATTGAAAAAAGGGCCTGAATGCTTTAAAATAAAACTGTGTGTGATTAATAAATAAAACTACTCGTTTATTAATGTGTGTGATGAGATGGAGGAATTCATATGGCAACGACTAACAAGGTAAAGACAATCGGAGTGCTTACCAGCGGTGGTGATGCACCAGGTATGAACGCAGCGATCCGTGCAGCCGTAAGAAGAGGTCTGCAGAAGGGCGTTCAGATGAAAGGTATCCTGAAAGGCTACGACGGACTGATGAACGAAGAAATCATCGACATGACAGCCCGCGATGTATCCGACACCATCGAGCGCGGAGGTACCATCCTTTATACCGCCCGCTGCGCAGAGATGCGTACACTGGAAGGCCAGAAACGTGCTGCAGATGTCTGCAGAAAACACGGCATCGACGGACTGGTAGTTATCGGCGGAGACGGATCTTTTGCAGGAGCGCAGAAACTGGCAGCTCTTGGAATTAACACCGTAGGTGTACCGGGAACCATCGACCTGGATATCGCCTGCACAGAATATACCATCGGTTTTGATACCGCGGTAAACACTGCAATGGAAGCCATTGATAAAGTAAGAGATACTTCCACTTCCCATGAGAGATGCTCGATCATCGAGGTTATGGGACGTAATGCCGGATATATCGCTCTTTGGTGCGGTATCGCAAACGGCGCAGAGGATATTCTTCTTCCGGAGAAATACGATTACGATGAGCAGAAGATCATCAACAACATCATCGAGAACCGTAGAAAAGGCAAAAAACATCATATCATCGTAAATGCTGAGGGCATCGGCCATTCCACCAGCATGGCGCGCAGAATCGAAGCTGCAACCGGCATCGAGACCCGTGCAACGATCCTTGGACATATGCAGCGTGGAGGAAGCCCGACATGTAAAGACCGTGTATATGCGTCCATCATGGGTGCTTACGCAGTTGACCTTCTTCTGGAAGGCAAAACAGACCGCGTTGTTGCATACAAGAACGGTGAGTATGTAGATTACGATATCGATGAGGCACTGTCCATGACAAAGACTCTGCCGGAATATCAGTGGAGATCGCAAGAGCTCTTTCTTATAACTATACGAAATAAAAAAATATCACGAAACAGACTGTTTTTAGCAAGCAGTCTGTTTCATTGGTATAATAGCGGGAATAAAAATGTTTCCGCGGACGGAATAGAGAGACAAAATAAAAAAACAGGAGGAACTTAACAATGGTTACCTGGAACAATCTTGATAAACTGGCTTCTTTTGAGGAGTTGAAAAAAGTGGAGCGTGTCAATCTTGCCGAGGTGATGTCCGGCGAAAACGGAGCAGAGCGCGTAAAATCTTACAGCGTTCCGATGGCAGAAGGACTTGCGTATAACTACGCAGCAAAACAGGTGAATGAGGATGTCCTTGCCGCACTCGTAAAACTGGCAGAAGAGGCACAGCTTTCTGAAAAATTTGAGGAGCTTTACAACGGTGCTGTCATCAACACCGGAGAGAACCGTCTCGTGCTTCATCAGCTGACCCGCGGCCAGCTCGGAAACACCGTTACGGCAGACGGCGTAGACAAACGTGCTTTCTACGTAGAGCAGCAGAACCGCATCGCAGAGTTTGCGAACAAAGTACATGCAGGTGAGATCACCAACGCAGCAGGTGAAAAATTCACCACCGTTGTGCAGATCGGTATCGGCGGAAGCGACCTTGGCCCGCGTGCGATGTATCTGGCTCTGGAAAACTGGGCAAAGAAAAACGGCTGCTTCAAAATGGAAGCAAAATTCATCAGCAACGTTGACCCGGATGACGCAGCAGCTGTTCTGAATTCGATCGACGTAGCACATTCCATCTTCGTTCTGGTATCCAAATCCGGAACCACACTGGAGACTCTGACCAATGAGTCCTTCGTAAAAGACGCTCTGAAAAATGCAGGCCTGGATGCATCCAAGCATATGATCGCCGTTACCAGTGAGACTTCTCCGCTGGCAAAGAGCGACGACTATCTGGCAGCATTCTTCATGGATGACTACATCGGAGGCCGTTATTCTTCCACATCCGCAGTCGGCGGCGCTGTTCTGTCCCTGGCTTTCGGACCGGAAGTATTCGCAGCATTCCTCGAGGGCGCTGCAGCAGAAGATAAACTTTCTGCAAACAAAGACGTATTACAGAACCCGGAGATGCTCGATGCGCTGATCGGTGTTTACGAGAGAAACGTTCTTGGCTATCCGAGCACTGCAGTTCTTCCGTACTCCCAGGCACTGAACCGTTTCCCGGCTCACTTACAGCAGGTAGATATGGAGTCCAACGGTAAATCGGTCAACCGCTTCGGCGAGCCGGTCAATTACCCGACCGGTCCGGTTCTCTTCGGCGAGCAGGTACCAACGGACAGCATTCCTTCTATCAGCTGCTGCATCAGGGAACTGATATCGTTCCGCTGCAGTTTGTAGGCTTCCGCAATAACCAGATGGAGACCGATGTCGACATCCAGGGCAGCACCAGCCAGCAGAAACTCTGCGCAAACGTAGCAGCTCAGATCGTTGCATTTGCCTGCGGTAAAGCAGATGAGAATAAAAACAAAAACTTCGAAGGCGGCCGTCCGTCCAGCATCATCATCGGAGATCAGGTAAATCCGAAGACGCTGGGAGCACTGCTTGCACACTTCGAGAATAAGATCATGTTCCAGGGATTCCTGTGGAACGTAAACAGCTTCGACCAGGAAGGCGTCCAGCTTGGTAAAGTCCTTGCAAAACGCGTTCTGGCTCATGAGACAGACGGAGCACTGAAGGTATTCAGTGATCTGCTCAATATCTAAAAGCGTTATTTTCTGATCAGAAAGGCGTCCTGTGAAAAAAAATCTCCCGGAAAAACTCCGGGAGATTTCAGACTATAGACAAAGCCCTGCTTAGGGGCGGTGACGTAAGAAAACATTTATGTGAGAGAATCGGCGTAGTTTAGCTACGCCGGTTTTCTTTTCTTTTGGGCTGCTTGGGATTGCTCCTTGCGTCCTCAAAATCAAATGCACCAATGAAGTTATAGACGATCTCGATTTCTCTGACCTTGATGCGCGGCTCATTCTCGTCCGGCGTATAAACCTCGGAGATATAAATTTTCTCCACAAACTCCCGGAGAACAGAGGCGTCAAGCTGCTGCATATCAGTGTACTTCCTGACCGCTGCAATAAACTGTCTGACATTGACTTTCTGCTTTTCCTGTTCCTTGACTTCTTGCCGAAGATATTCGACAAGGTTTGTAAGGTTAGTCTGTTCCAATTCATAGTCACGGGACAGTATATCAGCATGGCGGCTCCCTCCGTGGGCCGCCGATCCTGCGCTGGGCAAAGAGAAGCGGCGGCTTGATTTCTCAAAGCCGCCGCTGGTTTTATGGGCGTGTCAAAAGGGCTGTTGTACGACGGCTTTTTTTCTTTGCCGTCGCCCGGCAGTTGAAACAATACTGTTTATTTGATTTCCAATGAAATGGTTAGTGTATCATTTTCAATTTTAGCGAACACATTGCCGCCGAGCTTGTCAGTTAATAGTTTTACCACAGCAAGCCCCACTCCTGTACCGCTATTATGCCTTGATTTGTCCCCGGTATAAAATCTTTCAAATAGTCGGTTTGGGTCTATTTCCACCTTACTATCAATGGGATTTTCAATGATAAAAATAGCACTCTTTTCTTTGCCTTGCTTCAAGTCAATTTTAATCGAGCCAGAGGAATATCGAATAGCATTTATAATAAGATTTTGAAAAATACGTTCTACCATACCATAGTCCGAATGGAGATAAACGGAATGATTTGGCAGACCAATTACAGGAGATATGCCTTTTGCTTCCAATGCTGGGGCGTTCTCTGTGATAAGATTTATCAGCAAATTTGTTAAGTTGAAATCTTCACGCACAGGAGTTACTTCTTTTGCGTCTATTACAGAAACATCGTAAAAGGTTTGTATCAGCGCTTTCATTCTTTCTGCTTTATTATAAATGGTTTCTATACGCTGTGTTTGACCTGCTGATAAATTCTCCTTTTTTAATAATTGTAAATGGCCAAGTATTACCGTCAGAGGGGTACGCAAGTCATGTGAAATATTAGCAATGGACTCTTTCAAATACATTTCGTGCCGTAATGTGCTTGCAATGGACTGTCTTTGCTTTTCATTATACTGGTTTAATACTGCGGCCAGTTGTTCTATATCTTTATCAACAAGAGAGATGTCCAGCATCTTTTCCGATTTTCCAGTTGTAAGATCGGTCATTTGTTTCGATAGATTACGGATTTGTCTTTTGATTTGCACATATTTGAAAAGCACTACTATCAAGACTGCGATAACTAAAATTAACAACAGCTTTATTCCAGACACCTCCCTCCTTGTTATTTGAGTTCACATTTGCGAAAGCTAATCCATGAAAAGGTTATCAAAGCAACTATCCAAACAACGCCAACTAAAATGGCCCATGGCAAAAAATAGGTCACAGAAAAAACCGCTTCCCGTATCTGATAGGTTGCCAAAAATGCAACAGGAAGATCAAACATCATTCCATACCCAAGATAAAGGCTAAGAACAAAAGTGACTAAAGCGGTAACAGCTATTGCTCTTGCAGAGCTTCTTAACCAAAAAACAATCCAGATTGCAATAAGAAAAGTCGCACTGTTCAAAAGCAGAGAATATAAAATCGCCTTACTGACCTGATAACAAAGGTTGCCTGCTTCGGTAATACCAAAGCGGACACTTTCTCTTATACAACCAGCCACAGGATAAACAAGAGCCATGATATTAAATGCAATTAAGTATGAGATTACTTTAGCAAAGAAAATGGTTTTTCTCGAATGTCCTGCATTGACCTCAAGATCAATCGTCCGACTGGAAAATTCCTGTCCTAAAATCAGAGCTAAAATACTGGATATAATAATCAGGAGAAAGGTTGAATCGTAAACCATTCCATTAAAAATATCTGCGAGGGATGTAGCAGCCCCACCCATAGGCCCCATAGCTTCCGGGACATAAGTATCTGCGGTAAAAAAACCAATCAAAAATATCCCTATTAAACCGCACCAATAAAAGATATTATGTGATAATTGATATTTTTCCATTTTCAGTAAGTTGTTCATTCCTACACCTCCTTGTTATTTCAAATCCGAGCGTCGGAACCACAGATAAGTACCTAGCATAATGCCAGTACCCATAAAAAATCTGAAAACATGAATTGCCCGCCGGATATGTTGGATTGTTGCAATGCCATAAGCCGAAGCTGGCCCATAGGCAATATTTGTGAGATAAGCTGCACTTGATCTCCATTCATCAAAAAGACCATTAAGAAAAAGAGTACCATCGGCACAGCCATACTCTTTCCTATATCACGGAAAATGAAGGCAAAGAAAAAAGGTAATAGGCACATTGCAAATTGCGAAGCAATCACCATTACAACTATGCCGATGCTTGCCAATGCTCCTTTAGTGACAAACGTACCAATATGCTATGTAACAACAGTGGAAAAGACAGGATAACCATGCAGGCGATTTGATGAACTACCAGCTTCGCAAATAGTATCTTTCCGCGTCGATGTCCGGCATTGATATATGATTGTAATGTTCTTCTGCCAAAATCATTTCCAACAAACAGGGCAGAAAAGATGATTGTGAGGAAATATAGGATTGGCATATTGTATATCGAAGCAAAGAAAAGGTTGGATGTTTCCCCAACGCTATCCAGTAACAACACACTACTTAAAAGGAGATTAAACAATCCTATCCCCCAAAAATACCAGCTATGGAACAGCTTATAAAATTCAGCTTTTAGGAGATTTGACATTTCCTGTCCCTCCTATTTTGCTTAAAAAGTAATCTTCTAATGTATCACCGGCCACAGAAAGACCTGTAACGAGAATATGTGCATCTGACAAAGCAGCAGCCACTTTTTCCATATCATCGAGATAATCATATAGGCGAATTATGCATCTGGCATCAGCTTAAAACTATCTGTGTGTAGCGTTTCTTCCAAAACGATCAGAGCTTTTTGTGGATCAGTTGCCTTTATTGCGATATGCCGTTTGCAACGATCATTTAGTTCTCGATCTGATATTTCTTCGATAATTTTGCCTTTGTCTATTAAAATAAACTCTGATGCTGTCTGATACAGTTCCTCTAAGATATGGCTGGATACCAATATCGTCATTCCGTATTCCTTATTCAAGGACTTTAGCAAATTACGAATTTCCACAATTCCAGCAGGATCAAGCCCATTGATCGGTTCATCCAAAATAAGAAATTCTGGTGTATTTAATAGTGCGATTGCAATACCCAATCGCTGTCGCATCCCCAGCGAAAAATTACGGACAGCTTTTTTCCCGGTATCTTTCAGACCTACCATGTCTAAAGTTTTTTGGATAACTGCTTTGTCAGGGATACCACGTTGGATACGCTGTATCTCCATATTTTGATAAGCGGTCATTGTCGGAAAAAGCGCAGGTGTTTCGATCATGCAACCGATCCGCTTTCTCTGTTCCTGCAATTCCTTTTCGACGGTTTTCCCCCACAACGATAAGGTACCGCTTGTCGGAAACGCTAATCCTGTAACCAATCTCAAAAAGGTGGTCTTTCCTGCTCCATTTTGGCCTATGAAGCATAAATTTTCCCTTTTTCAATTTTCAAATCAATATGATCTAAGGCAACTGTGTGCCGGTATTCTTTTGTTAAGTCATGTGCTTCCAAAATAACAGAACTCATGTTGTCATCCTCCTTTACATTTTAGTGTAAGGGGAAATCATAAAGAATTTCTTAATTTCTATTTGGAAACCATAAAAAAGCATAAAGCCAAGAGCTTACCCCTCGGCTTTATGCAAACGGTATCCAATGCCCCACACAGTATCTATAAACTCTTTATCCGGGCAAATGGCTTTCATCTTGTTTCGCAAGTTGCTAATATGGACATTCAAGGTGTTGTCCTCGCTGATATACTCTGTATTCCAAACACTTTGAAACAAATTCGCCTTTGAGAAGATCTTGTCCGGGTATTTCATAAGCAATTCCAGTATAGCAAATTCTTTCGCAGTTAAAGGTAACTCCGCCCCTTGTAGCATAGCTCTGTTGCCGTCTAAATCTAAAACCAAATCATTGCACTTCAAAGATGACGGCGTGCTGTTTTGAAATTGAATCCGGCGTAAGTTGCTTTCAATTCTGGCGAGAACTTCTTCCATATCGAAAGGTTTTGTAATGTAATCATCCGCACCAAGCCGCAACAAATCAATCTTGTTCTGTGTTGTTTCCTTTGCTGAAATTACTATGACAGGAACCGTTGAGAATTTACGAATATCCGCAAGTATAGTATCACCACTCCGATAAGGCAGCATTATATCAAGCAGAATAAGATCAATCTGATGTTCTTGTATGCAGTCTAACACATGAAGCCCATCATACTGACAAAGCACCTCATATCCATTTCCCTGTAAAAAATCAGCCAGCAATTTGCTGATCTCTAAATCATCCTCAACAATCAAAATTTTCATGTTGTTCTATGTTCACCTGCCTTATGTCAGCATTGTACTACACTTTTTATCTCTAATAGATTTAATTATATTTCCTTTCAGGAGAGAATACAAGGCATAAAATATGAATTATTAGATGTTAGAAGAACACATTTCTATTGCTGGGTACACTGGAAATATGAAACCAAAAGCCAGCAAAAGCCCCTCCTGTCTACGCATTTAGGGGGCAAAAAGCCCACGGAAATCAAGGCTTTTCGGCGGTGGTCGATGGGGTGGCAGAATGATTTATCAAATACCCGTCGGAACGGGCTTTGAAATGCGTAGAAAAATCTTTCCGGCGCTGGTTTTCCCGCCGGTTCTGTGGTATGCTGGAATAAGACAAAAAACGACAGGAGTTGACACGATGGCCGAACAGGAAATGTTACTGGACACAGCTACCATCAGGGCCGCCGTCGCCGGTGAGCTATGGGCTAAACAAAAAGTGATCGAACACTACACTCCCATGATCGACGAGTTGGCCGTTGACGAAGATATGAAGCAGCACCTTATTCTGAAACTGTTGGAAGAACTGCCTAACTTCCCAATGGGGCAGGCATAAGAAAAAAGAGCGCCGGACGCAGAGGCTTTGACACCTCCGCGCCCGGCGTTTTGGATAATTGCCGATTATGTCATAGCAAACTCGATGTGAGAGCTGTCCAGCTTCATAAACTTGGATTTCACCAGCTCTGCCGGGTAATCGTCCCCGGCAATACGGATGGTCTTGCGGACGCTGCACACGGTTTCCACCAGCAAGTCCACGATCTCGTCCAGCGTTTCCCGGTCAATGCCCTTGGCGTGCTGGCAAAGGTGTTCGTACTCGATGTTGTCCATGATGATCTCACGATAAATCTCTATGGCGCTCTGTGATTTCGCTCCCGTTCCTTTCCGTTCCGGCGGCTGTGCCGCTTCGTCCTCCGAGGGGAAGGGTCGGGAAAGGATAGGAATGGAATCGGTAATTGATACATCCGTAGTTGTTTTTTCTTTACTTGATATATCTTTATTTAATTGCATTGGATTTTCCAATGTCGGGTTTCCCGGTGTCGGATTATCCGATGTTGGATTTTCCAACACCGAGTTTTCCAATCCCGGTGCCGCCTCGTCCGGCTGCTCTGGCCGGGGCTGGGGCTGTTCAAAGGCCCGGTCGTTGCCGGAAGTGAAGTACATAGCCGTCGCCTCCTTTCTGCGTTTGGGCAAAAAGAAAAGCCGCAGACTTTTTCAAAATCTGCGGCTTAGCCGGGGAACAGAAAAGGGCGCTGTCATGCTTGACAACACCCTGTTTCTGTCTGATTATTCAGTTGTTTTGACCTGCCCCGTTTTCCGCTGCCCTAAAAAACATTGATTTTACTGGTTTTTTTCATGTTTTCTTATGGCAACGCTCTTTTTTGCAGGGTTTTTTCATTTTCAGATTATCCCAGCTTCGCCGGGAGAGACGAGGAAACCGTGGTCTGATGCTTTTGACGGAATTGCCGCGGGGTGATCTGGTACCGCTTTTTAAAGGTGCGGATCAGATGACTGCAGTCCGCAAAGCCGGTCTCGGCTGCAATATAGTTCAGGTCATAGTCGGTAAAAAGAAGCAGGTTTTCAACCTTGTTCAGGCGGATAAACTCGATATACTGCTTACAGCTCTGCCCGTAATGCTTCAGAAAAAGTTTGGCAAAATAGGAGTAGCTCATGTTGTATTTATGTGCCAGTGCCTCGATATTGATGTTTTCCTGGGAATGGCGGTCGAGATAGACGAGGATATCCTGCATACTCTGTTCCTCACTCTCGGAAATCGATTCGGGATTGAAACAGATTCCCTGGCAGTGCCAGATACGCAGAAGCCGGAGAAACAGTGTGGAAAAGAGAGAATAGATATAGGCATCATAACCGTATTTCTTTTCAAGAGCCTCCCTCTCAAGGGTTACAAAAAAATCATGGAGATTCAGCTCTGAGAGATCTTCCTGCGTAAACAAAAGCGAAGGATAGGTCATCGTGGCGATTTTATGGAAAGCAAAGCTCAGGTTCGGAAGGTAGCTTCCGGTGAGCTGGATGCGGTTCAGGTTGAATTTGATACAGAAATAGCGGAATGGCCGATCCTGGTCTGCGGCAAGTGCGTGGACCGTCTGTGGAGGAAACAGGATGAAAGAGCCCGGTTTTATGTGGTAGACGGAATCGTTGCAGCTCACGAGAAGAGAACCTTCCTGCAGATAAAGAACCTCCGTAAAATAGTGCCAGTGGGATTTGACCGGCATGGAAAAACTGTCGGAGCAGCAGGAAAAGGCTTCAATCGGCGAGTGCAGGATGTCACTGTATTCAAAAAGATTCTTCAACGGAAAAGTCCCCCTTCAGGTAAAAAATATTCAGTATTTTTCTGGGAATATCAGTTTCGGAAAAATAGAAACATTCTATTTTTGTACAGTCGCATTATATCATATCCAAATGAAAATTGATACAATGGCGAAAGCATTTGAAAGAAAATTAATGCTGAATTTGGTAACTCAATTTCCTAAGATAAGGGGGGATATGAAAACATGAAAAGCAACACGAAACAATTCCCGAAAAACAAAATTGCGTGGCTGTGGGAAAACATGGAGGGAAAACGGGCGCTGTACTTTGTCGGTATTCTCGGAACCGTTTTGTACAATATTCTGCAGCTTACGATTCCCTATTTTTCGGGAAAAATTGTGGATCTGTTTTTAACTGGGGAGAACGCGGCGACAAATCTTCAGGTACACCGTGACCTGCTTTACCGCTTGCTGTTTGCGATGGTCGGCTTTACGTTCCTGCGTGTTATCGTTGTTTATGGCAGCTGTATGATCTATGAGACGGTGTCGCAGAGTGTTCTGTACCGGGTGCGGAATTATCTGTACGACAAGCTTCAGCGTCAGGATATGACGTTTTACAGTACCTATCGGACAGGAGATCTGATGACACGGCAGACAGGAGACCTGGATGCGGTGCGTCACATGGTTGCATGGGTTGTACGAATGGTGGTTGAGTCATTTTCTCTGTTTGCTGCAGCGGCCGTTTTCTTCCTGTATACGAACTGGAAGCTGGCACTGTGCGTTCTTGTGATTTCACCGTTTGTATTCTGGATTATCTATCTGTTCCGGAACCGCGTTGCCCCGATGCATGCGGCGCTGCGTGAAAAACTGGCACAGATGAATACATGCGCACAGGAGAATATTTCCGGAAACCGCGTTGTCAAAGCGTTTGCAAGAGAAGATTACGAAATCGAGAAATTCGACCGTGCCAATACCGACTATGCGGAGACGAATAAGGCAACCGGAATGGTATGGCTGAAATTTTTCCCGATTGTCGAGAGTATTGCGAACCTGATGCCGGTTGTCCTGCTCGCAGTCGGCGGTGTTTTTATGATCAGAGGACAGCTTACTATGGGAGACTATGTGGCATTTTCAGGCCTCATCTGGCAATCGCCAATCCGATGCGTCAGATGGGAAATATCATGAACGAATTTCAGCGGTTCTCAGCAGCGTCGAAAAAGGTCATGGAGCTGTATTACTCCGAACCGAAAATCAGGGACGAAGAAAATGCCGTTTCCCATCCGGAGCGGTTTGAAGGCAAAATCGAGTTTGATAACGTTTCCTTCCAATACGAGGATGGTGATTTGCCGGTTCTGCACAATATTTCCTTCACGGCCCATCCGAACGAGACGGTTGCGATCATGGGCGAGACCGGCTGCGGCAAGACATCGCTGATCAATCTGATCCCGCGGTTTTATGAGCCGACAGAAGGACAGATCCGGATTGACGGAATTCCTGTAGAACAGCTGAAGCTGTATGATCTCCGAAAACAGATCGGACTTGCCACGCAGGATGTTCTGCTGTATTCTGACACGATCGAGGGAAACATTGCCTACGGCGATGATTCGATCAAGATGAACGAGGTTGTCAAGTTTGCAAGGTATTCCGCTGCGGCAGATTTCATTTCAAAGATGCCGGAGGGCTACGATACCCTGGTCGGAGAGCGCGGTGTTGGTCTTTCCGGAGGCCAGAAGCAGAGAATTTCTCTGGCAAGAGCACTGGCGATCCGTCCATCGGTTCTGATTCTTGACGATACAACATCGGCGGTTGATATGGAAACAGAGAAACAGATTCAGCAGTCCTTACGGGAGCTTGATTTTCCATGTACCAAGATTGTGATTGCACAGCGAATTTCGACAACGAAAACAGCGGACAAGATTATTGTTCTGCAAAATGGCTATATTGAAGAAATGGGAACACATGAGGAACTGATGGAGAAGAAGGGTTACTATTATGAACTGGTGAAGCTGCAGACCGGTGTGGATGAACTGTAGGAGGGGAAGCAATGGCAAAAAATACATACAAGCAGGATGAAGTGCTCGAAGAGCCGTTTGACATCAAGCATCTGCTCAGAGCTTCATCCTATATCAAAAAATATGCAAAACGGATGGTTTTTGCGATCCTTTTGAGTGGCATCGGCGGTGCGTCCGGCTATGTGGCGCCGATGGTTATCCAGCGGGCGCTGGACCTTGCAATTCCGGAGAAAAACGAGAGGCTTTTATTTTCTCTTGTGGGAATGCTGGTCGGCATCTATCTGGTGAGCGTGATCTTCACAACAATCCGAAGCCGCATTATGGTGGATGTCAGTCAGAGTATCATCTATGATATCCGAAAAGATTTGTTTGCACATCTGCAGGAGCTGCCGTTCCAGTATTACGATGACCGCCCGCACGGCAAGATCCTGATTCGGGTTGTCAACTACGTCAACTCGGTATCGGATATGCTGTCAAATGGTCTGATCAACATCGTTCTGGAGAGCTTCAACCTTCTGTTTATCGTGATTTTCATGTTTCTGGTTGATGTGCAGATGGCATTTGTCGTGCTCTGCGGCGTGCCGGTGCTGTGCGTTTTCATGGTCTGGATCAAGAATAAACAGAGACGTGCATGGCAGGCAGTTTCGAACAAGAACTCAAACCTGAATGCCTATCTGCAGGAGAATATTGTCGGAGCCCGCATTACGCAGATCTTTGCACGAGAGGATGAGAATGCGGAGATTTTCAAAGATCTTTCCAAGGATTGCCGCAGAACATGGAATACAGCAGTTCGCTATTCCAACCTGGTATGGCCGGGTATCGATTCAATTTCCGTCTGCGTGCGTGCTGCCATTTTTCTGTCCGGTCTGATCCTTTTCGGGCAGGGAAATAAGTCGGTTGGTACGATTGTAGCGATTTCGAGCTATGCATCGTATTTCTGGCAGCCGATCATGAACCTTGGAAACATCTTCAATAACTTTATCAACAACATTGCGTATCTGGAACGTATCTTTGAGACGATGGATGAGCCGGTGACGGTAAAGGATGCAAAAGATGCCGTTGAAATGCCAAAAATCCGCGGTGAGGTGACCTTCGATCACGTAAATTTCTCGTACGATGCGTCAAAACAGATCTTAAACGATGTTTCGTTTACGGTAAAACCGGGTGAGAGTGTGGCGCTTGTCGGACCGACCGGAGCCGGAAAGAGTACGATTGTCAATCTGATTTCACGGTTTTACAATGTCAATGGCGGTCGCGTCCTGATCGATGGACAGGATATCTCGCAGGTGACCATTCATTCCCTGCGTGAGCAGATGGGTATTATGATGCAGGACAGCTTTATTTTCTCGGGAGATATTGAGGATAATATCCGTTACGGAAAGCTTGACGCAACGCATGAGGAGATTGTGAAGGCGAGCAGAACTGTCTGTGCGGACGAGTTTATCAGCAAAATGCCGGATCGCTATCAGACGGAGGTAAGGGAGCGTGGTTCCATGCTGAGCCAGGGACAAAAGCAGCTCATTTCGTTTGCGCGTACCCTGCTTTCCGATCCGGCCATTCTGATTCTCGATGAGGCGACCTCAAGCATTGACGTACAGACCGAAAAAGCACTGCAGACGGGACTCAATGCCATGCTGAAGGGCAGAACCTCATTTATCATTGCGCATCGTCTGTCTACGATCCGCAACTGCGATAAGATTATGTATATCGATAACGGCGGTATTATGGAGAGCGGAACACATGATGAGCTGATGGCAAAGAAAGGCTATTATTATAAACTGTATACAGCACAGCTTGATGAAGTACAGAAAGCGGGCTGATCAAAAAAAGATCATAAAAAAGATTATAAAAAAGGCTTCTGCCAGCGGATAAAAATCCGTGGCAGAAGCCTTTTGCCGTTTCTTGTTCGTGTCGCTTTTTGCGCGTGTCGCCGAAGCGACCCGCCGCAGGCGGAAAATTCGGCAAAGCAGGAGTTCTTCTTATTTTCCGGAGAAGTATTTCTCTTTGATGATCTCAACCGGCATATCCTCGCCAGTCCACAGTTTGAAGGAAGCAGCTCCCTGGTATAACAGCATGTACATACCGTTTCCGGTCTTGCATCCAGCCTCTTTTGCCTCACGCAGCAGGCGGGTCTCCTGCGGATTGTAGATTACATCGAAAACGAAGAGGTCTTTGTGGAACATCGTTGTGTCGGTGATGATGGTATTCTCGGTCTTTGGAGCCATTCCGACAGAAGTTCCGTTGACAAGAATTGCGCTGTCTGCGATAGATGCGCGAAGGACTTCCGGATCGGAGAAGTCGTGCAGGGTAACCTTGCAGGAAGTACGCTCATTGAGTTTTGCAACGATTTCTTCTGCTCTTCCGAAGAAGTTGTCTCTGACGTTGAATACGTTGATCTCGGCTACGCCGTCGAGGGCTGCCTGTACCAGGATTGCGGTAGCAGCGCCGCCGGCACCGAGCAGAGTCATCTTTTTGCTGATGATGTCTACGCCGTTTTCTGCAACTGCTCTCATGAAGCCGACACCGTCGGTGGTGTAAGCAGTGAGAACGCCGTTGTCGTTGACGATGGTATTACATGCGCCGGAGATCTCCGAAGCAGGAGAAACCTTGTCTGCCAATTTGCACATAATATTTTTGCCAGGCATGGTGATGTTCCAGCCTCTTGCACCCATGGTGCGGAGTCCTTCGACTGCCTGCGGCATTTTGTCTTCCGGTACATCAAAGGCAAGGTAGCTATAATCAAGGCCGAGCTGGTCGCATGCTTCGTTGTGCATTTCCGGAGAAACACTGTGTGCAACCGGGCTTCCGAGTAAACATAATAATCCGGTGTGTCCTGTGATGTGTTTTGACATAATTTGAAATCCTCTCTCTCCTCGTATTTCAGCATGATGATAAATCGTGCTGTAGCGCTTTAAACTGCTACTATATGAAGTGAATTATACTCCAGATGCCGAAAGAAAGCAAGAAAAAAAGAGGAAATGACGCAAAGTTCATTTCCTCTTTTCGTGTTGGTTTTTGATTAAGGTTTAAGATGGAAAAGATTCGCCCGGAAATCAGATTCCAAGTTTCTCTTTCATGTAGTCAACTGGGGTATCTTTTCCGGTGTACAGCTTGATTGCAATGAGTGCCTGGAACAGCATCATACCCATGCCATTGAAAACCTTTTCGCATCCTGCTTCTTTGGCCTGTTTCATCATAACGGTTTCGCGCGGAGCGTAAACGGTATCCGTTACGATGAGATCTTTTTTAAAGAAGGAAGGATCAGGAATGTTGGAAAGGTCTTCGAGTGGATGCATTCCTACGCCGGTAGCATCGCAGAACAGGTCAGCTGCGTGCATTTTTTCTTTCAGGAGGTCTTTGTCTGCCAGATCGTTCATGGTAGCCTTGCAGTTGGTGTTCTTATTGATCAGATCAACAATTTCCTCTCCACGGCTGTAGAATTTGTCTTTGATGTTGAAGATTTCAATTTCTGCAACTCCATCCAGAGCACCGCGCACTGCAATTGCAGTAGCAGCACCGCCGGTTCCGATCAGGACCATCTTCATTCCCTTGAAATCGATGCCCTCTTCGGTCAGTGCCTGCCAGTATCCCATACCATCGGTGTTGTAGCCTTTCAGTTTTCCGGTTACCTGACCGTTTTCGTCGCGGAGGTTGACTACGGTATTGATAGCGCCGCATAACTTAGCTGCTTCATCTACTTCGTCCAGATATTTGTGGACAACAGTTTTGTTTGGCATGGAAATATTGGAACCGAGCATTTTCAGCGCGCGGATACTCTGCACAGCATCTTTTAAAGAATCGTTATCAACTTCGAAAGCAAGCTGAATGACGTCATCTCCGTTTTTGTCGTATGCAAGGTTGTGGGTTGTCGGAGACTGGGTGTGACGGATCGGGTAAGCCATTAATCCAACTAATTCGGTATGTCCTGTAATATTTGGCATGATATTTTCCTCTTTTCTGTTTTTTTATATTGTGTAAGAAAGTGATTCAGTGATTACTCAAGCGGCTCCAGATGCAGGTAGCCCTGGGACTCCAGTACATTCAAGATCGCGCGCCTTCCATGGTACCTTCCATGATGCGGCGTGCGCGGACGGAATCGCCGATGGTATAAATATAAGTATGGGTATCGGCGAATGCTTCCTGAAGCTCCGGCAGAACCGGGTTGTTGGAGCGCATTCCAAGGCAGTTGAATCCATAATCGAAGGTGAGATCCTGGATGGTTCCGTCTGGAAGCTTTACAGTGAATGCGTTTTCTTTTACTTCCTGAAGAGCAGTGTTGACATATTCTTTTACACCGTATTTGTCGTGTGTCTCACGCATGGAGCATTTGGTGATCGGGTCTGCAAGCATACCGATCTGCGGCAGCATATCGATGATGGTACACTCGGCGCCTCTCGGTGCAAAGTATTCAATAACGTCAAGTCCTACGGAACCGCCGCCGACTACAACGACTTTCTTGCCTGACAGGCTTCTTCCGGATATTTTCCGGCGTTTACATTGTTGATCATACCAAAGATGGTATTTACGTTTCCGGCATCGATGTTCTCTTTCAGGCCTTTGATCGGCGGAACAAGCGGAACGGAACCGGTGGAGTTTACAATGATGTCCGGTTTGAACTGTTTGATCTTATCCACCGTAGCTTCGGTGTTGAGGAAAATATACAGGTTTTTCAGTCTGGCGGCTCTTGCCTCAAGGTATTTCGGGAAGTCTTTCATACGGCTCTTGCTTGGAAGATCAGAGATGAAAGTGGAAAGACCGCCGATGTGGTCGTTTTTCTCGAGTACGAAAACGTTGCATCCGACTTCTGCAGCGGTGCAGGCTGCTTCCATACCGGCAGTACCGGCGCCGACAACAACAACGTTGCAGTTTTTGCTTACTTTCAGTGCTTTGTAAATATCGCCTTCCGGAACAGCCGGGTTTACGGTACAGCGAATCGGACGGTTGACACCGATACGGTTTCCTGCACATCCGACGTTACAGGAGATACATTTACGAAGAATATCTTCCTCGCCGTTTTCTACTTTTTTCACCCAGTTTGGCTCAGCGATCAGGCCGCGTCCCATGCCGACGATATCAACATCGCCGCTTTCCAGAACTTTTTCAACGACCTTCGGATCACGGTAGTTACCAGCGTTGATGACCGGTTTTTTGAATTTGTCTTTTACGGCTCTTGCCATGTAGGAACGCCATCCATCCGGCAGGAAGTTGGAGTCGATCTGATACTGAAGAGATGGGTTCAGACCGCAGGATACGTCGTACATATCTACGAACTCATCCAGGTACTCCAGGTACTCGAGCGTATCTTCCAGCGTATTTCCACCCGGAACACGCTCCTCTGCAGAGATACGAACGATGATCGGGAACCACGGTCCAACGTTTTTCCGTACTTCTTCCAGTACCATACGCGGGAAACGCAGACGGTTTTCTACAGAACCGCCGAACTCGTCTGTTCTCTTATTGTAATACGGGGAGATGAACTGGCTCATCAGGTAGGAATGGCCGCAGTGGATCTCGATGGCATCGAAACCGATGGCCTGCACACGTTTTGCGGCCTCGCCGTATTTTTTTACGGTTGTCATGATTTCTTCTTTTGTCATCGGACGAGGGGTTTCTCCGCCGGCTTTTGTCGGGATGTTGGAAGAAGAAACGGTTTCCATACCGGTTCTTGCGGAAGATGCGGAAGCTCCGGCGTGGTTGATCTGGATCGCTACGGTAGCACCGTTTTTATGAAGGTTTTCGACTAACTGATAGTAGCGCGGCATAAAGCTGTCGTGGTCGATACGGATCTGGCTGGTTCCGTTGGAACCGACCGGGTATTCGATGTTGGCGTTTTCCAGAATGATGAGACCAACGCCGCCCTTTGCGCGGAGAGAGTAATAATTCATATGACGGTTACTCATTTCACCGCTTGTCTCACCGTAGTTGGTTCCCATCGGGGTCATTGCAATACGGTTTTTAATCGTTGTTCGTTTGATGGTAATTGGCTCAAAAATTTTGGGGTAAGCACTCTTCATGAAAATTTCTCCTTATTCATTACATGAGCGGTAATCCTCTGTTTGTGACAATTTCATCATAACGCTTTCGACTAAAAATTAACAATATCTTTCAGATAAACTTTCGATACGTTTTCGCTATCATTTCCGGTTTCTTCGATAATGTCAGCGTGCTGTTTCATATATTCGGTAAAACGTTCGACAGCCGGAAGCCGGTAGCGGTTCTTCATCCAGAACATAAAGGTCTGATGATAAATCTCGAGACCGTTCAGCGTATGGATACGGATGCCGTCTGCCTGTTCCAGAATATCGGTTCGCGGCATAAGTGCGATGCCGAAGTTTTCGCGTACCAGTGCCACAATCGAATATTCATCCGGGCATTCCATGATAATATTCGGATGAAGCTGATATTTCCGGTAGAGATGATCGGTGTAGACACCGAGCCAGGAGGTGCGGTCGTAGCCGATCACCGGATAACGGGTAAGCTTTACAAGCGGAACCTCCGGTTCATCGGCAATCGGATGCTGTTCCGGGGATACGATGACAAGCGGCTGCTGGATCAACGGAAAAAACTCCATGTCATCGCGCTTTAAAAAGCCGCCAAACCCAAGATCGAGTTCACCGGATTTCACCTTCTGTGCAATGGCCGGGGTATGGTTCTGCCAGAAGCTAAAGGCAACGTTTTTATTTTCTTCTTTGTCCAGAAAGGTGCGGACATTGTGCGGAATATAATGTCCTGCAAGTGGAAAAATATAACCGATGTTGATTTTTCCGCCACCGGAGGCGAGCTCTTTCATCTTGCCTGCTGCAATGTCACAGTCGCCTGCGATCCGGTCTGCATGCTCCAGAAAAAGGCGGCCGGCATTGGTAAGGACAACACCGCGCCCTTTCTTTTCAAACAGTGTGATCCCAAGCTCACTTTCAAGGGCAGCCATGGAACGGCTCAGGGATGGCTGGGAAATATAAAGTTCCTCCGCTGCCTGGTGATAATTTTCCAGCCGGGCAACCTTTCGGAAATAGAGAATCTGATTCAGTGTCATGTGGTTTTTCCTCCTGAAAAAATGATTCCGTAAGAAAGTCTTTGCTTCCTCTTATTATGATAACTCAAGTATACCACATCAATGCATTCAATGCATTGGTTTTTTCCTTTAAAAGCATTAGACCGTACACGTTTTCACTGTTAAAATAAAGGCAAATGTTATTTTTTTAACATTCACGAACTGGTAATCTGTTGTTTGTGACAAAACAAAAGGATGAACCGAACAGAGGAAAAAGACAATTTGACCTCAACATAATCTATTTAAAAAGGAGAGAAACCATGAACAAGAAATACCTGCCAAGTGCATTAATTCTGTACTTGAACTACTTTATCCACGGTGTTGGATGCTCCATCCTGGGCCAGGCAGTCATCAAAGAGGCTCTGGCAGCAGCTTGGGGAGTGGAAGCAATGGCAATTACCGCAATTTCCGCAGCACTCGGTCTTGGCCGTCTGATCGCACTGCCATTTGCAGGTCCTCTGTCCGACAAGCTCGGACGTCGCATTTCCACCGCAATCGGAAGTGCTTCTTATGCAATTTATCTGATCGGCCTTGCCCTTGCATTTAATGCAGGAACACACGGTGGTTATACCATCGCTTATGTATGCGCCATTATCGGCGGTATCGCAAACTCCTTCCTGGATACCGGTATTTACCCGGCAGTATCCGAGATTATTTACAAAGCTCCTGGCGTTGCTACCATGGGAATCAAATTCTTCATCGCAATTGCTCAGATGCTGCTTCCATTTGTTCTTGGTGTAGCTGTTACTTCTACAGCAGCAGGCCTTACCTCCTACAATCCGTTATTCTACGGATGCGGAATCGCTTATATCGTACTTTTTGTACTGGTATTCCTGTTCCCGCTGCCAGACGCTGACCAGAAAGCATCCGGCAAAAAAGAGGGCCTGATCGACAGTCTGAAACATACACATTTCTCCTTCGAATCCATCGCCATGATCCTGATCGGATTCACCTGCACCGGTACCTTCCAGCTGTGGCTGAACTGTGCACAGAACTTTGCAAAAGAGAATGTAGGCTGGGCTGATCCGTCCATCATGCAGACCTATTATTCTGCAGGAACCATGCTGGCACTGATCGTAACAGCGTTCCTGACCAGAAAAATCAAAGATGTTCGTTTCATCGTTGTTTACCCGGCCATTTGCCTTGTAACTATGATTGCTGTCCTGATGGGACAGAGTAAACCGCTGATGATTGCCGGTGCTTTCATTATCGGATGGGCAGGCGCAGGCGGACTGCTTCAGATCGCAACTTCCGTTTGCAACATGCTGTTCCCGAAAATCAAAGGAACCGTAACCGCACTGGTTATGATTGCATCTTCTCTTTGCAACTACACGATCCTGACCGCAGCATCTAAAATGCAGCCGTCCGGCGTTATGACCATGAACATCGTTCTGACCGCAGTTGGCGTTGCACTTGGACTGTTTGTAAACATTCGCTATAAAAAAATGGTTGAACTTGCGCAGCAGGACAACTAAAATGAGATTAAGGATTGCGGAGTACGAAGAGCCAAGTAATCCGGGCGTGAAAAAGAAAAGCTGCAAAAGAAAAGTCAGGGTTAATATTGAAGAAAGAAGGAAAAACACATGAATACAGTAAAAGTTCGTGATATTGAAATCGGTGCCGGTGCACCGAAGATCATCGTTCCGATCGTAGGAGTTACCAAAAACGATATCATCGAAGAAGCAAAAACCTTCCATTCGATTCCAGTTGACGTTGTAGAGTGGCGTGTAGACTGGTTTGAAGGCGTATTCGACTTCGCACAGGTAGAAGATGCATTAAAAGACCTTCGTGCAGCACTCGGCAATATTCCGATTCTGATGACGTTCCGTACCTCCAAAGAGGGCGGCGAGAAAGCTATCGAGCCGGAAGCATACGCTGAGCTGAACATCAAGCAGCACAGACCGGATACGTTGATCTGATTGACGTTGAGATCTTCACCGGAGATGAGATCGTAAAGAAAATCATCGACGGCGCACACGCTGCAGGCGTAAAGGTTGTTGCTTCCAACCATGATTTCTTCAAAACTCCTGCAAAAGCAGACATCATCTACAGACTGCGCAAAATGCAGGATATGAACGCAGATATTCCGAAGATCGCTGTTATGCCGCAGAATAAGAAAGACGTTCTGACCCTGCTTGCGGCAACAGAGGAAATGACCACCAATTATGCGGACAGACCGATCATCACCATGTCTATGGCAGGCACCGGTGTAATCAGCCGTCTCTGCGGTGAGGTGTTTGGTTCTTCCATGACCTTCGGCGCGGCGAAGAAAGCATCCGCACCGGGTCAGATGGGTGTGAATGATCTGAGCACCGTTCTGGATCTGCTTCACAAAGCCATGTAACCGTTTTTTCTTTGGGGGACACCGGTATTTTTAGCTTTGCTGTTGATGCCGATGTCCCTTTTGTATTATTGTTCTGTTATAAATTTAACGGAGGTATGCCTTTTATGAAGAGAGTATTTCACTGGCTGGATGAAAACTTGGAAGAATTTCTTCTTGTGATCGGTTTGATCGCCATGACGCTGATCATGGGAATTCAGGTTTTCTGCCGCTACGTCCTTGGCATGTCGCTGTCGTGGTCGGAAGAGCTGACCAGATATATTTTTATCTGGTGCGGTTTTTTAAGCGTCAGCTACTGTAGCAAAAAATGCCTTTCCATCAAGATCGAGCAGTTTGTTGCGATTTTCCCGCGGAGAGGAAAAGCCATCTTCAAAATTGTGAATCATACGTTTGAACTGATTTTTTTCATCTATATGATTCCGTTTGCTTTTTCTTATATGATGTCGTCGGTTAAAAGCGGCCAGCTTTCCCCGGCCTGCAAAATCCCGATGTATTTTATCCAGGCAGCACCGCTTGTCTCCTTTGTGCTGGTTGCATTCCGTGTTTTGCAGCGGTGGATGATCGAGTTCCGTGTGGCACGCGGTGAGAATGTTTTCGACCCGGCGCATCCGGAGCGAAATACGCCGGAGTCCTTCATCGAGGCAAATGCCGGAGCAGATAACGCCACAGAAAATGCCCTGAACGCGGGTATCGACAACCGCATCCATACGATTAAAAATTCGAATGAGGAGGAACGCTAATGCCAGTCGTAGTATTATTTCTGATTTTTGTTGCATTGCTGGTCATCGCTGTTCCGGTATCGATTACCCTTGGAATCACATCTGTGCTTCCGTCGGTGTTTGACCCGTCTTTTACGGTAGGAGCCAAATATCTGATCCGTGCCATGTTCGGAGGACTCGATTCCTTCCCTCTGCTGGCAGTTCCGATGTTCGTCCTCTCCGGTATCATCATGGCTAAGGAGGCATCTCAAAAAAACTGTTTGATGTCTTTGCCTATTTTCTCGGAAAATTCACCGCAGGTATGCCGTGCGCCGTTATCGTCACCTGCCTTTTTTACGGTGCGATTTCCGGTTCCGCTCCGGCGACCGTTGCCGCTGTCGGAAGCATGACAATCCCGATTCTGACTACCCTTGGTTATGATCTGACATTCTCCACAGCGATTGTGGCAGTTGCCGGCGGCCTTGGCGTTATCATTCCCCCGAGTATTCCGTTCATCATGTACGGTATGGCTTCCGGCGCTTCGGTCAGTGACCTGTTCCTTGCCGGAATTGTACCGGGTCTGATGATCGGTCTGCTGCTGATGGTTTATGCCGTTTATCACTGCAAACGGTATGGGGAGGACAAAGAGAAGATCCATGCAGAAGTCAAAGTGCTGCATGACAAAGGCCTGCTTCGCGTTTTAAAAGAGAGCTTTTTTGCACTGCTCAGCCCGGTGATCATCCTTGGCTGTATCTACAGCGGTGTCGCTTCCCCGACTGAGGCGGCTGTTATCTCCGTATTCTATGCATTGATCATCAGCCTTTTTGTGTACAGGAGTATCCGCATCCGCGACATCTGGTCCATTCTGGTTGAGGCGATTCGTACCTTCACCCCGATCCTGTTTATTCTGGCGGCATCGACGGCATTTTCCCGTGTGCTGACGCTGATGCAGGTACCGCAGACGGTCAGCGAGTTTATCCTGAACAACTTCCACAGCCCGGTTGCGATCCTTCTGATCATCAATGTATTCCTGCTGATTGTCGGAATGGTGATGGATACCACACCGGCAATCCTGATTCTGACTCCGATCCTTCTGCCGATCGTACAGGCAATCGGTATGGATCCGATTCAGTTTGGTGTGATTATGGTTGTCAACCTGGCGATCGGCTTCGTAACACCGCCGATCGGAGTCAACCTGTTTGTGGCAAGCTCCCTGACCGAGGTTCCGGTCATGCAGATCGCAAAGAAGGCTATGCCGATGATCGGTTTCTTCCTCGTGGCACTGCTGCTGATTACGTTTATTCCGGCGATTTCGGTTGGGATTTTATAGGGAGGAGCGAGGGACAATGAAAAAGATGATAAAAAAGAAAAAGCTTTTCCGAACAGCGACGGTACTTGCCGCTGTCATTGCGCTTGGCGCATCGCTTGCCGGCTGCGTCTCTTCCGGGGAAGAGACGACACAGCGCTATTCCTGGCCGCTGGCAACGGCGAGCCCGGAGGATACGGTAACACAGATTTTCGCCGAGAAGTTTGCGGAAGAGATTTCAGAGCTGAGCGATGGAAGGATGAAAATTCAGGTTTACGCAAACTCAACGCTTGGCGGCGACCGCGATCTGCTTGAAACGTGTGCCGATGGTGATATTCCGTTTGTCGTACAGAATACGGCACCGCAGGTTTCCTTTATGGGGGATCTTGCCGTGTTTGATCTGCCGTGTGTGTTTGATTCTCTCGATGAATGCCGTGAGAAGATTGATAATCCGGAGTTTTACGAGCTGATCAGCAATGTTTATACGGAGGGCGGCTATCACCTGCTCGGTATGGCAGATCAGGGATTTCGTGTCATGAGTACGAATAAGCCGGTTTACAGCTTTTCGGATTTCAAGGGCCAGAAGATCCGTACCATGGAGAACAGCTACCATCTGGCATTCTGGAAAGCCATCGGTGCCAACCCGACGCCGATGAGCTTCAGTGAGGTTTACATCGGCCTGCAGCAGCACACGATTGATGCGCAGGAGAACCCGTATGAGGTCATCGTTTCGAATAATCTGTATGAGCAGCAGGATTACGTAGTGGAAACGAACCATCTGCCGCATCTGATTTCCCTGATTGTCAACGACGATTTCTTCCGGGATCTGCCGGAAGACGAGCAGGAGATCATGACAGAGGCCGCAAAGATTGCGACCGAGTACGCAAGAGAGCAGTCCGATGCCCGTATCGCCGACAAGATCGCGACAATTGAGGAGAGCGGAACGAAGATTCTGACACTCGATGACCAGACAAGAGAGGAGATCCGAGAGGCATCGAAGAGCGTGTATGCGTCGATTAAAGAGAACATTGACCCGGCGATTTACAATGCTTATATGGATGGGATTGAATAGAAAATGGTGACGATTCAGAGCCCTGTCTCGATGTTTCTCCCGTTTTGCATGACTCTGAACAACTGCAAAAAAAAGAAATTTCCCGGCTGCGGGGTGCTGAAAAACGGTGCTTCGCAGCCATTTTTTTTCTGTCCGGATCGCTTTAAAATCGCTTTGAATTTATAAAATCTGCCTTGCACCGTCGAAATTACAAGATTATAATGATGTTTGGAAGGTTTTTGAGCTATTACTGATGAACAAGGGAGGCAAAAAAATGATTTTTGAACACATGGACCGGATTGTATTTGCAGGAGATTCCGTAACAGATATGGAAAGTGCACAGCCGGTGGGGGAAGGTTTATTTGAAAATGTCGGAAAGAGCTACGTTCGAATTGTCGAGAACATGCTCGCAGCATTCTACCCGGAGATATATCTTCGCGTGACAAACTCCGGTATCAGCGGAAACACAAGCCGCGACCTGCTGCAGCGCTTCGACCGTGATGTCGTATCCTTAAAACCGGACTGGGTATCCATCTGCATCGGCATCAACGACGTCTGGAGACAGTTCGACAGCCCGGCTATCCCGGACGAGCAGGTATCGCCGGAGGAGTACCGTTCCAACGTCGAGAAGATGATTCTTTCCGTAAAAGATAACGTAAAAGGTGTTTTTCTCATGACCCCATATTACATGGAACCAAATGCAGAGGATTGGATGAGAAAACGTATGGATACATATGGGGCAATCTGCCGTGAGCTGGCTGAAAAATATGGCTGCTGTTTCATCGATCTGCAGGCTGTTTTTAATGATTACTTCCAATACCGCCATTCTTCCTACATTGCCTGGGACAGAATCCATCCAAATCAGATCGGGGCAACCGTGATCGCGCGGGCATTTTTGGAAAAATGTGGATTTGACTACAATCACAGACCGGGAGAAGAATAAAAACTAATATAAATACCATAACAAAAGCAGAAATTTGCGTTTTCGCGAGAAGTGCAGATTTCTGCTTTTGTAACCCACTAAGATATATCATAATTACCAGAGCTTGTCGGAATGGAAAGTTGCCGGAATGATAGAAACTCGCACCACTGGTGCGAGAAATTAGTTGGAACAATAATATTATTTCGAATGACAAAAAGATATGGCTGGACGAAAAGAGTTTTAGCTAATTCTGTCTGAAAACAGCTGACAGAGTCGAAAAAAGAGAAAAAGAATCGGTAAAATTTTGCTTAAATTACCAAAAATAATTGCTGTTTTGGGACAGTTATGGTATATTATGACTATACATACATTTATGTGGCGCTACATGGGGACATAAGAGTGAGACATAAAAGAAAGGTAACTATTCAGAACCCCATCTCGATTCCGCTTGCGCTGCATCTCGATGTTGCTTCTCGCCATATGAAATTCCAGAAAGCCGCGCATTCATGCAAGCGTGATTCACGATTTTCTTCTCTTTCGCATGGCGTTGAATAGTTACAAATAAAGAATAGAACAGGAGAAAAAAAGATATGTATCTGGAAGAGTATAAGAGATGGCTGGAAGCTGACCTGGAAGACGCAGACCTGAACCCGGAGCTGGCACGGATTGAAGGAAACGATGAGGAGATCAAGGATCGTTTTGCAGTATCTCTGAAATTCGGAACCGCAGGACTTCGTGGAGTGCTTGGCGCAGGAACAAACCGTATGAATATCTATGTAGTACGTCAGGCAACACAGGGTCTTGCAAACTGGGTAAAAACACAGGGCGGAAACCAGACGGTAGCCATCAGCTATGACAGCCGTATCAAGAGCGATGTATTCGCAAAAACAGCAGCAGGCGTTCTGGCAGCAAACGGAATCAAAGTCAGAATTTACGACGCACTGATGCCGGTACCGGCACTTTCCTTTGCAACCCGTTACTACAACTGCAACGCAGGTATCATGGTAACTGCATCCCACAACCCGGCAAAATACAACGGCTACAAAGCCTACGGCCCGGACGGATGCCAGATGACCGATGATGCTGCAGCAATCGTATACGCAGAGATTCAGAAAACCGATATCCTGACCGGCGTAAAATATATGCCGTTCGCAGAGGGCGTGGAAGAAGGACTGATCCGTTTTGTCGGAGAAGACTGCAAGAATGCCCTGTATGAAGCAATCGAATCCCGTCAGGTTCGTCCGGGTCTGTGTAAAACCGCCGGACTGAAACTCGTTTACAGCCCGCTGAACGGATCTGGTCTTGTACCGGTTACGCGCGTATTAAAAGACATCGGCATCACCGATATTACCATCGTTCCGGAGCAGGAGTACCCGAACGGATACTTCACCACCTGCAGCTATCCGAACCCGGAAATCTTTGCTGCACTGGAAAAAGGTCTGGATCTTGCAAAAGAGACCGGCGCAGACCTGATGCTGGCAACCGACCCGGATGCAGACCGCGTTGGTATCGCCATGAAATGCCCGGATGGAAGCTATGAGCTGGTAACCGGAAACGAAGTCGGCGTTCTGCTTCTCGATTACATCTGCGCAGGCCGCATCGAGAAAGGCACCATGCCGGAGAAACCGGTTGCTGTAAAATCCATCGTGTCCACACCGCTGGCAGATGCAGTTGCAGAGCACTACGGCGTAGAGCTCCGCAGCGTTCTGACCGGATTCAAATGGATCGGCGATCAGATTGCAAACCTTGAGGCAGACGGCGAAGTAGACCGCTTCATCTTCGGATTCGAGGAGAGCTACGGATACCTGGCCGGCCCGTATGTAAGAGATAAAGACGCAGTCATCGGCTCCATGCTGATCTGCGAGATGGCAGCTTACTACAGAAGCATCGGAAGCTCTCTGAAACAGAGACTGGAAGAGATCTATGCCGAGTATGGCCGCTACCTGAACAAAGTAGACAGTTTCGAGTTCCCGGGACTTAGCGGAATGGACAAAATGGCCGGCATCATGGATGGCCTCAGAAAACAGCCGCTGACCGAGATCGCAGGTTCCACTGTTGTCAAAGTAACCGATTACGAGAAACCAGAAGAGACCGGACTCCCGGCAGCAAACGTTCTGATCTACAAACTGGCAAACGGTGAAACCGTCATCGTCCGCCCGTCCGGAACAGAGCCGAAGATCAAAGTATACTACACAACACTTGGTAAGGATCTGGCAGAGGCAGAAGCAGAGAAAGAAAAACTCGCAGAGGCTTTAAAACCGATTCTGGCATAAAGAAAATAAAAAAGAATAGAAGGGCGTGGCTTCGGCTGCGCCCTTTTTCGAACCTGAATTTTTTTTCGAAAAGTGTAAGATTTTCTGCAGAACAGCGTGATGATAGATGAAAGGGGGAAGTTCCATATGGAAGATGAAAGAATTGTCCTGCTGTATTGGGACAGAGATGAAGCTGCGATCAGCGAATCCTCGATGAAATATGGTGCATACTGTACATCTATTGCACAGAATATTCTGAAGAATCCGGCGGATGCAGAAGAATGTGTCAATGACACCTGGCTTCATGCGTGGAATGCCATGCCGCCGCACCGGCCGTCTCTGTTATCGACATTTCTTGGAAAGATAACAAGAAATCTTTCTTTTGATCTGTATAGAAAAATGCATCGCGGAAAACGCGGAGGAAGTCAGGTTGATGCGGTGTTGGACGAGCTGGAAGAATGCGTTTCGGGGAAAGATAATATTGAGCGGCAGTGGGAGATGAAAGAACTGGTAGCGGAGATCAATCAGTTTCTGCAGAAGCTGCCGGAGGAGAAACGATGTATGTTTGTCCTGCGGTACTGGTATGTAGACAGTATCGGTGAAATCGCGGATCGGCTGGGCAGAAGCGAAAACTATGTTTCAGTTACGCTGAACCGGATCCGCGGGAAACTGCATACACACTTGACGGAAAGGGGGTTCGAAGTATGAAGAAAGAAGAATTATTTAAAACGCTGGGAAATCTGGATCCTGGTATGGTGGAAAACGCGGGGAAATATCAGCGTTCACGAAGGGCTGCATGGAAAAAATGGACGGCCGCGGCAGCCTGCGCGGTGATCATCGGCGGAGCTGTGCTGGGGGTTACGACATGGAGAAATGGACAGGAGAGTTCGGCAGTCCGTTACCCGTCGGGGCTAAAGACGGTTATGGCAGCTTATCCGGCATCTGTGGCGCAGACGATGGATGCACAGGAATTTATGGAAAGTGATGCGCACTGGGACTGGTGGAATTCCTACAGGGAACTGACGACAAAATCAGCGGAACTGCAGTCGGGAATGGATGCGTATTATCAGAAACTGATGGAACAGATGCTGGTTTCCGATAATGAAAATACCGTCTGCTCGCCGATCAATCTGTATATCGCGTTTGCGATGCTGGCGGAAACTTCGGATGGAAATACGCGGCAGCAGATTCTGGATATGCTTGGTGCGCAGGATATGGATACGTTGCGGGAAAATGTTTCTTCGCTCTGGGAAAGTAATTATGCAGATACGCCTGCGCTGAAAAGTGTGCTGGCAAATTCGCTGTGGCTGGATGGTGAGGAAACATACAATGACACAACGCTGCAGCGGCTGGCGGAACAGTACTATGCATCGACATTCAGAGGAATACCTGGATCGGAAGAGATGAATCAGGCATTGCGGACGTGGACGGATGATAATACCGGCGGACTTTTGAAGGAATATACAAAAGACATGGCGATTGCCCCGGAAACGGTATTTGAACTGGTATCAACCATCTATTATAAGGCGATGTGGAGGGAAAATTTCTGGGAAGTAGATACAGAGAAGGAAACCTTCCACGGAGCTGCGGGAGATACCACTGTGGACATGATGAAAAAAACGGAATGGATGGATGTCTACCAGGGCGAACACTTCCGTGCAGTCAGCCTTAGCCTTCAGGACAGCGGCTCCATGTATTTCCTGCTTCCGGATGAAAATACCGATGTCAATGAACTGGTATCATCGCCGGATCTGATGAAGGTTATACGGCGGGATGAAAGCAGTGATAACTGGTATTCCCCTATGGTGAACCTGTCTGTTCCTAAATTTAAAGTATCGGAAAAAACAGACCTGATCGAAACGGTGCGCGCACTAGGTGTAACGGATGCGCTGGATACGGATCTGGCAGATTTCAGTCCATTAACAGGGGACAAAGAGAATTTATACCTGAGCAAAGCAGATCATGCCGCCACGCTTGAAATCGACGAAAACGGAGTAACCGGAGCAGCGTATACAGAACTCGGCATTTCAGAAACCGCAGCAGAAATACCGGACGACGAAATCGACTTCGTACTGGATCGTCCATTCCTGTTTCTTGTCACGGGGCAGGACGGATCGATTCTGTTTTCGGGAGTTGTGAGAAATATTGCAGAGACATGAAAAAAGGAGTCGGACTGTCCGGCTCCTGTGTCTGAGACACGTTACAGTATCTCTTTGGTGCTTATTTTTGCTCTGCGTTCCTTTGTCGGAGCAGAAAAACAGACAAAATCAGTACAGCAGGGAAAATGCAGCCGGCCAGCATACCTGCCTTCAGATCGTCGCCGGTGTTTTGTGTGACAAATCCAATAACAAATGGGCCAATGGAACCACCCATATCTCCGGCCATGGCGAGAAGTGCGAACAGTGCAGTTCCGCCGAGTGGAATTTTAGAGGATGAAATACTGATGGTTCCCGGCCACATAATTCCTACGGAGAAACCACACACAACGCAGCCTATAAGATTTAAAAGAGGATATGGTGCGAGAGCTGCAGCCAGATAACAGATCAGGCAAAGTGTACCGGATGCGATCATAAATTTTGTTAAGTCAATTTTTTCCCCGTATTTACCATAGAAGGTTCTGCTGATGCCCATCATCACAGCAAACAGGCACGGTCCTGCAATGTCTCCAATGCTTTTTGAGAGACCTAATGCAGACTCGGCATAAGCGGAAGCCCATTGCGCCATCGAAATCTCGCTTGCTCCGGCGCAGACCATAAGAACAAGGGAAATCCAGAAAATGGGAAGACGGCACAGCTGACGAATGGTAAGTCCTTCTTCGCTTCCGGTCAGTGATTCAATTGGGCAGGAAAGAAAATTAAACGTATTGTACAGTGGAAGTACAGCCCAGATACATGCGAGGATCGGCCAGCGTTCCATACCAAAAACTGCCAAAAAAGCAGTGGAGAGTAAGATGACGCCTACAGACCCCCAGCAGTAAAAGGAATGAAGCAGACTCATAACGCTGTCCTTATTGTCAAACGGACAAGCTTCTACGATTGGGCTGACAAGAACCTCAATCAGTCCGCTTCCGGCGGCATAGATCATGGCACTGAGCAAAATTCCTGCATAGGCATTTGGTAGAATATTGGGCAGAAAGGCAAGTCCAATCAGGCCGCAGGCGGAAAGAATCTCAGAAGCAACGACACACCTGCGATAACCGATTTTATCGACATATCTGGCACAGAACAAATCGACAAGAAGTTGTGTGAAAAAGAATATTGTCGAGATAAACGCAATTTTTCCAAGAGAAATATGGTAAGTTCTGTGAAAGGTAAGAAATAGTAAAGGTGCAAAATTTGCAGAAATTGCCTGCGTGATAAATCCAAGATAACAGGCAATTAAGGTTTTGTGGTAGTTCTTTTTCATAGTGATATACTCCGTTTTTTAAAATGGCAGAACTGCTGCGGCCGTAGTGTTCGTTTCGTTGCCGTTCACCGTGTTCCATGGAGCGACAACGATTCTTTTTGTATAATAACGTAAAATAGTGTCGCTTTCACTGGAATATATCGTCTGTTTATTGTATAATATCGTAAAATAGAGAGGGGCGTGCCTGAAAAACGGAGGCGGGGAAAGATGGAATTTAATACATTTTATAACAAGATCCAAACGGATGAAAGCATGATGGAAACGATACAGCATGGAAACAGTGAGTATCCGTTTCAATTGTATTACGACGATCTTGCGTTGTTTGATTTTCATTGTGTAGAATGGCACTGGCATGTGGAGTTTGAGTTTGTTTTTGTACAGGAGGGAACAGCAACCTTCTGGGTTGGCGAAAAGCAGTTTTCACTGGGACAGGGAACGGGCATTTTTATTAACTCAAAGATTTTGCATCGCTATTTTTCTGAAGGCCATGCGATTGTGCCAAATTTCGTTCTGAAACCGACATTTCTCGCTCCGGCAGGCAGCCTGATTTACAAAAAATACATTGCACCGATACAGGCGTGTAAGGTGGACTGCATTGTCTTTTGCAGGGAAATAAAATGGCAGGCAGAAGCACTGGAGCTCATGCAGAAAATTCTCAAAGCGCAGGAATCAGACAAAGACCGGGAACTGGTTACTTTATTTCTGACGCAGGAATTGTGGCACTTGCTTTATTTGCACATGGATTCGGAAGTGCTGCAGAAAAAAAGAGAAAATACGGCATCCTCACAGGGAAGAACACAGCTGATGATGCAATATATTCATCAAAATTTCCGACAGAATCTTACCTTGGAGGATATTGCCGGGCAGGCTATGGTGAGCAAGAGTACGGCATTGAATCTGTTCCGAAGATATCTTCACGATACGCCGGTGCATTATCTGGTGAAGTATCGTCTGCAGGAGGCTGCAAAGCTTCTGGCCACGACGGAGAAAAAGATAACTGTAATTTCCGGCGAGACGGGATTTGAAAATATGGATTATTTTTGCAAGACATTTAAGAAATATTATGGGAGGACACCAACGGAATATCGAAGAAAAAAACAAATGGATACGGATGACAGAGAAGGGATCGTTCAAGATGTAGTGTAAGAGGAAACGGAAAAATTACATTCTGAAAAAGGAGCGGAATCTGGTGTGGGTTCTGCTCCTTTTTAAATGGAAAATTATGGAATATACTTATTCGGCACAGCCAAAAACTCTTCTACATATTGTTCCAGTGCCGCAAGCAGTTCTTCAAGCGGAAAGACCTTCAGATCCTGCGCGGCTTCCGGCGGGACGGAGAGGAAGTGATGGAGGAGGTCAAGTACCTGTTGGACGTTCTCATACGGAATTTCTGTGATTCCAGGGTTCGTGACGTTAGGATTGAGATCGAGCGGGATGCAATAGCGGTTGACAAGATATGTATTCATTCGTGTATAGTCCCCGTAATAATACTCCTCCGTGAGATATCTGGAAAAAGGAATGGATGTCCGCGATTTTTTGATATAAACCGTTGCAATCTCATCTCTCATATCTGTAATTTCCCCATCCGCATTATAAAATTCCACAATCTGCGGAATGAAATCCTTAAAAAATTTCCGGTCAATATAAAGATGAAAATAATATCCCAGTGCGCTCGAATCTGGCAGAAGTGAACGGTATTTCGCTGTAAACCGTGTAAGATCCGGGAATACCATCATTTTTTCGCGGTAAAGCGGATCGCGGAAATGGGAGGATTCTTTCTGCTGCGTCGCATCCGGCAGAAGATTTCCGATTAGAAAATCATTTACCGATGAAATCGGATATGGAAAATCCGGGTGGGACGGGAGGTGCTTTAACAGCATTTGGGCTGCGGTGAGATGTAAAATAAAACCTGGCATGGGAATGAAGATGTCCTTTCGTATTTGCTTCTAATCTAAACAAAATGGCAGCGTTTGTCAAATTCTATTTGAGTAGCGTAAATTCTAAAAAAACATAAACACCGGCAAATTTCTTGACATGGAAATTGCCGGTGTTATTATTTAACATGCGTAAATAAATAACACTGTTAAACATTTGCGGCAAAAGGAGGGGGAAAACATGAAAGATGCATTTGAAAAACTGTTTCGTGCGGTGCACCAGTTTAAAAAACTGAACGTATCAGACCTGATACCGGGACTCAGCAGTTCCGAATTTTCCGTTATGGGTGCGATTTTGCAAATGGGAGAAAACGGAAAATTACAAGCTCAGAGCTGGCGGCGAAGACCAAAACACTTCCGCCGGCTGTGTCGCGCACACTGCGCGGACTGGAGGAAAAAGGATATGTAGAGCGGAGCGTTGACAAAAAAGACCGCAGAAATACGTATATCAGTCTGACAGAGAAGGGCTGGAAAAAGGGGGAAGAGGTACGGGACAGAATGCAGGACTTTGGCTGCTCTGTGATGTCACAGTTAAAGGAAGAGGATATAGATCAGCTGGTTGATTATCTGGATCGTATCTATGAGATCGCAGAAAAAGAAATTGACACCCGAAAACGACAGAATTAGTGTGCCGGCAAGCTGGTACACAAAAAAAGACAGAAAGGGGAAAAAATGAGTAAGATTTTCAAGAATATGCTCCCGTACTGGAAATCGATTCTCGTGATTCTTATGCTTTTGTTTGTCCAGGCGTGGTGCGACCTGTCGCTCCCGTCGTATACATCCGACATCATCGATGTGGGCATTCAGAACAGCGGCGTCGAGCACGTTACGCCGAAACGGATCACCGAGGAAGAATTTCAGACGGCCGAGTTTATCATGACGGATGATGAGGTGGATTTATGGGAAAGCCTCTATACGAAAAAGGACGGCTATTATGAACGGAACAAAGCTTCTGAAAAAGAACTTGATGAAACAGACGATACACTGACCGTTGCACTGCTGATGAATTACCAGATGGGTGCGATGGAGGAGGATACCTTTAAACAACTCATGGCACAGCAGACCGGTCAGGATGCGTCGGTGTTTGAAAACATGACGATTGAGCAGATCGGCGAGATGATGCATGTGGAGCTGAAGAGCTTCCAGCAGGAAAAAGAGGATGACGATGGAAACAAAGTCGAAGTCACCTGTGTGGATGTCCGTCCAATCTTTGCAGCGATGCTCGAGAGCGGACAGATGGATAAAGACACCGTGCTCTCGATGCGCGACAGCATGGAAAAAACGCTTGATACGATGGGAAGCTCCCTGGTAAAATCGATGGGCATTGCGTATGCAGTTTCCGCAGACAAAGCGGTGGGCCTCGATGTAGACCAGATTCAGAAAACGTACCTTCTGACCGCAGGCTCAAGATGGTCGGCATGGCACTCCTGATGGGTGTGGTAACTGTTCTCGTCGGACTGTTTGCCTCCCGCGTCGGCGCCGGAATCGGCCGCGATCTGCGCGAAAAAGTATTCAAACGGGTTGTCGGATTCTCCAATGCGGAGATGGATCAGTTCTCCACCGCATCGCTGATTACCCGAAGCACGAACGATATCCAGCAGATCCAGATGGTCTCCGTCATGGTGCTGCGAATGGTTGCCTACGCTCCGATCCTTGGCATCGGCGGTGTGCTGAAAGTCATGAAAACGGGAGCCGGTATGGAATGGATCATTGTTCTTGCGATCATCGTCATTCTCGGATACGTGATGCTGCTTGTCTCCCTTGCGATGCCGAAATTCAAGCTGATGCAGAAACTGGTCGACAACATCAACCTCGTATCGCGTGAAATCCTGACCGGACTCTCTGTCATCCGTGCGTTCGGAAGAGAGGACAAAGAGGAAGAGCGCTTCGACGGTGCGAATAAGGAACTGACCAAAACAACCCTGTTCACCAACCGCGTCATGACCTTTATGATGCCTGGTATGATGATGATTATGAACGTGCTGACCGTCGGAATCGTATGGTTCGGTGCACATAAAATCGATGCCGGCACGATGCAGGTCGGTGCAATGACTGCATTTATTACCTACGCCATGATGATCGTCATGTCTTTCCTGATGCTGACAATGATGTCAATCATGCTGCCGCGTGCCGCTGTTGCCGCCGGCCGTATCGATGAAGTCATTCAGACAGAATCCTCCATTCAGGATGTCAAAAATCCGGAGCAGCTGGAGGTTCATAACGGAGTTGTCCGCTTCGATCACGTCAACTTCCGTTATCCGGGCGCCGAGGAGGATGTGCTGCATGACATCGACTTTGTTGCCGAGCCTGGCAAGACGACGGCGATCATCGGAAGCACCGGCTGCGGTAAATCGACGCTGGTCAACCTGATCCCACGTCTCTATGATGTGACGGGCGGAAAGATTACGCTCGACGGAAAAGATATTCGAAACATTACGATGAAGGATCTGCGCGATGAGATCGGTTTCGTGCCGCAGAAAGGTGTGCTGTTCTCGGGAACGATCGCATCCAACCTGCGCTTCGGAAAAGACGATGCGACGGATGCGGAGATCGAAAAGGCAGCCGCAATTGCGCAGGCAACCGAGTTTATCGAGGCAAAAGATGACAAATACGAAACCGCGATTGCACAGGGCGGAACGAACGTATCCGGCGGACAGAAACAGCGTCTGGCGATTGCGCGTGCGATTGCAAAAGACCCGAAAATCTTTATTTTCGACGACAGTTTTTCTGCACTTGACCTGAAAACGGATGCGGCGCTTCGAAAAGCACTGGCGGAGAATGTCAAAGACAGCACCGTGATCATCGTGGCACAGCGGATCAGCACGATTCTCCATGCGGAGCAGATTCTGGTGCTCGATGACGGAAAGGTAGTCGGAAAAGGTACGCATGAGGAACTGCTGAGAAGCTGCGAGGTTTACCAGGAGATTGCGAAATCCCAGCTGTCAGAGAAAGAGCTTGGACTGAAGGAAAGTGAGGTGGCTGACCATGAGTAATAAAATGAACCAGCAGCCGCGCAAAAGAGGACCGATGGGACGGATGGGCCGCGGCATGCAGCCGGGCGAGAAGCCGAAAGATCTGAAAAAATCGATCAAACAGCTCGCTCAGTACATCGGAAAATATAAAATTGCGATTTTTATTGTTATGATCTGTGCCGCATGCTCAACGGTGTTCAATGTTGCCGGACCAAAGATTCTCGGAAAAGCTACGACCGCACTGTCCGAGGGACTGATGGAAAAGATCCGGGGCACAGGAAGCATTGATTTTGCAAGAATCGGAACGATTCTGCTGTTTGTACTTGGCCTGTATCTGATGAGCGCCCTGTTCAGCTTCATCCAGGGATGGATCATGACGGGCGTGACGCAGAAGGTGTGCTATCAGCTTCGAAAAGAGATTTCGGAGAAGATCAACCGTATGCCGATGAAATATTTTGAGAGCCGCACGTACGGTGAAGTGCTCTCACGCATCACAAATGATGTCGATACGCTTGGCCAGGGACTGAACCAGAGTATCACGACGATCATCACCTCGTTGGCAACGCTCATCGGTGTTCTGATCATGATGCTGAGTATCTCCCCATTGATGACGCTGATCGCGCTTGTGATCCTGCCGATTTCAATGGGACTCATCGGACTCGTGACAAAGAAATCACAGAAATTCTTCCGTGCCCAGCAGGAATATTTAGGTCACATCAACGGTCAGGTTGAGGAGGTTTACGGCGGCCATCTCGTCATCAAGGCATTTAACCGCGAGAAGGATACGATCGAAGAGTTTGAAAAAACCAACAATATTCTTTACGATTCCGCATGGAAATCCCAGTTTTTATCCGGTATGATGCAGCCGATTATGATGTTTGTCGGAAATTTAGGCTACGCCTGCGTGGCATTGACCGGCGGACTTCTGGCGATCAAAAACGTGATCACGATCGGTGATATCCAGGCATTTATCCAGTATGTGAAAAACTTTACCCAGCCGATTCAGCAGATTGCGCAGGTTATCAACATGGTACAGTCGATGTCGGCGGCATCCGAGCGTGTCTTTGAATTCCTGAACGAGGAAGAGGAAGACCAGATTGTCGAGAATCCGGCAGCAATCGAGACTGTGACAGGAGAAGTCACCTTCGACCACGTACATTTCGGCTACAACCCGGAGCAGATCATCATCAACGATTTCAGCGCCAAAGTAAAACCGGGCCAGAAAACCGCGATCGTCGGCCCGACCGGAGCCGGAAAGACGACGATGGTCAAACTGCTGATGCGCTTCTACGATGTCAACAGCGGAGCCATTCTGCTGAACGACCACAACATCAAAGACTTCAACCGCAGAGAGCTGCGCGATGCCTTCGGTATGGTCCTGCAGGATACGTGGCTGTTCAAGGGAACCATCATGGAAAACATCCGCTACGGCCGGCTCGATGCGACAGATGAAGAAGTCATCGCAGCAGCAAAAGCCGCAAGGGCCCACCACTTCATCCAGACCCTGCCGGGCGGCTATCAGATGGAACTGAATGAAGATGCCAGCAATGTGTCGCAGGGACAGAAACAGCTGCTGACGATTGCACGCGCAATCCTTGCTGACAACAAGATTCTGATCCTCGACGAGGCAACCTCATCCGTCGACACCAGAACCGAAATCGAGATCCAGAAGGCCATGGATAACCTGATGAAGGGCAGAACAAGCTTCGTCATCGCCCACCGGCTGTCCACGATTCGTGATGCGGATCTGATTCTCGTCATGAAAGACGGAGATATCATCGAGCAGGGAAATCACGAAGAACTGCTCGCGGCAAACGGTTCTATGCAAATCTTTACAATTCGCAGTTTGAGGATGTGGTGGCGTAACAGCCTTTGCGGGCGATATAAATTTATTGTAACAACACCTGAGTTGGCAAAACGGTTCAGGTGTTGTTTTTTTTCTCGAGGGAAAATCTCGTTACATTTTCCCGTCAGGCAAAAAAGCTCTCAGAGCAGAATGATCTGATGTTTGTCCCAGATCATGCATGTTATCCCAGGTTACTTGAGAGAAAAGAAAAAATTTGGTATGCTGTTGAGAAGTAGAATCTTCGATAAGAAGCACGGGGGAAAATAATGAATTTAATTTTATGCGATGATGATAAAGTGTTTTTAAATAAACTGGAAATCAGAATTCGAGGTTTATGTCAGAAATATAAGATTGCAGTGGAAATGGAGTGCTACGTATCTGCGAAGGAGATGCTGGAAGGAATCAAAAATCTTGATGAGATTTCTGTTTTTTTATTGATATTGATATGCCGGAAGTGAATGGATTTGAGGCTGCATCGTATCTGAAAAAGTGGAACAGGGAATGTTGCATTGTGTTTGTATCGAATAAGGATGATCTGGTGTTTCAGTCATTGGTGTATCATCCATTCTTTTTTATCCGCAAGGCACATCTGGATGAGGAACTGGAGCCGCAGTTGCTGGAACTGCAGAAAAAGGCAGGAAAGAAAGTTCCCCAAATAGAACTGCAGACAGGGCGTCAGAGTGTAAAACTTGCATTGCGTGATATCTGGTTTGTGGAGAGCGAGAAGAACTATCTGCTTTTTTATCGGGAAAAAGATACGAGGGATGAGGCGATTCGCGTAAGGATGAAAATGTCAGAAGCGGAGAAAAAACTAGAAGCGCATAAATTTGTAAGGACCCATAAAGGATATTTGGTTAACATGAACTATGTATATCGGTTGCGCGAAAAAGAACTTCTGCTATTGAACGGGAAAAGCATTCCTGTCAGCAGAAATTATCTGAATCAGGTTCGAATGAAAATTATGGGAGTGGTGATGGAATGAGTGCAGCATTTTGGAAGGTCTTTGAACTTGCAATTTCTGTTTGGGAAAACATACTTTTGTTGGAATTCTGCATGGATTTTATGCAGCAGAAACCCAGAGGGAAAAAAGGTAAAGTTTTGTGGGGAATTGCAGTGCTATTTGGGCTAATCTTTCCTGCGTTGGAAAAGTATCCTGCGTTATATGACAGGTGGGAAATGTGGATCACATTGATTTGGCTTTTTGTCTATTTGATGGTGGGTACACGGGGAAGTGTTCTGAGAAAGGTTACTGCAGCGGTAGTTGCGAGAGCAGTATTGATGATGGTAAACACAGCGATCCTTTTCGGCGGCAGTTTTATCCTTCAAGAAAGTGTTGCATCGTTTATTCAAGATCAGGATACAGTAAGAATTGCGCTCGTGCTATTATCAAAAATTTCTTATTTTTTTGTTGGTAAATTACTAAATAGTCTTTTGTTTGAACGAGAGAATCTGATAAGCTGGCAATGGATTGTCATGGGATGCAACCTTGTTTTCTCAATTATTGCGGGAGATACTATGATTTTGGTAGTAAGAGATCTGCCAAGTGTGCAGATGCAGGAACAGAAATGGATTTTGCTGTGCGTATGCTGTATCTGGCTGATGTGCCTGATTATGTACTTTATAGTACAGCAAATGAGCAAGGATAATCAAACAAAGCTAGAATATGAACTGATGAAAGAAAAAGAGAAATATTCAAAGGAAAGTATGGAAATTATTAAGAGAAGTAATGAAGAATTACGAGAATTTAAACATGATTTGAAAAATTATCTTTTACCTCTGCAAGAGGCAATGGAGACCATGCCGCAGTCGGAAATGGTAAAGGTATGGGAAAAAATTAATCAGAAAATTGAAGATGTGCAGACACTGATTCAGACCGGAAACAGTTATGTGGATTCTATGATTAATACAAAAATTACTCTTGCGAGAAGTGAAAAAGTAGATGTGAAATGTACGATTCTGAGCAAAATGGAAGGAATTGATGATTTGGAGTTTTGCACTGTGTTTGGAAATCTCATGGATAATGCGATTGAAGCAGAGCGGAAAGTTACAGAGAAGAAAGAAATTATAATTTTTGTAGAGGAAAAAATGGGATATCTTCGGTTGGAGATTCAAAATAAAATAGAGAAATCTGTTTTAAATGAAAATTCAAGTTTGAATACGACGAAGAAAGATACAAGCAGCCATGGGATTGGGCACAAAAGTGTAAAACGGACGATGCAAAAGGTAGGTGGCGCGTTAAAGTATTATGAGACAGGAGATTTGTTTTGCGCAGAGGCAGTGTTTCCGATAAAATAAGATAAAACGTAATAAAAAAGACTTTGTTTGTATGAAGGAAGCAAAAAGAATGCGGATTTCAAAGAACAAAGTCTTATATTTTTTGCTATCTGTACCGATTATCCCAGATAGAGCATGATATCCCAGATCCGTTGACGATGGAGAAAATTTTCGTTATGCTTCGAGTAACAGAAGAGAAAGAACGAAATTTTGAAAAGAGGGGATATATGGGAAAGAAAGTATTGGGAATTATGGTAATATTACTGTTCTTTACAGGTTGTCAGAATATGGGAAATGAGTCAGAAAATTTGCAGCAGGTAGAAAAACAGGAAAATGGAGAAGAACGGAATAGTTCTATCAGCAATGATGAAACGGAAACAAATGTGACACATGAAAAGGATCAGGAATTAAGCAATGGTGAGCACATCCGTTTTCAGCTTGGCAGCCAGGCAAAAATTGATGCGGTTATTGACATGCCGGACAAAAAATGGAACGAGTTTGAAAAATGTGTGATAGAAGTGGATGGATTTCAAGGAGAAAGTGTGTTCAATAAAATACTTGGGAAAATTCCGGAAAGTGGATTGGAAACAAGAAAAGGAGACATGGGAGAGCCGGATGTTTGTTATTCGTATGAGGGAACACTTGGTGAACAATTAAAAAATCAAAATGGAACGGTGTCTGTCAGTAATATATTAGGAGTGGAAACGGAAGAAGGGAAAAAAGTTTATTATAATTTACCTGTTGAATATATTACATCAGCCTATGGTGAAGGGATTTTGGTCAGAGACAATGAGCAGGAAATTTCATTGGAAGACGAAGAAAAGCTGATAGAGGAAGGAAAAGAGTTTGTTAGATGGATTGGAGACTGGGAAAAAGTTGAATTGACCAGTAAATACAGTTTTTCGTATAAACAGATGGAAAAACAGCAGGAATTAATGGAACAGGCAATCGAGAATGGAGAATTGCTAAAGCCTCAGAAGATTCAGAAATATGAGTGGTCAAAAGCAGATGATTGCTTCCTGTTGTTTTTTCAGGGATATCTGAATGGGGTTCCTGTATTATGCAATGAAATTAACCGGCAGGATGATCTTTATATTCCGTCATCTAAAATACAGGCTGTTATAACGGAGGGCGGAATTCAATATCTTCAAGCAGTTAATCACTATGCTATTCGGGAAAAGGAACCGGTATCTCTTGCGGAAAAAGATATTATTTTGGAAACGCTGAGAAATAAGTATGATTTGGCAATTGCCGAGCCGATTACGCTGGATCAGATGAAACTGATTTATTACCCAATGACAACGGGAAGAAATGAAACGGGGCATTGGATGTGTGATATGATTCCTGCGTGGCAGTTTCGATTTATAGAAGATGAGATCGAACAGTATGTTTACATCAATGCACTGGATGGACGGGAAATTGCGGGGTGAGTTTGTCTGAGCTTTATGATTTACTCAAAGAATAAATTACTTTTGTGAAAGATGTGGCTCCGGGCTAAGCGGGGTCACATCTTTTATAGAGGCGAAGAGAAGTTTCAAGGGATGGAATATATCAACCGATAAAACCATCTCGAAAATCAAAACAGAAAGAAGGTGATCTTTCATGAATTTTTTTCGAATGATAAAAATGGATTTTAAAAGAATGTTTTTATCAGGAAAATTTTATTTTGCCATCGCAGGTGCGATACTGGTTACTGTGTTGAACATCAGTCAGGAAGCAATGCAGAGCCGGTGGAATGTATCGGTATATTACCTGGTTGTCAGCAGCCATGGTGTGGGTGCATTTTTTGAAGTGTTTTCTGTGCTGGCTGTGCTGCCGTTTGCGCTGAGCTATTGGGAAGACAGCAGAAATGGCTATCTTAGATGCATTGAGACACGCATAGGGAGAACAGCATATTGCTGGTCGCATCTGGTGGTTGCCTTTTTCGGCTCTGTGATCAGCATTTTTCTGGGAATGGCAGTTGTTTATGGCGTTTTGGCATTAAAAATACCGTGGATAAAAAAAGAAGAGCTTGAAACATTAACAGGCGGTTTAAGCTATGGAAATGGACTCGTTCTGCCGTTTTACCTTGCCGCAAGATTTGGAGTTGAGGCTGTCAAATATGCATTTATGGCAGTTTTTGCGCTTATGATATCGGGGAAAATAAAAAATCTGTTCGTGCTGGTCAGCACACCGGCTCTTTTTTATTATGCAAGCCAGCTTGTAGCAGAAGCGCTGCAGCTGCCGGGTCAGATGAGGTGGTACCAGCTCCATGGGGGAAGTATCCGGAATTTTAAGGATTTTTTTGTGATAGCTGGTTATTTCCTTATTCTGACAGGAATGGAAGGTGTAATTTTCGTGCGAGTGGTAAAGAGGAGGGCGCAGAATGGATAGAATACGGATGAGCCTTCGGGTATGTCAGATACGTTTGCGGAAAACATTCACAACACCACGATTTTATGTTGCGCTGTTGTGGATTGCGATCCTTTTTCATGTAATGACGGCGGGTATTCGAGGCTTCTGCGAGCAGACCGGAGTTGATGTGACTTTTTGGATGCTGCCGTTTATGACCAGATATAATGGAGACCAGATTATCATCGTTCTTGGGGCTCTGCTGCTTTTCTGTGATGCTCCGTTTCTGGAACCGAACAGCGGGTGGCAGATTCTGCGGGTCGGGCGGAAAAGCTGGTTTTGGGGAAACATGCTATACATTGTGGTTGTTTCCTTTTTTTACACCATATGCTTAAGTATGATTCCGGTACTGCTTGTGTTTCCGAATGTAGGGTGGGAAACCGGATGGGGGAAGGTGATCAGTACGCTGGCTCAGACGAATGCGGCATATACCTTTGACCAGGAACCGTTGGATTATCTGATCATTTCGCGATTTTCGCCGCAGGAGGCAATGGGGCTCACAATGCTTGCAATCTGGTGCCTGTCGGTTATGACAGGCGTTGTGAGTTATGCCGGAAATTTTCTGGTACACAGGGGATTTGGAATCGTCATCAACTGCGGCATCGCACTCACCGCGCTTCTGCTCAGCAAATTTTCCAACATCACAATCGGCTATTACTGCGCGCCGCCGCTTTGGATGAACATTGCGAGCTACAAGTGGCAGGGGTATGGAAACGGGCCGTCGATGGCATATGTTTACAGTGTCTTTGCGATTGTCATCGGCGCATGCACGATCCTCTCGTATCTCGGGATTCGGAAAAAGGATCTGAACTTTGTGGAGGAAATCTGAAAGAATGGAAGAAAAGATAAGAATAGAAAACGTGACAAAAAAGTTTGGCAGCTACGCGGCGCTGGACGGGATCAGCCTGAGCTTTGAAAAAGGAAAAATTCACGGAATGATCGGAAGAAACGGAAGTGGGAAGACGGTACTGTTTAAGTGCATCTGCGGATTTCTCCGGGTGGATGATGGCGCGGTTTTTGTGGATGGAAAGCAGATCGGGAAAGAGATCGAAGCGCCGGAGAGTATTGGCGCCATCATCGAGACGCCGGGCTTTCTTCCGGGATACAGCGCCAGACAGAATCTGCAGTTTCTCGCCGGTATCCGCAGGAAGATCGGAAAAAAGGAGATCGATGAGGCTATCCGAAAAGTCGGACTGGATCCGGAAGCGAAAAAGCATGTCGGCAAGTATTCGCTCGGCATGCGCCAGCGTCTCGGCATTGCACAGGCGATTATGGAAGAACCTTCTCTCCTGATCCTGGACGAACCGATGAACGGTCTCGACAACCAGGGCGTGCAGGAGATGCGGCAGCTGTTTTTGAAGTTAAAAGAGGAAGGAAAAACGATTCTTCTGGCCAGCCACAACCGGGAAGACATCGCGGCACTGTGCGATACGACGGTGGAGATTGACAGAGGAAAAATTGTAGGTTGATGGAAAGAAAGTTGCAAAACGTATAAAAAGGGGCTGTCGCACTAGTTTGCGACAGCTCCTTTTTCTGTATACTTCACGGCTTATGCGAGAGATTGCAGATTCCCTTGCGGTTATAGACAAGATGGAGATACATGGCATCCTGTGCCCGGACAGGATCGTGGCAGGCAATCGCATCGGCAATTTCACGATGGCTTTCTATGGTTTCCTTACGAAGGATCCCGCCGGTTGTCTCCACAAACAGAGGAATGGAACTGTTGATCACAGGGATCAGCTTTGGGACAACAACGTTTTTGCTGCTTAACGCGATAGCCGTGTGAAAATCAATATCCTGCTGCGTGTGATCCTCATAACTTTTTAATAGTGCTTCTACTTCATCGCAGAGCGCGGCGAGATTGATGAGGAAAAGCTTGACTGGGCGAAATGCAATGCCTGCCCGAGCTGCGGTGCATGTTCCTTCATCGGAACAGCCTCTACGATGCAGATCATGGCAGAGGCACTTGGCCTTGCGCTTCCGGGAACGGCACTGATGCCGGCAACCAGCCGGATCTCCTTGCGTTTGCAAGAGAGGCGGGAAGACAGGCGATAAGACTGGCAAAGATGGAGCATATGCGTCCTTCGGATATTGTGACAATGGAAAGTTTTGAAAATGCAATTCTTGTACATGCGGCAATTTCGGGAAGCACCAACTGTCTACTTCATCTTCCGGCAATTGCACATGAGTTTGGTATTGAAATTACCGGAGATACCTTTGACAGACTGCACAGAAATGCCAGATATCTTCTGGACGTACGTCCGGAAGGACGCTGGCCGGCAGAGTGCTTCTACTATGCAGCGGTGTACCGGCCATCATGGAAGAGATCAAGGAACACCTCCATCTAGATGTGATGACTGTTACAGGAAAGACGTTAGGGGAAAATCTGGAAGAGCTGAAACAGAACGGATTCTATGAGAAATGTGAAAAATGGCTTCAGGAATTCAACAGACGGTATCAGGTAAGCCTCACAAAAGAGGATATTATCCGTCCGTATGAGAAGGCAATCGGAACCGATGGAAGTATTGCCGTTCTCCGTGGAAATCTTGCACCGGAAGGAGCCGTGATCAAACATACGGCATGCCCGAAAGAAATGTTTCAAGCTGTGCTCCGTGCCAGACCGTTCGACAGTGAAGAAGAATGCCTGGATGCTGTCCTGAAGCATAAGGTTCAGAAGGGAGATGCCGTTTTCATCCGCTACGAGGGACCAAAAGGAAGCGGAATGCCGGAGATGTTCTACACCTCAGAGGCAATCAGCAGTGATAAAGAGCTTGGAAAGAGTATTGCGCTGATTACAGACGGTCGTTTTTCCGGCGCATCTACCGGCCCGGTTATCGGTCATTGCAGCCCGGAGGCGGTTGACGGCGGCCCGATCGCACTTGTAGAAGAAGGCGATCTGATTGAAATTGATGTTATGGAAAGAAAACTGAATATCATCGGAGTTGCAGGAGAGCGCAAGCCGATGGAGGAAATCGACCGGATTCTTGCCGAAAGACGGAAAAACTGGAAACCGGTAGAAGCAAAATACAAAAAGGGTGTGCTGAGACTTTTCAGCCAGCATGCAGCAAGTCCGATGAAGGGAGCTTACCTGGAGTATTGATGATGAAACAGAAATTTATTACACTTGGCGAGATCATGCTGCGCCTGATGCCGCCGGATTACGAAAAAATCAGGACAGCAACCGTATTTGAAGCGAGATATGGGGGAAGCGAAGCCAATGTGGCTCTTTCCCTGGCAAATCTCGGGGTGGATGCTTCATTCTTTACGGTGGTTCCGGACAACAGTCTGGGAAAAAGTGCCGTCCGTATGATGAGAAGCAACGATGTAAAGTGTGACAGCATTGTTTACTCCACCGAGGAAGAAACACCGACGCACCGTCTTGGAACGTACTATCTGGAAACCGGCTACGGAATCCGTCCGAGCAAGGTTGTTTATGGCAGAAAGCACAGTGCTTTTTCCGAATATGATTTTGATAAAACAAACATAAAGAAGCTTCTTAAGGGATACACGTGGCTGCATCTGAGCGGAATAACGCCGGCGCTCGGTGAAAAATGCCGGAACTTAATTCTCTCCTGTCTGAAAGAGGCAAAAGAACAGGGAATGACAGTAAGCTTTGACGGAAATTTCAGAAGCACTCTGTGGAGCTGGGAAGAGGCAAGAGATTTCTGTACGTTGTGCCTTCCCTATGTGGATGTCCTGTTTGGAATTGAACCGTATCATCTCTGGAAAAAGGAAGAGAATCACGAAGATGGCGATGTAAAGGACGGGATACCGTTCCAGCCGGATTATGAAGAGCAGGAAAAGGTATTTTTGGCCTTTGCGGAAAGATATCCGAAGATCCGATGCATTGCAAGACATGTCCGTTTTGCACACAGCTGCAGCGAAAACAGTCTTATGGCCTATCTGTGGCTGAACGGGAAAACGTACGAAAGTAAACGGCTCACCTTCCAGATTCTTGACCGTGTCGGCGGCGATGCATTTGTAAGCGGCATCATTTATGCCCTGATGAACGATTACTCTCCGGAAGACACCGTAAACTTTGGTGTCGCGGCAAGCGCTGTGAAACATACCATTCACGGTGACGGCAATATTACAGACGATGTATCGCTGATCCGCCATGTCATGGAAATGAATTTTGACATCAAAAGATAAGACAGAAGTACCGGAGCGTGTTTGAAAATAGTTTTTTGTAAGCTTATAAGCAGAAGCTTACAGACTGCGGAAACCGTTTTTCCGACACGCTCCGGGAAGAGAAAGAGAGGAAGATTGAAATGAAAGCAATGGCTGAACGTTTTCAGAAACTCGGAGTTGTTCCTGTAGTTGTACTGGAAAATGAAAAAGATGCCGTACCACTGGCCGAAGCGCTGGTACAGGGCGGTCTTCCGTGCGCTGAGGTTACATTCCGTACAGAAGCTGCAGCAAAAAGTATTCAGCTGATGGCGGAAGCGTATCCGGATATGCTGGTCGGGGCAGGAACGGTTCTGACAACAGAACAGGTAGACCTTGCCGTACAGTCTGGTGCAAAATCTATTGTAAGTCCGGGCTTTGATCCGGAGGTTGTGGATTACTGCCTGAAAAAAGAGATTCCGGTATTTCCGGGCTGCATTACCCCTTCCGAAGTTGCGCAGGCGGTAAAAAGAGGGCTTGAAGTGGTGAAATTCTTCCCGGCAGAACCGGCAGGAGGACTTCCGATGATCAAAGCGATGGCTGCACCGTATACGGGAATGCGGTTTATGCCGACCGGAGGAATCAATGCCGCAAACCTGGAAGAATATCTTTCCTGCGATAAAATCCTCTGCTGCGGAGGAAGCTGGATGGTCAAAAGCAATCTGGTGAAAGCCGGTGCATTTGACAAAATAAGAGAACTGACAGCAGAAGCAAGAAAGCTTGCCGATCCATCCGGAAATAGTAAAAAGCGAGATACACACAACAACACTCCATATATACACACAACATGAAAAACTATCGA
>ENA-OQCX01000014-OQCX01000014.1-human-gut-metagenome-genome-assembly--contig:-NODE-14-length-81406-cov-7.215099_pt1 | contig 81406 bp, 84 predicted proteins | sample MGYA00242762_ERZ504587 | MGnify/ENA primary metagenome ERZ504587 (study PRJEB26092, sample SAMD00036337) | human gut metagenome | host: Homo sapiens | study: EMG produced TPA metagenomics assembly of...
CAAATTTCTCCATGATTGAAAAAATTCCTCCAAAAGGTGTGAGTTTCTCAGATTTTATTTGTACCTTTGCCATGCCTTGTTACGATTTTCGCTTGTTTTCTAATTGCAACACTAAGATAAGTGAAAATCTGACACAGCAAAATCCTGGGCAACTTTTTGTTGCTCAGGAACTTATAAATTAATTTAAATCAAAGTGTTGCGGAATTAAGGTTTAATTAACAAATTGATAGATTTACAAGGTTTTTTCAATAAAATAGTTGTTCGTTTCAGTTTTATTAATATATTTGCACTTTGTTAGAGTAAAGAAACAATTAATGTAAAGTTAAACTTTAAGAGAGAATTTATGAAAAGAAAATTAATGCTGTTATTGGCCTGTCTTTTTGTCGGAATAGGCCTAGTAACTGCCCAAACCCAGAAGGTTACAGGTGTTGTAATTTCTGAAGAAGACGGGCAGCCAGTTATTGGAGCCTCTGTATTGGTAAAAGGTACACAAATTGGTGCTATTACCGGTGTAGATGGTGATTTTACATTACCAAACGTACCAAGTTCCGCGAAAACTCTGGTGATTTCTTATATTGGTATGCAGACCCAAGAAGTGGCAATAAAACCCAGCTTAAAAGTGGTGATGAAGTCTGATACTGAGATGCTTGATGAGGTAATGGTGGTTGCTTTCGGTACAGCAAAGAAGTCTGCATTTACGGGTTCGGCTAAGGTGGTTGGTACCGAAAAGCTGGAGCAGTCGCAAGTGACGAATGTTACTGATGCCTTGGCAGGTGCTGTGCCGGGTGTGACACTGACTTCCAATGACGGTGCTCCGGGTTCAAAGTCATCCATCAAGATTCGTGGTTTTAGCTCAATCAATGCAAAGAATGACCCTCTGATTATTGTGGACGGCGCTCCTTATAGCGGTGATATTAATAATATCAATCCTAACGACGTTGAGTCAATGACAGTATTGAAGGATGCGGCTTCCAATGCTCTTTACGGTGCTCGTGGTGCTAATGGTGTAATTATCATCACTACCAAAAGGGCCAATATGTCGGGAGAGGCTAAGGTGACTTTTGATGCTAAGTGGGGTGCTAACACTCGAGCGTTGCAGAAATATGAAGTGATTGACAATCCTGGCATGTACTACGAGATGCATTATCGTGCCATGAACAATTATTATAAGTCAACGGGAATGAATGACCAAGCTGCATGGCTTGAGGCAAACAAGAATCTGTTTGGCTCCAACGGTGGATTGGGATACAATGTATATACAGTTCCCGATGGGCAATTCCTCATCGGTCAGAACGGTAAACTTAATCCCAACGCCACATTGGGTAGAGTTGTGAATTATAAAGGACGTGACTATCTGCTGACTCCGGATGATTGGGAAGATGTGGGAATGCGTACCGGTCTGCGTCAGGAATACAACTTCTCGGTGAGCGCAGCCAATGAAAAGTCCTCTTTCTATGTTTCTTTAGGTTATCTTGGAAATGAGGGTATCACTGAAGGCTCTGACCTGAAACGTTTGACAGGCCGTTTGAAAGCCGACTATCAGGCAAAGAAGTGGTTGAAGATTGGTGGTAATATGGGATATGCACGTTTTGATTCCAACTCGTTGAGTAACAATGGTACCAGTTCGTCTACCGGTAATATATGGGCGTTTGTTACCCAAATGGCTCCCATCTATCCCGCCTACGTGCGCAATGCTGACGGCAGCATCATGGTGGATAATAATGGTATTGGAATGATGGACTACGGTAGTGGTATCAATGCAGGTATGCGGCGTCCTTTCATTGCTGATGCCAACCCTATTCTAGACAATAAACTAAATACCAGAAACTCTGAAGGAAATGCCATTAACGGCAACGCTTTGTAGATATAACTCCTATAGAAGGCCTGAAGGTGACATTCAATGGTGCTTTCAACTTGGATGAGACACGTCATAGTTACGTTTACAATCCTTACTATGGGCAGTTCGACTCCACTGGCGGTACAGTGAGTAAGTATCATACACGTACTTACGATTACAACCTGCAACAACTTGTTTCTTATGCCCGTTCGTTTGGCGACAATAACTTCGATATTCTTTTAGGTCACGAATATTATGATTATCGCTACTATGAACTTGGGGCTAGCAAGTCGCAGATGTTCTCTCAAGGCAATAAGGAATTGGATGGTGCCATTATCGACGGACAAGGTGCTTCTTCCTATAAAGAGCGTCGTAACAATGAAGGTTTCTTCGGCCGTTTGCAATACAATTATGACGAACGCATCTTCGGCTCGGCTTCTTTGCGTCGTGATGCTTCCAGCCGTTTCCATCCGGACCATCGCTGGGGTACATTCTGGTCGGTAGGCGGTGCGTGGCTTATCAACAAAGAAAGCTGGTTTGATGCTTCATGGGTGCAGGAACTGAAGCTGAAGGCTTCTATTGGTTCACAAGGTAATGACAATATCGGTGACTTCCTCTATACGGATAGATTTAACATTATCAACTCTAACAACAGCCTTGGTACTTCATTTAAATCTAAGGGCACTAAAGACATCACTTGGGAAACCAACACTAACTTCAATATCGGTGCAGAGTTCCAGTTGTGGAACCGTGTGACCGGTAGTATCGAGTACTACAGACGTAAGACTTCGGATATGTTGTTCTCATTTACCGTGGCTCCATCATTGGGTTATGCTTCCTATATGGACAACGTTGGTAACATGGTCAATAGTGGTGTGGAAATGGACTTCAATGTGAATATCTTCGATACACGTAACTTTACGTGGGATGTGAATGTGAACATTTCAACCTTGAAGAACCGTATTACGATGCTTGATCCTGATAAGTTGATTACTACTGAGTATACAGCTGATGGAAAAGGATATAAGGGCTATTCTAACGGAAGCTTCTTCATTGGTGAGGATTTGTCTATGTTTACATGGCGCTTGAAGGAGTATGCCGGAGTGAATGAAAAGGGTGAGTCTTTGTTCTATAAGAATGTCAAGGACGAGGCCGGCAATATCACCGGACGTGAAACGACTACGAATCATGCTCAGGCTGACTATTACATCACAGAGGAAAGCTCAATACCTAAGGTGTATGGTGGTTTCGGTACCAAACTGAAAGTATATGGCGTGGACTTCGGCATAAACTTCACTTACCAGATTGGTGGTAAGCAATATGATGGTACGTATGCTTACTTTATGTCGTCACCTTATGGTACGGCTGGTTACAACTACCATAAGGATTTGCTGAACTCATGGACTCCTGAGAACACAAATACTAATATCCCTCGTTTCCAGATGAACGACCAATATTCAGGGGCAATGTCTACGCGCTTCTTGACAAATGCAAGCTTCTTGAATATCCAGAATATTAATGTGGCTACACGTTACCTTCCAAGTGGACAAGAAAGTTGGCCATCAACTCATTGCGCGTGTATATGTCGGCAGAAAATGTTTTCTATTGGTCTAAACGTAAAGGGTTCGACCCACGTCAGTCATACGACGAGACAACCAATGCTACTTTCTATTCACCGATGCGTACCATCTCCGGTGGTGTGTCATTTGAGTTCTAAACCTAATATATAGATTACAATGATTATGAAGAAGAATATATTCAAACTATTTTCGGTTATGGTCGTATCGGCCACGGTATTGACCGGCTGTATAGAAGAGGTTTTTCCCGAAGATTCTACAGCGACCTCCGATCAGATTGGTGCATCGGCAACAGCGATTGAGCTTCGCTTAATGGCTTGCCATCGCAAATGGTACAAGGCTATCTAGTGTACGGTAAGCAAACACATGAGACCGACCTTGCTTATCCCTCATTGATGTTGGCCCAGACAGAACTGCTGGGTGATGTCGTGGCTACGGATTACGGATATGACTGGTGGTGGCGCTTCAATGCCAATAATGGTATGAACGACACCGGCTATTATTCATATTTGCCTTACTTCACCCTATATAAGTTCGTTAAATCGGCCAATGACGTGATTGCGGCCGTTGATGTGACTGATCCCACAATTACCGATGAAATGCGTGGGCTTGGAAGTATAGCCCATGCTTTCCGTGCATTGGACTATTATACGCTGATGGTACTTTTCGAACCGGTAGAAAACATCTATACCGATTGTAGCAAGGTACTGGGGCTGACGGTGCCCATCGTGACTGAGGCAACAACTAACGACATTGCGAAGAGCAATCCGCGTGCAACCCACGAAGAATTGGTGAATTTCATTCTTGCCGACCTTGACAAGGCAGAGATAGGTCTGGAGTCTTATACACCTGTCAGTAAGAACTTCCCTGACTTGGCGGTCGTATATGGTCTGAAGGCCAAAGTATATATGTGGGATGGTCAGTTTGCTAAAGCGGCCGAGTATGCCCGCAAGGCTATTGATAAGTCGGGAGCAACACCTATGAGCGAATCACAGTGGCATAATCCCACTACCGGTTTCAATACGGCTACTTCTGCATGGATGTGGTACCTTCACCCCACGGCTTCCAATATGGGTAATCTTGCTAATTTCATTGGTCACATTTCCAATGAAGCGGATTGGGGATATGCTTCTTTGTCTAAGCTTCAGATGGCACGTTCACTTTATGACGCGATTCCTGCTACCGATTTCCGCAAATATTCTTACCTTGACCCGGACAGAAGTACTTACGCTTACCAGTCAGTGAGAGGCAATGCATGGCTGGATGAACAACCGGATTATATGTCATTGAAGTTCCGCCCCGTGGGTGGTGACTATAACACTTATTCTGTGGGTGCGGCTGCAGATATTCCCGTGATGCGTGTGGAAGAGATGTATCTCATAGAGGCTGAAGCAGTAGGTGCCAGCCAGAATGTGGCAGCAGGCGTACAGTTGTTGAATAACTTTATGAAGCAGTACCGCCAGAGCAATTACAATTTCAGTACGGGTGATTTGCGTAATTTCCAACTTGAGGTGTTGAAGCAGATGCGTATCGAGTTCTGGGGTGAGGGAATCGCATTCCCTACGGCTAAACGTCTGAAACCGGATGTCATTCAGAATTATGAGGGTACCAACTTTATAGAAGATATCTTCAAGATAAACTGTAAAGGTGTGAAGCCCAATTGGACATTGATGATTCCTAAGACCGAAGTCGATTCAAATACCGCCCTTCAGGGAATGAACAATCCGGACCCGTCCGGTGCTATTGCTAAACGTCCTACTCCGATAGGGGAGTTTGCACCGGGTAACAATTAACCAATGAACTAACTTTTAATAGAATTTGTATATGAATAAGATATTCAATAAATTGTTTTTGGGCTTGGCCGTATGCGGTTTGGCTATGACGGCTTGTTCAGACGGTGTGGAGTGGGAGCCTTCTCCGGTTCCTACCGAGGGTGTACAAGCTTATATTTATGCTGATAACACTGATTTGACTTATTATCCGAATGATGAACAGTTTTTTGTGGTCAAAATCGGCCGTCAGAAAACAGATGCGGCTGCATCTATCCACTTGACTACAGATGCAGAGAACGTAACAGTGCCGACAACGGTTGATTTTGCTGCCGGTGAAGCACTCAAAGAAGTAAAGATTGCGTTTGACATAGCTGTGGGTACTACTGCATCTTATACTATTGCCATTCCTGAAGAAGATTCCTATGTTTATGGTTCACCCAAGGTGACGGTCAATATAAAGCGTGACTATACTTGGCTCAATATAGGTACAGGCTACTATACATCTCAATTATTTGGAGAGGGTTGGGATCAACCTGTGCTGAAGGCTAAAGAGGCTAATATCTATAAGCTGGAAGATTGCATTACGAAAGGATATCCCATCATGTTTACGCTAAGCGATGACAATCAAGAACTGATAGGTTGGGATCCTCAACCTACTGGTTATGACAAGACGGACTATGGTATGCTATATTTTGCAGCTGCAGGTATGGAGCGTAAAGGGAACGTGTTGTCTTTCCCGATGCAGGGCTTAGTAATACTTGACGGTGGTAAATGGGGAGTACTGTATCAGGGATTCACGGAAACGTTGGAGATGCCGGAAGGGTTCTGATTATCCTGGCAATTAGATAACATGTAATTTGAAATGGCATGTAAGATGAAGTTCGACTTCATTTTACATGCCATTTTTCTATTGTATCTGTTTTTATTTTATTCCCCTTTTTAAGGCGCTTCCGCCAAAATTATTTATATTTGCTGCCCGAACCAACAATACGTATATATAATAAGGTATAGAAACTATGAAAGAATTTGTAATCTCCGAAGCGCAGGCAGAAACAGCGGTATTGGTAGGTCTTGTCACGAAGACTCAGGATGAGCGTAAGACCAATGAATACCTGGACGAGCTTGCATTCTTGGCTGAGACAGCGGGGCGGAAGTAGTGAAGCGGTTTACCCAAAAGCTGGATGCAGCGCATTCCGTGACTTATGTCGGCAAGGGCAAGCTGGAAGAAATTAAAGAGTATATCCGGAATGAAGAAGAAGCCGAACGCGAAATCGGCATGGTGATTTTTGATGATGAACTCTCCGCCAAGCAGATACGCAATATAGAAGCTGAACTCAAAATCAAGATACTGGACCGTACGTCCTTGATTCTCGATATCTTTGCCATGCGTGCCCAGACTGCCAATGCAAAAACGCAGGTGGAGCTGGCGCAATACAAGTATATGCTTCCTCGTCTGCAACGTTTGTGGACCCACTTGGAACGCCAGGGTGGTGGCTCCGGTGCCGGTGGAGGTAAAGGTTCCGTGGGACTTCGCGGCCCGGGTGAAACGCAGCTGGAAATGGACCGCCGTATCATCTTGAACCGTATGTCATTGTTGAAGGAGCGCTTGGCTGAGATTGACAAGCAGAAGTCTACCCAGCGGAAGAACCGCGGACGCTTGATTCGTGTGGCATTGGTGGGATATACCAATGTAGGAAAATCCACATTGATGACTTTGCTTTCGAAAAGTGAAGTCTTTGCAGAGAATAAGCTGTTTGCCACGTTGGATACTACGGTGCGTAAGGTGATTATTGAGAACCTGCCGTTCCTGCTATCCGATACGGTGGGCTTTATCCGTAAATTGCCGACGGATTTGGTAGACTCCTTCAAGTCTACTCTGGATGAGGTACGCGAGGCGGACTTGCTGTTGCATATCGTAGACATCTCTCATCCGGATTTTGAAGAACAGATAGAAGTTGTGAACAAGACGTTGGCAGATATCGGTGCCGCCGGTAAGCCCATGATTCTTGTATTCAATAAGATAGACGCTTATACTTATATAGAGAAAGCGGCTGACGACCTTACCCCCAGAACCAAGGAAAACTTGACACTCGAAGAACTGATGAAGACGTGGATGGCTAAGATGGAGGATAACTGCCTCTTTATTTCTGCCCGCGAAAAAATCAATATGGAGGAACTGAAGAGTGTAGTTTATCAGCGTGTGAAGGAATTGCACGTGCAGAAGTACCCCTATAATGACTTTCTTTATCAGACCTACGAAGAAGAAGTTTAATTTTAGTTATGAGTTATAAGTTATGAGTTATTTGCTGGCAGCGGTTTGAATCGGTAGTGCCGGCAAAGGCAATAACTTATACTCATAACTCATAACTCGTTATAAGGATGAATTACAGAAGACTGACCGAAGATGAAATTCTCCGGTTGAAGAGCCAGTCATGTCTGGCTGATGATTGGGGGAAAGTAACCGTTGCAGAAGAGTTCTCAACGGAATTTGTGCATCATACCCGTTTTTCGGGTGAGGTGTGTTTGGGAGTGTTCCATTCAGAATTTATGTTGCCGGGAGGAATCAGGAAGCATTCCGGTTTGCGGCATGTGACGCTGCATAATGTAACGGTGGGAGATAACTGTTGCATTGAGAATATCCAGAACTACATTGCCAATTATGAAATAGGGCATGACACCTTCATTGAGAATGTGGATATTATTCTGGTAGACGGTGTGTCGAAGTTCGGTAACGGGGTAGAAGTGTCTGTCCTGAATGAGACGGGAGGCCGTGAGGTGCTGATTAATGATAAACTCTCCGCACACCAAGCCTATATTCTGGCGCTTTACCGCCATCGCCCGGAGCTGATTGCACGGATGAAGGAAATCACGGATTTTTATTCCAACAAACATGCTTCTGCTGTAGGAAGCATCGGGAACCATGTAATGATATTGAACACCGGTTCCATAAAGAATGTGCGCATCGGTGATTATTGCCGCATCTGTGGTACATGCCGTCTGTATAACGGAAGCATCAACAGCAACGAGGTGGCGCCGGTACACATCGGGCATGGGGTGATTTGTGATGATTTCATCATCTCTACCGGGTCTCATGTAGATGACGGAGCTATGCTGAGCCGCTGCTTCGTGGGGCAGGCATGCAAGTTGGGACACAACTACTCTGCTTCGGATTCTTTGTTTTTCAGCAACTGCCAGGGAGAGAACGGGGAGGCGTGCGCTATTTTTGCCGGACCTTATACGGTGACACACCATAAATCCACGTTGCTGATTGCCGGTATGTTTTCCTTTATGAATGCCGGTTCGGGGTCCAATCAGAGCAACCATATGTATAAGTTAGGGCCTATCCATCAAGGCACTTTGGAGCGTGGTGCCAAGACGACTTCCGATTCGTACATCTTGTGGCCTGCAAGGGTGGGAGCGTTTTCCTTGGTAATGGGGCGCCATGTCAACCATTCTGATACTTCGAACCTGCCGTTCTCTTACTTGATAGAGCAGAATAATACCACCTACCTTGTACCCGGTGTCAACCTGCGTAGTGTGGGTACCATCCGTGATGCCCAGAAGTGGCCGAAACGTGACGGGCGTACCGACCCGAACAAACTGGATTACATCAACTATAATCTTCTCAGCCCCTACACGGTGCAGAAAATGTTCAAGGGACGGGAAACGTTGCAGAATCTGCGTCATGCCAGTGGCGAGCTTTCGGATATCTATTCTTTCCATAGTGCGAAGATACGTAACTCGGCTTTGGTGAAAGGTATCCGCTTCTATGAAATAGCCATTCATAAGTTCCTCGGAAACTCTGTCATCAAGCGCTTGGAAGGCATTGACTTCCGGAGCAATGAAGAAATACGTGCCCGTTTGAAGCCCGATACTGCCATTGGCAGCGGCGAATGGGTGGATATTTCCGGATTGATAGCCCCAAAGAGTGAGATAGATGCGCTGATAGACGGTATTGAGTCCGGCAAAGTCAATCGCTTGAAGTCTATCAATGCCGAGTTTGAGAAGATGCACAGCAACTACTATACCTACGAATGGACCTGGGCGTATGAGAAGTTGGAAGAGTTCTATGGTATCAAGCCGGAAGGTATGACGGCAGAAGACGTCATACATATTGTCGAAAAATGGAAAGAAGCAGTAGTTGGCCTCGACCGCATGGTGTATGAGGATGCTAAGAAAGAATTTTCACTGGCTTCCATGACGGGCTTTGGAGCTGATGGCTCACGCTTGGAAAAGGAACTCGATTTTGAGCAGGTACGCGGCGACTTTGAAAGCAATCCGTTTGTAATGGCTGTGCTGAAACACATTGAGGTGAAGACGGCGCTGGGCGATGAACTGATAGGGCGGATGCAGCGGGTGTCAGAAAATTAATTATGATTTGTTGCGTTTTTACTCTAATTAAAGAATTATTTCAATAATAGTTTTTACCTTTGCTCGGTAAAGGCGGTTTTGTGCTGCCTTTGCTACCCGAATCACTTTTAAACATTAAATATACGAGTAATTATGGCAACAACACCTCCGTTCAAGTATCAACCCATGTTCGAGAAGGGAAAAGATACTACTGAGTATTATCTGCTTACGAAAGATTACGTGTCAGTAAGCGAGTTTGAAGGAAAACCTATCTTGAAGATTGAAAAAGAAGGTTTGACGGCAATGGCCAATGCGGCTTTCCGTGATGTATCGTTCATGTTGCGTCGTTCGCACAACGAGCAGGTTGCTAAGATTCTGAGTGACCCCGAGGCAAGCGACAACGATAAATACGTGGCACTCACCTTCCTGCGCAATGCCGAGGTAGCATCCAAGGGGGTACTTCCTTTCTGCCAGGATACGGGTACGGCAATCATCCATGGTGAGAAGGGACAGCAGGTATGGACCGGCTACTGTGACGAAGAAGCTCTCTCACTGGGTGTTTACAAGACTTATACCGAAGAGAATCTGCGTTATTCTCAGAACGCTCCCCTCACCATGTACGATGAGGTGAATACGAAGTGCAACCTCCCCGCACAGATTGACATTGAAGCTACGGAAGGTATGGAGTACGAGTTCCTCTGCGTAACCAAGGGTGGTGGCTCTGCCAACAAGACTTATCTCTACCAGGAGACAAAGGCTATCCTCAACCCCGAAACATTGGTTCCCTTCCTTATCTCAAAAATCAAGACTTTGGGTACGGCAGCTTGTCCTCCCTATCACATCGCATTCGTTATCGGCGGTACTTCTGCCGAAAAGAACTTGTTGACTGTGAAACTGGCTTCCACCCACTTCTACGATAACCTACCCACTACCGGCAATGAGTTCGGCCGCGCTTTCCGCGATGTGGAACTGGAGAAGCTGGTACTGGAAGAAGCTCATAAGATTGGCCTCGGTGCCCAGTTCGGCGGCAAGTATCTGGCTCACGACATCCGCATCATCCGCCTGCCGCGTCACGGTGCGTCCTGTCCCGTGGGTCTGGGTGTTTCCTGCTCTGCCGACCGTAACATCAAGTGTAAAATCAATAAAGAAGGTATCTGGATTGAAAAGCTCGACAGCAATCCGGGTGAACTGATTCCCGAAGAACTCCGTAAGGCCGGTGAAGGCGACGTGGTGAAGATTGACTTGAATCAGCCGATGGCCGATATTCTGAAGGAACTGACCAAGTATCCGGTTTCCACCCGTTTGTCTCTGAATGGAACCATTATCGTAGGCCGTGACATCGCACACGCCAAGCTGAAAGAACGTCTGGACCGTGGCGAAGACCTACCGCAGTACATCAAAGACCATCCCATCTACTACGCCGGTCCTGCCAAGACTCCTCAAGGCATGGCTTGCGGCTCCATGGGCCCGACTACTGCCGGACGTATGGACCCGTATGTAGACCTCTTCCAAAGCCACGGCGGCAGCATGATTATGCTTGCCAAAGGTAACCGCAGCCAGCAAGTGACAGATGCCTGCCAAAAGTATGGCGGTTTCTACTTGGGCTCTATCGGTGGTCCTGCCGCTATCTTGGCACAGAACAACATCAAGAGCATTGAGTGCGTGGAATATCCCGAACTCGGTATGGAAGCTATCTGGAAGATTGAGGTGGAGAACTTCCCTGCATTCATCTTGGTGGACGATAAGGGCAACGACTTCTTCAAGCAACTGAAGCCCTGGAATTGCAGCAAGTAAAACAGAAGCCTTTTAGAAAGGCATAATATAAGGAAAGCCGTAACGGAGAAAATCTTGTTACGGCTTTTTTGTTTTGTAGGGGAAAACAAAGTGTTTCGCGGCATAGAACACTCTGTTTCATCAAGCAAAACAAACTGTTCCTTTATGTTGAAACAAATTGTTTCAATAGGAAGAAACAAACTGTTCTTTCATGTTGGAACAAAGTGTTCTTCCCTATTGGAACACTCTGTTCTGCCTTGATAAAACAGATTGTTCTCTATAGGAGAATAAAACTGAAACTCGTTTGTTATCGTATTTTTGTTACATTCTCCTTTTCATTTCTCGGTTAACTTCTTTATCTTTAGCCCTCCAAACAACCTATTTAATAAAACATGGAACCAACTCTTACACGACAAACTCCGGCACAACACATCGTATGGCTGGATGTGGTACGCTTGTTGCAATGTTTACAGTAGTTTGCTGCCATTGCACAGACCCTTTTAACTTCTATCCGGGCACATCGCCCGACATTGTTGACATCAAGTTCTGGGGAGCTGTCTACGGTGCGGCGCTCCGTCCTTGCGTACCGCTTTTTGTAATGATTACCGGTGCATTGCTGTTGCCGGTACGGGGTGACGCCTCGGCATTCTACAAGAAACGTATCCCCCGCGTATTCTTTCCTTTCCTCATCTGGTCTGTGATTTACAATCTGTTCCCCTGGATAACGGGACTGCTGGGAGTGGAGCCGAAAGTGATTCTGGATTTCTTCCCTTATTCGGGTGAGGAAGTGATGCGCCAGTCTCTGGCAGTGAGCCTGGGATATATTGCAGAAATGCCTTTTAATTTCTCTCTATTGGATGTACACATGTGGTATATCTATCTGCTGATAGGGCTTTATCTCTATCTTCGATATTCTCGGCATGGGTGGAGAAGGCCTCGGAACGTGCCAAACTATGGTTTCTTGCAGCATGGGGAGTGACACTGCTGCTGCCTTATTATACCGAGTTTGCCGCTCCGTACCTTTGGGGGACTTGCTCGTGGAACTCGTTCGGTATGCTGTATTACTTTGCCGGTTTTAACGGCTACCTATTGTTGGGCCATTATCTGAGGAACCATAACTGGACGGGTCGGCAACTCTGTGGCATCGGCATTCCCATGTTTGCCATTGGCTATGCCGTGACATTCCTTGGTTTCCGTCGTATGACCTCCTTGCCGGATTTTACGGATGAGATGCTCGAACTCTTCTTCACCTACTGTTCGCTGAATGTAGTAATGATGACCATCCCCGTGTTTATGCTTTGCAAGCGGGCCAATTTCCGTTCGGAGCGCATCAAGAAAGCATTGGCAAACTTGACGCTCTGTGGTTTTGGAGTCTATATGATACACTATTTCTTTACCGGACCGAGCGTAGTCCTGATGCGTGCTATCCATGTTCCTATCTATCTTCAGATACCTTGTGCCGCAGTCGTCGCTTTCTGTACTTCCTGGTTTCTGGTGGCAATGGCATACCGTTGTTTCGGGAAGCGGACCAAGTGGGTGCTGGGGTAGTTTGGATGAAAGATTGTTTATCTTTAAAGGAGGAGATTTAGGGCTTATTATCTCCTCCAGATTCTCCACATATAGTAAGCGCAGTGCGTGAATGCGAAAACAAACGAGATAATCAGCAGCACTTTGCTTTCTCCCCATCCCACAGTCTGTTGGTGCCACAGTCCGGTGATGACACAAAGAACGGCAAGGATAAGTCCAATCATGTTCAAGGTCACCTGCGTGGCGGGTGTCGCCTCCATGCTCCAGCTTACTGTGCTTCATGCCGTAGCCCACGTAGATGTCCAGACCGATGAGCATCCACAGCACCAGGCGTATCCATGTATCGGCAGGAAGGAACAACATCATGCAAAGGCAAGTAAGAATACCCAGTATGGGGATAAGTGGAACAAGTGGGGTTTTAAAGGAACGGGGCACGTCAGGCATGGTTCTGCGTACTACCAGTACAGCGGCACAGACCAGCGTGAAGGCCATCAGCGTGCCGATGCTTGTCATCTCTCCGGCCAGCCGTGCGGGTACAAAAGCTGCCAGCAGGCCCACAAGTACCATGAAGAGCAGGTTGCTGCGTGCCGGAGTACGGAACTTTTCGTTGATATGCGAGAAGAAAGGAGGCAGCAGCCCGTCGTGGCTCATGCTCAGGAATACGCGGCTCTGTCCCAGCAGCGTCACCATGATGACGGAGCAATATCCGAACAGAATGGACAGCACGATGGCACGGTTCAGCCAGGGATAGTCCGGCTGGATGATACCTGCCGCATCAGCCTGCCCCATGTGCTCTATGGCTATGGCAACGGGAGCAATGCCTTGCTGTCCGCTGAAGGCGGTGTAGTGTGCCACTCCCGTCATGACGTGGGCAAAAACCATATAGAGCACGGTGCATACCAGCAGGGAGACCAGAATGCCGATAGGCATGTTCCGCTTCGGGTTCTTCGTCTCTTGGGCAGCTGTGCTCACGGCGTCGAACCCGAGGAAGGCGAAGAATACGATGGCCGCCCCTCGCAGGATGCCGGAGAAGCCATATTCGCCCAGCACGCCCGTATTGGCAGGGATGTAAGGTGTATAGTTGTCGGTATTGATGTATTTCCAGCCGAGTATGACAAAAATCAGTATGACGGAAACCTTCAGGAATACAATGAAGCCGTTGAAGATGGAGCTGCCTTCCGTACCCCGTATCAGGAAGAGGCTCATCAGCACGACGATAAGGAAGGCGGGGATATTTACGACTCCACCATCCCAGGGACAGGCGGTGAGGACTTGCGGTAGATGTATGTCCAGTCCCTCGAGAAAGACGACCAGATAGCGGCTCCAACTGATGCTTACCGTGGTTGCGGCTACGGTGTATTCCAATACCAGGTCCCACCCGATAATCCAGGCGATGAGTTCGCCCATCGTGGCATACGAGTAGGTGTATGCGCTGCCGGCTACGGGTATCATGGATGCAAATTCCGCATAACATAGTCCGGCGAAGCAGCATCCAGTGCGGCAATGGCAAAGGACAGTGTGATGGCCGGTCCCGTATAGCCTGCCGCCACCGTTCCGGTGATGGAGAATAGACCCGCTCCGATGATGACTCCCACGCCCAGGGCAACAAGGCTCCACGGACCAAGTACACGTTTCAATGTTTTCTTTCCGGAGGCATTCGCCTCCGCTTGCAGTGCCTCGAATGGCTTTCTGATGAATAATCCCATTATGCTTCAATTCTGATAAATCGGGCGCAAAGGTACGGATTATATTGCTTATTCCATATAGCGCGCTACTTTTCCACTGATTTGCAGTAGGGAGATTTCACATAATTTGGTATCATATTCTGCGGAGAGAATACGTTCTTCTGCATCCAGCAGACTCTTTTGGGCTTCGCGCATCTCGATTCCCGAGAGGTTGCCCAGCATATATCGTTCCATGGCAATCTCGTGGTTCTCCTTGGCAGCCACAAGGTTCTGGCGTTCCAGGTTCAGCATTTGCAGGTTGTTTTGGTAGGCCTGCCATAGGTTGCTGAGGTCGGCGCGCAGGGCCTGCTCCAGTTGCTCCCGTTCCAGGCGAGCGTTCTGCACGGCAATGCGGGCATTCTTGCGTTCGCGGCGCCGGTTGCCGTCGAACAGATTGAAGCCGACCGTGACGCCGAAGTTCAGACCGAGGTTGCTGCGGCGGCTGTTGGCAGAGATGTCATACTTGTTGAGGGTGTAGCCGTATCCGCCGTTCATCTTCACGTATGGGTAGTCGCGCGAGCAGACTTTCTTGTAGTCCAGACGGGCCAGGGTATTGTTCTGTTCGGCACGTAGCAGTGAGGCGTTGATGGTGAGGGTGGCGTTCCACAGCTCCTCGAAGTTCAGGGAGGCGGTCACGTTGATGAGGCTGTCTTGTATGATAAACGGCTGGTCTACATCTTTGTTTGCCATGAGTTCGTTCAGCTGGATACGTGAGGTGTGCAGCAGTTCCTGCTGTTTCATGTATTGGGCACTGTCGGCATTGAAGTCCACTTTGGCCTGCTGGTAGTCCAGGCGCGAGAAGTTACCGATGTGGTAACGCTCTTCCACAATGCGCAGGCGCTCTTTGGATAGCGATACGGCATAACGGAAGTTCTTCAAGCGGATTTTTTGCTGCACATAGTTATAGTATTCGGCGGCTATGTTGGCTATCAGGTCCTCGATGGCGATGCGCGTATTGGTCTCGCCTTGGCGTTCCAGCTCCTTGAGCCGTTGGTAGTTGGCGGTAATGTTGAAACCGTCGAAGATGGTCCAGTTCAGGTTGATGCCTGCATCGAGAGTTTGGTCAAACACTCCGTTGTCCTTGGTTGTCTCTCCGGTGGCTCGGGCTTTGGTCTCGGTATTGTCTATGGTTCCCTTGTAGCCGGCGGAGAGGTCCAGTGTGGGCAGGTAGCCCGCATTGCCCAGTGTGGCGTTGTTCTTGCTGACCTGCTCTTCATTGCGGACAATGCGCAGGGAGTAGTTGTTCAGCAATCCCTGCTCCAGGCAGGACTTCAAGGTGTAGGTAGGCGCAGGCTGTGCATAAAGGCCCAGCGCTGTGCAGGCAGTGGCTATGAAAATTAAAACAATGCGTTTCATTCGGTCTTCAGTTTACTTCGGTTCGTTGATACATAACTATATATGGCAGGCACGATGTACATCGTCAGCAGTGTGGAGATGAGCATGCCGCCTACGACGGCAGTACCATGGCGATGCGCTGGTTGCAGCTTCGCCGGTGGCGAATGCCAGTGGTATCAGTCCCAGGATGGTGGAGGCACTCGTCATCAGGATGGGGCGCAGACGTTGCAGGGAGGCGTCCTTGATGGCTCGCATCTTGTCTTCACCCGCTTCCTGCTTCTGATTGGCAAATTCCACAATCAGAATACCGTTCTTTGCCACTAGACCAATCAGCATGATAATACCAATCTGGCTGAATATATTCATCGTAATCCCCCCGAAATACATGAACACCAGTGCGCCGGCAATGGCGAGAGGCACCGTCAACATGATAATCAGCGGGTCCTTGAAGCTTTCGAACTGGGCGGCCAGAATCAGGTAAATCAGCACGATGGCCAGAATGAAGGCGAACATCAGACTGGAGGAACTCTCCCTATACTCTTTGGAGTCTCCGGTCAGTGCGGTGCGGAAGGTCTCGTCCAGCGTCTCCTTGGCAATCTTGTCCATTTCATCCAGACCTTGTCCGATGGTCTTGCCGTCCGCCAGTCCCGCGGAGATGGTGGCGGAAACGAAACGGTTGTAACGGTACAGTTTCGGAGGTGCGATGCCGCCGGTAAGCTCAATTAGGTTGTCCAGCTGTACCATGTTCCCGTTGTCGCTTCGGATATAGATGCCTTTCAGGTCGGCGGGCTTGTTGCGTTGCTGGCGGTTGATTTCGCCTAATATCTCGTATTGCTTTCCGTTCATGTAGAAGTAGCCCATGCGCTGTCCGCTCAAGCCGTATTGCAGGGTTTGGGCAATGTTCTTGGTGCTTACGCCCATGATGCTCGCCTTGTCACGGTTGATGTTGATGCGTGCTTCAGGCTTGCTGAACTTCAAGTTTACGTCTGCCATCTGGAATACCGGATTTTCGTAGACCTTCGTCATGAACTTGGGGAGCACCTCCTGCAATTTCTCGATATTGGTTGCCTGCAATACATACTGCACGGGCATACCGCCGCGCCGTCCTCCGAATGAGGAGGACTGCTGTACGAAAGAGCGTGCCATGGTCTTTTTCTGCACTGCCTTCGACAACTTTTCGGCAACTTCCATCTGGGTATAGTCACGGTCTTTCATGTCTTTCAGTGTGATACGTACGTTACCGCTACCACTGGACACACGCGCTGTTACCGCTTCTGCATCCGGGATAATGGAGTCCACCAGATGATTGATGTCTTCGGTATAGTCGCGGATATATTCGTAAGTCACTCCTTCGGCACCCATTGTATTGATACTGATTTGCGAACGGTCCTCCAATGGCGCCATTTCAGCCGGGATAGTATTCCAAAGGACTCCGATAAGCAGGATGGTGACGATGGTGAAGGGCAGGGCAATCCAGCGCCGTTTCAGGAAGGCGGCCAGTGACTGGCTGTATACCCGGTTCATCCCTTCGAAGAAAGGTTCGGTCTTGCGATAGAACCAGCTCTGCTGTTCCCTTTTGATTAAAAGTTTGGTGGCAAGCATCGGCGTAAAAGTCAATGCGGCGAAGGAGGAGATAATCACCGAACCGGAGACCACGATACTGAATTCGCGGAACAGTCGTCCTGTCGTACCGTCCATGAATACAATAGGGAAGAATACCGCCACCAGCGTAATGGTAGTGGAGATGACGGCAAAGAAAATCTCCTTGGCTCCTTCTATGCCGGCTTCTTTCGGTGGCATCCCTTTCTCGATGCGGACATAAATGTTCTCCGTCATCACGATGGCGTCGTCCACCACCAAGCCCACGGCAAGCACCACGGCAAGCATGGAGAGCACATTGATGGAGAAACCGGCCAGATACATGACGAAGAAAGCTCCAATCAGCGAAACGGGGATTACAATACATGGCACAAGCGTCACACGCCAATCGCGCAAGAAGAGGAAAATGATGATGATAACCAGTACAAAGGCCTCATACACCGTCTGCTTCACCTCGTCGATAGAAGCGCGGATAAACTTGGTATTGTCAAAACCGTAGTTGTAATGAACATCTTCGGGAAGGTCTTTCTTCATCTTCTCCATGCGGTCATATACGGCGTTGGCTATTTCAATGTGGTTGGCACCCGGCTGCGGAATTACTACGACACCTACCATGGGCACACCGTTCATCTTCATATAACTTTTGATGTCGGCTGGTCCCAGTTCGGCACGTCCAATGTCGCTGAAGCGGACAATACGGTTACCGTCTTCCTTCAGGATAAGATTGTTGAACTCTTCGGCTGTATGCATCAGACCCAACGTACGGATGGTGAGCTCGGTAGTGTTTCCTTCGATACTTCCGGAAGGGAGCTCTACGTTTTCGTTGTCCACCGCATTCTTTACATCCAGAGGAGTGATTCCATAGCCGGACATCTTGATGGGGTCCAGCCAAAGCCGCATGGAATAGCGCTTTTCTCCCCAGATACTTACACTACTTACATCTGAAATAGTCTGAAGCTGCTCCTTGACAGTCAGGTCGGCTATTTCACTGAGCTCCAGTAGGGAACGTTTGTCACTTTGGAGGGCAACCATCAGGATAGGGGTGGCGTCCGCATCGGCTTTTGATACGGTAGGAGGGTCACAGTCACGAGGCAGATAGCGCTGTGCACGCGACACTTTATCACGTACGTCGTTGGCGGCGGTTTCCAGGTCAACGGAAAGCTCAAACTCTACTGTAATGCGTGATGAGCCTTGCTGGCTGACACTGGAGAGGGAGCGTATGCCGGGAATACCGTTGATGTTCTGCTCCAGAGGCTCCGTTATCTGGTTCTCGATGACATCGGCGTTGGCACCCGGATAGGAGCAGGATACTGATATGATGGGATTGTCTACAGATGGGTACTCGCGTACACCCAGATAATTGTAGCCGATGAAGCCAAACAGCAGGATTATCAGGGTAAGTACTGTCGAGAGTACCGGTCGCCGTATACTTAATTCGGATATATTCATTCTTTACAATTGATAATTAACGGTTGATAATTGACAGTTGTCAATTGATATTGTCCAGTGTTACCGGTAGTCCGGTACGGAGTTGCAGGGTTCCCGAGGTGATGATGGTATCTCCTGCCTGCAAGCCTTGCAATACTTGTACTTCCGCTTCCGTACGGATTCCCGTAGTAATCTCTACCGGCTGGGCTTTTCCCGACTTATAGAGGAATATCTTGTCTTTTCCCATTTCCGGTACAATGGCTTCGGACGGTACGGCAAGGGCGTCCTGAATTTCATCCTTGTTCAGCTTGATGCTGGCATAGCGGCCCGGAAGCACAGCTCCGTTGGCATTGGGATAAAGTGCACGGATTGTCAGGGTATGGGTAGTAGGGTCTATCTTTGATTCGCGTGCATAAACCGTGGCGTGGAAGGTATTTAGCTTTCCTTCGAGAGTGAAGTCCAGTCCGGCGCCGGTCTTTACGTCATTGGCATACCGCTCGGGTACGGCAAATTCCACCTTCAACGGCGAAATCTTGGTGAGTTTGGCTACAATGGTTGTAGGGGAAGCGTAAGTACCCACACTGACTTGGCGCAGACCGATGACACCGTCGAAAGGAGCACGCAGCTCAGTTTGTGCGATGTTCGATTCTATCAGGTCAATGTCGGCATTCAGGGTGGCCAGCTCGGTCTTTACTTGTTCGTAGGCTTCTTTACTGACCGCATCCCTTTCCAGCAGGGCGTTCTGGCGAAACACGCGGTCTTCTGCCAACTTTAATTGGGAGACGAGGCGTTGCAATTGTGCTTGCAGCGGCCGGTCATTAACTTTGGCAAGTAATTGTCCTTTCTTGACGAAGCTGCCTTCTTCAAAATTTATCTCTATGATTTTGCCGGATGTCTCGAAAGAAAGGTCCACTTCCTCATCCGGCAGCAGGCTGCCGCTGATTTGTATTTCATCCTTCAGCAGTTGCGGTTTGATTATTTTTGCGTTTACGTTTAGAATTTTCTTACCGCTACGTTGACCGGTCATCACCTTGTCTGCAGCGGCTAATTCTTCATTCTCTTTAGGTAATTGGGAGTAGATTCCTCCTCCAATCAGTCCGGCACCAATCACGATAATGATGCCCCATTTAACTCTCTTATTCATGTTGTAGTATTAGTAGTAATAAAATCAGCCTTAGATTAGACTACGGGAAAAGAGAATAGTTTAAAAGATAAAGAGTTAAAAAGTGTAAGAATATGGATTGGAAAGGTGATAAAATGACAAATCAGTAAGCAGCCCGGTATTTTCCCTCCTCCTTGTCCTCCAGCATGTTCAGATAAGAAGCGTAACGGGATTCGCTGATATAGTGCTTCTCGACAGCCTCGCGTACAGCGCATCCGGGTTCGTGGCGGTGGGTACAGTTGCCGTAACGGCAGTCGGCAGATACCTTGAATATTTCCGGGAAGTAGTGGCCTATCTCTTCTTCTTCCATATCGAATGTTCCGAAACCTTTGATGCCCGGAGTGTCAATGATATATCCGTTGCCGGAACCGGGAACATTTCTGAGAAGGTAGTGGTGTGCATACCTTTATTATGATAGGTGGATATCTCTCCGGTTTTAATCTCTATATCGGGCAGTATTGCCTTGATGAGTGTCGATTTCCCTACTCCGGAATGTCCGGAAAAGAGGGTTATGCGTCCTTTGAGTTCTTTCTCGATAGTGTCGATGCCTTCCCCTTTTCTGGCAGAAACCTTGAAACAAGGATAGCCGATGGTGGTGTAAAGGTTGATGAGACTGTCCAGATAGTGCAGTTCCTCTTCATTGTAGGCATCCACTTTGTTGAATATAATCTTGACGGGAACACGGTATGCCTCGGCAGAGGCGAGAAAACGGTCTATAAAGGTAGTGGAGGTCTCGGGATAGTTCACCGTCACTATGAGCATGCACTGGTCGAGGTTGGCAGCAAGAATGTGCGATTGCTTGGAAAGGTTGGAGCGCGGCGGATGATGTAATTCTTCCGGTCCTCTATCTCGCTGATAAAGGCCGTACCTTCTTGGTTCAGTATGATGTTCACATAATCGCCTACAGCCACGGGATTAGTGCTTCGTATGCCTTTCAGCCGGAAGTTCCCTTTGATTTTACATTCAATCTCCCTTCCGTCGTCAGTCCGTACCAAGTACCAACTTCCGGTGTTTTTTATAACGAGTCCCCTCAAAATAATTGAAAGTTGAAAGTTGAAAGTTGAAAATGGAAGGTTGAAAGGCTTCTATACTTGGTATATCGGTTTATTTTCAACTTTCCATTTTCCGTTTTCAACTTAATTAAACGGTCATGATTTCTTTATCCTTTGCAGCCAGCATGTCATCAATCTGCTTGATGAACTTGTCGTGAATCTTCTGCAGCTTTTCTTCACCGCCTTTCTGGGCGTCTTCGGCCAGTCCGTCCTTTACGGATTTCTTCAAGGCGTCGATGGCATCACGGCGTGCATTACGTACACTTACCTTGGCAGTTTCTCCTTCTCCCTTACACTGTTTGGCAAGTTGTTTACGGCGTTCTTCCGTCAGTGGCGGGATGCCGATACGGATAATCTCACCATTGTTTTCGGGCATGATGCGAGACTGGAGTCAATGATGGCCTTTTCAATGACGCGGAACATGCTCTTATCCCATGGCTTGATGGCAATGCTGCGTGCGTCCGGAGTGGTTACGGCTGCCACATTGTTGATAGGAACCATACTTCCATAAGAATCCACACGGATACCGTCCAGCAAACGGATATCGGCTTTTCCGGCGCGGATATGAGCCAGTGCCTCGTCCAGATACATGATGGCCATGTCCATACTTTCTTGCGCTTCGTCTAAGATGTCTTTTACGTCTCTCATATTATTTTCGTTTTGAAATAGCTTTGATTTGAAACTTTGCAAATATAATTATTAAATTGAAAATTGAGAATTAAGAATTAAATAACATTCATTTTTTATTCTCCATTTTCCATTCAATTGTGCACCAGTGTACCGATTTCTTCTCCTTGCATCACTTTTTTCAGATTACCCACTGTGTCCATGTCAAAAACGATGATGGGCAGGTTATTCTCTTTGCACATGCAGGTGGCAGTGAGGTCCATCACTTTCAGACCGCGCTTCAGCACTTCGTCGTAGGTGATGTCGTGGAACTTCGTGCTGTCGGGTCCTTCTCCGGGTCGGCGGTGTAGATGCCGTCCACACGGGTACCTTTCAGCATGACATCCGCCTCAATCTCGATGCCGCGCAGACTGGAACCGGTATCGGTAGTGAAGAACGGATTGCCTGTACCGGCGGACATGATGACTACTTCGCCTGCTTCCATACATTCGATGGCACGCCATTTATTGTAGAATTCACCGATGGGTTCCATACGTACGGCAGTCAGCACGCGGGCCTTCACGCCGGCAGCTACCAGAGCCGAACTGAGTGCAAGGCTGTTGATGACGGTTGCCAGCATTCCCATCTGGTCGCCTTTCACACGGTCGAACCCTTTGTTGGCACCGCTCAATCCGCGGAAAATGTTTCCACCGCCTATCACGATGCCTATTTGTACTCCCAATTCGTGGATTTCTTTGATTTGAGCTGCGTACTCGGCAAGGCGTTTCTCGTCGATGCCGTATTGCTTTTCACTCATCAGGCTCTCGCCGCTGAGTTTCAATAAGATTCTTTTATAGGTTGCCATAATATATAGTTTTGTTACATTGCTTTGCAGCAAAGATAAAGAATTAAACTGAAAAGTGCAGCAGAATGTGGTAGGATAGTTGCCTAACGCACAGTCTTTAGGAACTCGTCCATGCTGTGATATAACGGAACGCCATAGCGGTTGCAAGTAATCCGCACATTGTCGTAGCGGTAGAAACCGGGTTCACAGATAACGTGCAGTTTGCCCGAACGCATGTGCAGTCCCATCTCCAGCAGGGTGATGGGGGACTTGCTGCTTGCCAGGATATTCATGATTATCAGGTCGGCTTTTTCCAGATGTTCCAGTTCCCAGTTCACTTGATGTTCAAAGTCGGACATTTCGCCGCTGAGTCCCTTGTCCCTTCGGGGATTGTATAGGATGTATTTACCTTGGGGGCGTGCGCGGAACCAGTCGCAGGTTGCCTTTTGCCAGTCTATGCTTTTGCCCATGTCGATGGTGCCTGCCAGGAAAATTCTGGTGTATTCGGCTTCGTTCACTTCGGCTTTGCTTCATCCGGGTGGAGTACTATAACCTCGGACTGAGCCTGCAGCCCGATAGGAAACAACAGCAGTAAAAGCAGGTAGAGACTTTTCTTCATGGTTGGTGATGGTTTTATAGGATTAGTTTCTTTTCTTGCTTCTTATCGGGAGTCTTGGGAACAGTTTCCTGAAACGGACCAGTTGGCTTGTAATATTGCCTCCTGCGATGACGAACGTTACGGCTACGATAATCATCACCAGTCCGAAGCTTTCTCTGACTGTCAGGCTTTCTCCAAAGACGGCTATTCCGAAGAAGATGGCTGTCACGGGCTCCAATGCGCCGAGAATGGCGGTCGGGGTGGAGCCGATATATTGGATGGCACCGGTAGTGCAGAGGAAGGATATGGCGGTGGGGAAGACAGCCAATGCAAGCAGATTGGCCCACAGATACCACTGGTCCGGTGTGTTCAGTACGCCGGAATAGAGCAGGCGTGCCACAAAAAGCGATAGGCCGAAGAGAAGGACATAGAAGGTGACTTTAAGCGTAGCCACATTTTTCAACGATGTCTGGTTGATGCCCACGATGTATATGGCATAGGAAAGGGAAGACGCGAAAACCAGCAGTGTCCCTATCAGGTTCAGTGTGCTGCCGTCCTCGCTCTTGTAGAGCAGTCCGATACCTCCCAGTGCAAGCAGCATGCAGACGATGGTTTGCAGTGCCAGCTTCTCCTTGAAAACCATGGCCATAATAAGCGCCACCATGATGGGATAGACGAACAGCAGTGTAGACGCTATGCCGGCGGCCATGTAGTTATAGCTCAGGAAAAGCGTCAGTGAGGAGAGGGCCACGAGCAATCCCATGATGATGAGCGGAAATGTTTCTTTCCGCTGTATCTTGAATGACCGCCCTCTCGCCTTTATCATAATGCCCAGCAACGGGATGGCGAAGAGGTATCTGAAAAAAAGTACCGAGTCCGGGTCCATGCCGGCCTTGTACAACGGGAGGGCAAACAGTGGATTCATGCCGTAGGAGCTGCGGCGATGGAACCTAAAATATATCCTTTGGCTTTTGCGTTCATATCTTTATCTGTAAATTAGCGCGCAAAGGTAGATATTTACTTTGATTTCCTCCTTCTTTTCTGTATGAAAACCGTATGAATTCTACACTTATGCCTTCAGTGTGTAGTCGCCGGCTTCTTTCGTCACTACTTTCTGCAGTTCTTCGAGCGTCTTTTCACCGTCCGAAAACTCTACGGTGGCTACCGGAGGGTTCAGGGTTACGGTGGCGTGTATGCCTTCCATACTGTTCAATGCTTTCTCTACATGCATGCGGCAATGGTTGCACATCATGCCTTCTACTTTGAATTCTTTCTTCATGATTGTTTCTGTTGGCGGTTCAACTTCTTTGTTTTCTTCTCCTTCATGTATTCTTTTCCGTTTCAGCAGCAGGCTGTTGCTCACCACACTGACACTGCTGAATGCCATGGCCGCACCGGCTATCATCGGATTCAGCAGGAAGCCGTTGATGGGATAGAGTATTCCGGCCGCAATGGGTACACCTATTATATTATATATAAATGCCCAGAAGAGATTCTGCCGGATGGTCCGGACGGTGAGACGCGACAGACAGAGAGCTTCCGGTATCTTGGTCAGGTCGGAAGAGATGATGGTCATTTTGGCTACATCCATGGCGATGTCGCTGCCTCCACCCATGGCGATGCTTAAGTCGGCTTGGGCAAGGGCGGCGCTGTCGTTGATGCCGTCGCCCACCATGGCAACCTTCCGGCCTTCTGCTGCAACCGGCTGACGAAGGCAGCCTTGTCCTGCGGCAATACACTGGCCTGGTAGTGGGCGATGCCTGCTTTGCGGGCAATCTCACGGGCGGTGGCCTCATTGTCTCCGGTCAGCATGTGGACTTCGATGCCGGCGGCGCGCAGCTCGCTGACAGCGCGGATGGAAGTTTCCTTTATCCGGTCTGTAATTCCGGCTATTGCCAGCACGTTTTCTTCATCGGCAAACCAGATGACGGTCTGTGCTTCCGATGTCAGTCGGGTTGCCTCTTCCTGCAGGGAGGGGGGGATGGCGATATGGTTTTCTTCCAGCAGTTTCCGGTTCCCGGCGAGGTAGGTCCGGCCTTGTGCCCGTCCTTTCACGCCTTTTCCGGTGATGCTTTCAAAGTCTTGAATGTCTATGGAGGCCGACTCCTTGAGGTGGTTCACCACGGCTTCTGCCAACGGATGTTCCGAGAGCTTCTCCAGACTATAGAAAATGTCCGACAGCGCATTGCCTGCAGTGGCGCCAGTACCGGGCGTCATTGCCTGCGTATTCCATATCAGCTTGCTGACTACCGGTTTTCCTTCAGTCACCGTTCCGGTCTTGTCGAGTACCACGGTGTCTATCTTCTTGGCAATCTCCAGGCTTTCGGCATCTTTTATCAGAATGCCCCTTTCGGCGCCCTTGCCGATGCCTACCATGATGGCGGTAGGAGTAGCCAGTCCCAGTGCACACGGGCAGGCGATGATGACCACCGTGACAAATGCCAGCAATCCGTGGTGAATCCGCCGGTTCCGTCCAGTAGCATCCATGCGATGAAGGCAAGCACTGCGATGCTATAATGGTAGGCACGAATATCCCGGCTATCTTGTCCACCAGCTGCTGCACCGGTGCCTTGCTTCCTTGCGCGTCCTGCACCATGTGTATAATCTTCGCCAGCAGTGTATCCGTGCCGATTTTCTCTGCCCGGAAGCGGAAACTTCCCTTCTGGTTGATGGTACCTGCAAAGACCTTGGCGTCTTTGTGCTTGGATACTGCTACCGGTTCGCCGCTCAGCATACTTTCGTCTACGTAGGAGCTACCTTCCGTCACGATGCCATCCACGGCAATCCGTTCTCCGGGCTTCACCAGGACGATGTCTCCGGGGCGAATCTGCTCGATAGGGATAACGCGCTCAAAGGAAGAGTGAGGGACAGCGTGTCCTTCATCCACAATGATGGTCACAGTCTTGGGTTGGAGCCCCATCAGTTTCTTGATGGCGGTTGAGGTGTTTCCTTTCGCTTTTTCTTCCAGCAGGCGGCCCAGCAGGATAAAGGCTATGATGACACTTGCCGCCTCAAAATATACATGCGGATGGATGCCTCTGGATAGCCAGAAGTCCGGAAATAGCATGTTGAACAGGCTGAACAGATAGGCGGTCCCCGTACTGATGGCTACCAGTGTGTCCATATTGGCGCTGCCATGCTGCAATTGTTTCCAGGCGCTGGTGAAGAATCCCCGCCCCAGCCAGAATACGACGGGAGTGGACAACGCCCACATGATGAGATTGGCATGGGGCATATCCATGAAGAACATGCCTATGATGACAACGGGCATAGACAAGATGATGGCCCAGGTTGTGCGGAATTTCAATGCGCTGAATTTCTTGTTGTGGGCCTCTTCCGCCTCTTCGAGCGTGTTGCCGTCCTGGTTTATCAACAAGTCATATCCGGCCGCCTGCACAGCCTGCTGCAAAGCCTCGGAAGAACAGCTCGTAGGGTCATATTCCACGGTTGCCGTTGCCGAAGCGTAGTTTACGACCGCTTTCTTGACACCTGACTGATGGTTCAGCGTCTTTTCTACCGTGCGGAGCATGAGGCGCAACTCATTCCCAATACGGGAAATGTCTCTTGAACTATATTCTTTTCTGCCATAACAATTTTGTATAAGTCATTACTCTTGCTATGAGTGACTTGGTTCCAAATGCAAATACCGTCAGTCTCATTCCGAGATACCGTTGGTTTCACTACTTGAAACCGTCGGTTTCTCGCATTGAAACCGATGGTGCCAAAAGTTGAAACTTGTTTGGCACCGTATACTGGCTACCTGACGCCTTGTTCTGGAGGGTGGAATCCATATTTTATATCAGTCATAGCGATACAAAGATAATGCTTTTTCCCTTGAAATTGTTCATAGCCTACCCCTCACGCCAAGCAGGTTCCTTCTTGCTGGGAAATGCCCGTCGGATGACTTCCCGGCTCAAGCCTGTCTGCACCACTCCCCGCATCAGCAGGTAAGTGAGGAAAGCAAGCCATAGGGCATGGTTTGCCAGGACGGGATGCAGCCCATAATATAAGATAAAAAAGCTGACAGCTGCCGCTGCCATGGAGAGGAGCATTCCTCGCGTGGCGGTGGCGCCGATGAAGATGCCGTCCCAGATGAAGGCGGCTATCCCGACGGCGGGCACGGCAAGCGCCCAATAAAAATAGGTGTCGGCAACAGCTATCACTTCTTTGTCATCCGTCAATAGTCCGAGGAAGGCATTGCCTCCCAGCGCATAAACCAATGTAAAGAGAACCGCTATCACCGCTCCCCATCCGAAGAGGTGCCGGACGGTGTCTGTAAAGCTTCCCGGTTGCGTGCGCCTATGTATCTGCCGCTTAAGCTTCGCCAGCGTAGGCAAAGCCGTCCATTACATACGAGAATAAGGTGAAGAGCTGCATCAGCAGCGTGTTGACCGCCAGAATAATCTCTCCCTGCGAAGCTCCCGCCGAAGTGAAGAACAACGTGACTGCCACCAGGCAAAGAGTACGCAGAAAAATATCCCTATTCACTTGGAAGAACCGGAACATCGCCCCTTTCTCCCAGATACCTGCCCCTTCTCCCCCTTTAATTTTTAATTTATAATTTTTAATTTCCCAGAATCTTTTCAGCCTGCCGTAGTTGTGCATCCAAAGGACAATGCCCATCAGGAAGCCAGCATACTGGGCAATCAACGTCCCCAAAGCTACTCCTTCTACTTTCATCCCACACAGATAAACCAGTCCGAGGCTGGCAATGATATTGACCACATTCTGTGTGATGGCTATATACATGGGGATACGCGAATTCTGCATGCCGATGAACCATCCCGTCAGTCCGTATAGCCCCAGCATGGCAGGTGCCCCCCAAATGCAGATATGGAAATAGCACGTTGCCATTTCTTTGACTTCATCCGTAGGATGGATGAGAAGGAAGGCTCCCTGCCTGATAGGCGTTTGCAGCAGGATGAGGCAGAACGCGACTGCCAGGCCTATGCTCACGGAACGCAACAGCAGGCGGACCACCTCCGGTAAATCCCGCTTGCCGAATGCTTGCGAGGTCATTCCGCTGGTACCCATCCTCAGAAAACCGAATATCCAGTAGATAATGTTGAACAGCATGCCACCTACGGCAATGGCGCCTATGTAGGCGGGCGAACCCAGATGGCCGACGATGGCTACATCAATCAGGCCGAGCAGCGGCACGGTGATGTTCGATACGATGGAAGGTAAGGCTATTTGCAGTATTTGTCTGTCTCTGGGCTTCATTTATATTATTTAATTCATTAAGGTCGGCAAAGTTAACTATTTTTCTACTTTCAACTATTGATGGTTACCGTAAAAATGCGTAGTTTTGTAGGTAGATTTCTATGAGACTGATTGGGCTGTTAAACTATATATATACACTAAAAATGAAACCTTAACGTTGCTTTTCTCCTTGTTCTTGATGTGTCCGCTGTCTGTCTGGGGACAGTCGGCAGATGAGTTGCTTTCGAAAGTGTCCGATGCACTTTCCGAGGGTAAAGATGACTATGCGGTGAGTTTGTTTCGCCAGGCGGCAAATGCCGGTGAGGATAGGACGGAAATGTTCTACTGGACCAATGTGGACAAGAGCAGTGAGGTGGCTCCCCGTCTTGCAGATGTGCTGGCTGTGCACTACAAGGAAATGCGGAATTACGATAAAGCCTACCTCTTCTATAAGGAGTTCTTGCAGCGTCATCCCGAAGACGTACCTGCACTTGTCTCTTGTGCCGAAATGGAGATGATGCGGGGAAAGGAGAAAGATGCCTTGAAAACCTATGAAAAGGTATTGATGCTGGATGCCGACAATCTCCAAGCCAATATTTTCTTAGGAAATTATTATTATCTCCAAGCCGAGAAGGATAAGAAGAAGCTCGAAGAAGACTATAAAAAGATAACTTCCCCCACAAGGATGCAGTATGCACGCTATCGCAACGGATTGTCAGACGTGTTCACCAATAGCTACGGCAAGGCTAAGGCATACCTGCAACGCGTGCTTCAGGTATTCCCCTCCATGGAAGCAGGCAATACGCTGGAAAAGATAAAGAAGATGGAGCTGGAGCTGAAATAGCTGTCCGCATTCCGACTAATAGGAAGGGGCTGTTTGTCTCTTATTTCTCTCCGGTCTCTTTTAATCTCTTCAGATATTCCGAAGGTATGCAGCCGAATTCTTCCTTGAAGCATTGCCGGAAGTAGAACAGATTGTTTATACCTACCTTGAATGCTATTTCCGAAATGTTGTATTTGCCTTCCAGCAGGTATTGCTCGGCGTGTTTCATCCTTATCTTGCGGACATATTCGTTGGTGGAAAGTCCGGTAAGCGCTTTCATCTTGCGGTAGAGGGTGGAATTGCTCATGCACATTTTATCCGAAAGATAGCTGATGTCTATTTTGTCTGAAGAAAGCCGTTCCTCTATCAGCTGGTTTATCTTGTGGATAAACTCGTTGTCCAGCTTGTTGAGCGATTCTGTAATGACAGCCGCTTTATTGCTTATGGCGGCATTGGCGCTGAAATGGTTTGCCAGGTTGCGCCGCGACTGGAGCAGGTTTTCTATACGGCTATGCAGCAGGCTGGCGCTGAACGGTTTGGTGAGGTAGGAGTCGGCACCTACCTGGTAGCCTTCCTCTTTGTCGCGCAGCGAGTCTTTGGCTGTCAGCAGTATAATGGGTATGTGGCTGGTGCGCACGTCTTTTTTCAGCTCACGGCACATCTCGTTTCCGTCCATTACCGGCATCATAATGTCACTGACGATGATGTCAGGTATTTCTTTCAGGGCGCTTTCCTTGCCCAGCTTTCCGTTGGCGGCAGTCTTTACTTCAAAGTGGTCGGAGAAGGATTCGGCTATATAGTCGCAGATGTCCGGATTGTCTTCCACTACCAGCAATATGGGTTTGTCGCTGGATGAAACTTGATTTACTTGTGCCTCTTCTATATGCTGGACGTTGCTTTCCTTTTCCTGCGAATCGGCATGCAGTGCCTGCGGGTAACTGTTGTCGGTAAGCAGGCTGACGTAGAAGGTACTACCTTGATTGGGAGCACTCTCTACGCGGATTTCCCCTTCGTGTAGGGCTACGAGGTTTTTCACCAGAGAAAGTCCGATACCGGTACCCGAAGCCTGGTGTTTGCCGCCTTCCTGGTAATAACGGTCGAATATGTGGGGTAGTGCCTCCGGCTTGATACCGTATCCCGTGTCGCTGACCCGGATTTCCGTATAGTTCACTTCGGCACGTTCCACCTGTCGGATACCGATGCTGATGCTACCCTTTTCCGTGTACTTTAGGGCATTGGATATCAGATTGTCCAGGATTGGTCTGGATAATTTCCTTGTCGAAGTATATAGCATATGCTCTTTCTCCACCACCAGCCGGATATCGACGGCTGGCTTCCGGTTCAGTTCCTTGTACTTCAGGCCTATCTCGCGGATAAGGGGTACGAGGTTGTCCCGGCTCACGCAGAGTTTCTTGTTCTGGGTCTCGGTCTTTCTGAACTCCAATATCTGGTTGATGAGGTTCAGTAGCCGGATGGCACTTTGGTGAATGACGGATATCTTCTGTGCGTCTTTGGTGGATAGTGTATCACTTTTCTGTATGTCTTCCAGCGGACCCAGTATCAGCGTAAGCGGGGTGCGCAGTTCATGGGTGATGTTGGTGTAGAAGCGCAGGCGTTCGTTGTTCAGTTCCTGCTCGTGTTCGTGGCTCTGCTTCTCCAGTTGGTACAGTGCTTCAGCATCCAGTCTTTTCTTGTAGGCATAGAGTATAGAGAAAAGGATGATAAGGGACAGCAGGATATAGAATGACTTTGCCCACCAAGTAAGCCAAAGGGGTGGGGCGATGCGGATGTCCAGTGAGGTGGTTGCGTCCGACCATGCTTGGTTGCGCATGCGCGTTTTCACTTGGAACTGGTATTTCCCGGGAGGAAGATTACGAAAGGTGACATTATTGGGGTCTGTAAGCGTATACCAGGAGTTCTCGAGTCCTTTCAGCATATAGGCATATTCCACTTGGTTGACCAGGGCATAGTTCTGGATGTTGAACCGGATACTGAAACTATTCTGTGTATATTTCAGTTGCACGTTCTTCTGTCCGTTTAAGGCAATGGTGCTCTGTCCGTTTTCCGGTTTGTTCAGCGGGTCGGTAATTTCAATGTTGGTGATGAATGCGGGCGGTGATTTGCGTTCCTGCAATACAACTTCCGGGTTGAAGTAGCACAGACCGTTTATAGAGCCGAAGTAAAAGTTGCCGTCTTGTCCGTAGGCTACACTGCCCCGACTGAAGCTTCCCATGGGGAGGTTGTCGTGATAGTCGTAGTTATAGAAAATGTCTTTACTGTCCACAAGACAGCTGATACCTTTGTTGGTGCTCACCCAAATATTTCCTGCCTTGTCCTCACCGATGGCTTGTATGTGGGTGTTAGCCAGTCCGCTTTCACGTTGGTATACTTTGTAGTTTCTGTCTGTCAGGGAGGGGAAGCATACCAAACCTTCACCCGTGGCCACCCACAACCGCTTTCTGCTGTCTTCGTAGAGAGCATTGATGGTATTGGAGGGGAATTTGGCCAGGACGTTGAAGAGCTGGATGCTTTGGAGTTGAGGGTCATAGAGGCCCAGGCCTCCTCCGAAGAATCTACCCATATTTGGTCTTCGGAATCCTTCAGCACACAGCGGGCCAGATTGTTCTCCAGATTGTAGTGTGCCTTGATTGTCTTGCTGTCACAATCTATAAGATAGACGCCTTCGCTGGTTCCGACCCAAATGTTTCCCTGCTTGTCTTCATGAAAGGAACGTACGTCAGTGCGTGACTTGTCTTCGGAGAAAATCTGCCGGAAGCTTTGGCTCTTGGGATTGTAGTAGGCTATTCCTCCATAAAAAAGTCCGAACCATAATCCTCCCTTCGAGTCGCACAAGGCTGCCTGCACCGTATTGCTTCTGAATTTCTTGTTGTCAGCATTGTATATGGCTATTCGTCTTCCCTTGTTGAATACGTTGATTCCTCCTCCATCGGTTCCTATCCAGAGGTTACCGGCTTTGTCCATACAGACACCGGAGGCTATTTTACTGTTCAGGCTGTTGTTGGTGGATGGAAAAGGAGAATATTTATAAGTGCTGAAGAGTGACGGCTCGCGTTTTATGAAGTTGATGCCGCCTCCCCAGGAACCTGCCCATACATTACCGAAGGAATCTTGGAGCAGGCAACGGATACTGGAGTTGGACAAGCCGTATTCATCGTCTCCCTCCCGGATAGAAAGCGCATGAATCTGGTCCGACGAACGGAAAAGCTGTTGGGACAAATCCACTACGGCAATGCCGCCGAATTCCATGGCTATCCAAAGTCTGTTGTCATCCAGTTGACGTATATCATATACACGGTACGATATGCAGTTGGTTTTGTCGTCGAAGGGGATGAAACTTTCCGCTTCCGGGTTAAACAGTACCACTCCTCTATCGGTTCCTATCCATATGTTTCCGCTTTTGTCTTTGTAGACACATGTCACTTCGTTGCCGGGCAGGCTGTTGGGGGTTTGCGGCTCGTGTGTGAAGTTCTTGACTGTCTTGTCTTTTATGGAAAGTATACTGAATCCCCGGTCCACATGCCCGATATAGAGTAGTCCGTTACCGCCGTCTATGGCAGACCAGATATGGTTGCTTGCAAAACCCGGTACGGTTTCGGTATTGTAATGGGTGAATTGCCCGGTTTGCTTGTCAAAATAGTCCACGCCTTTCCAATAGGTGCAAATCCATAGGTTACCGTCGGAGGCGGCAATGATTTTGGTAATGTCGTCCGTAACCAGGCTTTCAGGGTTGTTTTCGTTGTGTCTGTAAGTGATGAATGAATCGTTGGCATAATTGTATGCATTGATTCCGGCACGCTGGTTCCTATCCATAAGATGGAGTCGACGGGATCGTCCAGCAGACAGTTCAGTTCGTTGCCGGTGATGCTTTGCTTGCCGGTTGTTTCTTCTTTATAATAGGTAAGGAAGCGTATTCCGTCGAATTTATTTAAACCCTCTTCTGTGGCAAACCATAGAGAGCCCCGTTTGTCTTGGGCTATGCTTACCACATGGTTGTTGGACAGCCCTTCACGGATACTCAGATGTTTTATGGTATATGGCTGCGCGGATAGCAGGAATGGCAGGCATAGGAAAATGGAAAGTAGAATCTTCTTCATAACGGGTCGTTTTTCATTGCATGAGTCAAAAGTACAAATAAAATCTTTAGATGATGTGCACAAATCGTGCATTGACAGATTTATATGCCTTCTCTGCAAGATTTATACAGCTGTTGAATCGAAAATTGGCATATGTTTGCATTGCCGATTATTATAAATCGGAACAAAATGTACTTTTTTGTTTAACTTTAATAATAATATTTATGAAGAAGCATTTCTTTAACGCCACTTTCTGGGCGTTATTATCGCTGGCTTTATGGACTACTGGATGTAGTGACGATGACGGATACTCTGATGTAGACGGGCAGATTCCGACAATGACATTGGTGACGGATCATATTGAATCCGGTGCCGGCCATCGTTTTACCATTGAAGGTTCGTTGGCTGACCAGGATGGAATTGTATCCGTCAATCTGCAATGTGCCGATCTTTATCTGAACAAGACCATTGATTTGGTCGAAATCTATGGAGCTCCCCAAACGGAGTATGAGTTGAGCTATTCTTATGACCTCAAGCGTGATGAAATCGGTGAACGCTTCACCGTGAAAGTGACCGTAACAGATGCGGGCGGGCGTGAAGTGTCGCAGGATGTGTTGATAACGATGGATGGGGACTTTGAGAATCCTACATTTACAATTGCCCCTGGTAAGGAGGTTACCGTACTGATAAAGGATGAAACAAAGTTCAACCTGAATTTCACGGTGAAAGATGACCGCATACTGGATTATGTACTCATTGAGATTCCTGGGGTAGAAGGTTTTGAAAGCCGCCGTATAGAGGCTGGCGGGCAATCTACTTTGAGCTTTACGGAGAAGATTATTCTGCCTAATGAGGTGAAAAGTTACGATGTGACTTTGACGGCTGTGGATGCCAGAGGCAATCAGACAGTGACCAATAGTACCATCAGTGTATCTGAAATGCCTGACTTCCCCAAAATGTATCTGCCGATGTGGCAACCGTAGAGGAATTGAACAGTGATATTTTCGGTGTACCGATGGTGATTAACCATACGGGCGAGTACCAATATCGTGCACGTTATTATAATAAAGCTGCCGGTACGGAAATTTTCTTCTTACCGCAAAAGACAGACTTTACTCCTATCTGTTTTGGCCTTGATCCGGAGGATAATACAAAATTGACGGATGACCCGGAAACGGCTAAACCTATTGTCTTGGATGAGGCTGGTGTTTATTATGAAATAGACATCAATGTGAAAGAGTCTACTTATAGTATGCGCACGTACTCGGTGACAGAGGCTACAAATCCGATGAAATATGAATATGGAAAGCCTTGTTTTGACCGTTGGGAGAATGGGGAATCGTTCATTGATTTCTATATCGGTTGGGGAGGTTCTCCTCAGGATGCGGGAAATCAGTTGTTTGCCCAGGATAAAAATAATCCTCATCTTTTCTATTATCCGGAAAATGGAACTTGGACGCTGGAAGCCGGTGAAGAAATGAACTTCATCATATCCAATTATCATCCCGACGGATGGTGGGATCATGTGGAATGGCGGTGTGACGACTCTCAGAATGTAGAGAAGTTGGTTACTTCAGTAAGAAAGGGGATGTGAATCCTAATTGGGAAGGCACCAATCAGCGTTGGGAAGACGGCTCGATGGTAGGTGACAACTGGATGAAGCCTACGGTTACGGTGACCGGCAACTACCGCTTTGAGTTTGACGCGCATTTGGGTCGCGGCAAGATTGTTCCTGCTAATTAAAAAGTAACATTAGATTTAAGATATGAAAAAGCAAATTCTATTATTATGTCTTGCGCTGATAAGCCTTTGCGGTTATGCGCAGCAGATAACGGTTAAGGGTGTGGTGACTTCGGCCACCGACCAGCAGCCGTTGATTGGAACTACAGTTCAAGTGAAAGGTACCGGTACGGGTACAATTACCGGTATCGACGGTGATTATACATTACCCAATGTAGACAAGAATGCAGTGTTGGTATTCTCTTCTATTGGTTTTGAGTCTCAGGAAATAGCTGTAGGTGGACGTACTACGATTAACGTGGTACTGAAGGAGGCTGCGGAATTACTGGATGAAGTGGTGGTTATCGGTTATGGTGCTGTGAAAAAGAGCGATTTGACCAGTTCTATTGCTACAGTAAAAGGCGATGAAATCACTGAAACCGTGACCGGTAATGCTATGGATGCTTTGCAGGGTAAGGTAAATGGTGTACAAGTCACCAGTGGTGGTGGCCCTGGAGCTACTCCGAAGGTGCTGATTCGTGGTGTAACTACCGTAAACGGTACGAATCCGTTGTATGTAGTGGATGGTATGCCGGTAGGTGACAATATCAACTTTCTGAATAGTAACGATATTGCTTCCATGGAAGTATTGAAAGATGCTTCGGCTGCCGCTATCTATGGTACACGTGCATCAAACGGTGTCATCCTGATTACTACAAAGAAAGGTAAAACTGGTAAAGCCCGCATCAATTGGAATTCTTCTGTTGGTTTCCAGACCGTGGCCAAACCTAATATTGCCGGTGCGGCTGAATATAAAGAAGTGTTCAATACCCGTTATACGAATGATGGCCTTTCTTCTATCTGGAACGATACGGGTGCTACGACCAATCCCGGTGGTACAGACTGGTGGGATACTGTAGTCAATAAAACAGCTTTGGTGCAGAACCATTCACTTAGTGTTGCCGGTGGCTCAGAACAGTTTGTTTATAACTTTAGCGTGGGCTATTATCGTAACAACTCACAGTTTGATGTAGGTTATTGGGATAAGATAAATATCCGTCTGAATACTGAATATACATTTAATAAGTATGTAAAATTGGGAGTTGATATTGCTCCACGTGTCGAATCATGGGATGATACCCCAAACCAGTTCTCGGCAGCCATGGCTATGGACCCGACAACTCCGGTATTCCGTCCGCAGGACCAATGGGAGGATAATGAGTACAACAACTATCAACGCTCTTACAACAACCAGGAGTGGAATCCCGCCGGTTCAATTGCCCGTAGCAATGCTCATTCTCGCGAGTTGGGTGCCATTCTGAATACCTATCTGCAGGTAACCCCGATAGAAAAGCTGACGTTGCGCACCCAGTTCGGTGCCAATGCACACTATCGCCGTTCTGATTCATTCGTTCCGAAGTTCAATATGGATCCGTTGGAGAAACAAGACTTGAACGAAATCACCCGCCGCAATCAGGAGTGGTTTGACTGGAACTGGACGAATACAGCCACTTACATGGACACTTTCGCTGAAAAGCACAACTTGAATGTAATGGCTGGCTTTACTGCCGAACGTTTTGCATGGTACAATACTCAGGCACGGCGTGATAATGTTCCCAATAATCTGGACCAGATGCAGGAAGTGAATGCCGGACAGCAGGGTACGGATGAGGCCAACGGTGAAACCACTTACAATACACTGGTTTCTTTCCTGGGCCGTGTCATGTATAACTACGATAACCGTTACTACATTTCGGCATCTCTCCGTGCCGACGGTTCCTCCCGTTTCCCGAAGGGCAGCAAGTATGCCCTCTTCCCGTCTGTTTCCGCTTCCTGGCGTGTCATCAGTGAGGCATTTATGCAGGACCAGGACATCTTCAGTGACCTGAAGCTTCGTGGAGGCTGGGGCCGTGTAGGTAATCAGAATATCAACAATAATGCTACCCTTACTTTGTTGAGCGAAACCCAATACTATTATGGCAATACGTTGGCAAATGGTTACTTCGTGTCTACAGTAGGTAACAACCAGTTGAAGTGGGAGACTGTGGAAGATTGGAACGTAGGTGTGGATATGTCATTCCTTGATTCACGTTTGGGTGTAACATTCGAATATTTCCAGAAAAAGTCCATTGACATGCTTTACCAGAAACAGAACATCCTCTCTTTGGGATATGATAACTGGAACAGCCAGATTTGGATGAACATCGGTAGTATGCAGGCCCGCGGTTGGGAAGTGGGACTTACCTGGCGCGATGAAATCGGCAAGGATTTCTCTTACGATCTTGGTCTGAACCTTTCTGCCGTGCGCAACAAGGCCATCAAGTTCTCGGGCGACGGTCCTATCAATGTCGGTGGATTCAATAGCGACCAGATTATCCGTAACGAAGATGGTGGTTTTATCTCCCGTTTCTACGGTTACGTGGCCGATGGCTTGTTCCAGAATTGGGAAGAGGTGTATGCGCACACTGACGAACACGGAACACTGATTCAGCCCAATGCAAAACCGGGAGACATCCGCTTCAAGGACCGGGACCATAACGGAGTGCTCGATGCCAATGACAAAGATTATATCGGCAATCCTTATCCTGATTTAATGATGGGTCTGAATATTGGTATGCGTTATAAGAACATTGATTTTGCAGCCAATTTCTATGGTACGTTCGGTAATGATATTTACAATGTCACCAAAGGACGGTACTCCGGTTCAGGCGGACAGAATGTTTGGGCAGGTACACTGGAGAAAGCATGGCATGGAGAGGGTACCGGCAATGATATTCCCCGTTTGTCGAGCAATGACTTGAACCTGAACTATAGCCGCGTTTCCAGTTTCTATGTGGAAGATGGTTCCTACTTGCGTTGCAAGCTGTTGCAGATAGGCTATACGCTTCCTAAGAAATGGGTTGGAGGTGCTGACTTGCGTCTTTCCTTCTCTGCACAGAATCCGTTTACCATTACCGGTTATTCGGGAATGGACCCGAACGCCCGATGGTTGACGGTACTACCGACAGCTCTGGCAGTGCCATCAATACCGGTATTGACAACGTGGCTTATCCTAATCCGAGAACATTCTTGTTTGGCATTGACTTCAAATTTTAATTCTTGATTATCCATGAAACGAATATTTACAATAGTAGTCTGATTGCTTCGCTGGTGTTTACCTCTTGCGAGGACTTCCTGACGGAAGACGTACGCGGGCAATTGAACGTGGACACTTATTATAAGTCCATAGAAGAGTGTGAATCCGCAGTCACGAGCTGTTATCAGGCCATGACATATGGAGGATGGTGGCAAATCAACACCGTGTGGTTACTTTCCGAAATGTGTGGAGATGATGCCTGGATGGGGAATACCTCTCAGTCTCAGAGTGATTATATCTCATTGGCGCATTATCAGGGAAACGGTGCCAGCAATGGCCCTATCTCCAATTTTTGGCAGTACCGTTACAAAGGTATTTTACGTTGTAACATAGCCATAGATCGCATTGCGGCTCTCGAAACCCAAGAGACAGAAACCAGAGACCGTCTGGTGGCAGAAGCCCGTTTCCTGCGTGGCTACTATTACTTCGAACTGGTGAGAAATTTTGGCGGGGTGCCCTTGATGACCAGTTTCCAAATGCCGGAAGAAGTGGAGGGAACAGAACGTGCTACGCAGAAGCCGTGTACAAATTCATAGAGGATGACCTGATGGCAGCTGCCGAAATACTGCCGCAACGCAGTACTGCGCAAGTAGGGCATGCTACCCGTGGCGCCGCTTTAGGATTATTGGGTAAAGTGTACCTCTATCAGGAGAAATGGCAGGCTGCCCATGATGTGTTGAAGACTGTGATAGATGAAGGCGAATACCAATTGCTTCCCGATTTCGCAGGTATGGAATGTCGACTATGACAACAGTGCGGAGAGCCTTCTGGAAATCCAGTATGAATATCATCCCACTTTGGCTTAGGAGGGGCGCTTGCTACGGTAACCGGTGCCCGTAATGGTCCTGGTGATGGTTGGAGCTGGTGTCAGCCTACGGCAAATTTGGAGCAAGCTTATATTGAGGCCGGTGATACGGAACGTTTGAAATGGACAATAATCAAGTCGGGCTGTACAGAAATTGCTGGCGAAGACCAATTCGAAGATTTCATTGACGCAAGCAAAGCGTTGAATAAGTATCAGGAATATCTTGATAAATATGGTTGGGACCCCAATTGCTATATTATCAATCCCGCTGACCATAAGTCTGCGCGTATCATCCGCAAGTATTTCCTGCCGATGAAATATCGTGCTCAAGGCGATGCAACGGCTTACGCCACGGACAAGAGTCCTTTGAATCACCGCATTCTGCGTTATGCCGATGTCCTTTTAATGTATGCTGAGGCTTGCAATGAACTGGGTGATGACGCTTCTGCCCGTGATGCTCTCAATCAGGTGCGCAGACGTGCCAAGTTGGATGACGTTACGGCAAGTGGAAAGGCATTGCAAAGTGCCATTCGCCTGGAGCGCCGTTTGGAATTGGCTTTCGAGCAGAACCGTCTGTATGATATCCGCCGCTGGACTGATACAAATGGTAAAAAGATGATTAGCAATATCCTGGGACCGAACGGTTCCTTTGTGAAGTGGAACACTGAAGAGGCTACCCGTGACGCTCTTGAGTGGGAAAATCAAGGTGAAGCAAGTGACAAAGGCATCACTTTCAATGAAAACCGCGACATGGTGTTCCCCATTCCTTTGTACGAAATCACGATGTCCAACGGTTCCATTACCCAGAACCCGGGTTGGAATTAAACACATTCTGATGAAAACAGATTGTTGCAGGAACTGATTATTCAATAGGTCTTTATATTCTGTCGCGGATAGTTTGCAATGGATTATCCGCGGCAGTTTTTTAATCCGAAACAATATCATGAATTTGAGACACATTTTTATTCTTCCGGCACTGCTTGCTGCAATGGCTTGCAGCGACGATTCTCCCGTTACGCCGGATACTCCAGACACTCCTGAGGGTCCGGACATTACAAACAGCGTAGAGAAACTGGTGAGCATCGATGCCGGACAGACTTTCCAGACAATAGCCGGCTTTGGCGCTTCGGACTGTTGGTCGCCTGCCTTTGTGGGCAAGTCATGGACTTCGCACCGTGCGGGGATTACGGAACTGCTTTTTTCTTCAGAGATTGTGGGCGGCAAGCCGAAAGGAATCGGCCTTTCCCAATGGCGGGTGAATCTTGGTGGCGGCAGTGCCGCGCAAGGTGAAGCCAGCGGCATCGAGGATAAATCCCGTCGTGCGGAATCCTATCTTACGGATGACTTGACGTACGACTGGACCCGTTGCGAGGGACAACGTTACTTCATGGACCGTGCCAAGGAGCTGGGATGTAACAATTTCGTTCTTTTCAGCAATACACCTCCCGTGCAGTACACCTATAATGGAAAAGGATTTTCCGCCAGAGGGGGACTTTCCAATCTGAAACCGGAGCATTATGGTGACTTTGCAGGATATATGGCCGATGTAGCGGCCCGTTATACCGGTGAAGGCTATCACATAAGCCATATCTCGCCCGTCAACGAGCCGCAGTACAACTGGGACAGCGGTCAGGAGGGCAGTGGCTGGACCAATGACGAAGTGGCTGCACTGGCACGCGAGTTGGATATGTCGTTGGATGACCGGGGGCTTTCCACAGACATTCTCTTGGGCGAATCCGGTGATTGGGAGTATCTGTATAAAGTGAAAGGCGATGCCAACCGCAGTAATGTATTCTCAGCTTTCTTTACACCCGGCTCTTCCGCCTACGTGGGTGACTTGGCACACGTGAAGAATCTCATTTGCGGACACAGCTATTGGACTGACGGCACATGGGACGGTATGCGCAACGTGCGCAAGCAAGTGGCCCAGGCTGCCGGTCAGTATAATCTGGATGTTTGGCAGAGTGAATGGAGTATGCTGGGCGATAATTACAGCAGTTCCGAATTCGTGGGCTACGAGCAGGCTTCTGAGATGGATATCGCTTTCTACATGTCGAAGGTCATCCACAATGACCTCACTGTGGCTGGGGTGTCTTCCTGGAGTTACTGGACATCGATGGATGTTTCCCGTTGGGGGCATAAGAACCGTTTTCTCTTGATTTCGCTGGTACCTGCCGGTGGCGAGTATGGTGATATAGAGCAGGAGGGAAGCTATCAGGCTACTGCCACTCTTTGGGTACTGGGCAATTACAGCCGCTTTATCCGTCCGGGATACCGCCGTATTGCCCTTGACTTGAACGAATCGCGTACTTTTTTCGGTTCCGCCTGGCTTTCTCCCGAGGGGGATAAGGTAGTGGCCGTCTATACAAACATGTCTGATAAGGCGGTTCGCTTAGGTGAAACGCATGTGGGATGGAGCAATGAAGCGAAGTCAATAGCTACTTATACAACTACCGGTAGCAAGAATCTGGTGGAAGGAACGGTGGCGGCAGGCAAGCAGGTGATTCTGGAAGCCAAGAGTGTGACAACCGTGGTGTATAGCCTGAAGTAAGGAATTAGTTTAACTTCAAAGAAAATCTATATGAAAATGTATTTTAAGAATAACAGGACTGCTCTTATCTTTTTGCTGGCAATGCTGGTCGTTGCTCCGATAAAGGCGCAGGTGGCATTTGGCGATGCCGCAAAATTCAATGACGGATGGCTGTTCCGGCTGACGGACGACTCGGCTATTGTCCGGACTGACTATGACGACAGCGAATGGCGGAAGCTTTCTTTGCCACACGATTGGTCCATAGAGGGGCAATTGTCGCCCACACTGGCCAGTTGCACCGGGTACCTGCCGGGTGGGATAGGCTGGTATCGCAAACACTTCAGGGTTGAAGACAACGCAACACGTCATTATATCTATTTCGAAGGGGTATATAACCGGAGCGAGGTTTACCTGAACGGGCATCTGCTTGGCAGGCGCCCCAACGGCTATGTATCGTTTCTTTACGACATGACCCCTTACCTGAAGGAAGGCGACAATGTGCTGGCTGTCCGTGTAGACCATAGCCGTTATGCCGATTCACGTTGGTATACGGGGTCGGGCATCTATCGCGATGTATGGCTGGTGGCTGCTCCCGATACACATATTGCGCAATGGGGTGTGGGCTGGCATGCCGCTTCGCTGACAGACAAGCAAGCCGTCGTTGCGGTCGATGTAGAGGTGGAGAAGCACAAGGCAACTTCCGACAAACTGGAACTGAAGGCTTCACTGTACGATACTGCCGGAAAGAAGGTGGCACAACGCCGTGTGCGTGTTGCCGATGGAAAAGAGGGCATTGCCAAGCAAAGTCTTGACTTGAAAGTGTCCAAACCCCATCGTTGGAATCTGGATAATCCGTATCTGTATACATTGAAAACCGAATTGCTTGCCAATGGCAAACGCATTGACGGCAGTGAGACCAAAGTGGGACTGCGTACGCTGGAATTTGATGCCAACAAAGGTTTTGCCCTCAACGGCAACTGGATGAAGGTAAAAGGTGTATGCCTGCATCATGATGCAGGAGTGCTGGGTGCAGTAGTGCCGCCGGAGGTATGGGAACGCCGCCTGAATAACTTGAAAGGGATTGGCGTAAATGCCATCCGCATGAGCCATAACCCACAAGCCCCCGTTCTTTATGAACTGTGTGACCGCCTGGGATTTCTTGTAATGGATGAAGTCTCTGACGAATGGGAGTTTCCGAAACGCAAATGGGTACAAGGCTGGAATGTGGGTACTCCGAGTTATGACGGTACTTTCGACTTCTTCGAGGAGTGGATAGAACGGGACGTAACCGATATGGTACGTCGTGACCGCAATCATACCTGTATTTTCTTGTGGAGTATCGGCAATGAAGTGGATTATCCGAACGACCCTTATTCGCATCCCGTTCTTGATGGAGCTAAAATCAACCAGCCTATGTTCGGGGGCTATAAGCCGGATGCTCCCGATGCCATGCGCATCGGAACCATAGCAAAGCGTCTGGCTGCCTGTGTACGTGCCGTGGACACTTCCCGTCCCGTGACCGGAGCTTTGGCGGGTGTCGTGATGTCGAACGAGACGGAGTATCCCGATGCTGTGGATGTGGTGGGGTATAACTATACGGAAAACCGCTACGACCAAGACCATGCCACTTATCCGGACCGCATTATCTATGGAAGCGAGACGGGTTCGGGCTTGATGCCTGGTATGCCGTCCGCGACAAGGATTTCATCTTCGGGCAGTTCATCTGGACCGGTACGGATTATCTGGGTGAATCGGGCAGATGGCCGTCCCGCGGTTTGTACACGGGTTTGCTCGATTTCGGAAGTTTCCCCAAGCCACGCGGACATTTCCGGGCTTCGTTGTGGTGCGAGAATCCGGTCACGTATGCAGGAACATATCCGGTATATGTCAATCCCAAGCATCCCGAGCATGTATTCCTTTCGCCTGATGCATGGGACATCTGGAACTATGACGAGGGGCAGAACATACGTGTGGTGTGTTATACCAATGCTCCGCAGGCGCGTTTGCTGCTCAACGGCAGGGTGGTAGGCGAGATGAAACCTTATGATGAAAAGACCGGCATCATCTACTGGGATATTCCTTTCCGGGCTGGTGAGCTTCGTGCTGAGGGCTGCGATAAGGAAGGAAATGCTTTGTCGAGCTATTCCATCCGGACATCTGGACGTCCTTATGCCATCCGTGCCACGGCGGATCGCACTATTTTGTCCGGCGACCGCGCCACTGCGCACATAACCGTAGAGGTGGTTGACGAAGAAGGTACTGTTGTGAAACTTGGCGACAATGAAATTACGTGTACAGTTGAAGGAGCGGCGCGTCTGCTTGGGCTCGAAGGCTCTGACAACAGTGACATGAGTGATTATACCGATAACCGTCACCGCGTATACCACGGGCGTTTGCTGGCCTATATACAGACTACCGGAGGAGAGGGACCGGTTAAAGTAAAGTTTGCTTCCCCCCTTCTGAAAGGAACTGAAGTAAAGTTTGAAGTAGGGCAGTAGTACACTACTATGGACTTATGTTTGTGCCATCGTATTGGCACAGTCGTGCCAGTACGATGGCAAGGCTGTGCCAGTATGGTGGCACAACTTTGCCAATGCGATGGCACGGGTTGTGCATTTCTTACAGAATGTATTGCACTTCCTTGAACAGATATTCCCGTTCACTTCCTCCTTCATCCTCCAGCACGAACCGTCCGTCTTGCTCTACACGCAGCAACCGGGCAAGGAACTTGCCGTTGGCATCTTCATAAGGGTGCAATCCCCGGCGACGGAAAAGGGAGCGGGCATACCGTGTGGATATCTCGTCGGAGTAGACGGCGAAGTCCTCCATTTGGAGGCTGTTGTAGTAGATTTGTACACGTCTTAGGATATGGGCAAGGATTTCATAACGGTCGTGCTCCTTTCCGGTGATTTGTTTCAGTGAGACGGGGTTGGGAGCATCACTGTTGAAGACTTCCTGGTTGATGTTGATACCGATTCCGGCAATGCTGCGCCTGATATGATGTCCGGAAAGGTCGTTCTCTATCAGTATGCCGCAGATTTTCTTGTCTTTCCAATAAATGTCGTTCGGCCATTTGATGGTGATTTCATCAGACCATCTGCTCAGCTCTTCCTTAATGGCGAGGGAAACGATTTGTGAAAGGATGAACTGCCGGCGGGCTTCCAGAAAAGAAGGGTAGAGTACAAAGCTGAAAAGCAGGTTCTTGCCTTCTTCAGCTTCCCAGGTGTTGCCGCGCTGGCCTTTACCGGCAGTTTGGAACTCGGCAGTCACGGTTGTTAGTTCGGCAACGGATTCTTGCAACTGGTTGCAAAGCTGGCTGAGGTATTGGTTGGTCGATGCCGTCTCGTCCAATGCCACCAGCGGGAACGGGAATGTGTCAGGGCAGGGCTTCATATTCGGTACGCATTTTTTTGGTGAACTTCTTCAATACTTCTTCCACGGAGTGGTCTATCAGTTGCTTCAACAGTTTGTCGTCGACGTTACCGTCAAGGAACACCTGGTTCCAGTACTTTTTGTTGAAGTGATAGGCACCTTCGATGGCAACATAGTGCTCCCGCAGTTCGAGTGCATATTCGGGGTCGCATTTCAGACAAATCTTGTTGGCGCTTTCCAGGTCGATAAGTGCAAACATTTTATCCATGACTTTCATCACGAGCGAGTATTCGTCAAACGGAAAGCATTCCGTGACGGCTTTTTTGCTGAGGCAATATTCGCGGGCGGTTTCGATGTCCATGATGGTATTTACGGTTTTACGGTTTACAATTTACGATTGAAATAACTCTTGCTTGTCAATTTTCAACTCTCAGAACATCGGCGGATAGAAGGCTTCTTTGAGATGCTCTATCCTGAATGCACCGGTTCGCCTACAGCCGTTATGATGTCGAAGCGGACGGGTGCATCCAAGCAGAAGTGCTTGATATAGGCATCGGCGCTACGACAATACGTCGTATTTTCTGCCAGTTCACGGCATCCTGCGGCTCAATGTAATCCGTATTGCTACGGGTTTTCACTTCCACAATAATCAGTTCCTTATCTTTGTCGGCTACAATATCCAGCTCAAGGTGATTCTTCCGCCAGTTACGGTCACGTATGGTGTAACCGTTCTGTTCCAAGTATTTGGCAGCGGCGTCTTCACCGGCTTTTCCAAGAATATTGTGTGCACTCATTATTCTGCGTGTCTGGCAGGCATCAGCATACCGTCGTGTCCAGGACGGAAGATAGCGGGCAACTTATAAGTTTTACCATCCAATGTATTGACCACTGCACTGCGCGTTTGGGGGGCTGGATTTGTACCGGTAATCAGTTCAATGGCCTTGGCATACAGAGGTTCTTCATTGTTTCCATAATCTTTATGAATATAGAATACACCTTGTTCGTTATAAGGATTGGTTTCATCCATCAATATATCGGGTTCAAATCCTTTTTCATACTCCCCGAATCCTTTGGCGTTATAGCTTTGGAAGGTGATAGGAACAACACGATATGTGTTATTCCGGACAGTGTACTCCTCATATTCCATACCTACGTTCTTACCAGTGGTCTTTTCACCTATAAGTATTACGTCCAAATCTATTCCTTCTAAGGAATTAATGACGAGTTCACTGGCAGAGGCCGTTCCATTTCCGACAAGGCAGTAGACGCGGGGAAGGTTGAGGCTTCCGGCTGATAAGGAAGTACCAAGTTGGGATAACTGGAGTATGCAAATAATTCATCTTCCCGTTTGTTATTGAGTTTTGCCATTCTTTCATCATTGTATCGTAAACTGCTGAATACTTTACCTTGAGAGGCAGTACCGGCAATACAAGTTGCTATCAGATTAGCCGACATGGTATGCCACCACCATTGTACCGCAAGTCCAGAATCAAATCTGTGACGTTCTTGTTTTTAAAATCTTTGAAAACATTGAATAATTCTTGGTCAAAGCCTGCCTCGAACCCAGAATAAACGAGGTAACCGATTCTATGTCCTTCTATATCTTCCTTGACATTACTGAAGATGACGGGGTTGTTGTATGTGGCTTTGGAAGTTATGGTGTATTCCTTTTGCCCGGTAATGGTGCCTCCTTCTACGACATCTTCTGTCAAAGTATAGTTGATAGTTGCATCTGGTGACAATATGTCGTAATAGAAGTTATTAATATTGTTATTATTTATCTTCTTTCCATTTATCAGGCTTATCATTGCTCCTCGTTTGAGTCCAGCTTCGGAGGCCGGTGAATCGGGATATACACCTTGGAGGCAGAAATAAATGGTATTTTCTGCTTGTGTGCCAATGCTTATGGGGGTTATACCGGTGATACCGAAACTATATGCCAGTTCCTTGTTTACAATTTTGGTGGTACGGGTTGAACTAATATTGGGCAATAGCTGGATATAAGAGAAAAGATTATAATATGTCTTGCCGTCGCTACCGACATATGTTTTTTTATCCAATGTATTGGTAGTCATACTTCCCAATGCATCATAGAAGAAGTCTTCATAGCCTTTGTTATGGTCAAGATTCAACGTTTTGTATTCATCGTTCCAGAGATACATTTCCCTCAGATATTCATCAACTTTTGCGTTAATCTCCATATCTTCAGTGGTTTGGGGAACACTGGTCCCCTTTTGTGTAACTTCAAAACTTGCAGGAGAATAGCCGTCTATATTAATGGAAATTCTGGCTGTCCGGTTGGTGGTGGAACTTGTACTTACAGATAATTTCAAGGTGCTTTGTCCTTTTGTACCCGAGGTCGTATTCAGTTTGCACCAATCCGCTCCTGAGGTGACGGAAGCTACCCATTTGGCTGCAGCATTGAAGCTTACAGACAACTCATTATCCTGGCTGATCTCCAGGGATTTTCCCTCTGTCCAACTCTGATTGGTTATGCCGGTATTAAGTTTATTATCGTCATCGTCACTACATGAGATAAAACTTATACTGAACAATGTGAGTAGAAAGAAACTAAGATAATTTACATGTTTCATACCTTTTAAATTTAGAACTCTCCAAAAATACGTTTTTAATTACTAAATTAAAATGTTTTTAAGAAATACTTTAAGTTTACCGGTCAAAAAAATATTTCAGTGCTATTTAAGTGTTTCCGATATAAAAATTACGTAGGTTCGTTTTGTTTTTACAGAAAGTAAAAGTAATTTTTGCAGGAAATATGAGAAAGAGAGATAAAACGTGTGCGAAAGCAACGCCCGAAGAACCGAAACGCGAGCAGCGCATGGTATGCCTGATGAGCGAGGAAGAGCAGCGGATTGTGGACCGTTATCTGGAGAAATACAAGATAACGAACAAGTCGCGTTGGCTGCGGGAGACTATTCTCATGTTTATCCATAAGAATATGGAAGAGGATTATCCTACTTTGTTCGGTGAGCACGACATGAGGAGGTGAAAATTAAAATTAAAGGGGTGGCGTTGGACGATAGCTATTATATGAAGCAGGCGCTTTTGGAAGCCATAAGGCCGGTGAACGGGGAGAAGTTCCCGTAGGTGCAGTTGTGGTGTGCAAGGACCGTATCATAGCTCGTGCCCATAATTTGACGGAGACTTTGACGGATGTCACCGCCCATGCCGAGATGCAAGCCATTACCGCTGCCGCTGCAACTCTTGGCGGCAAATATCTGAATGAATGTACTCTCTATGTCACAGTGGAACCTGCGTGATGTGTGCTGGTGCCATTGCCTGGGCGCAGATGGGACGTCTGGTGTTTGGTGCTGAAGATGAGAAAAGAGGGTATCAGCGCTATGCCTCGCAGGCATTGCATCCCAAAACACAAGTAGTAAAAGGAATTCTGGCAGATGAATGTGCCGCCCTGATGAAAGAGTTCTTTGCCGCCAAGCGCAAATAATCTCTAATCCTTTATCCCTAATCTCTACTCTTTGATTTCTTCAAAATCCACATACTCTCCCTCGTCTTTGGAGAACAGTTTCTTGTGGCGGGGGCGTATTTCACCTTCTTCAGTTTGTGCCTCCTCAGACGATTGTCTATTATCATTGTAGGAATACCCTCCCGGCTGGTAATTACCATTTCCTTTTTGGTAGGGACCGGAGTTGGAGGAAGTACGGCGTCCGCCCAATCCGAATATGTTCCGGATGACAGTACCGATAATGCTGAGGCCAATGAGCAGAATGGCAATTATGATGATGAATAAAAATCCTAAAATATGAAACATGGGCTAATGTCTTTTTATGTGTTCGTTTTCTGCGAACTTCAATACAACAACCGTGCCAAAGATTTGTTTATTTACTTTTCCTTGTAATAAGCGAAAGCAGTATATACCAGACGATGATTGCAGAAAAGCTGCAGATTCCCAAGAAGATGAGGAACGGAATGCAGACAAGCAGGAAAATGAAGCTTGTTTTATTGTCTTTCCATGACAGATTCTTGAATTTGAGTGAGAACATTGGAATCTCCGATACAAGCAGCCATGAGAAAAGGCAGACCAGCAGCAACAGATAAACCGGATGGAAATTGCTGCTCACCAGCCAGTCGTGAGCGCCCGTCACCAATGAAGCCCAGAACAAGGCGTTTGCCGGGACGGGAAGTCCTACGAAAGAGCTCGTCTGGCGGGTATCGTTGTTGAACTTGGCAAGCCGCAGTGCAGAGAATACGGACAAAAGAAATGCGAGATAGGGGAAAACGCCGGCCAAGCTTTCCATTGCGCCCGAATAGTCCATTTCCTTGAACAAGGAAAATACAATCAGGGAAGGGGCCACTCCGAAACTGACATCATCTGCCAGAGAATCCAAATCCTTGCCGATAATGGAGTGTGCGTCCAGTGCACGTGCCATCATGCCATCGAAGAAATCGAATACGGCACTGAAGATAATGAAAGCGAGTGCCCATTCATATCTGGCTTCGAATGCCATGACACAAGCAATACACCCGGAGAATAGGTTCAGGCAGGTCAGAGTATTTGGAATATGGCGGGTAATGCAGTTTGCCATTGTTGTTCTTTTATTATTTAAGTTTGGCTATCACAGTCTGATTGCCGGTAGTCAGTTGTCCTAGTTTAACGAATACTTCGGTGCCCAACGGTAGAAAGACATCCACGCGGGAGCCGAATTTGATGAAACCCATATGTTCGTCAATATAGCATTCCTCGCCCGGTTCGGCATAGGTCACGATGCGGCGCGCCATGGCTCCGGCTATCTGTCGTGCCATAATCTCCACGCCTTCCGGAGTTTCTATTACTACGGTGGAACGCTCGTTGTCGGTGCTGGCTTTGGGCAGCCACGCTTTCATGAACTTTCCGTTTTGGTGCCATACCTTCTTTACCGTGCCGTCTACCGGATACCAGTTGGCGTGTACATTGACCAGACTCATGAATATAGATACCATGATACGGCGGTCGTGGAAGTATTCGTTTTCCTCCACTTCTTCCACCACTACGATTTTACCGTCGGCAGGAGCTACCACGACTTCTCCGTTTCTTGTCCGAACAAACGGATGGGGCAGCGGAAGAAGTTCACGAGTATGCCATATACTATGAGGCTGATGACCGCTACTACGTAAAAAGGAACTTTGCATTCCAATCCGAAGTAAAGGCAGTGTTGACAGCCAGAATCAGAACCAGGCTGCCTGCCAATGTATGTGTTCCTTCACGGTGTATGCGTATCTTTTTTAATCTTTTTAATCGACCCATGTATATCGTATTTGCTAATTTAGATAGAAATTATCTGCAAAATAAGCTTATTTTGAAAATCTAACAAGGATTTGGAGAGAGAAATGTGCATGTTGATAACTTTTTGGGAAATATTTTTGTTAGCTGTGATAGAGGTTGTAATTTTAGGCTCTCAATAGAAAGGATATATATGCAAGATTTTGTTCATTTACATGTCCATACCCAATACTCTCTTCTGGATGGTCAGGCAAGTGTCAGCAGGCTGGTTGACAAGGCCATGAAGATGGTATGAAAGGCATTGCCGTGACCGACCATGGAAATATGTTCGGTATCAAGGAGTTCACCAACTATGTCAACAAGAAGAACAGCGGGCCAAAGGGGGAGATAAAGGACCTCAAGAAAAGGATTGCCGGTATTGAAAGCGGTGAGATAGAGTGTGAAGACAAGGAAGCGGAGATTGCCGATTGTCGTGCCAAGATGGCAGAAGCGGAAAGCAAGCTGTTCAAGCCGATTGTAGGCTGTGAAATGTATGTGGCCCGCCGAACCATGGATAAGAAGGAGGGGAAGCCGGACCAGAGTGGCTATCACCTGATTGTGCTGGCAAAGAATGAGAAGGGGTATCACAATCTGATAAAACTTGTATCGCATGCCTGGACAAGGGGATACTATATGCGTCCGCGTACAGACCGCAGTGAACTGGAAAAGTACCATGAGGGCTGATTGTCTGCTCGGCTTGTATCGGTGGCGAGGTTCCTAAGAAGATTATCAATGACCAGCTGGAAGAGGCAGAAGAAGCTGTACGCTGGTATAAGAATCTGTTTGGCGATGATTACTATCTGGAGCTTCAGCGCCATAAAGCCACTGTTCCCCGTGCCAACCACGAAGCCTATCCGCTTCAGCAGAAGGCGAATGCCAAGTTGCTGGAGCTTGCCCGGAAATATGACATTAAGGTTATCTGCTCTAATGACGTCCACTTTGTGGATGAAGAGAATGCGGAAGCGCACGACCGCCTGATTTGTCTGAGCACGGGTAAAGATCTGGATGACCCTACCCGAATGCTTTATACCAAGCAGGAATGGATGAAGACAAAGGCTGAGATGAACGCCTTGTTTGAGGATGTTCCCGAAGCCTTGTCCAATACCTTGGAGATTTTGGACAAGGTGGAATATTATTCCATCGACCACGCTCCTATTATGCCTACGTTTGCTATTCCGGAAGATTTCGGAACGGAAGAGGGCTATCGGCAGAAATATACCGAAAAGGACTTATTTGATGAGTTTACCCAGGATGAAAACGGCAAGGTGGTGCTGGATGAGGATGCCGCCAATGCCAAGATAAAGCGTCTGGGGGGCTACGACAAACTGTACCGTATCAAGCTGGAAGCCGACTATCTGGCAAAGTTGGCATTCGACGGTGCTAAAAAGCTGTACGGTGATCCCTTGTCCGACGAGGTGAAGGAGCGTCTGGTCTTTGAGCTGTACATCATGAAGACGATGGGTTTCCCGGGATACTTCTTGATTGTGCAGGACTTTATCAATGCCGCCCGCACACAGCTGGGCGTTTCGGTAGGACCGGGACGTGGTTCGGCTGCCGGCTCGGCGGTGGCCTATTGCCTGGGCATCACGAAAATAGACCCGATTCAATACGACCTTCTGTTCGAGCGTTTCTTGAATCCCGACCGTATCTCTTTGCCTGATATCGATGTGGACTTCGATGATGACGGGCGTGGAGAAGTGCTCCGCTGGGTGACGGAGAAGTACGGGCAAGAGAAGGTGGCGCACATCATTACATACGGCACGATGGCGACCAAGATGGCTATCAAGGACGTGGCGCGCGTACAGAAACTGCCTTTGAGCGAATCGGATCGTCTGTGCAAGCTCGTGCCGGATAAGATTCCCGACAAAAAACTCAACCTGCCGAATGCTATCGCGTACGTACCCGAATTGCAGGCTGCGGAGGCTTCGCCCGATCCGCTGGTGCGCGATACGATGAAATATGCCAAGATGCTGGAAGGTAATGTACGCGGTACGGGTGTGCATGCCTGCGGTACTATTATTTGCCGTGACGACATCACGGATTGGGTACCCGTCAGCACGGCGGATGATAAGGAGACGGGCGAGAAGATGCTCGTAACCCAATACGAAGGTTCCGTCATCGAAGATACGGGACTTATCAAGATGGACTTCCTCGGACTGAAAACCTTGTCCATCATTAAGGAAGCCGTTGCCAATGTACGTCTGCACCGCGGCTTGGAACTCGACATCGACAAGATATCCATTTCCGACCCTGCTACCTATAAACTCTATTGCGACGGCCGCACCATCGGTACGTTCCAGTTTGAATCGGCCGGTATGCAGAAATATCTGCGTGAGTTGCAACCGAGCACTTTCGAGGACTTGATTGCCATGAACGCCCTCTACCGTCCGGGACCTATGGATTATATCCCCGACTTCATCGACCGTAAGTGGGGACGCAAGCCCATCGAGTATGACATCCCCATCATGGAGAAGTATCTGAAGGATACCTACGGTATTACGGTCTACCAGGAGCAGGTCATGCTTCTGTCGCGTTTGCTGGCGGACTTCACCCGTGGTGAGTCCGATGCCTTGCGTAAGGCGATGGGTAAGAAACTGCGTGACAAGCTGGACCACATGAAGCCGAAATTCATTTCGGGCGGACAAAAGAACGGCCACGACCCGAAAGTGCTTGAGAAAATCTGGGCCGACTGGGAAAAGTTTGCATCCTATGCCTTCAACAAGTCACATGCCACTTGCTATTCGTGGGTGGCCTATCAGACGGCTTTCCTCAAGGCCAACTATCCGGCCGAATACATGGCGGCGGTCATGAGCCGAAGTTTGGCGAATATTACCGATATAACCAAACTGATGGACGAATGCAAGGCAATGGGCATCAATACATTGGGGCCGGATGTGAATGAAAGTAACCTGAAGTTCACCGTGAACAAGGAAGGCAATATCCGTTTTGGTCTTGGCGCGGTGAAAGGGGTAGGCGAGGGTGCTGTGCAGAGCATCATGGAGGAACGCGAGAAGAATGGTCCTTTCAAGGGTATATTTGATTTTGTGCAGCGTGTCAATCTGACAGCCTGCAACAAGAAGAATCTGGAATGTCTTGCTTTGGCGGGCGGGTTCGACAGCTTCCCGGAGCTGAAGCGAGAGCAGTATTTTGCCGTAAATTCCAAGAACGAGGTCTTCCTCGAAACCTTGGTGCGGTATGGTAACCGTTACCAGGCCGACCAGGCTGCGGCTGCAAACTCCTTGTTCGGCGGTGAGAATGTGGTGGATATCGCCACTCCGGAAATACCGGTAGCGGAACGTTGGAGCGACCTCGACCGTTTGAACCGGGAGCGCGATTTGGTAGGTATCTATCTGTCCGCACACCCGTTGGATGAGTATTCCGTAGTTCTGGAGCATGTTTGCAACACTCACATGGCAGAGCTGGAAGATAAGACGGCACTTGTGGGACGCGAAATAACAATGGGTGGCATCGTGACCGCCGTGCGTCGCGGTATCAGCAAAAATGGAAATCCTTACGGCATAGCCAAGATTGAAGACTATTCCGGTTCGGCAGAGCTTCCTTTCTTCGGAAATGATTGGGTGACCTATCAGGGGTATCTGGGTGAACGTACCTTCTTGTTCATCAAAGCCCGTTGCCAGCCCAAGCAATGGCGGCAGGATGAGTTGGAGCTGAAGATAACCTCCATGGAACTGTTGCCTGACGTCAAGGAGAAACTGATTGAGAAGATAACCATTCTCATTCCGCTGAGTGTGCTGAACAAGGCTTTGATAACTGAACTGGCGGAACTGACCAAGGAACGTCCGGGCAGTACGGAGCTTTATTTCAAAGTCAGAGATGAGGATAGCAAGATGACGGTCGATTTGATTTCCCGTCCCGTGAAGCTTTCCGTGGGGCGTGAACTGATTACTTATTTAAAAGAGCGTTCGGATCTTGAGTTCAGGATTAATTAGTTATCTTTGTTGGAAAACGAAGATAGGCTGCATCTCAGCATAAAAATGAACTAGTTCATTTTGTTTTGCATTCGGTTTGCACTATCTTTGCTTCGAAAGCGAAGGTTGATAAAACGCAATTGACAGTAAATTAATAATTATAGTTGACATTTAATATTAAAAGAAATGGCTTTAGAAATTACAGACAGCAATTTTCAAGAAATCCTGGCAGAGGGAAAACCGGTAGTTATGGATTTCTGGGCACCTTGGTGCGGCCCTTGTAAGATGGTGGGACCAATCATCGATGAATTGGCTACTGAATATGAAGGAAAGGTAATCATTGGCAAATGTGACGTGGATGAGAACGGCGACGTGGCTGCCGAATATGGTATACGCAACATCCCTACAGTCTTGTTCTTCAAGAATGGAGAGCTGGTGGACAAGCAAGTAGGTTCTGCTCCGAAATCTGCTTACGTGGCCAAGATAGAAGCGATATTATAAGGTACTATTTGACGATTTACTATTTACGATTTACCCTTTCGGCATCATAGCGCAGCCAAATAGTAAATCGTAAATCGTCAAATAGTCAATAACATTAACCCTTTAAGCAATAGTAAGTATGGGAATGGAAGACGATTTTTTGCAGAATGATGTCGATGATGAAAAGACCATCGAGTACATCAAGAATTATTTGCCGCAGGAGTTGAAAGAGAAGTTCTCTGACGACGAGTTCTATTATTTTCTCGATTTGATTGACGAGTACTATTCCGAGAGCGGCATCCTTGATGCGCAGCCGGATGCGGATGGGTACATCGAGATTGATTTGGGGAAAATCGTGGACTATATTGTCAAGGAAGCCCATAAGGATGAGATGGGTGACTATGATCCGGAAGAAATCCTTTTCATCGTACAAGGTGAGATGGAATATACGGAATCTTTGGACGAAGAATAGTCTGTATCAAAAGTATAGGAAAATCGCGGATGAGCATGGCTTCATCCGCGATTTTTGTTTTTATGTAGCCGGTGGCGTATTCAGAAAAAAGAAGATGGACGTGCCGATGAGGATGACACCCAATACGCCGTAGAACAGGCGGGCTTGTCGCCGCCCTACATTTTGTACGATAAACTGGGTGTTTCGGGCAGTAAAGAACCAGTTCCAGTCCAATATGGCTGCCAGCAAGGCGATGATGCCCGCGACGGCAAAAATTCCTTGAACGATGTATTGGCTCATCAGAAATAAAAATTAAGAATTAAAAATTAAAGTGGGGGAAAAGCATGCCTTATTCAAAGTTCTCTAACGTGACTTTCCGCTCTCCGTTCTCCACTTCTTCGATGGTGACCTTGATGGTATTACCCGGCAAGAGCTCCTCTACCAGTCCGGCCATTCTATGAAGCAGAGGGCGCCGCTGTAGAAGTAATCTTCGTACCCCATGTCATACACTTCTTCCAGTTTCTTGATGCGGTAGAAGTCAAAATGGTAAATCAGTTCACCGGCAGTGTCGGAACGGTATTCGTTGACAATGGCGAAAGTAGGGGAGGTGATGACGTCGGAAACGCCCAACTCCTCGCAAACGGCTTTGATGAAAGTCGTCTTGCCCGCCCCCATTTTTCCATAGAGGGCGAAGACGGTATTGTCACCCATTTCAGCGATGAACTGGCGGGCGGCTTCGTGAATCTGTCTAATGACTGAATTTTGATTTCCATTGTGTTTATAGATTTCTTTAGCGTTGCAAATATAGCCAAAAACTTTTCCCGTCTTGCAAATGGCATAGATAATGATGGAAAAGAATATGATGGATGCCCCCGAGGGGACATTCAAGTAGAAAGAAATCATCAGCCGCCCAGGCAACTGAGGTAACCGATGCCGATGGAAAGCCAGATGATGCGGTGGAACCGGTGCGAGAACAAGTTGGCGGTCATCTGCGGAACGGTGAGCAGCGAAATGACCAGCACGATGCCCACCATGCGCAGGCATGCCACGATGGTAAGCGCAATGAACATCATCAGTGCATATTCGAATACCTGCACCGGAATGCCTTGCGAGCGGGCAAACTCCCGGTCGAAAGCCACGTAGATGATAGGATGGAGATACAGTGCAAAAAACAGTATCAGCAGCAGGGCAAGCCCACCCAATAGAGCGATGTCGCTCCAGGTAATCGTGAGAATGTTGCCGAAGAGATAGGCGGACAAGTCGGGTGCGAATCCCGGCGAAAGGAAAGTGAACATAATGCCCAATGCCATGCCCAATGTCCAGAATACGGCAATAGCGGAGTCTTCCCGCATATCCTTCCGTTTGCTGAGCCACTCTACACCGAAAGCGGACAAGACTGCAAACAAGGCTGCCGACAGAATGGGGGAAATGCCGGTATACAATCCCAGACCGATACCGCCAAAAGATGCATGCGTCAATCCACCGCTGATGAACACTAGTCTCCGGGTAACGATGTACGTGCCTATCAGCCCGCAAGCAATGCTTGCCAGCAGACTGCCGATGAGGGCATGTTGGAAAAAAGTGTATTGCAGTAGCTCCATTTATTCAATTAAAAATTAAGAATTACAAATTAAAAGTTGGATGTGGAGTGTTAGGAATGGGGGGTGAGACGACGTTCGCCGATAATGAGGAATACTTCATCCTTGATATTCTCCGGCAGGGCTATGCCGCGTAATTGCAGGCTGCGCACCCATCCGGCTACGTCCGTGTCTTGCATGGTGTAGAACACGTCGCGGAACTCGTCTTCCTGCTCGGGAGTATAGGCATCGGGAGCGGTGCCGATGTATTTGTCCAGTTCCTCGTCATCGTAATATTCAATTTGTTTGCTGACGGCTGCCAGTAAGCTGTCACGTTCGCAGATTTCATGCTGTCCGCAGCATTCGGAATCCACTTCCTGCACTTCGGGCATGGCGTCCAGTTCGCCGCGGTCTATCTTCTTCTGCAGTTTCCGGTTGCGTATAATTCCGGCTGTGGCTGCCACGAGGGCAAGGGCAATCAGGCTAATAATCAATATCCACATAGGCCTCCTTTTCTTGAAAAACATGTTCCATTAATAGAACGGACAAAGATACACATTGTTTTGTACACGACAAAATAATGAGTCAGATTGCAGGTAGGCAGATTACTTTCGCCCGACGCAGGCATTACTTGCTTGGAACGTAGTATAAAACTACTTTGGATGCATTCTAATCTTAGAATGTATCCTTTATTCCTAAGAATAAAGGTTATATTCTTAAGAATAAAGGCTGTATTTCTAAGAATAAAAGCTTTATTCTAGGATTGCATTGCATCTTGCGGACTTTAAATCCCGCCTTTTGCAAGTCTTCCCAGTAAGCAGGGTAAGATTTGGTAACGACCTGTGGTTCATTTATCCGTATTTGGGGCAGTACAAGGCAGGCAGGGGCAAATGCCATGGCCATACGGTGGTCTTCATAGGTGGCGATGACGGGGTTAGCGTCTGCCGGGCAGCGTTCGCCATCCCATAACAAGATGCTGTCTTGCTCGGAGCGCACGACGTAACCCAGTTTACGCAGTTCCCTAATGAGGGCGGTGATACGGTCGGTCTCCTTTATTTTGAGGCTTTGCAGTCCGGTGAAGCGGAAAGGGATGTCCATTAGGCAGCAGGTGACGACAAAGGTCTGCGCCAGGTCCGGGATGTCCACCATGTCTTCGTCGAGACGGGTGGCGGGAGTACCCTTACGGGTCAGTTTTACTCCCCGGTCTGTATATTCGGTATGGACGCCGAGGCGGGCAAAGACTTCCGCGCCGCGGCTGTCGCCTTGATAGCTGTGGGCGAAGAGACCGAGTAGTTCGATTTCTGCCGTGTGCGCTTCTTCCTTCGTGCTGTCTTCACTTTCTTTTGCGCTACTTCTGTCTCCCCCTTTTATTTTTTCATTTTTAATTCCTTCTATTGCCATCATCTGATACCAGTAAGAGGCGGCGCTCCAATCGCTTTCTACGGTGAAAGGGGTATCCGTGTATCCGCCGGGGCTGACGGTGATGCAATCTTCGGAGACCCAGTCGGCTTGGGCGCCGAAGTCGCGCATCAGTTGCAGGGTCAGGTTGATGTAGGGGCGGGAGATGATGTCACCCGTCAAGTGCAGGCGCAGGCCTTTGGGAAGGACGGCACCAATCATCAGCAGGGCGGATATGTATTGTGAGCTGACATTGCCGGCGAGGGATATTTCGCTGCCGGTCAGTTCTGTTCCGGTGATGCGCAAGGGAGGGAACCCTTCGTTTCCGACGTATTCTATGCGGGCGCCGAGCTCTCGCAGGGCGTCTACCAGTATGCGGATGGGGCGTTGCTGCATGCGTTGCGTACCGGTGATGATTCGGGTGCCAGGAGTTACGCTGAGGTAGGCGGTGAGGAAACGCATGGCGGTGCCGGCGGCAAGGATATCTATATGTCCGGGATTTCCGTCGAGGGCGCGAGTCATCACTATGGTGTCGTCACAATCGCTCAGATTGCAGGGCAGGATATTGCCGTGGGCAAGGGAGTGGAGGATGAGTGCCCGGTTACTGATGCTTTTGGATGCCGGGAGCTGTATGGCTGCGTGCAGTGAGGCAGGAGCGGAAACGGTATATCGCATGGTCGTATTTGTTAAGTTACGGTGGTAAGGCGTTTTTTATTGTCACTGCAAAAGTAGGATAAATCTTTGGGAAATGGAAAAAAGGAAACTTGTTTCTGTGGTTTCAATCTTTCGTTTATCTTTGCGGAAGTAAGTCCTGCTATCGGGACGGATAGATATAATTAAGCATCATTCTTATGGAAATAGATTTAACCACCCCCGCTTTGCTGTTTTCGGCCATATCGCTGATTATGCTGGCCTATACTAACCGTTTCTTGTCCTATGCCCAACTGGTGCGCACCTTAAAGGAACAGTACATGGAGAACCCGTCTTCGGTGAAGGCGGCGCAGATTGCCAACCTGAGGAAGCGGCTCTACCTGACGCGTGCCATGCAGGTGGCGGGCATCGGAAGCCTGCTGCTGTGCGTGGTCAGCATGTTCTTTGTCTATATCCGTCTCCATCTGCTTTCGGCCTATATTTTCGGTTTGGCGCTGATATTGCTGATTGTTTCGCTGGCCATATCGGTGTACGAAATATATATATCGGTGAAGTCGTTGGAGATACATCTCAACGATATGCACGAGTAGCGGCTCTATGGGATGATGTTCCGTACGGGGAGCTCCAGTTCTCCCCAGTCAATCATGGCATTGAATAGTCTGACGGTAGAGAATGAAGGCAAGTCTTCCGGTCTGATGTCTTTTTCCTGCAAGATTCCTTCTTCCAGCAAGGCTGCCCGTTTGGTTCCTTTCAGCAGGGGATGTGCCGGCGTGTACCAGTGGGTGCCGTCGGAAAGGGCGATGTTGGCGATGGAGGTGTCTGTCAGCAGGCCTTGTTTCACAATCAGAATGTCGTCGCATGCGCCGCGCAGGGCAAAGAGGCGGTTCAGCGGTTCGCGTCCGGCGCTTTTGTAGGTGTAGTCGATGGTATCGGCCTGCATCAGTGCCAGCGAATGCACGTGCCGCACGGTGTAGGGGGAGTAGCTGACATCTTCAATACCTTTCTCACCATACACTACGCGTGCCTTGACGATGCCCGCCCCGGTGATGCCTGCTCCACAGCCGGGAGACGACAGATAATCGGACAGTTGCAGCGGTGTGCTTTCCGGCCAGAAGTGGGCGCGGGTATCGTTCAGCCTCCGGTTGTGGCGGGAAAGGTTGCAGACCCTTCCGTGGTCGATGCGTATGGTTTCAATAAATAGGCACATATATTTTCTGTATTACTTCGTTGTATTCGCTTTCCCACCGGCTTTTGGCGGTGATGCCGCCTCCTGCTTGAAGTGGAGCTGGCCGTTTTCCTGCTCGATGAAGCGTATCATGACAGCGCTGTCCAGCTGTCCGTCGGCATAATGCCCCATGATGCCGGTGTAGAAGCCCCGGCGGTAGTCTTCGGCCTGGGCGATGATTTCTACGGTTTTGGGCTTGGGGGCGCCGGTGATGGAGCCGGCAGGAAGCAGGCGGAAGATGATGTCGCCCAGGTGTGCGGTGTAGTCTTCGGGCAGGGTGCCGCATATCTCGGAGCTGGTCTGGAGGATGGGGCCCTTATTGGTTTGCAGGCGGTCTATATATCGGTAGGAGGTCACTTCGACGTGTTCCGAAACCATGCTGAGGTCGTTGCGTATCAGGTCGACGATGGTGGCGTGCTCGGCTGCCTCTTTGGTGTCCTGCATCAAGAGCTGTTCCGCATCGGGCAGGGTAGCGTCGATGGTGCCTTTCATGGGGAAGGACTTTATCTTGCCCTTCTCTATGCGGACAAAGATTTCGGGGGAGAAGCAGACGAACCGGTCTTTCAGCCACAGCTTGTACAAGGCTTCGGAGTGGAGGAATATTTCTTCCAGTGTCAGATTGGTGGTGACGGGTACCCGGCAAGTGAGGTTCGTCAGGTAGCTGTTGCCTGCCAGCAGGTTTTGCTTCACGAGGTCGAACGAATGTCTGTATGCGGCGGGGGAAGGGGGAGTGATGTCCACTGGATAGGGCCGGCGCATCGGGCGGCTGTGCTTCTGGCAAGGGCTGTTGCAGCCGTCTCCGTGTTGCCTGCCTTCGGGAATTGGAAAAGGCAGGTGGCGGGGTCTATCCGGTCGAGGGGCTCAATGTGCGACTGCTCTTGCGCGTAGTCTACGATGAAGAGGAAGGGCACATTGGCTCCGGCCAGTGCGTTCATGCGGGCGATGGTTTCTGTCCGGCTGTACGTCTTCATGCGTCAATAGACTGCGGAGGCTATCACCTGGATTATCAGAATGAGGAACACCATGGCAATGGGATATACCGTGGCATAGGCCACGCTCGGTATGTTGCTGTCCGTCATGGAGTCGGCGGCGGCAAGGCCGGGCGTACTGGTCATGCCGCCGGTGATGGTGCCCAGCAGGTCGAGAATGTTTATCTTGAACACGAACAGGCCTACGCATACTGCCACCAGCATGGGCACCAGCGTGATGGCGGCGCCTACGCCGAACAAGAGCCAGCCGCTTTCCTGGAACGTGGCCATCAGATTCCGTCCTGCCGATGTCCCTACTTCGGCAAGGAAGAGCAGCAGTCCCAGCTGGCGCAGCAGTTGGTTGGCAGGGCCGGACATGGACCACAGAATGGGGCCGGTCTTTCCGATGGCGCTCAGGAACAAGGCGACCATCAGGATGCCTCCCGTCAGTCCCGGAGAGAACGACAGACTGTCCGAGAAGGAGATGTTGAGCTTGCCGAAGAGCACGCCCAGCACGATGCCCAGGGCGATGGGGAAGAAGTCGGTGTCGGACAGTTGCTTGGTGTCGTTGCCCAGCAGGCGTGCCACTCCCTTGATGCCGTCCTTCTCGCCCACCACCATCAGCTTGTCGCCGAATTTCAGGGCGAGGTCGGGCGAGGGGGAGAGGTCGATGCCGCTTCGGCGGATGCGGGTGACGGTGCAGCCGAAGTTCTTCATCAGGTTGAGGTCGCCCAGCTGCTTGTTTATCATATCCTTCTTGGTGAGCAGCAGGGATTCAATCTCCTGCATGTCTACGAGTGGCAGTTCGCCTTCTTCGCGTTCGCCCACGAGGACGGCGAGCTGGTTTAAGGCCTCTTCGCTACCCACGGCTTGTATGTAGTCTCCCTCGTGCAGGATGGTCTGGGCGGTGGGGATGGCTATCTGCTCGTTGTGCTTGTGGCGTGAGATGACGGCTCCGGTCATGGCGCGCGCATTGATTTGCATCAGGCTCCGGTCGAAGACGGCGGGGTTGGTTACGCGGAACAGACAGGTTGTCAGTTCCGGGAACTGGCTGCGGCGTTCCTTCTCCAACCGGCGCGCCTCCTTGTCGAGGTCGATGCGCATGATACGGGGCAGCAGCTTAACGAAGAGAATCACGCCGATAACGCCGAAAGGATAGGCAATACCGTAAGCGATGGATGCCAGTGGGGAATGGGTGCTGTCAATGGCAACGGCGAGTCCCGGCGTACTGGTCAGGGCACCGGCTATCAGTCCCACGACACTGGGAGTATCGATGTCGAAGGCATATTTCAGTCCTACTGCCGTCAGGGCGGCGGAGCAGATGATGAGCAGGGTGATGATGATAAGCGTCTTGCCCTTGCTCCGGAAGGAGTCGAAAAATCCGGGACCGGCCTGGATGCCGATGGTGAAGATGAAGAGCACCAGTCCGAAGTTTCCTAATTCTTTGGGGATGATGACACCGAAGTGTCCGAACAGCAGGGCAATGAAGATGACGGCGGAGACGTCGAGCGAAAGCCCTTTAATCTTGATTCTTCCCAACATGAAGCCTAAAGCCACAATGAGAAAGAGCGCGAAATAGGAGGAGTTTAACAAGTCAGCAAACATAATCAGTTAAAGAGTTAGGAATTTATGTCACAAAGATAGTGCAAAAAAGTGAGATAGAAAAAGTCTTGCTTCCTTGTGGCATATAAAAAAAGATGATGTGCCATCAACCGTTTTGACACATCATCTTAATATATATATCGGCCTATATGACCGGTATTCCTGCGTGGGGCAGGGCGGTACTTATTTTTCGAGTTCCTTCAGCAGTTCCTCTACGGCAGCTTTCAGCTGTGTGTCTTCTCCCTTCACGATGGTCTCGGGTGAATTGGCTACTTTGATGTCCGGCTCCAGCTGCGAGTTCTCCAGATAGCTGCCGTCCGGTAGGCGGTAGCCACGACGGGGATGCCGAATACCAATGACGGGTCTTGCAGGCGTTCCCACGACACGCTGGTCATGGTTCCCGGCACGGGCATGCCTACCAGCTTGCCCAGTCCGCGGTGGCTGTAAACCCACGGCGTGCCGTGCGCATTGGAGTAGTTGGCCTCGCACATCACCATGATGGAGGGTTTGTTCCAGCGGCGGCTGGGCATGTCGCACGTCTCGCGACCGCGCACCACTTGGGTGAAGTATTTTTGTCCACTGAAAAGTATTTCTATATCCTCGTGCAAGCGTCCACCGCCATTGAAACGGGTGTCGATGACGATGCCTTCGCGGTTGTTGTACTTGCCCAGGATGTCCGAGTAGACGGAACGGAAACTGTCGTCTCCCATAGACTCGATGTGCACGTAACCCAATCGGCCACCCGACCATCGGTCAACGTCTGCCGCACGCTGTTTCACCCAGCGGCTGTAGAGCAAATCACTGAACGCACCGTTCGTGATGGGGATAATGACCTCTTCCCAGCGTTCCTTGGTCTGTGGGTCGAAGAGGGAAACAAGTGTCTTCTTCCGTGCTTTGTTGTTGAGCAGCGTGTAGTAGTCTGCATCGGGGGTGATTTCCACGCCGTCTATCTTCTCGATGACTGTGCCGGCTTTCACCCGGGTGTTGGCTGTGTCGAAGGGGCCTTTCTCCACTACTTCGGCAATGAGCATGCCCTTGCCCGTGTAGTTCCAGTCGAAGAACAATCCCAGGCTGGCAGTAGGCTCGGACTGCCCTTTGGGATAGAAACGGCCACCGGTGTGAGATACGTTCAGTTCGCCCAGCCATTCGCTCAGCAGTTCGGCAAAGTCATAATTGTTGTCGATATGGGGCAGGAAGCGGCGATAGGCGGCGGTCATCTTGTCCCAGTCCACTCCGTGCATCGAGGTGTTGTAGAATCGCTTCTGCTGCTGGCGGTACACGTGGTCGAACATGTATTCGCGCTCCGCAGCCAAATCCATCTTGGCATCTACCTGGAAGGTGATGGGGGTCAGCACATCGGATGAAGTGTCCATTTTCTGCATCTTGCGGCTGCCCAGCAAGAAGAGGTTTTTGCCGTCCTTGTCCAGCTGCATGTCCGCCCATCCGGCATCCATCTTGTGCAGCAGTTTGGTTTCCTTCTTGCGGAGGTTCATCTTCCAGAGGTCGTAGCCGCCTTCGAAGGCTGCCAGGTAGTAGAGTGTCTCGCCATCCTTGGAGATGATGGTGCTGCCCATGTCGGAAGAGTTCGGGGTGAGGCGCACCACACGGTCTTCGATGCCTTTCAGCTCTACGACGATGTCTTTCGGCTGGTCATCTTTTTCGTCAGCATTGCTGTCTTTCTTGTCGTCTTTCTTCTTTTTATCCTTGTTTTTGCCTTGGGGGGTGTCCTTCCCGGCAGACTTCTTCTGCTCCTTCTCCAGCTCCTTGCGCAACTCGTAGTCTTCTTTGCTCAGGCAGTATTTGTCGTAGGCGTCTTGGTTGAGGAAGACGAGCATGGCGTCGTTCAGCGAGCCCCATGAGGCATGGGCACGCATGCCGTAGCGTTCGGTGGTGAAGAGGATGGCGTTGCCGTCCAGCGCAAAGCGGGGATAGCCGCTCATGTAGCCGCTATTGGTGAGGTTGATGATGTCTTTGCCTCCCTCTGCGCTGACCAGGCCGATGTCGGAGTAGGGGTCGTGCTTGTTGCCGGTGAACTCAAGCGTAAACCACTTGCCGTCCGGCGACCATGTGTAGTCAAATCCTCCGCCGGTGCTGTACCAGGTGGATCCGTCCGTAATCTGGCGCACCTTCTTCGTCTCCAGATTGAGCACCATCAGCCGGATGCGGTCTTCGATAAAGGCGAGTTCCTTGCCGTCGGGCGAGAATTGCGGATAGGCACGTTCACGGTGGTGGAGGGCAGCAGCACTTCTTCTTCAATCAGCGTGGCGTTCGGGAAGTTAGGGTCTTCCTTGCGGGCTATCTTGGCAAGGTAGAGCTGCCAGTTGCCGCCTCGCTCGCTGGCGTAGGCCAGGGTGCGGTTGTCCGTCGCAAAGGAGAGGCCCGCTTCGCGTGCCGGTGTGTGCGTCACCTGCTTGGTAGTGGCATAGTCTGCCGAAGTGACAAAGACTTCTCCGCGCAGCGTGAAGGCAATCTGTTTTCCGTCCGGGGACACAACGGCAGAGGTGGCTCCGTCGGAAGACTGCAGGTTGGCGAATTGCGGCCGGTCATCGCGCACCAGTTCTATGGCGACTTTCTTCGGGGTGGCATCCGGCTGCTGGGTATAGATTTCGCCGTCGTAACTGTAGCACAACGTCCCGCCGTCACTCATGGAGAGGAAGCGCACGGGATGTGTCTTGAAGCTGGTGATGGGCTTCACCTCTCGGGGCTGTGCCAGCGGGAAGGCATACACGTTGAATGAGCCGCCGTTTCTCTCACTCAAAAAGTAAACCGTTCTTCCATCGGGTGACAACACCGGGTTGCGGTCTTCGCCCGCGCGGTCGGTGAGGTTGGTATGGGCGCCGTCTTTGCATCATACAGCCAGATGTCGCGGGTGATGGAGGAGGTGTGGTGCTTTCTCCATTCATCTTCAAATCCCTTGCGGTCTTGGTAGAGGAACTGATGGCCCGCCTTGTCGAAGCAGACCGCTTCGGCAGGGGTGCCCAGCACTTGCTCCGTACGCCCTCCCGTTGCAGGTACTTTGTAAAGCTCGGTCATGGCCGAAGTGGGGAAAAGAGCGCTGCTTGCCGGGTCCTGGATGGAGGCGGAAAACAAGATATACTTTCCGTCCGGAGTGAATGTGGAGGGTATCTCACCGGTGGAGTGGGTAGTGAGCCGTTGGGCGGTTCCGCCGTCTGCCGGCATCACGAATACGTCGAAGTTGCCGTATCTGTCGCTGGCAAAGGCTATTTGTTTGCCGTCCGGCGACCATATGGGGGTACATTCGTAGCTCTCTTGGGTAGTAAGCTGTGTGGCGGTTCCACCTTTGGCCGGCACCTTGTAGATGTCTCCTTTGTAGCAGAATGCGATTTCCGTACCGTCGGGAGAGATTTGCACATCGCGCATCCAGAGCGGCGTGGCGGCATGTCCGGCAATGGCAGTAAGGCCTAGTGCAAGGATTGCAAGGGTTTTCTTCATAAGTGTGTGGGTTGATGTTAATATAGAATGTTTATAAACGTCATGATGCTGTCCACAAGGCAAGGAGCGAGGTACGTCATTTCATACCTCGTGCCTTGTATATCTGTTCTTTGGCATTGTTGATGCTTTGGAACTTCTCTTCTGCGGCTTTCTTGATGTCTTCGCCCAGCGTTGCCACCCGGTCGGATGGTGTTTCAAGGCTAGGCGGCGGTAAGCGGCACGCACTTCGTCATTGGTGGCAGTGGGTTCAATTTCAAGTACTTTGTAGGCCTCGTTCAGTGAGCTACCGCCTAGGTTAAGCATGGATTCCACTTCCTTGACGGATAGTCCCATGTACATGGCCACTTCTTTCAAGGCTTCTATCTCCTCGTTGCAGACGTGTCCGTCGCTTTTGGCAATTTCTACCAAGAATACCAGCAGTTGCAAGCGTTCCTCGTATGTCAGGTTGGCGGCAATCTGCGTTCCACAGTCACGGATGGTGTTTTTAAATGCCAGTGGGTTTTGTCTGTCCATCTGCTTGCGCTGTTCGAAGAGGTTGAGCAGTATCCGTTCTCCCTCGCCCACGGCAGCCTCACCGAATGTGCTTCTCAGAAAGCGGCGGACGAATTCCATTTCACTATGCATGATGCGCCCGTCTGCACGGATAATGTACGAAGCCATCACGAGCATGGAGAAGAGGAAACTGTTCCGTTGCCCGGTATAGGTAGTGCCGTGCGTTGGTGCTTCTCCATAATAACTGCCTGCGTCATTTGAATCGGTGTCGAACAATGAACCGAATACAAAACCTGCCAAGCTCCCAGCGGTCCTCCGGCCATGAAGCCGATGATGCCGCCTATCCATTTAGCTGCTCCCATAATTTTTCTTGTTTAAAGTGCAAAAATAGAGATTTCTTACGAGAATTCCAGTAAAAGTGGATGAAGTATTGGGAGATGGGGGAAGATATTGCATTGGCAGACGGAGTGCTCGAAGAAGAAAAAGATATTATCAATTAGTCGGCAGATGTATTGAATATTCCCGAACGCACTGCTATTCCGATTCGGTGTAACCATCCTTCTGTACCATTAGCGTTGCCCGGCATGTCGATATCTGCATCATCAGGGCGTCCTGGTGTCGTAATATCCTCCGCATCAAGGTCTTCGGGAAGTGTTTCCGGAATATGTCTTGAAGTGGATGTTACCTTGTAAATTTTCTGCATGGACTCGTTCAGATAGGTAGTAGCCCCGTAGGTAAAGAAAGGAATGATTACCTTGTCTTTCAGGTCGTATGCTTCGAGGAATGTACAGACTACCATTGCGGGTTGATGCCACCAGCAAGGCGAACCGACGAAAATTGTATCATATTTCGCCAATGCCTCTTTATCAAGCAGATTCGCTACTCCAGGGCGCAGGTCATTATAGGCTTCATGCTGAATGCGGTCGCTGTCATCGTAAGGATTTGCAGCATACGGTTCGGCAGCCTCAATGCGATGGATATCTGCGCCTGTAAGTTTCACGATACGTTCGGCAATGGCTGGGTGTGTCCTTCGGCAGAAAAGTAGAGCACAAGCATATTGCCGTTTCCGGATGGAGTATCGGGAGTGTCGTCGGTGGTAGAGCATGCTGCCATTGTCGTTAGAGAGAGGAGCAAGAGCGGAATAAGAAGTAACTTTTTCATATTCGAGTTGTTTTTAGATATTTATTGATTAGTGTATTCTTCATCGCTTACAGGTTCATACCACTGTGTAGCACCCAAATGAACTTTTGTATTGATAGCTATATGCGTGAATCCGCTGTCGGGAGCCGCTCCGTGCCAATGCACCACATCTGCCGGAATAGCGACTACATCGCCGGGATTCAACACTTGTATAGGCTTCCCCTTTTCCTGATAGTAACCTTTTCCGGCGGTGGCAATCAGAATCTGTCCGCCCGGATGCGAATGCCAGCTGTTTCGGGCTTTCGGCTCGAATATCACGTCGGAGACTACCACATCGAATGTTTCACTGTCGGTCATCAGCCGTTGGAGGTATGCCGTTCCGTTGAAATTGCTGCCCTCGATGGCATCTCCTTGGGGAAAGAGAGAGGCTGATGCTTTTGGGGGTGTTTCAATCTTGTTTTCCGGTTTCGGACTGCAAGCACCAAGTGTTGCAGCCAGTAGAAATAAGTAAGTCATCTTTTTCATCTTGAAGAGTTATTTTAAATGTTGTTTAAAGAAAGAGTCCAGTTTGGGAAGCGTGATTTTCAGATATTTCGGCTGGTCGTATAAATCCACGTGCGTAGCTCCGGGTACGACAAACAGTTCTTTCGGTTCGGCGGCTTTCGCGTATGCTCCTCAGAAAAATATTTCGATACTGCATTTTCTCCCACTATGAAAAGCATAGGACGTGGCGATATAGTCTCGATTTGCGCAAAGGGGAAGAAGTTCATCATCGGTGCGAGGCTCGTGTAGGAGTAATAGCCCGTAGAGTTGGGATGTTGACCGCGTTGTGGATTGTCGTAATAATCGAGGAAGTCGATGGCAAACTTCGGTGTGTTCTCATCCACTTTTTCGGGCAGGGCACGGATATCCTTGCGTACAGCCCCACCATATTCCATCGTACGCTGGCGGCCGATTTCATCAAGGATAGCCATACGCTGTTCGTAAGTCTGCGAGTCGCTATACCTGACGGCGGGCGCGGCCCATGTCGTACATACTGATGGTGGCAAGTGCCTTGATGCGATGGTCTATCTGCGTAGCACTGACAGAGTAGCAGCCTCCGCCACAGATGCCGATTACTCCTATCTTATCAGCATAGACAGCCGGATGGTTCGTGAGGAAATCGACTGCCGCACTGAAGTCTTCTACCCGCACTTCGGGCGATTCCATACGACGCGGATAACCGCCACTCTCGCCATAATAGGACGCATCGAAGGCTAATGCCACATAGCCGAGTTCCGCCAACTTACGGGCATGGAGTCCCGAAGTCTGTTCTTTGACGCCACCAAAGGGATGACCGACGATGATGGCGGCATATTTCTTTGTGGCATCATAGTCCGCAGGGAAATAGAGGTCGCCAACTATATCAATCAAAAAACGGTTGTGGAATGTCACTTTCTGTTTCTTCACGTCATTCTCCACTGCTACAATCGGGGTTTCCGGTTTGGTAGTCAACCCTTTGCTTTGCAATAATTCGTTCAATACTTGTTTGCCATTATCGGCTTCGCTACGTCCGATATTCTTTTCAATGATAGCCAGCACACCGCGTAATTCGTCCGGTGTTACGCCTACATTCAGCGCAATACCCATGTGCCCTTTCAGCATCGGTTCCACGCCTTTGCCCAAAGAAGCTATTATGGCAACGGTTGCCAGTTCCCGTTCGGCATAGGTCAGCACGTCCCGCTCGAAAAGCTCGGCAAAGAGATGTTCTTTAAGGAATACTTCGATTTCCGGGGCCAGGACGGCATAGTTGGCTTTCGGCGCATCTGCCGGGGTGCCCGAAATCTCTGCAAGAATGTCACGTCCGCGTTCGTATTTGCTGCGGGTATCGGTTATCGGTGACGCTTCGCGCCCCTGGTTGTCTCTGATGCCTTTTGCCTTACGCTCGTCAAGTACCGCAACCAATGTTTGCAGTCCGCGCAGGGCACGCGGAAAACCACAATAGGCGTAGGAATGGACCATAACTTATTTAAGCTCGCTGACGGTGATACCGCTATTCAGTCCACCGATAAGGACTGTTCTTAATTGGTCGAGGTGCCCCATGCTTGTAAGGGCTGCGACCTCTGCGATGTATTGTCGTTTACTGTTCATGGTTTGTTCTGCTCTCGGTGTTTGCGAAGCTGCGATGCCGCATCCAAAGACAAGTCCGAGTAGCGTTGTCATAATTCTCATTTTTAGTTTCATAATCTTTATTATTATGTATCAAGTTTTACTTGCTGCAAAATTAGGCTGGATTTTCCACTTCGACCGGTCATGAATTACGGTTTAAAGGATAATTTTTACTGATTGGAGAGATAACCTGAAGATATTTTCTACATTTGCATAGAAACCACTGAAATGGACTGTTATGGAGAAGGTTATGCAACTGAAAACGATAAAGGAGTACAATGACTATATGGGTGTGGAAACAAGGCATCCTCTGGTCAGTGTCATAGAGGGAAGCCGTATGCCGCACCCCGTACCCCATGCACGCAAGCACGTGGGGATGTATGTGATTTTTCTGAAAGAACTACGATGTACGGACGATTTGACCTACGGTCGTCGCTCTTACGATTTTCAGGAGAACACGCTGCTGTTTATCGCTCCGGGGCAAGTATTCGGGCATGAAGCCGACGGGTCGACTTTTACCGGTTCCGGATGGTGTCTGTTGTTCCATCCCGACCTGCTACGCGGTACGCCGCTCGGTCGGCATATGCAGGATTATACGTTTTTCTCATACGCCGCTAACGAAGCATTGCATCTATCCAAACAAGAGCAACAGACCATCATTGATTGTTTGACAAAGATTGACGAGGAAACATACAACCAGGCAGACCGTCACACTAACCTGATTATCGCTTCTGCCATCGAGCTGCTGCTCAACTATTGCATTCGTTTCTATGATAGACAGTTTACTACCCGTAAAAAGGAGAACAAGGGCATGCTCGGCTCTTTTGAAGCATTGCTGAACGACTATTTCGTATCGGATAAACCCGCTGAGCGGGGTACGCTGACTGTGGCTTATTGTGCAGACCAACTGAACCTGTCTGCAAATTATTTCGGAGACTTGATTAAAAAGGAGACAGGTGTTTCTGCGCAAGAATATATATTAACCAAAATAATGGATAGGGCAAAAGAGTTGCTTACTGACCCCGCTAAATCTGTCGGTGACGTTGCTTATGCCTTAGGATATCAATATCCACAGTATTTCAGCAAGGCTTTCAAAAGAGTTGTAGGATGTTCTCCGAATGAATATCGGACATTGAGTTAATGTAAAAAAATAAGGAGCTAAGTTTTAGACTTAACTCCTCAATGCTCAACAGTCGGGATGACAAGATTCGAACTTGCGACCACACGCCCCCCAGACGCGTACTCTACCGGGCTGAGCTACATCCCGAATTGCGGGTGCAAATGTACGGCTTTATTTTAAAATAGCAAATATTTATAGTGCTTTTTTTATTGAATGAACTTATAATTTGCAGTTTCAAGGCTTTCGGCCAACGTGCCCTGCTCTCTTTTTACTTGTATGCCTGCTTCGCAAGGCAATGGCTTTGAGCGGGCAGGCATACTTTGAATGAAGTTATTGCAGGTTTAGGCTGTTTCTTACGGAAGTGATAGCCGGACTTTCGGGCGTTACGGATTTCCGGGTACAATAATCGAATTCCGCAGATTTTTCGCCGCTAAATGATTTCCACTTCAGTTTCAATTTAACGGTCTTGCCTTCTGTATCAGGCAGGGCATCCAACTTGAAAGCAACCAGTCCGTCCGCATACCTGCCGTAAATGTCGCCCTTGGCATTGTGGCGGAATTCTACTTCATACGGGTTTTCCGGATTCTCGCTCAGCAGCAGATTGACAAAGTGCTTTGTTTGATAGTCTCCTTGCTGAGTTCTAAAGCGAAGGGTCAGATAACCGTCTTCTGCGATGGTTACCCAATCGTTCACTATTTCCACCGGGTCGGTGCCGTATACGGTATCGTTCTCTTCACCCAAATCCGGGGCGATGGGTTTGGTAAGGATACTGTCTATCCAGTTTATATGTACAGCTTGGGTGTAGATATCGCTGGGCTCGTCCACTTCCTTGTAGTTTACCAAAGCGCGGACTTCCTTCTCGCCGTAGGGAGATTTCGTCATGTTGGTAGGCAGCAGAGTGGTCTTGTCATCCAATTGCAGAAAGACTGTCTGGTCTGCATCGGTCTTTACCGTTACCAGGGCATTGGGGAATCTCATGGCATAATTATCATCGTCGTCCAGGCACGATTGGAGGCTTAAGGAGCTGATGGTTGCAATAGCGATTAAAATTTTCTTGTTAAAGATTGACTTCATTTTCATAGTGTACTCTTTTAAATTAAACATTTGGAATAGGTCTTGCTTTTATAGAAATAGCATATTTGCGAAAACCCTGCATGCAGCATTGTTAATTAATGATAAGAGCCGGAGTAAGCTGGTGCGGAATATTATTCCCCGATACATGAAAGATATTTGTATATCAGGTGGAATATGATTACCTTTGCTGTATGAGATGCACATCTCGCGTGTGTTGAGATGTATGTCTCGAACTGTATGAGATGTGCATCTTGTGCATGTTGGGGAATAGCTGTCCGGCCGTATGGAAACTGGCTTTCTGTTTAGGGGAAGTAACCTTCGGGTGGGGTGTCAGCAGTCTGGTTGCAGTAAGAAACATTATGTTCATTGTGAAAAGAGTATGAGTATAGTCTATTTGGTTCGAAAGAAGGTTTTCCGCACGGCAGAAGGGGTGAAGCAACTCTATTATGCTGTGCAGCGTGTGTTACAGCGGCGTGGAGGTGTGACGGCAGAGCTGCTGGCGCAGCGTATGGCATCCAGAAAAGGGATGAGTTCGGGAGACGTGCAGAGTGTATTGATAGATTTGCCGAAGTTTATAGAGGAAGCGCTGATGGAGGGAGAGTCGGTGACCATTAAGGGGCTGGGTTCCTTCCATGTGGCGGTGACGAGTGACGGGTTTGAGCATCCCGACGATGTGATGCCGGGCAAGGTACGCTTATCCCGTGTCTATTTTCGTCCGGATAAGTCGCTGGTGGCGAGGCTGAACAGCGGGATGGATTTCTACCGTTATCCGCTTAGCCGATATTTCCCTCACGATATGTTGCGACCGGAAACGCTGCGAAAGGAGTGGGCCGAGGGAAAGACGGGAATTCCGGATGAAGACCCAGTTGGGATGGAAAATGATACGGAGGACTTTTCGGGGGAGGAGTGAGCGATGAATGTGGAAGAATTCAGAGAATACTGTCTCTCCTTGCCGGGAGTGCTATGCTCCCATGCACTCCCTATAAAAGTCGAACATCTCGAAGATAGTATCCTTGTCTGCCGTCTGGTTGAGGCAGATGTCACCCACTTCTTTCAATAGGGTGAAGTTGATGACTCCGGCGGTATTCTTCTTGTCATGCTTCATCAGTTCGTACAGCTGGTGGTACTGTTTGCAGTTGAAGGTGAAGCTGCCATAATTCTCTTTGACGAATTGGATGGTCTGGCGCATCTTGTCCTTCGGGAATCCGGTCTTTATATAAGAAAGGTAGAGTTCGCAGACCAGCCCCCATGCCACTGCATAGCCGTGCAGCACCGGACGCCTTTCGGCAAGGGCGAGGCTTTCGAAGGCGTGTCCCACGGTGTGCCCCAGGTTCAGGGCTTTGCGGATGCCATGTTCCTGCGGGTCTTCTTCTACGATGTGTTCCTTTACCTGCACGGAACGTCCTACCATGGACTTCAGCAAGGCATAATCTATCTTCTCCGTATCGAAGGCCAGCAGTTCCGCCAGATGTTCCGGGGTACTGATGAGGCCGTGCTTCAACATCTCCGCATAGCCGGAGAAGAAGTTATGGGCATCGAGGCTGCGCAGGAACTCGGTTTCCAGCAGCACGCAGGCGGCAGGAGCAAAGACGCCGATTTCATTCTTCAGACCGTTGAAGTTGATGCCCGTCTTGCCTCCCACGGAAGCGTCGACCATGGCGAGCAGCGTAGTGGGAACGTTGATGTAGCGATGCCCCGCTTGAAGGTGGAAGCGGCAAAACCGCCAAGGTCGGTCACCATGCCACCGCCCAGATTGATGAGCAGGGAGTGGCGGCTGGCCCCTTTCTCACTCAGGCTTGCCATACGGCAGCCAGCGTTTCCATATTCTTGTGCACATCTTCTGCCCCGATAATAATCTCTTCCGCTTCTTCCAGGGCGGGGATACCGTCCAGATGCGGGCGGCAGAGGCGGTGGGTATGCTCGTCGGTAAGGATGAAAAGCTTGTCATGGGGACACTTCGCTATGGCATGCGTCAGGCTGTTTGCCAGTCCTTCGCAAAGGATTACTTCTTGTTTACTCATCTTGTTAATTACAAATTACGAATTACCAATTACTGATGTTACGGATTATGAAGGAAAGGGAGCCTTCTTCATTATATTGTGGCACAAAGATAGCTCTTTTGGCAATAAAACGTTATCTTTGTCCCGTGAAATTCTATGGGTGGCAAGGTGTTTCCGTCATCTGCCTCCCGCTATTTGTAATTAGTAATTTGTAATTGATTGATAGAAATGAGAGCATTACTTCCCGTTTATTGCCGTCCGCTGGGTTATTTCATCATAGCTCTGGCGTTGTTCCTTCCTTTCATATTCCTATTGTGGGGAAAAGTGACAGATGCCAACTTGCTGTTTTACAAGGAATGCTCCAAACTCCTGATGATGATGGGGGCACTGATGATAATCTTTGCCTTGACGAAGAACGAGAATAAGGAGATAGAGCAGGTGCGCAACAAGGCCACGCGCAATGCCATCTTTCTGACCGTTCTTTTTATCTTCGGCGGTATGCTCTACCGGGTGGCGCAGGGTGACCTCCTTTCGGTCGATTCTTCTTCTTTTCTCATTTTTCTTATATTGAATGTGCTTTGCTTGGAATTTGGTATAAAGAAAGCGACAGTTGATAGATTATTTAAGCGGAATGGTCGATAAATAAAGCAAATCGTCATGTGGGGCATTAAACCTTTTGCCCGGAAGTCTGTCAAATGAAACAGTGAATAAAAGGCATTGTTCATTTAGAATAGACAAAGAATAGACACATGAAGAAAATTATCACGGGGATGGCGTTGCTGTTGGTAACAACGCTGTCTGCATTTTCACAGACCAAAAACATTACGGTATCGGGCCGTGTCGTGGAGGACACCAAGGAGCCTGCGATACAAGCTACCGTGCAGTTGCTTTTGTTGCCAGACAGTGTTCAGGCATCGGGTACGGCCACTACGGCACAAGGTTATTTCACTCTTCCCAAAGTCAGTGCGGGTAAATACGTGCTGAAGGTTTCCTACATCGGATTCAAGAGCCAGTACATCCCTTTACACCTTTATGCTACGACAACTGCCAAGAACGTGGGTACACTGACACTGGAAACGGATGCGGTGATGCTGGCCGAGGCTGTGGTTACGGCAGAAGCGCCGCAAGTGCAGGTGGTGGAAGATACACTGGTATATACCTCATCTGCCTATCGTACCCCCGAGGGAGCCATGCTTGAGGAGTTGGTGAAGAAGCTGCCCGGTGCGGAGATTGAGACGAGGGTAATGTGAAAATCAACGGTAAGGACTTGTCGAAGATTATGGTCGACGGCAAGGAGTTCTTCGGTGGAGACGTAAAGACCGGTTTGAAGAACCTGCCGGTAGATATGATAGAGAAGCTGAAAACCTACGATAAGAAGTCCGATTTGGCACGTATCACCGGTATTGACGACGGTGAGGAGGAGACGGTGCTCGACCTGACCGTGAAGAAAGGCATGAACCAGTTGGTTCGGTAATGCGACGTGGCCGGAGGGACGGAAGACCGCTATATGGGCCGCTTTATGCTGAACCGCTTCGTGGACAAAACCCAGGTGTCGGTAGTGGGTTCTGCCAATAACGTGAACGACCAGGGCTTTTCGGGCGGTGGCGGTCCTCCGCGCTGGCGCAGGAACAACGGACTTACTGCAACGAAAATGCTGGGTGTGAATTTCGCTACCCAAACCGATAAGCTGGAACTGGGCGGTAGTGCACGCTACAACTATCAGGATGGGGATATTGCAAGTATCGGTTCTACCGAGGACTTTCTGCCGGACGGCAACTCTTACTCCAACTCGAACAGCAGGCAACGTAACAAAGCCAAGAATTTCAATGCCGATTTCCGTATGGAGTGGAAGCCGGACTCGATGACGAATATCATTTTCCGTCCCAACTTCTCGTACGGCAAAACGGACAATCTCTCCAATTCTGAGAGCGGTACGTTCAATTCTGACCCTTACAGTCTGGTGAGCGACCCCAATAACTGGCTGAATCTGGAGAAGATTCTTAATCCGGACGATGACCCGTTGAGGAGTATCCGTATAAATGCTATCAACAGCGGTTCGCTGAACGACAACAAGAGTGTGTCTACGGATGCAACCTTGCAGTTGAACAGAAAGCTGAATGACAAAGGACGCAATGTCACGTTCCGTGGAAGATTCGGTTATACCAATAATGACAACAACCAGTATACGGAGTCGGAAACACATTACTTCCAGTTACTGAATGCTTTGGGAGGAGACTCCATCTTGGTTCGTAACCAGTACATCACTACTCCTACCAAGAACTACAATTACAGTGCACAGCTGACTTACAGCGAACCGATAGCCCGCGCCACTTTCTTGCAATTCAGCTATCAGTTCCAGTACAAGTATAGCGAGAGCGACAAGACGACGTATGATTTGCAGGGCTTTCCGGATTGGGGATTGTCAACCCAGCTTCCCACGGGATATGAAGAGCATGCGGTGGATAGTCTGGGTAAGTATGCGGAATACCGCTACTACAACCACGATGCATCCGTGTCTTTGCGCTTTATCCGCGAGAAGTATCAGTTGAGCGCAGGTATGTCGTTCCAGCCGCAGCATTCTGTATTGTCCTATAAGCGCGGCGACTATATGATTGATACCACCCGCAATGTGTTCAACTTCGCTCCGAACCTGGACTTGCGCATCCGTTTCTCCAAGGTGAGCCAGCTGCGTATGACATACCGCGGGCGTAGCAGCCAACCGAGTATGGAGAATCTGTTGCCGATTGTGGACAACTCCAATCCGCAGAATGTACGTATCGGTAATCCGGGCTTGAAGCTTCCTTCACGCACAACATGCGATTCTTCTATAATACGTATAATGCCGAAAAGCAGCGCGGTATTATGTCGCACGTCAACTTCTCGGCAACGCAGAATAGCATCAGCAATAGCCGTGTGTACAATTCGGAGACTGGTGGATGGACTACAACTCCGAAAAATATCAACGGTAATTGGAATGCGTTCGGCATGTTTGGCTTCAATACGGCACTGCCCAATAAGAAGTATACCATCAACTCCTTCTCTAATGCCAACTATCAGAACAATGTGGCTTATCTGACGTCCGGTAAGGGAGCAGATGCCGTGGAACGGAAGAATACAACCACCAACCTGACGCTGGGCGAACGTCTGAATGCCGCCTATCGTAATGACTGGTTTGAATTCGGCTTGAACGGAAGCATCTCCTATTCAATAGAGAAGGATAAACTGACGCCTGACAATAATCAGGAGCCCTATACCTTCTCCTACGGTGCCAATACGCAGATTTCCATGCCGTGGAACATGACGCTCTCTACCAACATTGCCAACCAGAGCCGTCGAGGATATACGGACAGCAGTATGAACCGTAACGAGCTTATCTGGAATGCACAGTTGTCGCAGACTTTCCTGAAAGGGAATGCCACCGTCAGCTTCGAGATGTACGACATTCTGAAGAAGCAGAGTAACATCAGCCGTTCGCTGACTGCAAGCGGCCGCTCGGTGTACGAATATAACGGCGTGAACAGCTATTGCATGCTTCACTTCATCTATCGTCTGAATATTTTCGGCAGCAAGGCCGCCCGCGATAAGATGCAGGGCAGACGCGGCTTCGGCGGTCCGGGCTTCGGTCCGGGGCATGGTCCTGGCGGTTTCGGAGGACGCAGGCCGTTCTAAAGCGGAGGGGATCACCCCCCTAATCAGCTTGTCATTCTGATACACTCTCAATTCTGTGGCAGGTTTCTTTTTGATTATTTTTCAGACGCGGATGACGCAGATAAGAATATTAAAAATCTGCGTCATCTGCGTCATCCGCGTCAAAGCGATAGCAAGTATAAGTTTTCAGACAAGTTGGGGGAAGAGGGACTTTTATGTTAATCTCTGTAATCTTCGGTGAAAGTTTCTGTGTTTTTCCTACATTTGTTTCACACTTAATTGTCTGTGAACATGCTTGATTGGAACTTCATTGCCAGCCAGATTGCTACGATAGCCTTCGACATTGTTTATTTCGGTGCCATCATCGGAACGATTGTCGTCATTATCCTCGACAACCGCAATCCGGTGAAAACCATGGCATGGATACTGATACTGATGTTCCTTCCCATCGTGGGGCTGGTGTTTTACTTCTTCTTCGGGCGTAGTCAGCGCCGTGTGCGCATGATAGGGAAGAAGAGTTACAGCCGCTTGTTGAAGAAACCTATGGCGGAATATCTGGCGCAGGACTCATGTGCGCTTCCCATCAATTACAGTCGTCTCATATCCTTGTTCCGTAATACCAACCAGGCTTTCCCCTTCGATGGAAACCGGGTGGAAGCCTATACCCTGGGGCTCTCCATGCTGCAATCCCTGCTGCGCGAACTGGGGAAAGCAACGAAGCATATCCACATGGAATTCTATATCTTTGAGGACGATGCCATTGGGCGCTTGGTACGTGATGTCCTGATGGAAAAGGCGCGTGCCGGGGTAGAGGTACGTGTGATTTATGATGATGTGGGTTGCTGGCATGTTCCCAACCGTTTTTTTGAAGAGATGCGCGAGGCCGGTATCGAGGTACGCAGCTTTCTAAAGGTACGTTTTCCGCTTTTCACCAGTAAGGTGAACTATCGTAATCATCGGAAAATTGTTGTCATTGACGGGCGCATCGGCTTTGTGGGGGGTATGAATCTTGCCGAACGCTATATGCGCGGATTCTCATGGGGCATCTGGCGGGACACACATCTGCTGCTGGAGGGCAAGGCTGTTCACGGATTGCAGACCGCCTTCCTACTCGATTGGTACTTTGTGGACCGTACACTGATTACGTCTACCCGCTATTTCCCGAAAATAGAAAACTGCGGTACTTCCTTGGCGCAGATTGTAACGAGTGAGCCCGTAGGCCCATGGAAAGACATTATGCAGGGACTTGTCATATCCATTTCCAGCGCAAAGAAATATTTCTATATCCAGACTCCCTACTTCCTGCCCACCGAAGCCGTACTTGTTGCTATGCAGACAGCCGCCTTGTCAGGTGTCGATGTGCGTCTGATGTTGCCCATGCGTGCTGATAACCGCTTGACGCATCTGTTCCTGCTCTTATCTGGCAGATGTGCTCTATTCGGGAGTCAAGGTCTATTTCTATAAGAAAGGCTTCTTGCACTCCAACTGATGGTTTCGGATGATGAGTTGTCCACGGTAGGCTCTACGAATGTGGATTTCCGCAGTTTTGAACATAACTTTGAGGTGAATGCCTTCATCTATGACACAGAAACAGCGCTTCAGATGCGCGAAATCTTCCTTCAAGACCAGCGCGACTGCGTACAAGTATTCCTGAAGAACTGGGTGAAGCGCCCCTGGTATCGTAAGGCTGCAGAGAGTGTGGTGCGGCTGATGGCGCCGCTGTTATAATGAAGAATGATGAATGAAGAATTTCTTGAAGTGTATTCATATCGTACCATTCTTCATTCATCATTTAAATATCGTGAAGTTCACGCTCCCGTATACCCTTCTCTCCACAAAGTGCGGATGTTCCTCGAAACTGTTTTTCTTCCCGTGTTCCAAGACGAAGAGTCCGTCTTCTTTCAGCAAGTTGTTCTCGAAGATGAGATCGGGCAAGGTTTCCAGCCCGGCAAGCTCGTAGGGAGGTCGGCAAAGATAAGTCGAACTGCTCGCGTCCGCTTTTGAGGTATTTGAATACGTCACCGCGTATGGGTAGACACTTGTCCGTCTTTAATTCCTGCATAATTTTGCAGATGAAGGCATAGTGGTCGCGGTCTTTTTCCACGCTGATTACTTGGTCGCAGCCTCTGGACACAAGCTCGATGCTGATGCTGCCCGTACCGGCAAATAGGTCGAGGGCACGGATGCCGTCCTCAAAGTCCATGTAGTTGGAGAGCACATTGAACAGATTCTCTTTGGCAAAGTCTGTGGTGGGGCGTGCTTGAAGGAGTGGGGCACGTCGAAACGTCTTCTTTTGTATATTCCGCTGATTACTCGCATAGGGTTATGGCTTGCAGGTCAAGATTAGTGGCGGGATTCATGATGAATACCTGCCGGATGAATTTTCGCAGTTCGGGCAGTAGCAGTTCTTTGTCGTTTAGGTCACCGGTCAGGTGCAGCTCATCACGCTCCTGCTCGAAGCCGAGTTGTTTCCATATATATAATAGGTAGTAGACACGGTCGGGTGTGCTTCTGCATTCAAAGGAATTGGCAAGAAGGAGGCGTCCGCGCTCGTAGCCGTATACGTCTACGGCATCTTTTCGCAAGTGTGCATACATCTTCCGGTTGTTGCCCAAGCGGCTCTTTGAGGAGAAGAACTCAATGAAGGGGCTGGCTTGGGAATAGAACTTGACATCGGGATACTGTTCGCGAAGGAAGGAGCAGACACTCTTATCCATGCCGAACAGTACGACAGTGCTGTTCTTATGCAGTATGTTGTATTGTACGGTTTCGTTTTCCCGTTTAGGATGGTTGTGATAGAAAATGATTTCCGTTTGTTCGTCCTCGAAGAACTCCAGGGGAATGAACGTGAAGCGTTTGTCTGCCATGAGCACATTGACACGGCGGAAGGGGCGTTCCAGCCATGCCAGTTCGCGGAAGGTCTGTTTCAGATTGGCAGTGAGGGAGAAGGACTCGTCCACTGCACGGTCGTAGTAAGAGAACTCGCCGTCGCCCAAAGGTTGAACACAGAAAAAGAAAATCCATCCGTACTGAGACGGATGGATAATGTATACTGTTCCGATTTATTAAAATCAGTCGTTTCTATCATACGTTTGTCGGGGTGAGATTATTCCCAGTTACCGGCGTTGTTGTTAGCTGTTTCCAAGCTACCAATCATCAGACCGCAGTACTTGCCAAGTTTGGTTTGTACGTCCTTGATGTTGGCAATTTCTTGTGCATCCAGACCGTTCAAATAAACTTCGTACGGAGTCTTCACTTCGAGCAGACAGAAAGGAGCACCGGATTTAGCTGTATCGTTCTTGATGGCCATTTCGAACTGTGCACCGTTTCCGAAGGGAACATATCTCATTGAATCGGGGTTGAAGCTTCGGGAAGATAGTGTCCAATACGGCTACCCACAAGGTGTCACGTTTGAAGTTTTCCAATCCCCATTTCTTGACGTCAGCATAGTTACCTGTCTTCTTTGCCTTATTGATGATGTTGATGGCTTTCTTTTCAGTCAGACCGTCTTCCAGCTGCTTATCGTTCAGTTCTCCTTGCTTGAAGATGAACGGAAGTTTCTGGTTTTTAACAAAGTCAATCAGAGAGTCGAAGCTTGCAGTATATTGCTGGTCATGTAAAGTACGATATTCCAATTGTGCTTTACGGATGTCAATCAGACGTGCAATGACGGCTGCGTCTCTGTGCTTCTTTGCTTTTTCAAAGTTGATAGGACCCATAATGCTGGTGTAACAAATATAAATTAGCACCAAAGCACATAAGCCTAAAATGACATTAAATACTGTTTTCATGATAAATATGTTTTTTAGTTGTTATATTCGCACCGCAAAAATAAAAGAAATTAATTTAAAAACGATAGTTCCCTTTACTTTTTTCTGTTACAAAAATGATAAATAACTATTTAGAA
>ENA-OQCX01000015-OQCX01000015.1-human-gut-metagenome-genome-assembly--contig:-NODE-15-length-80285-cov-7.203760_pt1 | contig 80285 bp, 80 predicted proteins | sample MGYA00242762_ERZ504587 | MGnify/ENA primary metagenome ERZ504587 (study PRJEB26092, sample SAMD00036337) | human gut metagenome | host: Homo sapiens | study: EMG produced TPA metagenomics assembly of...
TCAATCTGGGTCCGTCCGCAGGTCGGACACGATACGACCTCAATGCCGCCTTTTTCGAATCCCAGGGTCTTTAAGATCCGTTTTGCGGATTTGATTTCCTCGAGCGGATCGCCGGTCAGGGAAACGCGGATCGTATCTCCGATGCCCTGATATAAAATAATACCGAGCCCCACTGCCGATTTGATGTTGCCGGAATACAGCGTTCCTGCCTCCGTAATGCCGACATGAAGCGGATGATCCGTCTGGTTCGTGATCAGCTCATGCGCTTTTGCACACATCATCACATCAGACGATTTGATACTGATGACGAGATTGTCATAGCCCATCTCCTCGATGATCCGCACTTTGTCGAGCGCGCTCTCCACCAGGCCCTCTGCCGTTACGCCGTTGTATTTTTCCACCAGCTCTTTTTCGAGTGAACCGCTGTTGACGCCGACGCGGATCGGAATCTGGCGTTCTTTTGCTGCATCTACAACCGCCTGGATCCGGTCGCGGCTGCCGATGTTGCCCGGGTTGATGCGGATTTTATCGGCTCCGTTTTCGATCGCGGCGATCGCCAATCGATAGTCAAAATGAATATCTGCTACAAGCGGAATCGAGATCTGTTTTTTGATCTCGGACAGCGCTTGGCTGCCTCCATGGTCGGGACGGCGCATCGGATAATGTCACATCCGGCTTCCGTGAGCGCCTGGATCTGCTTTACGGTTGCCTCCACATCTTCTGTTTTGGTATTCGTCATGGACTGGATCAGAATCGGATTTCCGCCTCCGATGACCCGGTCGCCGATTTTCACAACTCGTGTATTTGCTCTGCTCATTTTCTTTCCTCCATTTATTTTCTCCGTGATGGCATAAAAATCTTATTTTATTATAAGACAATTTTTTCTCCGGCACAACCGTCTTTTCTCTTGCAATTTTTTTCCAAATTTTCTATAATGCTAGGAGTGATTTTTTTTATTCAACTGGAAAGGAAGACATACAAACGATGAAAAAGATGATCCTCGTAACCTCGCCGCCGGCGTGCGGAAAGACATACATTTCAAAACAGCTCGCCAAGGAGCTGAAACACGTTGTTTATCTCGACAAGGATACGGTCATTCCGCTGTCGAACCGCGTTTTCAAAGCGGGCGGACAGGAAATCAACCGCAGTTCTGATTTCTTCGAGGAGAATATCCGCGATTATGAATATGAAGTAACGGTCAATTTCGGACTGGAAGCACTCGAGTATGACGATATTGTGCTGATCAACGCACCATTCACACGCGAAGTGCATGATGAGAAGTTCCTGAAAAACTTCTCCAAAAAGCTCGCTGACCATGGGGCAAAGCTTGTTGTGATCTGGGTTGTCACAAAACCGGAGATCTGCCACCAGCGCATGATCGACCGCAACTCCGTGCGCGATACGTGGAAGCTGGAGCACTGGGATGAATATGTGAAAACGATCGACTACTCCATCCCGGAAGCACTGAAGAAAATGAGCAACTGCCTCGATCTGATGCTGTTCTACAATTCTTCGGATGAAGAATATCAGAAATCCATGGAGATGGTTATCTCCCGTCTCGAAGACGAATAACGACTAAACGAAAAAGAGAATTTTGCCGGACCTCATTTTTACAGTCTGCAAAATTCTCTTTTTATTTATAGAAACTATTTTCACATCCGATACAAAAGATAATCCGCCGCTGCCGCCCACAGCACCCAGGAAACGCAGAGAACTGCGAACACACTCTTATATCCGAGCACGGCAAAGTGGACGCGCCATTTTTCCTTCTGCGTGAATTTCTCCGGGTTTTTGCCTTTTACCATCAGCATTCCGGCGATCACGAACATGCCGAGGGCCGCGATCAGCAGCAGGCCGTCTTTCGCCGCCTCAAGGGCAGCGCGGAACGTGAATCCCCCAAAGAGGAATCCTCCCAGCAGCAGCACAGCTGCCGCAGCGCCGCCAGAGAGCAGGCCGATTGTAAATGCTTTGCCGAGATCACGGCAGATGTTCTTTATCTTTTCCATGTTTTATAATTCCTTATTTTCTTCTAATGCATCACAGAAATGACATGCCACAAAGTGATTGTTGCCCACGTCTTTTAATTCCGGCATCTGCTGTCGGCAGATGTCTTTTGCGTACTTGCATCTTCCCTGGAATTTGCAGCCCGGCTTCGTGTTGATCGGGCTCGGCACCTCGCCTTCGAGGCGGATTTTTTTGCGGTCGCGCTCTGCCTCTACTTTCGGGTCCGGAATCGGAATCGCGGAGAGCAGTGCCTGTGTGTACGGGTGGCGCGGGTTGGCGTACAGCTCCTCGGATGTCGTCAGCTCGACGAGCGTTCCCAGATACAGAACCGCCACACGGTCGGAAATATGTTTGACCATCGACAGATCATGCGCAACGAAAAGATAGGTCAGACCCATCTTCTTCTGTAAGTCCACAAGCAGGTTGACGATCTGCGCCTGAATCGAAACGTCGAGTGCGGAGATCGGCTCATCGAGAACGATGAACTCCGGCTGCACGGCAAGCGCACGCGCGATACCGATTCGCTGGCGCTGTCCGCCGGAAAACTCGTGCACGAAACGGTTCGCATGCTCGCGGTTCAGTCCGACCAGCTCCAGATATTTGTAGATCATCTCCTGGCGCTCTTTCTTATTCTTTGCCAGATGGTGAATGTCGATGCCCTCGCCGATGATGTCGGCAACGGTCATACGTGGGTCGAGCGATCCATACGGATCCTGGAAGACCATCTGCACCTGTTTTTTGAAGGCAAACCGCTCTTTTCCGTTTAATGCATGGACATCGGTTCCCTTGTAGAGCACCTGTCCGTCGGTCTTGTCATACAGGCCGATGCAGGTACGGCCGCACGTCGTCTTTCCACATCCGGACTCGCCAACCATTCCAAGTGTCTCACCTTTGTAGATATCGAAGGAGACATCATCCACGGCCTTTAAGGTCGCATGGTTTCCGACCTGAAAATATTTTTTCAGATGGGAAACGGAAAAAAGCACTTCTTTTTCGTTATTTTCCATTACAGTTCTCCTCCTTCCAGATTTGGCATTTCTACTTTTGGTGCCATCGGGTGATGGAGCCAGCAGGCAGCCTTATGCTCGCCGCCGAATTCCGTTACCTCCGGCATCTCTTCCTTACAGATCGGCATACAGTAGCTGCACCGCGTGCAGAACGGACATCCGACCGGCGGGTTTAAAAGATCCGGCGGAGTTCCCGGAATTGTCGCGAGTTCCTGCTTGTTTTTCAGATCCAGACGCGGTACGGAACGGATCAGCGCCCAGGTATACGGGTGACGCGGACGATAGAAAATGTCCTCACACGTTCCGCTCTCCACGATGATGCCGGAATACATGACAGCAATCTTCTGTGCGATATTTGCCACAACACCGAGATCATGTGTGATCATGATGACGGATGTCTGATTTTTCTTCTGCAGATTCTTGATAATATCGAGAATCTGTCCCTGAATTGTCACATCGAGCGCGGTCGTCGGCTCGTCACAGATCAGAATTTTCGGATCACAGGCAAATGCAATCGCGATCATAACACGCTGACGCATACCGCCGGAAAATTCGTGCGGATACTGTCTGACACGTTTTTCCGGCTCCGGGATGCCGACCATGCGCAGCATCTCGACAGCCTCCTTTGCCGCTTCCTGTTTTGTCATGTTTTTGTGGCCCATCAGATTTTCCATAATCTGTTTTCCGACACGCATCGTCGGATTTAAGGAAGCCAGCGCATCCTGGAAAATGATTGCACACTCGCCGCCTTTGTAATGCTGCCACTGTTTTTTGTTGTATTTCAGAATATTCTCTCCATGATAGAGAATTTCACTGTTCTCTTTAATCTCACCCTGCGGGGCCTTGATGAGGCCCATGATGGATTTCGCCGTTACAGATTTTCCGCAGCCGGATTCTCCCACAATTGCGAGCGCCTGACCTTTCTCGAGAGAAAACTGTACACCGCGGACTGCCTTTACTTCACCGGCATAGGTGTGATAAGAGACTCTTAAGTTTTTTACTTCCAGAATCGGATTGTTTTGTTCGTTCATATCGTTATCTCCCACTTATTACTGGCGAAGTCTCGGATCAAGGGCATCGCGAAGGCCGTCTCCCAGAAGGTTGAATGCCATAACGATGATACAGAGCACGAGACATGGGAACAGAAGCTGTGACGGATAGAAATCCATGTTCTGCTGTCCCATTGAAATCAGGACACCAAGGCTGATCGATGGTGCCTTGAGGCCGATGCCGAGGAAGCTAAGACCTGCCTCCGTAAAAATAAACATCGGGATTGCCGTCGCCGTATCCAGAATCAGGATACCCAGCATATTCGGTACATAGTGTTTTAAGATGATGCGGAGCGGTTTTGCACCGAGCACCTCCGCCGCGTAAACGTATTCCGTCTCACGGAGCTGTTTGATCATACCGCGCACCTGACGTGCCGTGTTACACCATGCGGTGACACTAAGCGCGACCAGAAGTGCAAACAGGTTATTTCCAAGAATCATCATGATCAGAATCGTAAGAAGCAGAGACGGAATCGAGTTGATAACCTCGATGATCCGCATCAGAACCTCATCGACCAGCGCCGAAATGTGCCATCAGCGCGCCATATACCGTTCCGATGATGAGTTTGATTGCCGTTGCAACGATCGCGATGATCAGTGATGCCCGCGCGCCGACCCAGACTCTTGAGAAGAGGTCACGTCCCAGGTTGTCGGTTCCAAACCAGTATTTTGACGATACGCCCTGGTTTTTCTCGGCGATATTCATGGATACATAATCATATCCTTTGATATGCGGTCCGATGATGACCATGACAAGCAGAATGCCGAGCACAACAAGAGATCCCATTGCGATCGGATTTTTGCGGAGCCGTCTCCAGGCGTCCTGCCAGTAGGAAATGGTCGGGCGGTCAATCCGGTTCGCATCTTCCTCGGTGTATCCTATTACTTTAAATTTTTCCGGTGTTAATGCTGCCATAATATCCTCCTTATCTGCTCTTTCCTGTCAGACTGATTCTCGGGTCAACGACCACGTACAGCAGGTCCGTGATAAAGAGAACACCGATGTAAAGTGCTGCGATAATAACCGTCTCTCCCATGATAATGGAAAGATCCTGGTTATTGACCGCCGTCACATAATACTGTCCGATTCCCGGGATGGAAAAGATGCTCTCGATGAAGAAGGAGCCTGTGATACACATGGCAACCGACATCGGAAGCTGTGTGATAACCGGGATAAACGAGTTCCGAAGGATATGGCGGCGGATAATCTGTCCGCGGCTTAAGCCCTTCGATTCAGCAGTCAGCACGTAATCCTGATTGATCACATCGAGCATCGAGGTTTTCAGCAGACGCGCATACGTTGCGATATAAGAAAAGCATCCTGTCAGGGTCGGAAGAATCGTGTATTCCCATCCTCCGAACCACAGATCCTTTCCCGCAGGCCAGCCGATCGTCGGCAGAACCTTCAGGTTGCCTGCGAAAATTTTCTGAAGCATCAGACCAAAGATCAGGTTCGGAATGGAAATCAAGAGGACCGACAGGGCGATCACCATATAGTCCCAGAAGCTTCCCCTCCTCATTGCCGCAAGAATTCCAAGCAGCAGACCGATCGTGATACCGACCAGCACCTGCTGGATACCAAGGCGGGCGGATACCGGAAGACGGTCATGAATCAGCTTCTGTACCGTCTGTCCCGCATAGACAACAGATTCTCCGAACTCTCCCTTGCAGATTCCCTTCATTGTGATCACATAGCGCTCCATCATCGGCTTGTCGAGGCCGTAGCGCTTATAGAGGTTTTCCTTTACGGTCGGCGAGAGCTTGCTCGCACGCTCCGTCAGCGGATCTCCCGGAACCGCTTCCAGAAGGAAAAACGTGGCCGTTGCAATCAGAAACAGTGTGATCAGCATTTCTGCAAAACGGCGCAGTAAATATTTTGGCATAAAAATCCTCTCCCTGTCCGGTCTTTTCCGACCGGAATTTTATTATGATAGCGAAAGAAGAGCCTATTGTTTCATAAGCCCTTCTTCCCTCATTTCTTCTGTTTTGCTGCTTTTTTTATTTCTCTACAGTTGCTCTGTAAAGCTCCTGGCTTGCGCCGAAGGAGGATGTGTAGAAATCTTTTACCCAGTTCTGATAATAGTAATGTTTATCAGAGTAGTACAGCGGTGCAACACCACAATCCTGTGCAACCAGCAGATCTTCCAGCTTCTGGTAAATCTCAAGGCGTTTTGCGTTGTCGTTCTCTCCGGTCAGAGAATCGATCAGGCTGTCGTACTCGCTGTTGCTATAGAGGCCGTAGGAATCATAAACGCCTGTCTTCATGACGTTCAGGAAATCCAGCGGATCGTTGTAATCGCTGAACCATCCGCCTACAAAGATATCGTAGTTCTTGTTATCGCGCTCGTTTGCAAACATCTGGTAATCGCCAACGGTGTTCAGCTCTACCTTTACGCCCAGATTCTGAGAAATGGACTGCTGCAGGTACTCTCTCTCGAGCTGATTCTCGGTAGCAGAACCCTGGGACAGCAATGTAATGGTGATGTCTTCCGGTTTGTCGGTGATACCAAGCTCATCAAGGCCTTTCTGGAACAGTGCTTTTAACTTGTCTGCATCTCCTGCATACTGCTCATATTCCTCTTTCATGGTCTCCGACGCCTGCTTGCGGTAGGAAGTTCCGTCGAGCGTGATCGCCGGGGAAACGAAGCCGTAAGCTGCGGTGTATCTTCCGTAAACAGCTGATACCATCTCCTCACGGTTGATGGAGTAGGAAATTGCCTTGCGGATGTTTACGTTTTTCATCAGACCGGATTTTCCGCCCTCAGACTGCTCGTAGCACAGAACCATAGTTCCCGGGTACTCGGTGGTCATGGTCTGCATATTGCCTGCTTCTACTTCTTTGTCATATTTTGCAATGTAATCGCCTGCTGCATCGAAAACGTCCAGCTGTCCGTTATCGAACATGGTTGCTGCTGTTGCGTTCTCTGCTACACAGTACCAGTTTACCTGATTCAGTTTTACGTTGTCCTTATCCCAGTACTGGTCATTTTTCACCCATGTCATGGAGTTATCTTCTACCAGGTTGGTCATGGCAAACGGTCCGTTGTAGACACATTTTGTCCAGTCTTTTCCCCACTGGTCTCCGGCTGCCTCTGCGACATCCTGACGGGTCGGGTAAAGCGGAGTTGCTACCAGCTTGGACTGGAAGGTCGGATCCGCTACCTTTAAGGTAACCTCGAAGGTGTAATCGTCCACTGCCTTGATTCCGATCTCATCGGCAGAGCCCTGTCCGTTATAATACTCCTCTGCTCCTACTACGTTGAACAGGTAGAAAGAATAGGAATAGCCGTATTCCGGATTTAACAGACGTTTCCAGCCGTACTCATAATCTGCTGCGGTAACCGGCTGTCCGTCGGACCATTTGGCATCCTTTCTCAGATGGAAAGTGTAAACCAGTCCGTCATCGGATACGTCCATGGATTCTGCACCGGCATACTCGAAACGGTCTCCGTTTTCATCTGCTACGTCACGCATCAGTCCTTCGTAGCACTCTCCCATCATCCAGCGCCATCCCATATCCTGCACATCGAAATTGTTTCCAAAGGCTACTGCACGAAGATTGATCTGTCCGTCCACTTCGCCTGCAGTCTCCGGTGCTGCTGAATCTGCTGCTCCAGTACTGGTTGATGCCGCCGTGGCATTGTCAGCAGTTGCTACCTGTGTCCCTCCGCTGCTTCCGCATCCGGCCAGAAGACCGGCTGCCATGCATCCTGCCAGAAGCAGAGAAACGACTTTGTTTCTTTTTCTCATTGATGTTCCTCCTTTTTTCCGCAGACCTTCCCCGGCAGATCCGGCTGTGTCTGCACACGGGCTATTGTATTTCATATAATTATCCTGAATTTTTTCTCTTGTTCGGACAATAACACAAAATAATACCTTGTTTTTTCACTTTTTTCATGCGATTTTAGCCCAACTTTTATCAGAATATCGGGAAATATCTGTTTTGTCAATCCTTTTCCCGTAAATTTTGCGTTTTCTGTTTTTTGTGTCACGGTTACGCAAAAAGAAAGAGACCGCCGTTACATACAGCAGTCTCTTTTCCTTTTTCCCTTGCTTTTCTCTTTTATTCCGCTTTTGCATCCATTTGCCGCAGGCTGTGGATCAGCTCCTCACAGATCTCCAGCTCGCTCTTTCCGTCCGTCTCGATGATAATGTCGGCTGCGGCCTCGTATTTTTCACGGCGCTTGCTCATCAGATCTGCGATAAACGGAACGGTTTTGTTGTTCTCAATCAGCGGTCTGTCGTGGCTGTCTTTGACACGGTCTAAAATCGTCTCCGGCTTTGCAGTCAGAAGAACAACGCGGCCGTTCTTTTTCATCTCTACAACGTTGCACTCACGCATCGGAGTTCCGCCGCCGCACGAAATGACAACGTTTGTTCTCGACTGCATTTCGATCAGAAGATTCGTCTCGCAGTCACGGAAATACTGTTCGCCGTAAGTCTCGAAAATATCGGAGATGCTCATACCGGCACGCTCTGCGATGATCTGATCCATCTCGATGATATCCATGGCAAACACGGTTTTGAGATAATCGGAAATGGTGCTCTTTCCGGCTCCCATGAAGCCAATCAGTACAATATTATAATTGAACAGCTTTCTTGCCTGAATCTTTTTACTGTTTCTTGTGATGCTCTCGAAAACATCCGCCACTTCGTTTTTATGGCGTTTTTCCTGCATCCGGCGTTCCAGCCATTCCTTCTGTTTTGCTTCCTGCTCCGGCTGGAGAATCGGCACGTTATTTGCTTCTTTATATACCATAATGTCCTCGACAATACGGTTTCTCATCAGCAGTGCATCCAGAATAATCTCATCGCACTGTCCAAGGCTCTCTCGTAATACTTCCAACTGATTCATGATATTTATCCTTTCCAGACTTGTGTGTACTTGTTCGCACAGCCCTCTTCCGGTATTTTTGTCGTATTTTTTGACATTTTCTGTTATTATAGCAGTTGTCCTCCGGAATCACAACAAAAATTTGCACAAAAGTGCGAAAAGCCCATGGAATCTTTTCAGAAATCCATGGGTTTTGGTATATTTTTATTTAAGATCGTCTTTCGAATCCGCATGATACCTGTTCTCCCGGGCATCTTCTGTGGATAACTTTTCATCAGAGTTCAGAAAACTCAGCTCTGCCCCCCCCCGATTTCAGATTCTTTTTCAGCTTTTCAATCTGAATCGAAGTCTGTTTTTCTTTGGATATGGTGTTCAGCTCCTCGCAGATGGCATCTTTGATATCGAGCAGACACTCGAGCATCAGCGGGCTGAAGGTACCGCACTCGCCGTTCAGGATCATCTCGATGGCTTTCTCGTGCGTGTATGCCGATTTGTAGACACGCTCGCTTGTCAGCGCATCGTAAACATCGGCAATCGATACAACCTGGGCTGCAATCGGGATCTCCTCACCTTTTAAGCCGTCCGGGTAACCCTTTCCGTCGTACCGCTCATGATGCCAGCGACAGATCTGGTACGCAATCTGTACCAGCTTCTCGTCCTGATACAGTTCCAGGCTCTTCAGCATGGACGCTCCGATCAGGGTATGTTTCTTCATCTCCTCGAACTCTTCTTTCGTCAGCCTTCCCGGCTTATTTAAAATGTTCTCGTCAATGCCCATCTTTCCGATATCGTGCAGCGCGGATGCCGTTGTGATCATCAGCTGATCGGACCAGCTTAAGTGGTAGCGGTCTGTCTTCTGTACCAGACGCTCGAGGAGCATACTGGTCAGAACGTTGATGTGGTGGACATGAAGTCCGCTCTCGCCATTCCGGAATTCCATGATATGGCTCAGGATACTGATCATCATCTGATTGTTTTTCTCTTTTTCGTAAATCTGCTCGGTGACGAGCGTCACGAGACGGCGCTGTTTTGCATATAATTTGATCGTATTGAAGACACGCTGGTAAACAACTTTTGCATCAAACGGACGACTGATATAATCGGATACGCCCTGCTCATACGCACGGCGCACAAATGCGGTGGAATCCTCGCTCGATATCATGATGACCGGAACCTCTTCGATCCAGTGGTTGCGGTTCATGTAGTCAAGCACTCCGAAACCGTCCATGCCCGGCATGACGATATCCAGAAGGATCAGCGCAAGGCCTGTTCCGTATTCTTCCAGCAGACGCAGGCACTCTTCGCCGGTGGAAGCCTCGATGATATCGTATTCATCCTGCAGAATCTCCGAGAGGATGATACGGTTCATCTCGGAATCATCCACGATCAGGATGCGCTGTTTTTCTCTGCGGTTTTCCTGACGGACAACATCGTCCTGACAACCCAGGATCTGGTCTTTCTCGGTGACAACCATGTTTTTCCGTTGTTTCGCAAGATACATCAGCTGGTCGGCACGCATCGCAGCTTCGCCGATCGTCTCATCTCTTGTCAGAACACCTCCTACGCTGACGGAAAGACGCATCTTCGAGTAGCCCGGCACCTGTGCCTCATGGATCTGTGACTGAATCTGTTTTAATTTCTGTACAAAGTTTTCCTCATCCATCTCCGGCAGAACCAGCAGAAATTCGTCTCCTCCTAAGCGGATCAGACGGTCGGTACGTCGGGTGCAGCGGTTGACGGTCTTTACAATGGTGTCAAGCGCCATATCTCCGGCATTGTGGCCGTATGTATCGTTGTATAATTTGAAATCATCGAGATCGATCATGGCTACGCCGCAGCAAAAGCTGGCGTCCCGGATCTGGTCTTCGAAGTAGCGGCGGTTGAATACTCCGGTCAGCGCGTCACGATACAGCTCTTCGCTGTAGCTGTTCAGCTTGCTTACCAGATTCTGGCGTCCTTCGGAGTCCATCAGTGTTTCATCGTCGAGACGGTTGATCATCTCGATCACGCATGGTTCTCCTTCGATCTCCACGTATCTTGCAATGACCTGATACACATTCGACGCAATGCATTCCAGTTTTGATTTCTGCGATTTCTCCCGCAGGCTTTTTCGGAAATACAGTTAAGGCACGGCATCGCTTTGTTCCATACTGTGTAGCATTCACACAGCTTGCCATTCTCTTCATCGATAATAAAATCTCCGATCTCATCCGGACGGAGAACCCGCACATACATGAAAATATTCTTCAGATGTTCCACCAGACGTTCTGCCTGTTTCTGTGTCATCTGAGCATCCTTAGAAGGCTCTTTCTTATTTATTTTTTCACATTCCGGCAATTCGGTCTGATTCATCTGTTTCCCTCTCTTCTCCCCGGTACACACAAAACTTCATTACCCTTTGTGTGCTTCCGCGTTTTGCTACATTTTCCCATTTTAATTACAGTTATACATAATAGTGTAACGATTGTTTCCCGTTTCGTCAAGAAAAAAGTGTACAAAAACCGTCCTGTAATGGAAATTTATTCAAAAAAACCGACCGGTTTTACGCGGTCGGTTTTTTCTTCTTATCATAGAAGACACGGCTGTATAACTGCGGATAGATGTTGCTGCAGGAGAGCGCCGGTCCTTCAATATAGCGGTAATGATCGAAATCGTAAACACCGTAATCCGGCTCGGAGTTATCCAGCCAGAAAGCATTGATGCCGTAATCGTAGTAGTTCTTCTTGCATACGTCCCAGACATATTTTCTTGTCTCCGGATTGAACACGTCGATCTCAACGCAGTCACCCTGGAAATCGTATGTCTGCTTTTTCGCGCAGACTGTCCCTGTATGTTTTTCATTTTATTAGATTTTTTTGTCTGTTTCTTGAAGTTTTTATCCGATTTCTAACACTATTTTGATCTTTTTACCAAATTTGCGGAATGGGCTTTATTTTTAACTGCACAAATTCCATTTCTTATGATAGAATATTTACGAAAAAATAAAGTATCTGATTCACTATACTTTGATTCACAATAAAATGAGGGAGTAATCCATGATTCAAACGAAAGATTCGAACTTAACCTTCCGCCCGCTGACCATCGACGACGCAGAGCAGTACAATGCACTTCTGCGCTACGCCTTTCAGGTTACAGAGCAGGAGCTTTCCGAAAGCGGATGGAAAGACGATGAAATCAAGCAGTCCAAATTCCCGGTTCTCGTCCGTGCCGATGTGCTCGGCTGTTTCTGCGAGGAGGATCTGGTATCACAGTTCGCGGTTTATCCGCTGGACATGAATATCTACGGTGTCCGCTATCCCGTCGGTTTTGTCACCAGCGTCTGCACCTACCCGGAATACACCGGCCAGGGCATCATGAAAAAGCTGATGATCCGGAGTCTCACGCGCATGCGGGAAAACCACCGTTCCTTTGCGCTTCTCTATCCCTACTCTATTCCGCTCTACCGGAATCTCGGATGGGAAATCATTTCCAATAAGATGACGTACACCATCAAGGACACGCAGGTGCCGCGGAAACTCAAAGCCCCTGGCTATGTGCGCCGCGTGGCATGGGATGACAAGGATTTCAAGGAACTACATACCAAATTTGCTTCGAAGACGCACGGCTGCCTCTACCGCAACAATCTGGCGTGGGAAGAATATTTCCGCTGGGATGAGGATGATACCGTCGTTGCGATCTACTATTCCGCTGATGATGTGCCGTACGGCTACATGGTCTATCTGATCAGCTCCGATATCATGCATATCAAAGAGATGATCTATCTGAACCGCGAAGCGCAGCTGGGACTCTGGGAGTATATTCATGCGCACGATTCCATGATCGATGAGGTCAAAGGAAATAACTACTACAGTGAACCCATCGCGTTCGAGCTTGAGGACAGCGATATCAAAGAAACGATTCGCCCGTACTCGATGGGGCGTATCATCGATGTCGTGCAGTTTATGGAACATTACGCCTGCGACCCGGACGAGCCGGATGTGTGTATCCGTTTTGAGATCGAGGATGAGCTGCTTCCGTGGAACAATGACAGCTTCACATTCTTCTTTGAAAAAGGACACTGTGTGCCGACCGACCGCGAGCCGGACCATGTGATGAAAATGACGATCGCATCGCTCACGACACTGCTGCTCGGCTACAAGACGGCTTCCAAGCTGTATGAGATGGCGCGCATCGAAACGACGCCGCAGACTGTGGAATGCCTGGATGACCTGCTCTTCCACCATATTCCATATGTTTCGGACTATATTTAATTTATTTTACGCATTGCAAAAGAGGGACTCCCGTGAAAGGAATCCCTCTTTTTCTATGTAACATTTTTTAGTTTTCTTCCAGTTTGATTTTCTCCTGCAGCACAACGCAGCCTGCCATATCGCCGATGACGTTGACGCATGTGGCACCCATGTCACACAGTGTGTTGATGCTGATGTAAACGCCCATGACGCCGGCCGGAAGACCTGCCATCGTGGCGAGTGCTGCGAATGATGCGATCGCGCCGCCCGGGATACCCGGTGTTCCGACAGAAAGCAGGACGTTGGCAAGCAGAATGATCACCATCATCGAAATGCTGACGTTGATGCCGCAGGCATTTGCGAAGAACATGATCATAAACGACATCAGGATCGATACCGCATCCATATTGACGGTGGCACCGAGCGGGATTGCGATACTGCTGATCTGGTTCGAAACGCCGAGTTCTTTCTCGACACAGCGCTTGCTGATTGGGATCGTCGCGGAACTGGAACATGTTCCGAATGCATTCAGGCTGCCGGCATGATCGCCTTAAAGAACTTGACCGGACTCGTCTTTCCGATGAGTTTTACAGCGCCGCCGTAGACGACGATCGCAAATCCATAGAATGCCACATACAGAATGATGAGCTGGGTTGCCAAGGAAACGATGGTTTTGGTTCCGTTTGCCTCGACAACCGGCACGATCGTACAGAAGACACCGATCGGGGTGAAGTACATAACGGTGCTGATGACTTTTAAACAGACCTCATTCAGGGAGTTGATCACGTTTAAGAGCGGCTGTCCCTTCTCTCCGACCGCAATCAGCGTAAAGCCGACAACGACAGCGAACACGAGTACCTGGAGCATGTTGCCCTCCGCAAACGCCTTCACCGGGTTGGACGGGATCAGGTTTTTGATCGTGTCGAGGATGCTGGTCATCTCGGTCGCCTGGATATCGGAAGTTGCCATCTCAAAATGGACTCCCTTTCCGAGGCGGATCAGTCTTGGAATGATAATGCCGACTGCACTTGCAATCGCGGTGGTGCACAGGAAGAAAATCATCGAGTAGCCGGTGATCTTACCTGTCGTTTTTGCATTTCCGATGCTGCAGATACCCATGACAATTGAGCAGAATACCATCGGGAAAATCATCATATTCAAGGCGTTCATGTAGATGCCGCCGATGACGCCGGTTACGGTCAGAATCGGCGTAAAGCGGTCCGCCAGAAGAAGTCCGGTTAAGATACCGAGAATCAGTCCGGTAAAGATCGCACCTGTAATATGCTTCTGATACCATGCATAAAACTTTTTCATATGTTCTCTCTTCTCTCCTTTTTCACAGAGTAAGAGGCAGGTGTCCCTGTATCTTCTACCTGCCTCTTCGCATACAGCCATCTTATCACACAACCGCGGATAATTCCACTTAAAAATGGATTTATCCGCGGTTTTTCTGGCTTTTGTCTTTTTTCTCTTTTTTATACGGCTGCTGCCCGGCTGTGGACTTCTTCCGCACAATCAGATAGCAGATCACCTGCATGATAATCGTGATGATCCACGATCCCGGATACGAAATGAACAGCACATACAGCGAGCGGTGCTGCGGGAAAATGCCGAAGATCCACACGATTCGCGTTCCGACCGTTCCGATGACGGACAGAATCATCGGCACCGCCGAGCATCCCATACCGCGCAGGGCTCCCGGGAAGAGGTCCATGATGCCGCAGAGGAAATACGGAACCGTCGTGATCGACAGAATTTCCATACCGCAGCGGATAACCTCCGGGTCCCCGGTGTAAATCTGCAGGATTTCCGTACCGAACAGATACGCGCCGCCACCCATCACCAGTGCCATGCCGCTGGAGAGAATCAGGCAGTCGATCAGCACCTTATCCATTCGTTTGTATTTTCCGACACCGTAGTTCTGGCTTGTGAAGCTCATGCACGCCTGGGTGACGGAGTTGACTGAGGTGTATAAAAATCCCAGCACATTGTTGGCCGCCGTGTAGCCTGCCATTGCAATCGAACCGAAGGAATTGACGGATGACTGCAGCAGCACGTTCGAGAAGTTGATGACGGTACTCTGAATACCCGCCGGGATGCCGACCTGGAAAATCGGGATGATGTAATCCTTTTTCAGGCACAGCTTCGAAAACCGGAGCTGATAACTTCCCTCGCTCTTATAGAGGCACCGCAGAACCAGCACGCAGGAGATCGCCTGCGAAACCACCGTTGCAATCGCCACACCTGCCACGTCGAGACTGAACACGATCACGAGGAACATATTCAGACCAGCGTTGATCACACCCGATACAATCAGGAAATACAGCGGCCGCTTCGTGTCGCCGACGGCACGCAGAATCGCCGCACCGTAGTTGTACAGCATGAAAAACGGCATTCCCATAAAGTAAATTCTCATATACAATGCCGACTGATCAATGACATCCGCCGGTGTATCCATCAGCTCCAGCGCGCCTTTTGCAAAAAATACGCCCACAAACGCCATCACAACGCCGCTGATCAGCGCCAGCATGATCGATGTATGTACCGTTTCCGACATCTCCCGGTCGCGCCCCGCTGCATAATACCGCGCCGCAAGCACATTCGCACCGAGCGAGATTCCCATAAACAGGTTGATGAACACGTTGATGAGTGCCGTTGTCGATCCGACAGCCGCAAGCGCCTGGCTTCCGCTGAACCGTCCGACGACGATGATATCCACCGCGTTGAACATCAGCTGCAGAATGCCGGACACCATCAGCGGCAGCGAAAAGGAAATCAGCTTGTCCATAATCGTGCCGTTGCACATGTCGATTTCATATTTGTTCTTTTTCAAAAATACTCCTCCTTCTTTTGTAGCAGATATGCAGTCTTACACCGCAGACATATACAGAAATGATACCACTTTTTTCCGGTTCTGCACAGAGACTTTCCATAATTTATTGACTTCTGTAAAGTCCACAGGTAAAATAAATACAATTACAGTTTTTCTGTATATAAATCAAGGACAGGAGAGAACCTATGAAAAAAATATGGATTACAGGTGCCGAAGGCCACATCGGTACTGCCCTTCTGGAACTGCTGGAGGGTGTGGAATATCAGCTTCTTCCAACGGATATTCACGAGGTTGATATTACCAAAATCGATGAAGTCACACAGTTCGTTTATGTCAACCGTCCCGACGTTATCATCAACTGCGCCGGTATGACCGACGTTGCCGAGTGTGAAAAAAACATCGACGAAGCCTATCGTGTCAATGCCATCGGTGTGCGCAACGTAGCGCTTGCCGCCAATGATATCGACGCAAAGGTTATTCAGATCTCAACGGATGACGTCTTCGACAAGGAATCCCGCATCCCGTACAACGAGTTTGATACCGTACATCCGCGTACGATCTACGGAAAATCAAAAGAGGCCGGAGAGAAAATCCTGACACAGCTTTTGAACCGCTTTGTCATCATCCGAAGCTCCTGGATTTACGGGATCGGCCGCGATTTTGTGGACGAAGTACTCCGTAATGCGGCAAAGGGCGGCACGATGGAGGTTCCAAACAACCAGTATGCGGCTCCGACCAGTGCTTTTGAGCTTGCGCGCGTGATCTGCACTTTATCGACAACGAGGAGTATGGTCTGTACACGTTGTCTGCCCCGGAAGCTGCAGCCGCTATGAGTTTGCAAGAACCATCCTCGAGTATACCGGAAAAACCGGTGACCTTGATCTCTACCCGGTTGTCGCACGCGATGATGTCCGCCCGACCTATTCTGTTCTGGACAACATGATGCTCCGCCTGACCGGTATTCCTGAGCCGCCCGACTGGAAAACGGCACTGAAAGAATATCTCGAAGAAACCGGAGGAATCGAATAATGGTCCGAAACAGAAAAGAAACAACGGAAAAGTCAAAAAAGAAGCCCGGGCTTTCCACCCAGATTTTTATTGCCCTGCTGGCCGGTGCGCTGCTCGGCGTGGTGATTCACTATTGGATCCCGTCCAGCTATATCAAGGACACCGTCATCGTAGAAGGTGTGCTGTATGTCATCGGACAGGGCTTTATCCGCCTGATGCAGATGCTGGTCGTACCGCTTGTCTTCTGCTCCCTCGTCTGCGGAAGTATGTCCATCGGAGACAGCAAAACCCTCGGAAAGGTCGGCGTAAAAACGATCGGCTTTTACCTTGTTACCACAGCACTTGCCGTCTGCATCGCACTTGGAACCGCCTTGCTCATTCACCCGGGGCTCGGACTTAACATGAGTGCGGTTCAGAAAGCCGACCTGTCCTCGACAGCAGCAGATTCCAGCGTCAGCCTGGTGGATACACTGCTCAACATCATCCCGAAGAACCCGATTGGTTCCATGGCAAACGGCGATATGCTTCCCATCATCGTATTCGCCCTGTTTGTCGGCGTAATGCTGGCAAAGCTCGGAAACCGCGCTTCGGTCGTTTCCAACTTTATCAGCCAGTTTAACGATGTCATGATGGAAATGACCATGACGGTCATGAAGGTGGCTCCGGTCGGCGTTTTCTGTCTGATTGCACGTACCTTTGCAACGGTCGGCTTTTCTGCGTTCGCACCGATGCTGAAATACATGGGAAATGTAACACTGGCGCTGGCACTGCAGTGCTTCGTCATTTATCAGGTTCTTCTGTTCGTATTCACACGGCTGAATCCGATTAAATTCGTGAAAAAATTCCTTCCGGTTATGGGATTTGCATTTTCCACCGCAACCTCCAACGCGACAATCCCGATGTCGATTGATACACTGAACAAAAAGATGGGTGTCTCGAAGCAGATTTCTTCGTTCACCATTCCGCTCGGCGCAACCATCAACATGGATGGTACCTCCATTATGCAGGGTGTCGCTGTCATCTTCATCGCAGAGGCGTACGGTATTCATCTGACCCCGGCAAACCTCGCAACGGTTGTTGTTACCGCAACACTGGCTTCCATCGGTACCGCCGGTATCCCAAGTGTCGGCCTTGTTACCCTGGCTATGGTACTGAATTCCGTCGGACTGCCAACGGAGGGTATCGCTCTTATCATGGGTATCGACCGTATTCTCGATATGCTGCGTACCGCCGTCAACATCACAGGCGATGCTGTCTGCACAACGATTGTCAGCCATCAGGAAAAGGCGCTCAACCGCGAAGTATTCAATCGCGATTAACTGCAATAAACTGCTTGCGAAAAGCCTTTTTCAGACACGCTCTAAGGCTAAGAAAACGCGTTCCCGTTTTCGGAAACCCCTGTGGTTTCCGGCGGGAACGCGTTTTTCTTATCTTATTTTTCTGTTACAGTTCAAATGCCTGGCGGATGCTGTCGTAATGCAGGAATTTACCTTCTGCGGCGTACCCTTTGATTTCGTCCAATGTAGCAAAACGGTAGCCGTCTGTTTCTTCCTCCTGAAGATGAAGATCTTCGTCTTTGATATCCATCACGAAGCGATAAACATCGACAAAGTAATTGTCTCCCTCATCCGGGTTGATGCGCCGGTAGGTAAAGAGATAACCGCCGTCAGCCTTGCTCACATCGAGTCCGGTTTCCTCTCTGACCTCACGGCGCACGGCCTCCCAGGAGCTCTCTCCTGCCTGTGCCGCGCCGCCGGAAACCTCCCACCAGCCCGGTGCCCAGGCTTTCGTCATGACACGTTTTGTGATAAGAAAGGTCCCATCCGGTCTTGCGATTACGCCGAGTACGGTCAGGTGAAACTCGCCCGGCTTCATATGCCAGTCATTCCGTCTCATCGTACGGCCGGTCGGCTGTTTATTTTCATCATAGATATCCCAGAGTTCCATATCGTGTTTTCTCCTGTCGAACTTCTTCCGAGCCCCATCGCGATTTTTCTTCCCTGTCGCATGGTTCTGAATCATTACAGATACTGTTTAATCTCTTCCATTACATTTTCCAGCGGAATTTGTGTTTTCAGAGTCTTATCGCGGGATGCAACCTCGACAACGCCCTGTTTCATGTTTTTCGGGCTTACGATGATGCGCAGCGGAATGCCGAGCAGGTCGGCATCGGCAAACATTACGCCGGCTCTGACGCTTCTGTCGTCGTAGATCACTTCGATGCCTGCGTTCTGCAGATCCTCGTACAACTTGTCCGCATATGCTCTGACTTCCTCGTCATCGACGCGGACTGCACAGAGGTGTACCTGCCACGGAGCGATAGCTTTCGGCCAGATCGGGCCGTACTCATCGTGATGTGCCTCGCAGACCGATGCTGCCAGACGGCCGACACCGATACCGTAGCATCCCATGATCGGGGTCTTGCTCTCGCCATTTGCATCGACATAGGTCATATTCATGGATTTTGTATATTTGGTTCCAAGCTGGAAGATATTTCCGACCTCGATACCTCTGGAGATCTTCACGGTCTTTTTGCCGCATTTCGGGCAGATGCCGCCCTCCTGGATTTTTGCAAAATCGTGATACTCGGCATTCGGAACGTCGCGCTCCATGTCGAGTCCTTTGTAATGATGCTCTGCCTCGTTGGCTCCGCAGGAAGGTTGTTTCTTCCCTCGAGGGATTTATCATAGAGAACAACGGCATCTCCGTTCACCTTCAGGTTCACCGGTCCGATATAGCCTGCGTTCAGTCCGCATTCTTCGGTGATCACGGCTGCGTGAACCTGCTCGCCGAGGAAGTTGACCAGCTTCGTCTCGTTGACTTCGAGATCGCCGCGGATGAAAAGGACAACGTATTTATCATCGACATTCTGCTGATAAACAACGGCTTTGCAGGAGTTCTTTGTCTCGTCTCCGAAGAAATTGCAGACGTCTTCAATGGTGTGGACGTTCGGTGTATAAACCTTTTCGAGTGCAGCGGATTCTGCGTCTCTTGCGATGTCGGAAATATTCTCAGCTGCCTCCATGTTGGCTCTGTAATCGCAGGAATCACACAGAACGATGGAATCCTCTCCGACCGGAGTCAGAAGCATGACTCATGGGAGATGTTGCCGCCCATCATACCGGAATCGGATTTGACAGATACCACCTCCGGCACGCCGACACGCTCGAAGATACGCTCGTATGCTGCGTGGCATTTCTCGTAATACTGCTCCAGATCTTCCTGGCTGGTATGGAAGGAGTAAGCATCCTTCATCGTAAACTCACGCACACGGATCAGGCCGGCTCTCGGACGGGCCTCATCACGGAATTTTGTCTGGATCTGATAGATCATAAACGGATATTTGGTGTAGCTCTGTGCATACTCGCGAACGAGATGTACGGCTGCCTCCTCGTGGGTCATGCCGAGTACCATTTTGGCATTGTTGCGATCGGTGAAACGCAGCAGCTCATCGCCGATGCTATCGTAACGGCCAGACTCATCCCACAGAGAAGCCGGCATGACAACCGGGAACTGCACTTCCTGGCCGTCGATTTTGTCCATCTCCTCGCGCAGGATCTGCTCGATTTTGCGCACAATGCGGCGCAGCGGCAGATAGGAAGAATAGATTCCGTTTGCCATATATTTGATGTATCCGCCTTTTACCATAATAGCATGGCTGTCGATGACACAGTCAGCAGGTCTTTCTTTGAAGCGCTCTCCTACTAATTTTTCAAGTTTCATTTTCTGATTTCCTCCTTGTTTTTTTGGTTTTCAACATCTGAAATCTTCCAGACGCGAGAACATTCCAGCCTGTCCGATTTTAAGCTTTTAGTCAACATTTTACGCATCTAACTCATCACTGAAGTAACGAGTTAGATGCTTCGTTTTCAAACAGAAAAAAGCCCTAAACCGCAAGCTGCAGTTTAGGGCGAATTTTTTATCCGCGGTACCACCTAAATTCAGGAAAACTCCTGCACTCTGACACAGAGCATTTGTACCCCACGATTTTTGTATTTTGTAATACGCGTGATCTCTGCTCTCTGTACCTTCTCTGTAACGGGAGATCCCGGTGCAGCCTACGAAATAAATTTTCCCTGATGGATTTTCTTCTCTTCGGTGCACAGCTCCAAGACCGGTTCACGATAGATTCTGCAAAAAGCTTTCACCTGCCGCTTTCTCTCTGAATGCGCTCTGTCGCTACTGTTTCTTTTCGTCGCTTTTTCACTGCACTGATTGTAGCAGAAACCGGAAAAGAATGCAAGCCCGTTCCTTCTGCTTTTTCTGCTTGACACTCCCCACAGGTTACAGGCCTTCCCGGTACATTCTGCTGATTGCCGCCTGAGCTTCTCGGACTGTTTTTTCTCAATCCATGCTTTGCGGTCACTCAAAATAGCCAGCATCTCATCGACAACGTCCTCGGCGCGCGGGCTTGTGACGCGGTAGAGATAGCCGAGCATCCGCGTGGCGGTAAAGTCCGTGTTCATCTGGCGGTATGCAATTTCCCGGCAGAAGTCGTCCGGGTAACCGTTGTGTTTTAACGCACGGTACAATTCGTCATTTCTCGTTTCTGGCATTGCCTGTCTCCCTTTTTCCTTTAAACATTTACGTTTCCGCTGTTCAGCCTTCCGTCTTTTCCTCAAGTGGCAGCCAGTCCAGTGCCTTTTTGATCCACTCATCCCAGAAATCCCATTCATGGCCACCCTTGCTCTCATAGTAGACAATGTCCATGCCGCTCTCTTCCATCCGTTTATGGTAGAGACGGTTTACTTCCAGAAGTCCGTCCTCTGTTCCGCACGCCTGGAATACCGTCGGCACATTGACAGACGGATCTTTTTTCCGTGCTTCCTTTAACTGCTCGATAAGAACAGCCGGGTTTTTGTCACTCTTTGCTGCTTCGACCAGATTTCCGAAATAACCTTCTTCATGTGCAAAGCTGTCCGCTCTGCTCTCTTCCGGATTTTCCAGCACATGAAGTGCACCGGACAGGCAGATCACAGCCCCGAAGGTATCGTGATATTTCAAGCCATTTCTGAGTGCGCCAAAACCACCCATGGAAAGGCCTCCGATAAAGGTGTCTTCTCTTTTTCTGGACAGCGGAAACATTTTTCTTGTAATCTCAACCAGTTCTTCTCCGATAAACTGTCCGTGCATGGCACCGATGGACGGCTGATCCACATAAAACGCATTCTCGCCGGCCGGCATGACAACGGCAAGGTTTTTCTCCTCTGCCCATCTTTGGATTCTGGTTCCATGAACCCAGTCTGTCTCATTTCCAAAAATGCCATGCAGCAAATACAGCGTTTTAAACGGTTTTTCCTCGCGCTCCGGCTGCCCAAAGGTAAATTTGTCGACCGGCAGAATAACCTGCAGCGGTACGGTGCGCATTAAAGTTTTTGACATGAAGCTTACCTGAATAAATGCCATAATAAAAATCCCCCTGTGGATATATATTTTTCTTTATTTTACGCCTTATTTCTGCGTTTCGTCAACGTGGAGTTTTGCGTTCCTCCGGTTCCGGCTTGCACCCCGAAGCAATTCACGATATAATCATGTTTATAGCAATCCCAGAAAATAATGCAAAAAATTCAGCACTGCAGAACGTGAATTACTGCGTCACGGATTTTCGTCGTACCCCGGTACGCCTTCAAATCCGTTCCTTGTAATTCGCGCCCTGCAGCACTGCCTTTTTTGCGTTATTTTCTGGTCTTGCTATAGTTTGAATTTTTTCTGTGACAAGATAAGGAGATTTTCTATTATGATAAAGTTGATCGCAACCGATGTCGATGGAACGCTCGTCAAAGACGGCACACTTCTGATCGACCCGGAATATATGACTGTTGTTTCCAGGCTTGTCGACCAGGGCATCTATTTTGTTGTCTGTTCCGGCCGCCAGTTTTCCAGTGAACAGAAGCTTTTCGCTCCGATCAAGGACCGCCTGCTCTACATCTCCGATGGCGGAACTGTCGTGCGCACACCGGAAAAGATTTTGAAAACATATCCGATGGAAACGGCACTCTGGAAATCCATGTGCCGCATGGTACACGACAAACTTCCGTCCTGCGACTGCTTCGCCGCTACCCCGGACTACTGCCTCGCCGAAGATGCCGGAAGCCGCATGTTTCACTGGCTCCGCGACTCCTACGGCTTCGATGTCCGCGAAGTACCGGATCTGTCGAAGGTAGAAAACGAGGACATTATCAAATTCACGATCTACCATCCAACCTCCTGTGAAGAGCTTTGCTCCCCAAATTTCATCCCGGCGTGGAAGCATCAGGCAAAACTCGCTGTCGCCGGTAAGGAATGGTTGGACTGCAACGCCCGCGGCGTCAGCAAATGGACCGGTCTCTCATTTCTGATGAACTACTTCGGCCTTACCTCAGACGAAGTCTGCTGCTTCGGCGACAACCTGAATGACATCGAGATGCTTCAGAACGCCGGCGAAAGCTACGCCGTCTCCAACGCCCGAGCGGAAGTCATCGCCTCGGCAAAACACACCTGCCCGCCGTACTGGGAGAACGGGGTGCTGCAGGTTCTGAAAACGTTTTTGAAGGAAACGACAAACCCGTTTTGATTCAAAAAATCCAGCATCCTATACGGATGCCTGGATTTTTAATTCTCTGTTTCTTTACAGTACCCCATGCGGCGCAATGCCGATCGCAAATTCGACTGCAATCGCTACCAGGACTACCAGCAGCGAAATGATGAATCCGTGCAGCATCGGCTTTGCGCCGGAGCGGCAGAGGGATTTGAAATCGGTGTTCAGGCCGATGGCCGCAAGGGCGGCTACCATCAGAAATTTGCTGATGGTTTTTAATGCGGCTGCTGTGCCTGCCGGGATAAGACCTAAGGAGGTCAGTGCTGACATGGCGAGAAAGCCTAAGATAAACCATGGAAAAATGGATTTGATGCTTACCTTTACGGCGGTTCCTTCTGCTGCCTGCGCCTTCCGTTTCAGATGTACGTTGATGGCGGCGAATGCCAGAACAGCCGGAATGATGGCAAGGGTCCGTGTCAGTTTTACCATGGTTGCGAAATCACCGGCAGCCTCGCTGAATGCGTAACCGGTGGCAACGACGCTTGAGGTATCGTTGACCGCAGTTCCGGCCCAGAGGCCAAACGCGGCATCTGAAAGGCCCATCCAGTGACCGAGAATCGGGAATACGACAATCATGACCGTATCAAATAAAAACGTTGCGGAGAGGCCATAGGCAATGTCCATATCGGTCGCCTCGATGACCGGCGCGATTGCCGCGATCGCGGAACCGCCGCAGATACCCGTGCCGGCGTTGATGAGGCTGCTCGTCTTCCAGTTCAGTCCCATTGCTTTTCCGATCAGTGCGCCGAGGCCAAAGCACGTTGCCAGGGTAAATACCATAACCGTCAGGGAAAATCTTCCGACCGTCAGCACCGTGCGGATATTCAGGCTCGCCCCGAGCAGAATAATCGCAAATTTCAGGATCTTCTTCGATGTAAATTTAATTCCCGGCGCTGTCACGCTGTTCGGCTTGTAAAAGGCATTCACAATCATACCGATAAACATGGCGATGACCGACGCCCCGATAAAGTGCAGTCCGGCACTCTCCTCCAGGCTTTCCAGGAATTTCGCCGCAGCGGCAATCACCAGTGCAATCGCCGCTCCGGGAATCATTTTTTTTACGTTTTTCACAATAATAATTTCCTCCAGATGTATCGTTTTTTCTTTCTCTCTCCCCAAAACATTCCGTATTTTTCATCACATCTGATTCTGCCACTTCCCGCTTCGATAGCGAATGACAAAGAAAATGGCACGAACAACCCAGTCCATCGTCATGGCGACCCATACACCGAATACGCCGAATCCCATACGCACACCGAGCACATAGCTCATGCCGATTCTGCAGATCCACATGGAAAGAATCGAGAGAATCATGCAAAATGCCACATCATTGGACGCGCGGAGTACATTCGGCAGATTGAAGGCAATTGGCCAGATTATCATACAGCAGATGCCGTGGTAAACGATGATATCTTCCGTCATGGCAGTTGCTCCGCAGACAGACTGTAAACGTGAAGCACTGCCGGAAGCACCGCGATGACACCGAGACAGCAAACGATCATCAGGCCATAAATGATGATGTGCAGCTTTTTCGCATAGTATTTTACCTGCTCATAGTCTCCCGCTCCCGCGCACTGTGCGCTTACGGTCAGCACTGCATTTCCGATCGCCATACCGGGCAGTGTCTGGAAGACAGCAATCGTGTTGGACACGGCATTTGCCGCGATCGACGCTGTTCCGAACTGTGTGATCATACTTAAGACCATAATTTTGCCGAGCTGGAACATACTGTTCTCGAGCCGTTCGGAATGCCGATGCCAAGGATTTTTTTCAGCATATGGAAATCCGGTTTTACTTTCACCGGATAAGAGCACCGCACCGGATACCGCTTATTATGTACGAGAACAAATGCTGCCACAGCCGCGTACATACGCGAAAGCAGCGTCGGAATCGCAACGCCGTCCACGCCGAATTTCAGCGCATAGACCAGAAGCGCATTTCCCGAAATATTGATCAGGTTCATGACGATGGATATTTTCATCGGCGTTTTCGAATCACCCTGCGCACGGAAAATAGCCGCACAGCCGTTGTAAACCGCCAGAAACGGAATGGAGGCGCTACAATCATCAGATAAATATTGCAGTTTCTTTCTACCTCTGCCGTAATGTTTCCAAACACAACATGCAGAATAAACGGCTTTAAAAGATAGACCGCCGCCATGATCACAACTGACAGCGCCGTTGTCACCAGCAGAAGCTGGTCAGCTGCCTCACATGCTTTGTGTGGCCGCTTCTTTCCGATATACTGGCCGCACACGACGCTCCGCCGGTTGCAATCGCGGTGAACATGTTGATCAGCAGAATAAAGATTGTATCAATCAGCGACACACTCGACACCGCCGCCTCGCCGACACTGGATACCATAATTGAGTCCGCCATGCCGACTGCGATGGCAAGAAGCTGTTCAATCAGAAGCGGCACAATCAGCCGTTTCAGATCCGCATTGGAAAACAGGTCACCATCCCGTTCCTTCAGATAATTCATCTTTTGTTTCCTCCATTTTCATACCTTCTCCGTTGATGATTTTTTACACATGCGTATCCTTCTCATGCTGTTTTTATCTTACCTGTATTTCTCCGTAAAAGCAAGAAGAACCGGCATCATTTCTTTACCGGTTCTCCATTGATTGTCTGTACCAGACTTTGTCAAATCTTGCATATTTTTTTACTTCTTTCATCAGCGTATCGAGGTCTTTCACAATCTGCTCGCGCTTTCCTGTCGGTCCTATGAAATATTCCCTGCCGCCCATTTCCAGCGGATTTCCTGTCGTTCTTGTCCGTACACCGAATTTAAGTCTTCTGCTACCCCTCCGGTAATAAATCGTATAGGTACGCGGTACATAATTAAACAGAGAGCTTTCTATTTCAGAAACCTTATAAAATTCGCCGCTTTCTTTCGCCGCCGCGTACCGCCGGTCCTTCAGGCAGTCCATTTCAGCTACGGAAATAAAGCAGACCAGATAGTCCAGAAACGAAAACACAACCAGAATCATTGCTTCCACAATTCGTCCCAGATTTGTTCCATCCAGAATATGAACATAGATATCACCGTAAAATACCACAAAGAAAAGAACAATACTTAAAATAATCTTAATTCACGGCCAGAGACGGGATTTAATTTTCCGGTTTACTTTAAAAACATTGATCCAGTCAAGCAACTGTTTTTCCTCCAAAGCTGTAATTATACATGTATTTATACTACAATATTTCCTACTGCGTCATAAGTTAAGGACAGTTTCTTTCCGTTATTGTTGATTTCTTTGAGAAGCAAGGTTGTAATTCCCGTTTTTCTTCCCGGTACAAAAGTGTACCTGTTCTTTCTGCAATGCAGATCGGCATGGAACTCGCAAAAAGACAGCCTGCTGCCTGATGGATTAACTCCATTCTTAAGGCAGCAGGCTGTCTTTTCCGCTATACCCGCTCCACTAATAACTGCTGCATCGGTGTGAGTGTTTCGGTTTTCAGTTCATTTAATTCCCTGATCTTATCTGTCGTCGTATAGAATTTCTTCGCGATATCCCACAGAGTATCCCCCGGCTTGACGAAGTAGCAGGTGATGCCCGGGAGGCTCTGCAGTTCTTCCGGATCTCGGTCTTTTTCTTCGACGTACTGCATTACCATCTCTTTTCTGCGGCGGAAGACGAGGGCGTTCAGGTTCAGTACGACTTTGGCTTCGATGTCGCTGCTGTCCGGCATGGTTGTGGAGAGCTGGTCAATGGATGACTGGAGTTCGTAGCGGCAGTCCGGTCCGATTCCCGGGACTTCGATGGTATGGCGGAAAGGGAGGGCGGTTTCGGCGGCGTAGAATGGCATTTCATCGTCGCTCACGACATAGAGCGCCCTGAGTTCCACCACGCCGGCTACTTCGATGCCGTTTTCTACGATTCTTTCCTCGTCGATCTTGATTTTGCCATCGCTGTGGCAGATCTGCAGAATTTTATTTTTCGGCACGCGCATCTGCAGTTTGTCGGTCAGGCGGCATTTGGAGGAATTGCGGATCAGAAGGCTCTCCAAAGTCTCCTCCTGCACTTTTGGAATGCATTCTCGGTGCGGATGGTAAACGTCCTGCAGAAGTGATACGGTTTCTTCCTGATACAGACAGATGTCAAGTTCGAGTACGGCCTCCGCCTGCAGGACCCGCTCCTCGCCGTCGGAATCGGGCTGGATTTCGAGTGTGGTCTGGCCGAGTGTGCTTTCGATCCGCGGGATCATCTCGGAGATGCAGCCCTGGCATTCCACTTCTGCCTGGAACGGGAGCGCCTGCTCCACCCACTGCAGCGGGTGATCCTCCTCGCCGTCGCTGTACAGACAGAAGACAAAGAGTTCTCCCTGCGCACTGACCCGCCCCTCCTCAGAGCGGAGATCGAGACCGCGCACTTCCAGATCCTGCCAGAGAATCTCGTGCAATTCCGGCTTGCCGGACGGAATCGTAAGCTCCTTTTTGACACGCAGCACATCTTTTTTCTGCACTGCAAGCTCAACCACGCGGTATTCCTGCCTTTTTACCGCGACGTCGCTCTCCCCGCGGATTTCCATCGGCACGGCAAGGTCGCACAGTTCCTCGATCCACGCGTGCAGCGTGACGATCGCGCGCACGCCCAGCTTCCGCGAGTTGATGAGATGCAGGTTCAGATCTTCCACTTCCCAGGTGATGCAGACCTTGTCGCCCCCTGTCAGACCATCGAGATGGATCGTCTCGTCGATCGGAAGCTCGCCGGAGAGCTGGCAGATCCGGCGCCGTTCGCCGTCGGAGACGTACAGCAGATGAAAGGTGAGGCCGCCGAATACACGCGCTTTTCCTTCCGAAATCTGCACATCCCCGATCGTCACCTCGCCTTTTTTCTGAATCATCCGCCCCACATCGGGCCGTGCGTCCGGCACATTGTAGTCCTCATCAAACGTAATCTGTGACACCGCTTCGCTTTTTCTGCTGATCTGATGCAGAATCTTTTTTACAAAATCCATAAGGCTCCTCCCACTCTAATCCTCAAATACGACTGAGATTCCCGCCGCCGCTTTCGTTTTCAGCACGACGTAAGGGCAGGAGGCGGCGCCTTTCTGCTCCTCCTTTGCGGCAGGTCCGACGAGTTTTGTCCGCACGAAAACGGCGTTTTCCGATTTCGATACTTCTTCGATCTGTATGGAAAAGCCTCCGCTTTTCTGCTTTCCGTAGCCGCGCAGTATGTAGAGATCGTCCCCGCTCTCGTACGCCATCTGGAACGCGGATTCTTTTTTCTTACGCAAAATCTGATCGATTTCCGGCGGAAAATCGCCCGGCTTTACAATCGCATACGACAGTTCTTTCCGCTCGCCCTCGCTCACATCTGTGATCCGGCACGATGCCAGGAGCATCAGAATCACCGCCGCCAGAAGAACTCTTCCCCGTCTCTTTTTCTTCATCATTCCAAACGCCGCTTCCTGCTCTTTCTATCCATTGTATGACGGGCCACAGTCTTCTATGACGCAAAATCTTTTTCCGAAAAAGACGAAGTTATTGCAACCCGCCCCATATATGACGTATACTGAAAAGTACGCAATAACTGAATATCACTATTTTTACCAAGAGGAGAAAAAGATTCATGATTCGTTTTATTCTGGTCATTCTGACCGCTTTTCTGTATCTGATTCTGTCGATCCCGGTGCTTCTTGTTCTGCTTCTGATCCGGAAGAAAAAGCCGGAGGTCTGTGACAAGGTAAGCCGTGCGCTGATCCGCTGGATTTTCCGCGTGATTCTGTTTTTCGCCGGCACGAAGGTCACAGTGGAAGGGCAGGAAAATGTTCCGAAGGATCGTGCCGTTCTCTACATCGGCAATCACCGCAGCTATTTTGATATTCTCGTAACCTACACAACGGTTCCGGGTTCCTGCGGATTCGTAGCGAAAAAGGAGCTGGCGCGCATTCCGCTCTTAAAGAACTGGATGGATCTCATCCACTGCCTGTTTCTCGACCGTTCCGACATCAAGCAGGGTCTGCAGATGATTCTCTCCGGATGTGAGGAGATCAAGAGCGGCACTTCCATCTGTATCTCCGAGCACCCGCGGCAAGACGGAGAGCGAGCTGGAGCTCGGCGAGTTCCACAACGGTTCATTCAAGATGGCAATGAAAACCGGCTGCCCGATCATTCCGCTTTCGATTTCCGGATCCAGAGAAATTCTGGAATCACATTTCCCGAAGATCCGCGGTACACACGTTACCGTGACATACGGAAAACCGATTATTCCGGGTGAGCTTACGAAGGAAGAAAAGAAAGAAATTGGAAATTATACGAAAAATATTCTGTTAGAACAATTGAAAGAAAATGCTTGAAAATGCCAGACCCCTGCGATATAATAAATATATAAAAAGAAAGCACCCACTCCAAAGTGGATGCTCTCGAGAAAATGGTTAAATGTTCTTACGAACACCGCCTATCCCGTTTGCCGACGGGGTAGGCATTTTTATTTTCGCTTATTTCTCTTATCGAGAAAGGTAAGCAACGCAATGATGAAGCCTCCGAAGGAAATCAGTAAAGCTAAGATTCCCAGAAAAACCATAATAATTTCGTATGCTGTCATTTACGCCACCTCCCTTCCTATGTATTCATTGGCTCGGGAGGCTACCACCCTGTCATGGGTACTTTCCAATTTAAAATTTTATCATAATTTCTGTGCTGTTTCAAGCATCTCCACAATCTTTCCATATTCCATAAAATGCGATGCCTTCACAAGGATCTGATCTCCATCCTGTAAGAGCTTCGGCAGTTCTGCCATCAGGCTCTCGCGGTCCGCGAAGTGGCGGATTTCCAGTTGCGGGTCTGCCTCTTTTGCTGCTTTCGCAAGGTATTCGCAGAGCGGTCCCGCGCAGTAGAGGGCGTCAATGCCGCAGATTCCGGCGTGTGTGCCGACTTCGGCGTGGAGTGCTGCCTCATCGGTTCCGAGCTCGCCCATATCGCCGAGCACGGCCACTTTTCTTCCCTTCGCCTCTTTCAGAACATCGAGAGATGCCTTCATCGAAACCGGGTTTGCGTTGTAGCAGTCATCGACAACGGTGTATTTTCCTGTCTCGATGATGTGGAATCTTCCGCTCACCGACTGCAGTGTCTCGATTCCCTGTTTGATCTGCTCCAGCGTCAGCCCGTACATGCATCCGACTGCGGTTCCGGCCAGCGCATTGTAAACCATATGGCGTCCCGGAATCGGAATCAGTGCAGAAAAGCTCCCCTGCGGGGTATGAATCCGGCAGGAAATGCCGCGGAAGCCTGGCTCTCGATCTCATCGGCATAATATTCGTTCTTTTCATCCAATCCGAAATGAACCGGCTTGATGCCGTGAACCGTTCCAACAGTAGACAGCTTATCATCGTCCCCATTGATGATAATGTGCCCGTTCTCACGCAGATGATCAAAGATCTCGGTTTTTGCCTGTAAAATACCATCTCGCGTCTTCAGATTTTCCAGATGGCACCAGCCGATATTCGTGATGACTGCAGTCTCCGGGCGCGCGATCTTCGCCAGACGGTGCATCTGGCCGAAATCGTCGATTCCCATCTCGAGAACCGCCATCTCATCCTCCTCGCGCAGGCGGAAAACAGTAAGTGACAGTCCCAGTTCATTGTTAAAGTTCGCATCCGTTTTCAGCACACGGTATTTCTGCGCCAGCACCGACGCGATCGTCTCCTTTGTACTGGTCTTTCCAACACTTCCCGTAATGCCGACAACCGGAATATTGAGCTGCTGCATATAGTATTCTGCCATTGCTTTAATGGCCTCCATGGAATCCTTCACGAGGATATACGGGCATGGCGGTGTTTCAAGTTTCTGCTCGGAAATGACAGCAAGTGCGCCCTGGGAAGCCACGTTCGGGATAAATTTATGGCCGTCCACACGCTCACCCGGAATTGCAACGAAGAGGCTTCCCTCTCCCGCTTTCCGGCTGTCCGTCACGATATCCGTGACTTCCGCTGTTTTCTTTTCTTCCGGTCCGAAGTAGATTCCGCCGCACACCTCTGTGATGTGCGCAAGTGTCATATTTTTCATGCGTTGTTACCTCTTTTTCTGAGAGAAAGCTGGATCAGCAGCTCGCAGAGTTCCGGATAGGAAATGCCGAGTACCTGTGCCTCCTGCGGCAGAAGGCTGGGTCGGGTCATGCCCGGAAGTGTTTGCCTCGAGGCAGTACATTCTTCCGTCCTTGCGCATCATAAAGTCGAGACGGCAGTAGTTTTCGATACCGAGAGCGGCAGCGCCGTCCTCTGCGTGCTTCTGCATTTCTTTCGTCTGCTCCTCCGTCAGTACGGCCGGGCAGGTATCAACAGTAGCTCCGGCTTTGTATTTGTTCGTGTAATCATAGAAGCCTTCGATCGGTGCAATCTCGATGATCGGGTAAGCCTTTCCGTCTACCACGCCAACGGAGAACTCTCTTCCCTCGATATACTCCTCAACGACAACCTCCGGTTCGTAGGAGAAAGCATCCTTCATAGCCTGCCAGTATTCTTCGTTCGTGTGTGCAATATAGACACCGACACTGGAACCGCCGCAGCACGGTTTTACGACAACCGGAAGCTCCAGGCCAAAGCCGGACAAAGGCTCGCTCTCCTGGCCTTTTTTCAGGGTCACGCCGTTCGGGGTCGGCACATGGTGTGCACGGAAGAACTGTTTTGTGATGGATTTGTCCATTGCGAGGGCGCTGCTTAAATAGCCCGTTCCGGTATACGGAATGCCGAGCAGATCGAACGTAGCCTGTACCTTTCCGTCCTCTCCGTTTGCGCCATGCAGGGCAAGGAAAACAACATCCGCTGCCTCGCAGAGTTCCAGTACGTTCGGTCCGAAAAATCTGCGGCGGGATTCGATCATTTCGTTTAATCCTGCATCAAAGCTGTGCATATATTCTGCTGCTTTGTCTATATCGTACGCCTCCTCTGCAAATACATCTTCCAGGTTCCCCTTCACATCGATACCGCAGAAAACGTCTACCAGAACTGCCTGATGGTTTTTCTCGCGGAGTGCCTTGCAGACCATAGTTCCCGATGTAATGGATACCGAACGTTCCGTGCTGGTTCCTCCAGCTAATACTACTATTTTCATCTATCAAAATCTCCTTTATTTGATGTGCTTCTGCTGTGATGCTTAAGCGTTTTTCCTACAGGCTGTTTTTCTGTGTAGGCTGCGGCCCGGTTACATCATCCAGGCTATAGTATACGATAACCGGGTCACCAATTTCAATAGCATTGAACACTTTTTCTGCTTCTGTGTATGGGGTATTCACACATCCGTGGGATCCGTTCGTCAGATAGATGTCCCCGCCGTACTCGGTACGCCAGCTCGCATCGTGGATTCCGACGTCGCCGTTAAACGGAAGCCAGAACATGACATGGCTCGGATAGAGCTTGAAATCACAGTCACTTTTTTTCGCATCCACCGCCCAGACACTGCCTGCCGGAGTGTCATAGCCCGTCGCATGATTGCCCGTTGTGACCGGTGTTTCCGTCACCAGAACGCCATCCTTGTAGCACCACATTTTCTGCTGGGAAATGCACACCTCGACGTATGTATTTCCGATATCATTTGCCGAGCGGTCATTGGCCGTATAGAGGTAAACCGGGTCGAGATTTCCCTGTGTTTCGTCCTCGATCGCCTGCAGAAGTGCCTGCATTGTCTCCTCCTTGTCGATGCACCAGCCGTAATCGCCGCCCGCATTCAGGTTAATGGTCGCGCCAAGACTCGTTTTGAAGGTATGCGCCAGCCCGAAGGTGTCCGTCTCATACGCCATATGGCGCACAAAAGCTGCCGCTTCGTCCTGCGAAATCGTGTAGGTTCCATCCTCCCCCTGTACGAGCCAGCTCTGTAAGGTCGCCCGGTCTATGGCATAGCTGTTTTCACCGATTGCATACGTGATCCGCGCCGCTGTCAGGTGGTTCAGTTCCGCCATTTCCCCATTCAGTGCTTCATCATCCTGCGTAATGCCCGGTTTCCGGTAAACATCTTTTTCTTCCAGATCCACGCTCGCCGCTCCGGCATCCAGCGCCTCGATGACAGCCTGCTCCGCCTTCTCATAGTCCACCTGCTCGCCCTCTGTTTCCGGCACAATGACGTACGAGGTTCCGTCATCCGTCAGATACGCATCCGTCGGCGCTTCCTGCTGTTCTTCCTGAAACCCTTCCATCGTCTGCAGTTTTTCCTGCACCATTTCTTTGTCATAGACAGAGTCCGCCGCCACCTGGTTTTCTTTCTCTTTCCAATAGAATGCAGGCCATGCAAGAGTATTCTGGGACTCCAGCAGTTTTTCCACCGCGTGGTCGTCCACATACGTGAGGCCGATCTCCGTGCCGCTTAATGTCTCTGTTTTTCCACCGCGCTCGGTAATGCCAAGTGTATAATCCACAATGTGCTTCTGAATTTCCTCTTTGACCTGCTCTGCGGTCAGCCCTGCGCAGTTCAGTCCGTTGATCGCGGTTTTCGGGAAAAAGTGGGATGCATAGTAATGCCCCACGCCCGCGTAACCGCCTGCGGCCGCAAGGAGTATGAGTCCTGCGGCAATTCCTATTACTTTCTTTTTCATGTTTTTCCTTTCTGTCCCATAGAAAATTTCTTTTTAACTTTCTAATAGAAAAAAGCCGGAACTCCCACACCAGAGTTCACAAAAACTGTGTCCCCCGGGAGAATCCGGCTTTTGTATTTTTACTTATCTGTTATTTGCTTTCCAGAATCTTATCCACGCTGACCAGTTTGACACTCAGCACGAATACCTGACCTGCGATTTCCAGCTCTTCCGGTGTCGGGAAGGACGGTGCAATACGGATGTTGGAATCCTGCGGATCGTTGTGATATGGATACGTTGCGCCCGCGCCTGTCATGGTAAGACCGGCCTCTTTTGCCTTTGCAACGATCTTCTTTGCGCATCCCTCCATCGCATCGAAGGAGATGAAGTATCCACCGTTCGGTTTTGTCCAGGAAGCGATGCCAAGCGCTCAGCTCCTGATCCATTACCTGCAGAATTGCCTCGAATTTCGGTCTTAAGATCTCAGCATGCTTTTTCATCTGATTCATCACGCCGTCCAGGTTCTGGAAGAATTTTACATGGCGCAGCTGATTCAGTTTATCATGACCGATGATCTGGAAGTTCATGTACTCCTGTGCCTCTTTGAGGTTTGCCTCAGAAGAAATGAGAGCTGCAATTCCGGCTCCCGGATAGCTTACTTTCGAAGTGGATACGAACTCATAGACCATATCCGGATTTCCGGCTTTCTCGCACTCCTCGATGATGTTCAGCAGGTGATCCTGTCTGTCATCATACAGGTGATGGATAATGTATGCATTATCCCAGAAAATACGGAAGTCTTTGGCTGCCGGTTTCAGGTTTGCAAATCTTCTGACGGTCTCATCGGAGTAGGTGTAGCCCTGCGGGTTGGAGTATTTCGGTACACACCAGATTCCCTTGATGGCGTCATCTTCTGCAACGAGTTTTTCTACCATGTCCATGTCCGGTCCTTCCGGCGTCATCGGAACATTGATCATCTCAACGCCGAAGTACTCGGTTACACCGAAGTGACGGTCATAGCCCGGTACCGGACAGAGGAATTTTACTTTGTCCAGCTTGTTCCACGGAGTGCAGCCTGCAACGCCCTTCAGGAACGAACGTGCTACGGTATCAAACATAATGGTAAGGCTGGCGTTTCCGTAAACGATGACGTTTTCCGCCGGAACCTCACAGATATCTCCGATCAGTTTTCTTGCTTCCGGAATACCGGTCAGCACGCCGTAGTTCCGGCAGTCGGTTCCATCTTCTGCGAAGGTGTCTTCATTTTTCGAGAGAACGGTAAGCATTCCTTCCGTGAGATCTAACTGGGCTGCTGCAGGTTTTCCTCTGGAAATATTCAGATTGAGGCCTTTTGCTTTTACCTCTGCAAATTCCTGCTCCAGTCTGGCTTTCTCGGCAACTAATTCTTCTTTGGTCCATTCGATATACGGTTTCATGAAACGTCCTCCCTTGTACTTTCCTTACCCGTTTTTCAGGTTTCTTGCTCAACTAAAGACCATTTTACCAGATCATGAGTTTCTGTCAAGGAGAACTTGCATGTTTTATACACTTTTCAGCATTTTATCCCACTTTTTGCAGTTTTATACTTCATTTCCTGCAATTTCAGCCAAATGTTTTTCGTATGACGGACATACGTCCGCTGCCAAAAGATGTTTTAAACGTTGTCAGACTGCCATCTTCCCGATGCACCGCACGGCAGAACAAGGCCGGTCGACTTGACCGGAAGGCCGATTTCCTGTGCTTCTACGTGGCCTTTGTACTGTTTTAATTCCAGGGAAATCATGTACGTCAGGACAGCCGGTGCAAGTCCTGTCGTGTAAGAATTCACAAGGAAGAACAGCGGGTCATCGCTTAAGAGCTGCGTGCAGAGCTTGATGAACGGATGAATCGACTCCTCGATTTTCCAGATCTCGCCCTTTGGTCCTCTTCCGTAGGACGGCGGTCCATGATGATCGCGTCGTAGTGGTTGCCTCTGCGGATCTCGCGCTCGACAAATTTGGTGCAGTCATCCACAAGCCAGCGGATCGGCTTGTCCGAAAGGCCGGACACGGCAGCGTTCTCTTTTGCCCAGTTGACCATGCCTTTGGATGCATCGACATGTGTGACGCTTGCGCCTGCTGCGGCCGCTGCGAGCGTTGCGCCTCCCGTGTAGGCGAACAGGTTCAGCACTTTAATCGGGCGGTTGGCACGGCGGATCAGATCGCCGAACCAGTCCCAGTTCGTTGCCTGCTCCGGGAAAAGGCCGGTGTGTTTGAAGCTGAACGGTTTCAGGCGGAAGGTCAGGTCTTTATAGTTGATCTCCCACTGCTCCGGCAGATGGAAAAACTCCCATTCTCCGCCGCCCTTGCTGCTTCTGTGATAATGACCGTTTTTCTTTTTCCAGCCCGGATTTTCTTTTTTCGTGTTCCAGATGACCTGCGGGTCTGGTCTTACCAGAAGGTAATCTCCCCACCGCTCCAGTTTTTCTCCGCCGGACGTATCCAGCACTTCATAATCTTTCCATCCATCTGCTATCCACATTTTATTGGTTTCCTTTCTCTTTTATCTCAAAATTTATCGTGTTCTGAATTGTACGTTCCTATGATACCATAAAAGTATTGTTTTTCCAAAACATTTCTTATATCATAGTTCTGGGCATCCGCGCATTTGATCCGGAAATCTGCCCGTGGAAAGGATTTTTCTCATGGAAACCGTACTCTTATATCAGATCAAAGGAACGAAAACAGCTGTGCTTTTAAAGCCGGTTCTCTTAAAGCTCGGTATCCGCGTGCGCATTGTGGAACCGGAACAGTATCTCCAGTCGATCGGATTTCTTGCCGGAAATAAAGCATTTGCAGAATCCCCCGAAGCCTATGACGGCGCCGGATTTGATGAACCAATGATGGTCATGGCCGGCTTTTCCGAGCGGAAACTTGATCTTTTTCTCACCGAAATGCGCCGGAAAAAAGTGCCGCCGATCGCCCTCAAAGCCATCGTCACAACGCAGAACCAGGCGTGGAATTCGCTGCAGCTCTACAGAGAATTAAAAGAAGAACACGAAAAAATGAAATCGTACCGGAAATAACTGGTCTGGTCAAAAAATCCGGAATTGGAACTTTTTCTTCATGCCACCACTCCCTATAATAGGGTGCAATCAAGAACGAAAGTTCCAGATACCAAAGGAGTGCGTTGTTATGAAAAATGAAAAAGTCTGGAAAATCGCAATGACAGGTGTCTTTGCAGCCCTTTCCTACGTTGTCTTCACCTTCCTGCAGTTCAAAATCTGGCTGCCAGGCGGAGATGCCACCTCAATCCATTTCGGAAACGCTGTCTGTGTGCTCGGTGCGCTAATTCTCGGCGGTGTTTACGGCGGAATCGGCGGTGCGATCGGCATGACCATCGGAGATCTTCTCGATCCGGTCTATGTGGTATACGCACCAAAGACCTTCATCTTAAAATTCTGCATCGGCCTCATCGCAGGACTGATCGCACACAAAATCGGTAAAATCAACGAGCAGACCGATCAGAAACAGATCTTCAAATGGGCACTGCTTGCAGCCATCGGCGGACTTCTGTTCAATGTGATCTTCGATCCGCTCATCGGTTACTTCTACAAACTGGTTCTTCTTGGAAAACCGGCAGCAGAGGTTACCTTAAGCTGGAACGTAGCGGCAACTTCCATCAACGCCGTACTTTCCACCATCGCTTCCGTTGTCATCTACATGGCACTGCGTCCGGCTCTTCAGAAATCCGGACTGTTTAGCCAGGTAAAGGCAGCAGCGAAATAAAAAAATAAATTTCATTTACGCGATATCCAAAAAAGTCACCATGTTCTATTTCGAACCGGTGACTTTTTTCATGCATTTCTTTTTATTTTTCAGCGGTGGCTGCTGCCTCTTCTTCCTCGTGCTTCGGGGTCAGCTTCTCGTTGATGAATCCATTTTCTTTCATCTTCTCTTACTCCTCATCTTTTGTTTTTTCTCCGGCGAACCACGCTTTTTCAATCATTTCCAGTTCCCGGATATCAATACAGTTGGGAATGCTTCCTTCTCTTACCGCCTTCTGGCACTCTTTGAGATCCATCCAGCGGACTGCTTCTACTTCCGACTCCTGTAGATGCAGTTTTTCCGCCTCGACCGGCTTCGTGTAAAGATACACGGCGCTGACCTCATGATCGTGGAACGGTTTTCCGTAAAAAACACCGTGTGATACTTTTTCCAGCAGGCCAAGATCCCTCAGCTCCTCTGCCTCTGCGTGGATGCCGAGCTCCTCGCCGATTTCCCGCAGAGCCCCTTCCAAATACGTATCGCCCGCCGAAAGATGGCCGGCGCTTGAAATATCGTAGCAGCCCGGATTCGAATCTTTCCAGGCACTCCTTTTCTGCAGCAGTACCTCACAGCCGCTCTTCTCATTCGCCCGTGCAATCCAGATATGTGCCGTTCCGTGACACCGTCCCTCACTGTGCGCCACGCCGCGTTCTACGATGGTTCCGGTCGGCGTGCCGTCGCCTGAGCGCTCCTCAAAAAGTTCCATCTGTTTTCCGTTCAGCACCGCTTCTGCGAGCGTGTCGCCCACATACCGCAGCTTCAGGGAGAAAAACGGCTCGTCTTCATTCAGAAGGCGGAAAAAGATTTTGTCTCCCTCCCACAGATTCAGGTGCAGGACGTCCTCTTTTTTCACCCAGCGAGTTCGCCCTCATCACATGCAGTCGGTTCTCCCGTGAATCCGTCTGCCGTGTAGAGACACATATACTCCATGTACTCCACCGTTTTGCTGTTTTCTGCCTCTGTCACAAAGGTAACGAGACCGCGGAAACGCCAGCTCGTCAGCGTGTAGCCGGTTTCCTCTTTTACTTCACGCAGCAGGCATTCCTCCGGCTTTCGCCAAGTTCCGCATGGCCGCCGACGCGATCCACTTGTCCTTGTTGACATCGTTCTTTTTCACCGTGCGGTGCATCATCAGATAGCTGTCATCCTTTTCGATGTAGCACAGCGTTGTCATGCAGCCTCTGCCTCTTTCTTCTGTTTTTTCCTCCATCTTTGACTCCCTCCGTCGTGTGCCGGACTTCTTTCCGCTTCTTTTGTTTTTCAGGAAAAATGTATTTCTGCACACACCTTTTTCTCGTTTTCTATTCTACCATACTTTTTCAGAATTCCAGCAACAAATTTCTATCTTTTTGCAGATCTTTCACGAAAAATGTAACGACCATTCCGCATCTTCTTGACTCTCACACAGTACTGTGTTAAGTGTCTGTAATTGATGTTTTGTCACCCGTAAACAACGTTTCTTATCATTTCTTACATTTGAGGTTTTCATGATGGAAAAACAGACGATAGTTGTGAAGTCGGCACCAGCTCCCTGACACTCTCAGACGGAACCATGGATGCTGAAAAAATACGGAACATTACGACCCAGCTTGCCGCGCTGCAGACGGCAGGCCACCATGTGATTCTCGTTTCCTCCGGTGCGATCGCCGCAGGCTTTTCCCGTCTCGGCTTTAAAAAACGGCCGACGAAAATTGCCGATAAACAGGCTGCCGCTGCTGTCGGCCAGGGCCTTCTGATGGAGGAATACACGAAAAATCTGATGGCGTACCAGATTCCGTGTGCGCAGATTCTTTTGAACCGCAGTGACTTTGAGGACCGCCGCCGCTATAAAAACATCTTCGGCTCCCTCTCCGTCCTGCTCGGGCGCGGTGCGATTCCGATCATCAATGAGAACGATACGATCGCGATTGAGGAGCTGAAGGTCGGCGACAACGACACGCTCTCCGCCCAGGTGGCTGCGATGCTGCATGCATCGCTTCTGATTCTGCTGACCGATATCGACGGGCTCTACACTGCCAATCCAAAGAGTGACCCGAATGCGCGCCATATCGACGTGGTAAATGAGATCACGCCGGAGCTCACTGCTGCGGCAGGCGGTGCGGGATCGGGCAACGGAACGGGAGGCATGACAACGAAGCTCTCCGCCGCTTCGCTTGCCACAAGAGCCGGTGTGCCGGTTCTGATCTGCTCCTCGGCGGAGGAAAACAACATTGTGCGTGCGGTGAAAGGAACCGCAAAAGGAACGTACTTTACCGCCAGCGGCCACAACATGAAAACGCGTCTGCAGTGGATGGCATTCTATGCGCCGAGTGCGGGCAACCTCTACGTCGATGAGGGTGCCGCAGAAGCACTTGCTGTTCAGGCAAAGAGCCTGCTTCCCAAAGGCATCGTGGCAGTCGAAGGCGATTTTAAGAAAGGCGATGTCGTCAGCGTCTTCCGGCGCGGCAGCATGAATATCTCGGAAAGGGCATTGTCAACTATGACCGGCCGGATCTGCAGAAAATCATGAACGAAAGCACCAGCCACACGGAAGCAATCAACCGCGATAACTGGATCGGCGCGGAATAAATGGTGCCGAATAAAGCATTCTTTTGTTTACGAAAATTCCCCTCCGTGTTATAATATTTGTATTCAGCCGGCTGCAGGTTTTTCTTTCAGCGAGGAAAGGAAGCTGCATCCGGTTTTCCATGTGCTTTTGGTTTTACTTCGAGAGCACAGCAAACACAAAGGAGGGTTTTTACCAATGAAATACGATTTTACATCTCTGATGAACCGCAGCGGCCACGATTCGATCGCTGTCGATCAGATCCCGATTCCGGGTGCGGAAGTCAAAGAGGGCTTCTCCCGCATCCCGATGTGGGTGGCCGACATGAACTTCCCGTCTCTTCCGACCATTCAGGAAGCAATTCACGCGAGAGTCAACAAACCGCATTTTGGCTACTTTAATCTGCCGGATGCATATTTTGACAGCATCATCCGCTGGCAGAAAGAGCGCAACGGTGTGGAAGATCTGCCGCGTGAGGCGATCGGCTATGAGAACGGCGTGCTCGGCTGTGTTGCTTCGGCTGCTGCCGCTTTTACATCCCCGGGCGAATCCATTCTTCTGCATTCCCCGACATACATCGGTTTTACCGGTGTTCTTGAGAACTGCGGACGCAATATCGTTCTCTCCGATCTTGTTCAGGATGAGAACGGCGTATGGCGTATGGACTACGCCGATATGGACCGCAAGTTAAAAGAACACAACATTCATTTCGCGATTTTCTGCTCTCCGCACAACCCGACAGGCCGTGTCTGGGAGCGCGAGGAAATTGAAAAGGCGATGGAAATTTACAAAGCAAATGAATGCGTTGTCATCTCCGATGAGATCTGGTCTGACCTGACACTGCCGGGCTTCAAACATATCCCAACGCAGTCCGTTTCGAAGGATGCACGCGAGCGCACCATCGCACTTTATGCACCGTCCAAGACCTTTAACCTGGCTGGCCTTGTAGGCTCCTACCACATCATCTACAACCGCATGCTGCGCGACCGTGTGGAGAAGGCTTCGTCCTTTCTCACTACAATTCTCCGAACGTACTCTCTGTTCATGCGCTGATCGGCGCTTACCGTCCGGAGGGATACCAGTGGGTGGATGAACTGCGCGAAGTGCTGAAATCGAATGCGGATTATGCGTACAACTACATTCTCGAGCATTTCAAGGGCGTGAAGCTTTCCAAACCAGAAGGAACGTACATGCTGTACCTCGACTGCGAGGAGTGGTGCAAGGAGCATGATACCGATATGGATACACTGCTGAAAGCCGGTGTTGCTGTCGGCGTGATCTGGCAGGACGGACGGCCGTTCCACAGACCGTATGCGATCCGCCTGAATCTGGCACTGCCGCATGTGCTTGTGAAAGAGGCATTTGACCGTATGGATAAGTATGTATTCAATGCGAAATAATTGTATTTTCTAATTTTATAAGCCAAACATAATGAAAGACCGAAACGGACATTTTCCTCTGCCGTTCCGGTCTTTCGCTGTTTTGTGCATCCTGTTTTTTCAGTTTTGCTCCAGCTCCCGCTGTGCCAGCATCTCTTCCACGTTGATGCCGTACTTCTTTAAATTGACGCGGCCGTTTTCCAGCACAATGCCGTCTGCCTCCAGCATATCCGCCTGTTTCCCGGCGCCGCCGAAGACAAATTCCGCGGCCAGTTCGCCTTTGGAGTTTACCACACGGTAGCATGGAATGTGCTCCGGATCTGTGTTTTTATGTAAGGCGTTTCCCACGGCACGCGCCATCTTCGGCTCGCCTGCAAGCGCTGCTATCTGGCCGTATGTCGCCACTTTTCCGCGCGAATCTGCTTTACCGCCTCATAGATTCTTTTGGTCGGGCTGTCCGTGATGATGTCGTAGCTCTCTGCGATCATGGTACGCACAGCGTCATCGGGTACGGTTCCGTCGAGGAGAATCGTGTTCCAATGTTCTTTGTTCTGATGATATCCCGGGATAACTGACGCGAATGCATCGCGCCAGTAGTCCCGCCATTCCGGGTTTGCTTTTACATTCAGCTGAATGATTCCGTCCTTTTCATAGACCACAGAAATGCCTTTTTGCTTCCTTTCACGCGGATGAGCTGCCAGTTGTCATCGTGGAACGGTGCTTCCTGATATGTGTCCGGGAAGGAAAGGCCATAGGATAGCGCTTCTTCTCTTGTCTTCATTGCAGACTTCCTTTCTTCCTGTCGCGGGTGTTTTGATGTTTTTTCCGCAAAACACCCGCTTTTTTCTGTATTCGTCCTGCCGCTGCGATTCTGCTTTTTTCTGCGGCATTTTTCTTTATTATATCAGTCCGCCTGCTTCTGCGCAATTTTTCACCTGCTATTTTTTCATCTTCGGCTGGAAAATCCAGCTTGCAAGATACGCGAAAATCAACGCCGCTGATGTTCCGACAGCCCCCGCCTTTAATCCGCCCTGGAACAATCCTAAAAATCCGCTTTCTTTTACGGCATCTTTTACTCCCTGAAACAAAAGATGCCCGAATCCGAGCAGCGGCACCGACGCGCCTGCCCCGGCGTATTCTGCAAATGGATCGTAGAGTCCCAGAAAGCTCAACACCGCGCCCATGCACACAAGCGTTACCATAATTCTTCCCGGCAGCATTTTCGTGCGGTCGAGCAGAATCTGGCACAGGGCACAAATGAGGCCGCCGACCCAGAAGGCATTGAAATATTCCATGAACGTTCCCATTTTACACATCCTCCTCCCGCTCGATTACAACCGCCTGTGCAATACCAGGCACGCTGCTGCCCTCCTGAAAGCTGACCTTCGACATCAGCGCACCAGTCGGTACAAACAGAATCCTCTTCCACTCTCCGTTTTCCAGCTTCGGCAGCAGATACTCCGCCAGCACCGATGCCGCACAGCCGCAGCCGCTTCCGCCCGCGCCGGTGTCCTGTTTTGCCGGGTCGAAGATCAGCATGCCGCAGTCACTGTGCTGTTCCGAGATATCGTATCCTTTTTTCTTCAGCAGCTCCAGCAGAATTTCCCGCCCCACAACGCCGAGATCTCCCGTCACAATGCGGTCGTAATCGGCCGGTTCCCGGTTGAAATCGACGAGGTTCTGTGCAATCGTATCGCACGCAGCGGGGGCCATGCAGGCGCCCATGTTCTGGTTGTCTTTCAGCCCGTAATCAATGATTTTTCCCGTCGTAGCGCCCGTGATTTTCACTCTGCTCTTCGTTTTTCCAAGCACACACGCGCCGCTTCCCGTCACCGTCCAGCTCGCGGACGGCGGGCGCTGGTTTCCGTAGGCGAGCGGAAAACGGAACTCCTTCTCCGCCGTTCCAAAATGGCTCGATGTCACCGCCAGCACCCGGTCACCGTATCCTCCTGCGACTGCCATCGCGCCAAGCGAAAGCGCCTCTCCCATCGTCGAGCAGGCACCGAACAGGCCGTAGAGCGGGCAGTTCAGATCCACCAGGCCGAACGATGATGCGATTGACTGTGCCAGAAGATCGCCCGCAAAAATCATGCGGATCTGCTCCGGCCTCACATTGGCTTTCTGCATTGCCAGCTTCGCGGTGGCAAGCTGCAGTTCACTCTCGCCCTCCTCCCAGCTCTCCTGCCCGCACATCGGGTCCGAAAGCGTGTGCGAAAAGTATTCGCCCAGCGGTCCATCCTTTTCCTTTTCTCCTACAATCGCCGCGCTGCCCTCGATATAGACGGCTTTGGCAAACGAGATGCTCTGCTTTCCTGTCATCTGTCTCATCGGCAAATTCCTCCGTTTTCTTATTTTGCGTCTTACCATTTCTGACCTTCAGTATTTCCGTTTTTTCCATTCTTACGCATGATTTTCCTGTTTTAGGGAACTCTGTACGCTGTAGCACAAAAATCCTGTTTCAGAAACTTTTAGAGGAATCTTTTTCATGAGTGAAATGCTGTATCTTCAGACGGAGCGGAATATCAAAATCACCAGTCCCGTCGTGACGCTCGGCGATGTGGCGCAGCTTTCCTGTTCAGACGGCGCTGTCCTCGCCCGCAATCAGGTCCGCCGCGTGGCGCATCTTCCCGATGACGGATACGGACGCTACGTCTGCTCCGCCTCCACCCTCGTCCGCCTCGTCACGGAGGCCGAGGAGCACGTCGATGTCACCCACATCGGCGAGCCGAATTTTATTTTAACGTACGAGGATCCGCGTCAGAAAAACACCTGGATCAGCTGGTGCAAAACGATTCTGGTCGGCATCCTTACGTTTATCGGACTGCGTTTTCCATTATGACCTTCCACACCGACATCGGCGTCCGCGAGCTGTTTTTGGATGTTTACACCCGTTTTCTCCCGCAGATGACGCCCGGATTTTCGGTGCTGGAAATTTCATATTCCATCGGCATCGGCCTTGGCGTCGTGCTCTATTTCAACCATTTCGGACGGCGGAAATTCACGCAGGACCCGACGCCGCTCGAGGTGGAAATGCGGGTCTACGAGGATGATATCGATACGACCATTATCGAACAGAACGACCGCTCCGGTAAAGGAAAGGAGGCTTTTCATGCGAATCCTGCCAGAGATCCTGCTGATCACAGCCGGTCTTAGCCTTGGCTTTTTCATCGCGAGCGGCCTTGTCGCGCTTGTGATCGGTCTTGGCATCGTGACACGGTACGCCGGCATCACAAAGACAGCAGGGAGCCTGCGTTTTTACGAATGCTGCTGTATGGCCGGGGCGCTGTTCGGCGATCTTTTCTCGCTTGGCACCTTCTCGTTTTCCCTGCCCTCCTGGACGGCCGGTGTGTTCTGGCTTTTTGCGGGCATTTATCTGGGAAGCTGGATCATCGCGCTCGGCGAAGTCGTCAACCTGTTTTCGATCCTCTGCCGCCGGATCGGACTGACGCGCGGACTGCCGTTTGTAATTCTCTGCATGGCGGCAGGGAAAATCGCGGGCTCTCTCTATTATTTTGCAAGTGGATTTCAATAAGAACTGGAGGTAAGATGTGATGCAGAGTTTAAAAAGTGAACGGGCAAAAAAAGAATACGAACAGTTTGTCAAAGAGGTGACGCCAAAGCAGAATCTCTTCTGCAATATGGCAAAAGCCTTTATCGTCGGCGGTCTGATCTGTGTCGTGGGGCAGATTCTGCTCCATATCGGCAAAACGCAGTTCTCGCTCAGCAAAGATGACGCCGGCTCCTGGTGCTCGCTGATTCTGATCCTTAGCAGTGTGATTTTAACCGGCCTCAACATCTATCAGAAAATCGTCACCTTTGCCGGCTGCGGTGCGCTCGTCCCGATCACCGGCTTTGCCAACTCGGTTGCAGCTCCTGCGATTGAATATAAAAAAGAAGGACAGGTCTTCGGCATCGGTGCGAAAATTTTCACCATCGCCGGACCTGTCATTCTGTACGGTGTCTTTGCAAGCTGGCTGCTCGGCTTTCTCTATTGGCTGTGGACCGCTGCCGGGAACTGGTTTTAAATCAGTTCCGCAGCGCTTCCGCCTCTTCTTTTGTGCAGCCCTCGCGGCTGTAACGGGCTTTTTCATAGCCGTCGTGCAGCCGTCTCATGCCGTCGCCGGAAAGCTCGTTTCTCTCTTCCAGCTCCGCCGGGGTTTCGGCTCCGGTCGGCTGGTATTTTCCGGCTTTTTTGATCGTTTTTTTATACTTCCGGCGGATACGCATATTCGGGGAGAGATAGCCCTCTTTCTTTTCCCGCCGCCACGGCAGATTTTCCCGTTCGTCGTTTCCCTGATGCAGGAAGAGAACTTCGTCCTCCTCATCCTCTGAGAAGGCTTTTCCCGCATTTTTTACGCTCTGGTAAATCGCCCGCAGAACCGCGATTCCGACGGCAACCATCACAAGATACATGACCGCCGTAAAAAGATTCTGGATCCACTGCGGCATCGGTTTGTACTCTTTGTCCCCCAGCATATCGGACAGATCGGCCTGCTCCATGCCCTGCGGCGCCTCGGCCTCCGGTGTTTCGATCGTAAGATCGCTTTCCAGCTCTTTCGGCTCATATCCTGCGATCGCCTCCGCAATCGGATCCTTTCCGTAGAGCGCCGATGGGAGCACGAACAGTACCAGAAGGAGTACTGCAATTTTCAGGATCAGTTTTCCCGTCCGCTGCATCGTCTCCACCGGGAGATTGGCGATTTTCTGATGGTCACGGATGAACCCGTGCATGCCGTCGAGGTACTGGCAAAAGAAGCACAAGAATACATCTGCAAAGAAAAACCAGTAGATCAGATGCCAGTAGAACGGCATTTTCATCAGCACACCGATCACATACTGTATCATAAACCAGAGAAAATGAAGGGGCTTTGGCTCATCGAGGAGCGTCGGGATCTCCCACGCTTCCATATCCGCCAGCGGCATTGAGCCGGCCGGCAGTTCCTGCGCTGCTTTCTTTAACTGGCCTTTGCGGATTCTGACATAGCCGCGGATCAGGAAAATCACAGCGGCCATAAGACCCGTCATCACGCCGGAAAGGCTCTCCAGAAATGCAGGAGAAATACCGTTCTCAAACTTGTTTTTTCCATCGTTTGCCGCCGCAGCCGCTTCAATTACCGCTGCCGCCTGCACACTGAACAGGGAACAGAAAAATTTCGCTGCCAGATACGTCACCGCGCAGACCGCAATTCCGCCAAGCAGAAACTGCCAGAGTGCTTTCGTTTTCCGGATCAGAATCCAGCTTGCGGCGGCCGGAATCAGCAGCAATAAGGATATGGCGCAGAAATACAGCGCCTCCCTTCCCGTCAGCCCCAGAAAACCGGCGGCAAAGCCATAGATGCCGGCGAATAAAAGCCAGACATGAAGCCAGGTCAGCGGGATCTGTACCGGTGTCTTTTTTATTTCCATGGTTTCACCTCCCAGCCGATTGCGGTGTACGCACGGTTCTGCTCCGACGGAACTTCTTCGCCCGGCAGATACGGAATCACCCACAGCACCTGGTTCTGCGCACCGGAGAGCAGATGAAGCGCCTCACGGACCTCATCGGTTCTGTTTTTGGATACGACAACGTAGGTGTGGCCGGTGAGCTCTTTTTCCGCCTCTTTGTGCAGAAACTCCGCGCTGCCTGTGAGATTGCCCCCAAGCTGCACGCACGCCAGTTTCCGGTTCAGCTCCGCTGTTTTTCCGGCGCCCGCTGCCAGATGGACACGCAGCTCCTCGCCGGTCTCCTCATCTTTCGCATTGCTCTTCACCCACAGATTCATCTTGTTTTTCACCATCCGCGCCGCAAGCGAAGACGTGATGCGGATGCTCTCCTCGACCTGCGCTTCCTCGCGCAGAATGTTGGCGTCCTCGATATCGAGAAGCACCGTAACTTCCACGCTCGTCGTCGCGTCAAACTGATTGACCATCAGATCTCCCATCCGTGCCGACGATTTCCAGTTGATGCGGTTCATCGGGTCTTCTTTCCGGTAATCGCGGATACCGGAAAATTCAAACGGGTCCTCGTACAGGCGATTCCGTGACAGAACCATGCCCGACACGGCACGGCAGATCATCTGAATCCGTGCAGTATCGACCTGGCGCGGGTAAACGTACATCTGTGTCTGCTGCGGGTAATCGCTGTAAAGACCCTCCCGGAAAAAAAGATCGTACGCTACGGCATGCGCACCGGTGATCTCGTAGAATCCTCGTTTTTTCGCCTGAAACGGCAGTGTTCTCGTGACCTGCTGATGAAACAGGAACGAAAAGACATCGCGTTTGTAGCTCTGGTCGGTGATGCTCGCGTTTGCTTTTGCCTCGCGGTCGAATTCCAGATTGCGGCTCATCGAAATGCCAAGCTCGAGTGCCGGAATCGGCAGCAGTTTGTCGTTTACGACGACCTCTTTTAACGTACTCTCCTCGCCCTCATAGATCGCAGAATCCTGGAAGCTGACCTGGATTTTCAGATTTTTCTGCCAGTTTTTCTGGTACAGCTTTTTCTGCAGAAACCAGGCAAGCGCCATTCCAAATAGTAATAAAAGAAGCATAGTCCGTTACCTTCCTGACCAGTTTTCGGTCGGCAGATCGATGCGGTTTAAAATTTCCTCGATCACCGATTCTGCGGCTCTTCCGTCGTCTGCGCCGATCTGCATGGTGAGACGGTGTGCGAGTACCGGAACAGCCACGGTCTTGAAGTCCTCCGGCACAACGTAGTTTCGTCCCTGCACCAGCGCGTGGCCCTGTACGGCACGTAAAAATGCGAGTGTTCCACGCGGGCTCACACCGCTTGCAATCTTGCTGTTGACTCTCGTCTCCTGTACGATGCGGACGAGATACTGTACCAGTTCCGGATGCAGGTAGACTTCTTTACACGCCTCCTGCAGGGTACGGATTTCTTCTTTTGGGCAGACAGACGACAGCTCGGCGAGCGGCTCCTCGGTCAGGAAACGGGCGATCATCTGCGTCTCTTCCGCCGGGCTTAATGCTTCCATCGAAAGTTTCATTAAAAAACGGTCCATCTGCGCCTCCGGCAGCGGGAAGGTTCCGAGCGTCTCGAGCGGGTTCTGCGTGGCGATGACGAGGAACGGCTCCTCGAGCGGCCGTGTCACACCGTCCACGGTGATCTGGCGCTCAGCCATGCACTCGAGAAGGCTGCTCTGCGTCTTCGGCGTTGCACGGTTGATCTCATCGGCAAGCAGAATGTTGCAGAAGGCAGGGCCTTTCGAAAAGACGAACTCTCCGCTTTTGGCATCAAAATAATTGAGACCGGTAACATCGGACGGCAGTAAGTCCGGTGTGAACTGGATGCGGCCGAACTCTGCCTCGACGGATTTCGCAAGGGATTTCGCCATGACCGTTTTTCCTGTCCCTGGGACATCCTCGAGCAGGATATGACCTTTGGCAACAAGGCAGGTCAGGACAAGCTCGATCGTGCGCTCGTTTCCGATCATGACCTTTGCGATATTTTCTTTTAATTGCTGCAATACATTATTTTCCATGTTTTGCTTCCTCCAATAGTAAGATTTAATAAAAAAATCCACCCCTCGCTGCTCTGTTTTGTAAGAACAGCACGATAAATTTATTTTACAGCACATATTTTCGGAATACAAGCAGAAAAAGGACGATGCTGTACATACTTTTCACAGCATCGCCCTTTACGGTTTCTTCTATATCTATATTAGATTTCTCTCCTACAGTGCTTTCCGGTACAGCGCCTCGATGTCCTGCTGACGGGACGCTCTCGGGTTGACGGCGATGTTTCCGCTCTTCATCGCATCTACCGCCATCGGCACGATTTTGCTCTCGATCTCCTCTGCTGTCACTTCTTTTCCCTTTGCCGCCTGGCGGATCGCATCGGTCAGGCTGGCCGGGATTCCGATGGCTGCGGTCAGCTCGCGGATCGCGCGACCAGCATCATTGGCTCAAATTCATCGGCGTATGCGGGATTTCGCTGATGTAGTTGTAGATCTTCAGATATCTTCCATGGTCTGCCAGTGCATTGTACTCTGCGATGACCGGAAGCAGAACGGCATTTGCCACGCCGTGCGGCACATCGAAGAAGGCGCTCACAGGATGACTCATTGCATGGACATTTCCAAGTCTTGCGTAGGAAAATGCAATACCCGCAAACAGCGAACCGGTCTGCATCGCCTCTGCGGCTTCGAGATCGGTTCTGCGCGCCACGAAACGGCGGATATTTTTACCGATCAATTCCATCGCTTTTTCTGCCATGGCATCGGAGAACGGAGATGCGGCTGTGGAAATATAAGCCTCCTCCGCATGGATAAAAGCATCGATACCGCAGGCTGCCGCAACGGATGCCGGAGCGGAAGTTAAAAGTTCCGGATCGAGAATGGCATACTCCGGCAGAAGTTCATAGCTGAATACGGTCAGCTTGTAATCTCTGCTGTGGTCGGTGATCACGGAAAATGCGGTCACCTCGGAGCCGGTTCCCGCAGTCGTCGGAATGGCAATCAGCGGGACAATTTTTCCCGGCACTTTGTGTGCGCCTTCGTATTCCGTGATGCTTCCGCCGTATTTTGCCGTCACACCGACGGCCTTTGCTACATCCATCGGAGAACCGCCGCCGAGTGCTACGAGAAAGTCTGCGCCGGAAGCAAGATAGCTCTCGGTTGCTTTTTCTACTGTCGTCACAGACGGATTCGCCTCAATATCTGTGAAAATATCGGCTGCGATGCCTGCCGCTTTCAGGCTGTCCGCTGCTTTGTCCACAACGCCCATTTTTTTCAGGGTAGGACCGGAAAGAATCATCGCATGGGTTCCGCCCATCTTCTTGGCACACTCCGGCAGTTTGGCAAGCGTTCCTGCTCCGACAATAATATTCTGTGGAATCGAAAATTCGAATGGATTCATCTTATTTTTCCCCTTTCTTTCAGAAAGCGTGCCGAAAATTTTTCTTTCCGACACGCTTTGTTTTATCCTATCTCAGCTTCAGCCAGCCATTTTGGCAAGAACACGGTCGATCGCTGCATCGATAACAACGTCGAGTTCCGCATCGTCTGCCTCCGGCATCAGGACGCTGCGTCCTCGTCGGAGATCAGCTCGATCAGACTGCCGAACTTCTCTTTATATTTGAACTTGCAGACTGCAAAGAATACAACACCGAGGAGCTCCAGCCGCCTACCATCAGCCACTCCTGCCATACCAGTGTTCCGCCGGAACCAGGAATGCAGTAAACAAGCACCATGCATCCGGACATCAGAACTGCCATCGTTCCAACAAATTTGTATGCCGGAACACGGTACGGACGCGGCATATCCGGCTCTTTCTTCCGCAGGATCAGGAAGGAAAGAGATACCATACAGTAGGCAAGACAGCATCCAAAGTTACCTGCATCACAGATCCACACCATCATGCCTCGTCCTGCAAACGGAGCCAGCATAGTCAGCGCGCCGATCAGGAACAGGGCGTTGATCGGAGTTTTGTGCTGCGGATGAAGCTTTGCGAACATCGGCGGAATCATGTAGGATTCAGCCATAGAGTACAGGGCACGGGAACCGCCGATCATAAAGGAGTTCCAGGATGTGATGATACCGCACATACCGCCGACGATGATGACTTTTGCCATAACCGCTGTACCAAACGCTTTCGCCATCGCATCTGCTGTGACAAGTCCGGTTCCTGCTTCCGAGCTCAGGATTTCGGACGGGTTCAGCACATAGCCGACAGCCAGGATAACACAGGAATAGAAAACAACAGCGAGTACAACGGAGAGAATCATCATTTTACCGATTTTCTTTAACGGAACGTTGATTTCCTCTGCTGCCTGCGGGATAACGTCAAAGCCGATGAAGAAGAACGGGGTAACAACAGCAACTTTGATGATGTTCTGGAACATCGTTCCGGTGCTCTCGCCGACGAACATCTGTCCCTGCAGATTGCTGGAATCTCCGTTGATCACGGATGCCACAATCAGAAGGATACCAGCGCCGCCGATGATACAGGTAAGGACCGTCTGCAGAACGGCTGCTGTTTTTGCGCCCAGCACATTGATCAGTGTGATGAGGAACGCTACAATAACGGCTACGGCTACCCAGGAAGCATAGATATCAAATCCTGCCACGCTGTACATATAGCCTTTCAGGAATCCCGGCCACAGATACGTGATGATGGTTGGGAAGGCGCACGCCTCGAAACACGTAACACTGACATATCCTAAAATAATCGCCCAGGTACAGATGAACGAACCGTTCGGGCCCATCGCCTTGTAGCTGAAGACGTGCTCGCCGCCGCACTGCGGCATCGCTGCAGTCAGTTCTGCGTAAGTCAGTCCGATGAAGAAGATCATGACACCGCCGATCACAAACGCAATTGAAGCTCCGACAACGCCGCCCTTCTGAATCCAGCTTCCTGAGGATACGACCCAGCCCCAGCCGATCATGGCTCCGAAAGCGATGACGAGAATATCCCATGCACCTAATACTTTGTCAAATTCTGATTTTTTCTGTTCCATGGCTTATTCCTCCCCGCTTCCGTATTTCTTCTGAATCAGTTCCTCGAGATATTCCGCTGTGCCCTCCACACCAAGGAATGCACTGTTGATCAGAATGTCTCGGTTGTGCCGGTCTCCGCGGTTGCTGCCGGTCAGCGCCAGATGACGCTTGTGATACCGTTTGTCCTTCTCGAGCAGCAGAATTTTTGCATCGCTCTCGGAAAGGCTGTGGCTCTTCATGATATTCTGAATGCGGATCTCATCCGGTGCATAGATAAAAGCCCGGAGGAGCTTGATATCTTTGCTGTCCTTTAAGATGTAATCCGCGGATCGTCCGATGATGACGCAGGCCTCTTTTTCTGCCAGTTTCCGGATGATCTGCTTCTGTACATGAATCGCACGCTCGGTCAGGTCCGCATATTTTGAGAAGGATCCACGGACATCGCCCTCGGCTCCTTTTCCGGCAATCGTACCGCCCTCTTCTACACGGTTCATGATGTCTTTCGGAATTCCGACTTCTTCAATAATCTGATCCACCAGATCGCGATCGTAGAACTTAATTCCGAGATCCTCCGCAATTTTCCTGCCGATGGCATTTCCTTTGGCTCCGTACTCGCAGCCGATTGTGATAACCAGATGTCCCATACCGTTTTCCTCTCACATTTAATTTCTCTGTTTTACCTGTTGTTTCCGATTCACAGAATGAAAAGAAAAACAGGACAGGGGCGAAGCATGGTTCTTTGCTTTTTGACGTCCTTGTCCTGTTCTTTTCACGCTATGAGATTTTCTTTGTTTCTATAAGAATTCTTTATTTTTCCAGAGCTTTTACGGTTTCTTCGATGATAGCAACTGCCTTGTCGCAGTCCTCCTCGGTTACGATAAGCGGAGGGATCAGACGAATGATGTGCGCTCCGATGGCGGTGATCAGCAGATGGCGGTCAAGGCAGCCATGTTTGACTTCTACGCCGCTGATGGTATCATCAAACTCTACGCCGACCAGCAGTCCCTGATGTCTGACTTCTTTGACATGCGGCAGTTTTGCTAATTTTTCTGCGAAGTAATCACCGACTTTCTTTGCATTTCCGGCAAGGTCGCGGTCGATCAGTTCGTTGACTTCTGCCAGTGCTGCTGCACAGCTGACTGGATGGCCGCCGAAGGTAGTTCCGTGAGATCCCGGGGTAAAGGCTTTTGCTACTTCAGCTGTTGCGCAGATTGCGCCAATCGGCATTCCGCCGCCAAGACCTTTTGCCATGGATACGATATCCGGTTTGATGCCGTAGTTCATGTAAGACATTACCGCACCGGTTCTGCACCAGCCGGTCTGTACTTCATCAATCAGAAGCAGCATGTCGTTCTCATCACAGAACTTCCGGAGTCCCTGCATGAACTCTTTCGTTGCCGGATGAACACCACCTTCGCCCTGTACCGGCTCAACCATGATGGCGATGGTGTTTTCGGTACATGCATCTTTGAAGGCCTGCAGATCATTGTACGGTGCGTAGGAGAATCCGTAGGTCATCGGTCCGAATCCAACCTGGCATCCGTTGCCCGGCTGACCGGTTGCAGACATGGCACCGAAGGTTCTTCCATGGAAGCCCATCTTTGCGGTTACGATGTGGTAACGGTTCGGGCCGTATTTCTCGATGCCGTACTTTCTTGCCATTTTGATCATGGCCTCGTTCGCCTCGGTACCGGAGTTCTGATAGAAGATCTTGTCCATGCCGATGGTCTCGCAGACTTTCTCAGCAAGCAGTGCCTGCGGGATGGTGTATGGATAGTTGAAGGTATGCATGATATCGTCGAGCTGCTCTTTTGCTGCAGCAACAACTTTCGGGTTTCTGTTTCCGGCGTTGTTTACGGCGATGCCTGCGTAAAAGTCAAGATACGGCGTTCCGTTTTCGTCGTACATGTACATCCCCTCTGCGGTTTCTGCAAGGAAATCGAAACGCTCGTAGGTCTCGATCATGTACTTGTTTACTTTGTCTTTGATGTCCTGAACCGTTAATCCTGTGTCTTTTAATCTCATAGTGTTATCCTCCCATAGCGTTGAAAAGATTTTTTAAATAAAAAACAAAAAAGCAAAGACTACTCGTTGGTAAGCGTCTTTGCTTTGTTTTTCGTTTATTATTTTGTACAACCATACAATAGCACCACTCCCTATATTTGTCAATTACTTTTTTTAAAAAAGTTTTTTATTTTTGCTTTTTCTTTAACACCCGCTTTTTCTATTCTTTTTTGATGTTTTTTCGTCTTCCACCGTATTTTTTTTCATATCCGTTGTTTTTATTCTGATGTTCCAGTGGACTTCTGTCCATTATATTGAACAGTTCATTCAAAAAAAGAAAGCCTGTTATTCTGCGGCTTTTAGTGATAGTCGAGAAAGAAACACATGCAGCTCGTCTTCTCCGTCCCTCTGTTGCGGTAGATGTGGGTCTGGTCTGTCTCGAAACGGAATGCCTGCTTCAAGTGGATCTCATGCTCTTTTCCATTGCACTCCACGGTCATCACGCCGTCTGTCACCACCAGGTACTCTCTTGTTTTCTCTCCGTGGCCGCCGCTCACATACGTTCCGCCCGGTTCGATGTCGATGCGGTAGATTTCCACAAGCCGCGTGTCCTCATACGGAAAGCACGTCCACACAGTGTACTGCCCCTCCAGCTCTTTCGTCGGAACCAGATTCTCCGGTGTCACAAGATAACTATCCACCAGCGGCGTTGCAATCAGCTCCTGAAATTCAATCCGCAGGCCGCTCGTAATCTTCCCGAGCACGCCAAGCGACGGGTTCGCCGTTCCCTTTTCGATCTGCGAGAGCATACTCTTGCTGACCCCGGTCTGCTCTGAGACCTGGTCGAGACTCATCCCTTTCGACTGCCGGATCCGTTTCAGATTGACCGCCACATTTTCTGTCAGATAATCCATGTTCTTCCACCTGCCTTTCTTCGTATTTCGCTCATTGTAGCACACCTTCCTCCGATATTCCAGTGAATATTTTTAAACTTTCTGCCGCCTTTCCCCGCTTCGCCTTTCTTTTCTTCCTTTATCCGCCCGGGTTTCAGGCACTTTTCTCTGCCTTTCCCAGGAAAAGCGCCCTTCCGCCGGATTTGTATTTTTGTCAGACCTTTTCCATCCGCATCTGCCGCAGAATCTTCTTTTCCATCCGCGACACCTGCACCTGCGAAATCCCCAGTTTTCCGGCGATCTGCGCCTGCGTCATGTCCTGAAAATAGCGCATGTAGATGAGCTGCCGCTCCTTCGCGGCAGTCGTCCCAACAGCTCTTCCAAGAAAATCCGGTTCAGCAGCTTTTCCTGCCCGTTCTCTTTTTCCGGAATGCGGTCCATCAGAGAAATATCGTGGTTTTCCCCCTGATAGATGGTCTTCTGCAGCGATTCCACCTCCGCGCCGGACTCCATCGCCTCCACGATTTCCTCCACGGTAACATCAAGCTCCCCCGCTATCTCCGCCAGCGTCGGATCGCGCCCGTTCTCCCGCTCCAGCCGCTCCCGCACCGCATACGCTTTCCACGCCAGTTCCCGGATCGGGCGGCTCACCTTCACCATCCCCTCCGACCGCAGAAACCGCCGGATCTCCCCCGCAATCATCGGAACCGCATACGTCGAAAAACAGACTTCAAACGAAGGATCAAATTTATCAATCGCCTTCAACAGCCCAATGCTCCCGATCTGGCACAGATCCTCCATCTCCACCCCGCGGTTTGCAAACGCCTCACCATGCTCCAGACCAGTCCCATATTTTCCTCTGCCAGTGTATCCCTTGCCGCTTTATCCCCTTCGTGTGCCTTTTCGATCAGGGCAAGCGTATGTTCCATGCATTCTGACTCCTATGACTTCCGATCCGGCCCTTACATTTCCGGATGCACACCGATTTTCCGTTTCATCACCACTTCCGTCCCCCATCCCGGATGCGACCTTACTTCCAGCTCATCCATAAACGCCTCCATAAACGAAAACCCCATCCCCGACCGCTCCAGCTCCGGGCAGGTCGTAAACATCGGCTCCATCGCCTTCTCCACATTTTCAATCCCGACGCCGGTATCTTTTACCGTCACCTGAAACACCTTCTCCTCCAGATCCAGCACACACTTCATCTGAATTTTACCTTTTTCCTGCCGGTATCCGTGAATCATCGCATTCGTAACCGCCTCCGAAATCGCCGTCTTGACATCCGCCACTTCCTCCACCGTCGGATTCAGCTGCGCCAGAAACGCCGCCGCAGACACCCGCGCAAAACTCTCATTGCAGGGACGGCTCTCAAATTCCAGCGTCATCGTATTCCACCGCATCTTCTCTTCTGTTTTCATCCTTTCTCGCATCATCCCATTCCCCTTTCTGCCCACTCCCCGTCCAAAACCTACTTCCACGTCTTCTCCTCTTCCACCTCAATCACCCGCGTCACCCCCGACATCACCAGAATCCTCCGCATCCGCTCTCCCACATGCACCGCTCTCACCTTCCCGCCAATCAGCTCCATCTCCCGAAACCTCCCCATCACCAGTCCAATCCCCGAACTGTCCATAAACACCGTCTTCCGAAAATCAAACACCACCTCCCTCACATTCCTCTCCACCAAAATCTCCCCCGCCTCCTCCCGAAGCCGGTCAGCCACAAAATGATCCACCTCTTCCGGAAGCCGAATCGTCATCACCGCATCCTTCACCCAAACACGATTATCCATTTCCCATCCTCCCTCTTTCCTGTCATAAAATAAAAAACACAAAAGATTTTTCGCCGTAAAGCGAATTTCATCTTTTGTGTTTTATCTTCTCACTTTTATACTTTTTTGCCCTTCGTCCCACGCAACCTCCGCGTAGTCAGTGGTATCAGCCCGACGAAACAGCGCCGCATCTCCTGCGGCATTCTGCCCCGTGGCGTCCGTCCTCACTATTCCTCCGTCTTCCACAGTCCCCCCCAGCGCCTCAATCTGCTGCTCGGCCTTAGTAGCTTCTGGTTCCCGGGAACTTATCGATGATCTCCTGGAACACCGAAATCGCATTATCGGTATCCCCACTCAGCCGATACGCATGCGCCAGATAGTTAAGCACCGTATAGTCACTGTCGTTGATATTCTTAGCCTTCGAAAGCTTATCAATCGCCTCAGTGTAATTCGCATCGTCAAATGCATTCACACCCGACTGCGAAAGCTCCTGGAACATAGACGACTGCATGCTCTTGTAAATAGTGTCATACACAGCCTTTGCGTCCACAGAAAGCACCTCCGGGTTGACCTCGGTCAGTGCGTTTGTTGCGTTGCTCGTGTTGCCCTGCTGCTGCGCTTCCACAGCCTTTAAAAGGTTCTCGTAGGAAGCCGCCGTATCCTGTGCCGTCTGGATCTGCTGCTGCGCAGAAGCCGTCGTTTCGTTCAGAGAATCCACCTGGCTCTGGAGCTGGTTCAGCTGGGCCTCCTGCTCGCCATCTTGCCGCTGTATTCCACAACCTTCTCGTCCGCCTGCCGGTTAATTCGCTGCGTATTCGCAGGCCCGATCAGGAACCACACAACCAGTGCGCCAAGCACCAGCCCAATACCGATATTCAGCATCGTTGCCGCTGTAGACGTCTCGCGGAACGTCGGCGGAATAATCACCGTATCCCCGCTTACCACACGCTCACGCTCGTCCTCGCGCTGCTCCTCCGTACGCTCCCTGCGGCCGAACCGCCGCGGCTCCAGCGACGTCTGCGTACCCGTCTGGAAATCAACCTCCTTCAGGAAACGAAGCGTCGTCGAGTTCGTCTTGTCAATTTTCGCCGCCTTTTTCAGAATCTTCCGCGCTTTCTCATACTCACCCTTGTGAATATAAATCAGCGCCAGCAGATGATATCCCTTGATCAGCTTCGGATTCTGGTTCAGAATCTTGCGCAGCTGGATCGCAGCCACATCCTCATTGTTCTCGCGGCAGCATTTCAGCGCACTGTTGTATTTCTTGATCGTCTGATTGATCATATCCAGCTTCGCCTGCTCCGCCTGCAGCGTCGCAATATACTCCGTCGCCACATTATTCTCCGGCATAATATTCTTGCTGATGATCCACTCACTTAACGCCGCAACCGCTTCACCCGTCTCAAAATAGACAAGGCCTAACAAGTTCCGCGCATGGATATTGTATTTGTTAAACTTCAGACTCCGCCGCAGCATATCGATCGCTCCGGAAAGATCCCGGATCTCTGCCTTGTCGAGGCCCAGATTGTAGTACATATTCGAAAGAGAAAAACATTTTCTCTGTACTCTCAGGTTAAAACCACAGTTAGGACAGATCTCCATTCCGACGTCCACAACCGATTTACAATTCATACAGTTCATTCCGGCACCTTACTCTTCCTTTTCCGCTTCTGTCTCGTTTTCCTGTTCCGGCTTGTCGTTTTTCATCATTTCTTTCAAAATGTCGATCACATCCGTCAGATCACGGCTGTAAATCGCATCCTCCACCTCGTCCACATCGAGACATGGTTTAAACTTCTTCAGTTCTTCTTCGTAATTTAACATAAACAAAAAATTCCTTCCTGTATTCGCTAACCATTCCGCTTTGCAAGATATGCTTTCAGTTCGCCCGCCAGATACAGAGAACCCACGCAGAACAGCATGCCGCTGCCCTTTTTGCCCAGTGCCTTCTCATACGCTGCCCCGATCTCCGGTTCCGCGCAGACATCCGTGCATCCTGCTTTTCTGAAGTCCTCTGCAAGCACTTCCGCCGGTACGACGCGGCTTCCGTCGATCTGCGTTGCAACAACATGGGACGGATGGATGCCCTCGCAGATTTCACCGATCATCTCATGATAGTGCTTGTCTGCAACTGCCGTGAACAGAATCGTGATCTCGTTTTCTTTCGCAAAATAGCCTGCCGTGCTGACAAACTGTGCAATGCCGTCCTCGTTGTGCGCGCCGTCGATGATGACGCCCGGCGCAGCCATTTCCATACGGCACGGCCATTTGATCTTCGAAAGGCCTTCCGCAAGCACGTTCTTAGGAATGTCGTGCACGTCCTGCAGAATATGCATCGTGTAGAACGCAAGGCTTGCATTCATCATCTGGTATTTTGCCACGTACGGAATCGCAAGCTCTGCTTTTTCGCCGCCCGGGTATGCAAAGGTAAAGGTGATGCCCTCGCGGCTCTGTGTTTTCATCTCATAGAACGACGGCTCCATCGGCCATGCCGGGCTTCCCATCTCTTTCGCCTTTGCGGCAATGACAGAAGCCGGACCTGGCTGGCTGGCGTCGTAGATCACCGGGACACCGGCTTTGATAATGCCGGCTTTCTCTCCCGCAATCGCCTCGAGGGTGTCGCCAAGATACTCAGTGTGGTCGCGGCTGATGGACGTGATGATGCATGCCAGCGGCTTTTCGACCACATTTGTCGCATCCAGCCGTCCGCCAAGGCCGGTCTCCATGACCAGGTATTCCACGCCGGCTTCTTTGAAAATCAGCATTCCCATCAGGAACAGCGTCTCAAAATAGCTCGGATGGCCTTCGCCCTCCGCCTCGTATTCTTTGGCTGCTTTTTCCACTTTGAGAAATGCGTCGAGAAACTGCTCATCCGACACATCTTCCCCGTTGATCTGGAACCGCTCGTTGATGCGTACAAGGTGCGGGGAGGTAAAAAGTCCTGTCTTTTTGCCGCCTGCAAGCAGCATCGCATTCAAGTACGCGCAGACGCTTCCCTTTCCGTTCGTGCCCGCCACATGGATAATTTTGATCCCTTCCTGCGGATTCCCAAGGCGCGAAAGAAGCTCCCTCGTATGTTCCGGCGGATGCTTCACCGTAAATTTCGGTATTGTTTCGATATAATCAACTGCCTCTGTATAATTCACTTTATTTCACCATTCTTCAGTATTTTAGGGCTGCTTTCAAACCCTAGTACATCGTTTCGTAAATAACTATACCAATCACGCAGGATGCAGATTCGAGTGTGCAGGTATAAAAATGTAGGCGTAGCGGGCTACGCCGAGGCTTTTATGCCTGTGCAATCGGATTTGCAGACAAGTGAGTGGTATAGTTATTTCGAAAACGATGTACTAGTATCATTATAATCGAGTGACCGGATATGTCCATAGCAATTTTCAAAATTTTGTCCCGACTTTTCGACTTTCCCCGTAAAAAGATACAGTGGGACGTCAAAATCCGCCCCACTGTATGATCTTTCGGACACTCTTTTTAATTCTGCAGACCGCCGTCTTCGGCCGGTTTATCGCTGTTTTCTGTTTTTGACGGCTCAATCTTGTCGCCTTCGCCCTCCGGCGCACCGGACGGCGCTGCCGTCAGTTCATCCTGCGGCGCAGTGCTCGTATTGGCATTTTCCTGTGTCACGTCCGTTTTCGTGCTGTCCGGGTTCGGCGTCGGCGTCGGTGTAGATACCGTTTTTGGCTCTTCATACATCATCGGCTCTGTCCTTGTCAGCACCTTCTTCGTCGAGCTGTTGCTCTGCTGCGCGATTGTAATCTGATCACCGTCTTCCAGGGTCAGACTATGCACCATCAGAATCGACGGGCTGACATAAACGGTATCCTGTATCTCCTCGTTGACTTCCACACGGCTCGATGCCGTAAAGTTTTCTCCGTAAAAATACCAGGTATCTTCTCCGGATTTTTCAATTCGTTCCAGTGTTACCGGCAGAGCACCCATCTGCAGCTTCACACGCTCATACGGTGTCTCTCCGTCTTCTCCGTAAACGTACCGTTTTCCATACAGCATATCATACTGCAGCACCTCGAGATCCACCTGATAATTCTTCGTATTCCGTCTCGTCTGATGATACCGGAAAATGGTTCCGTCATGAATTCCCACACGGTTCATAACCTCTGCTGCAATCTGGTAGGAAGCAATGTTTTCCTGTTTTCTTTTCAGTCCCATATTATCCCAGATTACGTATTCGGTCTGATACAGATAGCGGTTCTCCAGATCTTCTACTTTCAGTCCCATCGTTGGCAGATGGTCCCCGTACATCACAAGTACCACCGGCTCCGGATAATCCGCAAGCTTTGTCGTCAGCTCTTTGACAAATATGTCCATCTCATGAATCTGATTTACATAATATTCCCAGGAATAATTATTTTTTTCCCGGTCTTCCGCGCCTGTCACTGTAATCTCCGGATCGTCAAGCACCGGCTCTGTCGGATAATCACCGTGGCCCTGTACCGAAATCGTATAGATATAATCCGGTTCGTCTGTCGCATCGAGCGTTTTTATGATCTCTTTTGTCAGAATATGGTCTTTTACCCATCCGGTTGCCGTCACATCCGAGATATCCGGCATATATTCCTCCGAGGTAAAGGTATCAAAACCAAGACGTGAGAACACACTTCTTCTGGAATAGAAGTTTGCTTCATTGTTGTGGATCGCATGGGTCGCATAGCCAAGATTCTTTAAAACATACGGCGCACTCTCACACGTCTCCTCTGAAAGCACCGATTTGTACGGATACTCACCCGCTCCGAAATACCGGAGGCTCATGCCGGAAATAGTTTCAAACTCTGTGTTTGCTGTTCCGGCTCCCACCACCGGCACGCGGAGATAACCAGAAGAATAATCCTTCATCAGCTGCCGGTAATACGGGATCGGATCCTCGGAAATGTTGAGGAAATTAACCAGCTCCGGATCGAAAAAGGACTCCAGCTGCAAAAAGATAATATTCGGTTTTACCGTATCATCCTCTTTTTGTTCGCCTTCACTCGTCTCAATCTGTTTCACGAGCTGTTCGGAATAGCCGTTCGGCTCTGAAATTCCCGTATCAAACAGGGTGACTGCCAGACAGTACGGATAGCCGTAATCCTGGTAGGCAAATGCGATGTTGACGAAATAGCTGGAAAGCACACGCTTTGCAAGCGCCAGATTCGTTGCTCCCGTAAAGAGTACAATTACCAGAGCAATCAACGGCACATTCAGATACCAGCGGATTTTCCCCTGAAATTTCGGTCCTTTGATCCAGACCCATACAAAAAATGCCAATAATGCCACAAGGGCTGCTACGACGAGGATCATGGTACCTTTCGACAGATACTTCGTCACGACCTTTGCGCCGTCGCTTAAATTCCGCAAGTCCGGCCCGGTAAACGGCGTGACGCGATTTGCCAGAATCACACCGTTAATGATGCCGAGCAGCAGCCAGAAACAGCTCATCACCAGCCGTACCAGCACACGTCTGCGGAACAGATAAACTACCATAAAAGTAGTGAAGATCAAAAATGCATTGTACAAAAAGACCCATGGGCTTTCCACCATGTAGCTCCATGCAGATGCCAGCGAATGGCGGGAAAATGCTTCAATCACCAGATACAGAATACAGCATCCCAGGGCCTGCAGCGGCAAAGAGAGCCAGTTGCAGACTTTCACTACGGTTTCCTTGTTTCCATGCAGTTTTTTTCCTTTTTTCATTTATTTTTTCAGCTGCTCCAATCTTGTCTGAACCTGCTCCATCATCTGCTGATAGTTCGCCAGTTTTTCTTTCTCTGCCTGAACTTTTGCTTCCGGAGCTTTGTTGATAAAGTTCGGGTTGCCAAGCATGCCGTTGGAACGTGCGATCTCTTTTGTCAGACGCTCTTCCTCTTTCGTAAGGCGGGCGATCTCTTTTTCCAGGTCAACCAGCTCGGCAAACGGAATGTAGATCGTTGCCTGCGGGATCACTGCGGATACCGCATCGTCTGCGATGCCGGCTTTGTCTGCCTGTACGTGAACTTCGCTTGCTCCTGCCAGAGTTCCGAAGAATACAGCACCGTTTTTGAAGGTTTCCTGTACAGCAGCATCTTCCGTTACAACGAATACGCTTGCTTTCTTTGACGGCGGTACGTTCATACTGGTGCGGACACCACGGATGCTTCTTACCGCCTCTTTCATCATCTCAACGGCTGCCTCATCCTCTGCGTATGCAAAGTCTTCGGTCTCTTTCGGCCATGCGGCGATCATGATGGAATCCTCGTCCGGATTCAGTGTGCAGTAGATTTCCTCTGTGATGAACGGCATAAACGGATGCAACAGCTTTAATGCATTGCCAAGAACGGTTTTTAAGGTCCACAGTGCAGCGCCCTTCGTCTCGTCGGTCTCGCTGTACAGACGCGGTTTTACCATCTCGATGTACCAGTCGCAGAACTCCTCCCAGATAAAGTCGTAAACCTTCTGTACGGCGATACCGAGCTCGTAGCGGTCCATGTTGTCCGTTACTTCCGTTGCCAGCGTGTTTACCTTAGAAAGAATCCATTTATCTGCCAGTGTCAGTTTGTCTTTTGGCATTTCAGACGGAACTTCTGCTTTTTCCAGGTTCATCATGATGAAACGGGAAGCGTTCCATACTTTGTTTGCGAAGTTACGGCTGGCTTCTACACGCTCCCAGTAGAAACGCATATCGTTTCCAGGTGCATTACCGGTCATCAAAGTCAGACGGAGAGCATCTGCACCGTATTTGTCAATGACTTCGAGCGGATCGATACCGTTTCCGAGGGATTTACTCATCTTGCGTCCCTGGGAATCACGAACGAGTCCGTGGATCAGTACGTGGTGGAACGGAACCTGTTTGGTCTGCTCCAGTGCGGAGAATACCATACGGATAACCCAGAAGAAGATGATGTCGTATCCGGTTACGAGTACGTCGGTCGGATAGAAGTAATCAAATTCCGGTGTTTTCTCCGGCCATCCTAACGTGGAGAACGGCCACAGAGCAGAACTGAACCAGGTGTCCAGGGTATCCGGTCCTGGGTGAGATGGGTGCTGCCGCATTTCGGGCATTTTTCCGGCATTCCGCCTCTTACAACGGTGATCTCGCCGCAGTCATCACAGGTGTAAGCCGGGATGCGGTGGCCCCACCAGAGCTGACGGGAAATACACCAGTCATGGATGTTATTCAGCCAGTTCTGATAAATTTTGCTGAAGCGGTCCGGGATGAAGTTTACTTCGCCGTTCTTCTCTGCTTCGCTGGCAGCTTTTGCCATATCTGCCATTTTTACAAACCACTGCGGTTTGATCATCGGCTCTACGGTTGTCTTACATCTGTCGTGAGTTCCTACGTTATGAACGTGATCCTGAACCTTTACCAGAAGACCAAGCTTTTCGAGATCCTCTACCATGGCTTTTCTTGCCTCGTAGCGGTCCATGCCGGCGTATTTGCCGCACTTGTTGTTCATGGTTCCGTCATCGTTTAAGATGTTGATCTCTTCGAGGTTGTGGCGTTTTCCTACCTCAAAATCGTTCGGGTCGTGTGCCGGTGTAATTTTAACGCATCCGGTTCCGAACTCTTTGTCTACGTAAGCATCTGCGATAACCGGGATTTCACGGTCGGTCAGCGGCAGTTTCAGCATTTTTCCTACAATATCGGTGTATCTTTCATCCTCCGGATTGACAGCTACGGCAGTATCGCCGAGCAGAGTCTCCGGACGGGTCGTTGCGATTTCTACGAAGCGGCCTTCTTCTCCAACTACCGGGTAGTTGATGTGCCAGAAGTGGCCTGCCTGCTCCTGATATTCAACCTCTGCATCGGAGATGGAAGTCTGGCATACCGGGCACCAGTTGATGATGCGGCTTCCTTTGTAGATCCATCCTTTTTCATACAGACGGCAGAATACTTCTTCTACGGCTTTGGAGCATCCCTCGTCCATGGTGAAGCGTTCTCTCTCCCAGTCTGCGGAGGAGCCGATCTTTCTTAACTGGCTGTTGATGCGTCCGCCGTACTCTTTCTTCCACTCCCAGCAGTGCTCCAGGAATTTTTCGCGTCCGATTTCATCTTTGTCGATGCCCTGCTCTTTGAGCATATTGGTAACTTTTACCTCGGTTGCAATCGCCGCATGGTCGGTTCCCGGCTGCCAGAGGACTTCATATCCCTCCATCCGTTTGAAACGGCAGAGAATATCCTGCATGGTGTTGTCGAGTGCATGGCCCATGTGAAGCTGTCCGGTTACGTTCGGAGGCGGCATCATAATGGTAAACGGTTTTTTGTTCGGGTTTACAGTGGCGTGGAAATATCCTTTATCCAGCCATTTCTGATACAGTCTGTCCTCGAGTCCCTTCGGATCGTAGGTCTTTGCGAGTTCTTTGCTCATGAGATCCTCCTTTTATGTTTGGTGTATTGTGGTATTTATTCCCGCAGAGGCTTGTCTTAAATCAAAAACGCCCTTCACATACACATAACATGCATGCAAAGGGCGAAAATTCCGCGGTACCACCTTAATTTGTATCTCGTTTCGGAGTCTGTAACGTGACTCATGCGTGAGAACCTAATCATCACATCTTCTGTGCTTTTCAGCTCTCCGGTTCAGAAGCTACCTTCCATGACCACCTTCCCGGACAGCCTTTCAGCCGGTGAACCATCCTCTCTTTTGGGGCCTGCCATGTACTCCTCTTCCTCATAACCTTTTCTTTTTCTGTTGGAATAGAAACTGCATTTATCATAATCGCGTTTTTTTATTTTGTCAAGCCGCCGCGGGCAAAAACCTTTCTTCTTATGGAAGTTTTAAGATTTCACGCGCTTATTTTCGGTGAATCCGCGATGCACAGTACTGCATTTCTGCGCGGCCGTACGACGCGTAGCGGACCTGTTCTTTCGAAAACGGCTTCGCATTGCTTGGCCGTCCTAGGTTTTCGCCGTGGATCACCTGATCCACAAGGTCGATGAGATCTGCGAGAACACCGAGCTGAGCGGATTGTAAACCGGATGCGCCGTCGATTCAAACACCTGCGTGTGATGACCGCCGAAGAATTTCATGCGGCCGCCCTTTTTCACCAGCCACGCCATCAGACCAACCAGACCATCGTAATACTCTTCCAGGCTCGTTCCGCCCGGCACCTGCATCCAGACACCGCAGCCGCTTCCGATCGCATCTCCGGTGAACAGGTAATTCTGTTTCGTCTCCAGCACAACAACGCTGCCCGGCGTATGGCCCGGTGTCTGACAGACGGCCAGCTCTGTGCCGCCGAGCGGAATCACGGAATCGGTACGGATGTCATGAATCTCCTCCCACGGTTTTAATTTTCCCGCTGTCAGCATCACAAGCGTCTCTGGATCCATCTTCTTTTCATCGTGGCACATGTACACCTCATCAAACTCATCCATGTGATACATGTGATCCGGATGCGCATGCGTGATGACCAGCAGAAGCGGCTTGTCCGTCAGCTCACGGATCACCGGCAGAATCTTTGTGCCTGCCGTAATGCCGGTATCAATGACAGCCGCTTTTTCTTCACCTTCTACTACATAGAACGATGAATTTCCTGCGTCCAAAATACAGTAAATTTTTTCCCCGATTTCTGTTACCTGAAAACCCTCCATGATGTAAAACCTCCTTAAAATAATAATGTACCCTCGGAGTCTTTCTGTGCTTGCTTTTTTCCTTTCGGCAATTCAGTGCCCCGCATTCTCTTCCCCGATGATAATCGAAAGCAGCGTATGATCCAGCATGATCGTGCGGTTCCACGGATTGAAAATCACACCGCTGATCTCCTTTGTTTCGGATGCCATGTGGATCAGCTGTTCCAGGCTCACGAGAAACGTGGATTTCACGCTGCCGGCGCCCTTTAATTCCTCATCAAAGCTCGTAAACGCGGCCCACCAGACTTTTCCGTCTGCGCTCTTTACCGTTCCGATCCGGATCTGATCGTCGCCGGATGGCGGTTCCACGGAAAGAATCGCCTGTCCGCCCTCTTTCATTCTGCGGCGGATTACCGTCAGCACATGTGCCAGCAGTTCCGGCGTCGGCTCCTTTTGCAGTCCCAGAATTGCTTCCTCTATCGTTTCATTCCCCTGCAGCCCTTCGTCCTTTAGAGTTTCCATTTCTTTTGCCATTGCTCTTATCCTTTCTTTTTCGCTTTTCCCACACAGAATCTGTGTACCATCATCCCGGCAGCTTCGGCACTTCCGATGACATTTACTCTGCGCCTACCCAGATGCCGTCTTTCCCGCAGAATCTGCGCTCTTTTGATAAATCCAAAACGTTTTCCATCCGCTTTAAGATCTGATCGTACTTCCCTTCCCGCATCAATGCAATCGTCACCTGATCCGTTCCGATCTGCAGATGGCGGAAGCCGCGTTTTCCTTCCTCCGTCCACGGCAGAGTCAGCTCCAGTTCAAAGCCGCCGCTGCTTCCGTACAGCTCACCCGGCTGTTCGTCCGCAAACAGCTCGAAAAGCGGCTGATAATATGCTTTGAAATAATTCTCCTCTGGAAACCAAAGTGTCCCGTCCCCGGTCCGCTCCGGCTCTTTTACAACGGCATTCAGATAGCCTCTCTCGTAATACGTCATGCACGCCGCGCTCTTCGCCAGCGGATTTTCATTGATCTTCTCGATCTCCGACGCCGCCCGGCATCCGTTTCCAAAGGCCGCCTGGCTGTTCTCGCTCCTGCCGACCGGCTCCCAGACGCTCCATGCGTTCTGCTTTCCGTATCCGATCAGATCCTGGCGGTATGCACCGTTGTATTTTACAAATTTTTTCTCCCCCGGCTGCTCGATCAGGTTCAGCGGTACCATACAGTCAATTCCGTACAGCTTCTGCGCAATCAGCCGCGTGTAGATGATGCCGAGATAATGACAGATTGCACTGCGCTCCGCCGTGTCGAGATACATAATCTGCTCCGCTTTTACCAGCTGGTCGCCGCGTGTTTCGAGCACACTCTCCACCATCGCAATCCGTGACTGCAGCTCCGCCTTCCGTTTTCCGCGGTAGCGCGCCGACAGACGGCCGTACGGCATCGTGCTTGCAAGAACCGCGTGCAGCAGCTCCAGATTCGTGTATTTGATCATAATATCTTTCTTATTTAAACCGAGCTCTGCGTCGGTATCGACTTCCGTCACATTGATGATATATGTTTTTTCTTCGGTCAGTATCATTTGTTTTGCCTCTCTTTTTCAGTACTCTCTTCCATGCTCCTTCAGCCAGCTCTGCCACACTTTGTAATCGGGCATCTGCTGTGCCACCACCGCGTAAAACCGCGCGGAATGGTTCATCTCTTTCTGGTGCGCCAGCTCGTGGATAACGACGTAATCCATCACGCGCTCCGGCATCAGCACCAGTTTCCAGTTGTAGTTCAGGTTTCCGGCGCTGCTGCAGCTGCCCCAGCGGGTTTTCTGCTCACGAATTGTGATTCTGCCATACGTTACGCCCATCTCTTTTGCAAAATGTGCCGTCTTTTCCGCCAGCATCTGCGCCGCACGTTTAACCGCCGCTTTTCGTTCTGCTTCCGTCAGACGGTTCGCTGCTTTCTGCTCTGCGGCCGCCAACGCTTTTTCCCGGTGTGTGTGAATCCAATCCTGTTTTTCTTTTAAGAATGCTTCGATTTTGTATTTTGCCATCCGTTTCGGTGCGCGCACCACCACGCTTCCATCCGCTTTGACCTGGACGGCGAGCGTTTTGCGGGCGGAATACACGATCTCATAGGGAATCTGTTTTAAAATCCGTTCTGCGCTGTCTTTCTGTTCCATTTATTTTTCCTCAAAAGCTGTCTGTTTTACCATTTTTTTACCTGTTTTTCATTATACCTTTTTCCCGGCGGAAACGCAATCGGATTGCTCACAGAAAAAAACGCGAGCAGAATCACCGTTTTTCTTCCGGCAATTCTGCTCGCATTTTTCCTTCTCTTATTTCAGCTCAATTTTTTTCTGCTTTCTTCGGATGCACAGCCTCACAAATAAAATCGCCGCCTGCACACAGAGAATCATCACCAAAATTCCAATCATGGACAGCGCTGTTGCCCCCAGTCTGATCAGTTTTCCCATTCTTTTTTCCTCACTTTTCTTTCTATCGTGCCAGAACCGGATCGGCTGCCGCATCCCACAGCAGGCTGTCCGTCTCACTTTGTTCCAGGTATCCATATTTTACCATTGCCGCCAGCACCTGCTTTTCCCGCTGCAGCGCCAGATCCGCGTGGCGCGACGGTGCGTAGGCGGACGGTGCATTCGGGATTCCGGCGAGGAGAACGGCTTCGCTGTCGGTCAGCTCCTGCGGTTCTTTCCCGAAGTAGCCAAGCGATGCTTCTTTCAGTCCATAGTAGCCATCCCCGAAATAGATGGTATTGATGTACAATTCCAGAATTTCTTCTTTCGAAAGCTGCCGTTCCACATAGAGTGCCGTCCACGCCTCTGCCGCTTTCCTGGCAAATGTCTTATTCTGATCGTAATACATGTTTTTTACCAGCTGCTGTGTGATGGTACTGCCTCCCTGCTCCGGTTTCATCACGCGGATATCATGTACAACGGCCCGCGCCATGCTGATCCAGTCTATCCCGTGATGTGTGTAATACCGATGATCCTCAACAGCAAGCACCGCTTTTTTGTACAGATCCGGCACCTGTTCAAGAGAAGCCCACTGTGCTCCGCTTCTGGCTTCCTCTACTGCCTGCGCGAGCGGCTTTTCCTTCACTGCCTTCTGATAGGAAACATATCCCTGGATTGCCCAGAACATTCCGGCCGTCAACAGGATCAGGCAGAAAAATGCCAGAAAACCTCCAACCATTTTTCCCGCTGTTCCCCGGTGTTTTCGTGTTCTTTTTCTCATAGTTTCAAACCCCTTTGTTGTTCTTTCCTGCTTTCTATCCTACCATATCTCCCTTAACGCCTTCTTGCCTCTTTCTTAGGAATTCATTAAAATTTTGAAACTGTATGAAATGCATTTTGCACGTTTTTTCAAATAACCGCTGCTGCTGCGGAATACTTTAACCGAATCAGGCAAGTAGCGAAGCGGATTGCGAATATCCGCTTGACAAAACAGAAAAAGACAGACACCTGGCAGATTGTCAGGATGCCTGTCTCTTGTTTTTATCTTTTGGTTTTTCAGAAACGCTCTGTGATTATGCTGCGGTTCCGTAGTTCATTACATGAGCTGCTGACAGTGCTTTTCGAACGGCTGCACCGAGAATTTCAGCTACTACAACGGAAATCACATCTTTTACGATGTACGGAACGGAAACTGCAAGGAACGAAGCCGGATCGTGTTTCCTGTTACAATGGAAAACTGTACCACACCGAATGCGTGACATACCGCAAGACCTGCGATTCCAAGAACGAATGGTTTGCCCGGGAAGCCTTTTTTAATTCCGGCACCGCAGAGCATTGCCATCGGAATAAATCCGAAAATAAAGCCGCCGGCCGGTCCGAGAAGAGCGCCGAATCCACCGCTCATGCCGGCATAAACCGGAACGCCGATCGCGCCGAGGATCAGATAAAGAGCGGACGATGCACCTCCCAATTTCCAGCCAAGCACGTAGCCGCAAAATGCCATTGCAAAGGTCTGCAGCGTCACCGGAACGCCGGTCGGAAGCGGAATCGTCACAATAGACAGTACCGCAAGCACTGCCGTCATCATGCCGGTCAGTACAATCTGTTTTGTTGTAAGTTTTGATTTTTTCATGAATGTAAATCCTCCTCGCAGGTTCTTGTATCCAATTCTTTCTGCTTTTGAATTGTTAACCTTGTTTCAATATAGGTTAATATTTCATTTTTGTCAATCCCTTTTTTAAAAATGCAGAGAGTTCTGCTACGATTCTGTTACACTTCCTGAAAATAGCGGTCACCCTCTTGTTTTCTGTTTTCTTTCTATGGTATACTATATAGTCTCGGAGTTTTTCCGGGAATGTTCACCCGATACAAACGATGAATTTTTATTCCATTTGAAAGGAGATACCCTCTATGAAACCTTCCGAAAATCCTCTCGGCTCGGAACCGGTCAGCTCTCTTTTGCGGCGTTTTGCGATTCCGAGCGTCATCGCGATGCTCGTCAGCGCCCTCTATAACATGGTAGACCAGCTCTTTATCGGTCACAGCATCGGCGTGCTCGGAAACGCAGCGACCAACGTAGCGTTCCCACTCAGCATGGTCTGCACATCCATCGGTCTGCTCTGCGGCATCGGCGGTGCTGCAAACTTCAATCTCTGCATGGGCAGAAAGGATCCGGAGCACGCGAAATCCTATGTTGGAAATGCCATCTCCATGCTGGCAATCCTCGGTGTGATTCTCTGCGTTGCCGTTCAGCTTTTTCTGCGCCCGATGATGCTTCTCTTTGGCGCAACACCGGACGTCATTGATTACGCCTGTACTTACACCAGAATCACCTCCATCGGCTTCCCGTTTCTGATCGTCACAATCGGCGGCTCCAACCTGATCCGCGCGGATGGCAGCCCGAAATTTTCCATGCTGTGCAACCTGGTCGGCGCGATCGTCAACACGATTCTCGACCGCTGTTCATCTTCGTTTTCCACATGGGCATGGCAGGTGCAGCGCTCGCCACGATCACCGGACAGATTTTATCGTTCGCGCTTGTTGTCTTCTATCTGCGCAGTTTTAAAACGCTGCCGCTTTCTCTTTCCGATCTGAAGCCGAAAATAGCCTGCTGGGCACGGATCGCTGCGCTTGGTGCAACTCCGGCATTCAATCAGGTGGCAATGATGGTTGTTCAGATCGTTATGAACAACACACTGACCTACTACGGCTCCAATTCCGTCTATGGAAGCGACATTCCGCTTGCATGCGCCGGCATTATTTCAAAGGTGAATATGCTGTTCTTCTCCTTTGTCATCGGCATTTCGCAGGGACTTCAGCCGATTGTCAGCTTCAACTTCGGTGCACAGAAATATGACCGCGTAAAGGACGCTTACAAAAAAGCAGTTTTTGCGGCAACTGCCATTTCCATCGTCGCCTTCCTCTGCTTCCAGCTCTTTCCGCGCCAGATTATCGGCATTTTTGGTTCCGGTTCAGAAGAGTACCTGCATTTTGCAGAGCGGTACTTCCGCATTTTCCTGTTTTTCACATTCCTGAACGGTATCCAGCCGGTCAGCTCAAACTTCTTTACCTCCATCGGAGCGCCGAAGAAGGGTATTTTTCTTTCGCTGACGAGACAGATTATTTTCCTGCTTCCGCTGCTGCTGATTTTTCCGTATCTCTTCGGCATTGACGGCGTGATGTACACTGCACCGATTGCAGACCTTGCAGCCGCATCAGTCAGCATCGTTATGGTCGTGCGGGAATTTAAGATTATGGCAGAGCTACAGAAGGCTACTGCCTGAAAACAGTTTTTTTCCTGTAGTTTCCGCTCGTTTTTACTGCACTGCGGTCGCCAGAGTCTTGCTGCAGATCATTGCCGTGTAAACAGGAAAGAATCCTGTCCGGAAAGTAAAAAATCGTATGCTGTTGCTTTTTCCACAACAGCATACGATTTTTTTATGCGTTATACACACTTTTCTTTCTTTATTCATATGCATCCACATCAGTCCATGCGAAGAATCATGGTCAGGATTCGTTTTGCACAAAGAGCGATTTCGTCGCGGGTGATGTATCCCTTCTCAAATGCCTCCTGTACGCGCTCCTCGTATCCGTTTGCCATCTTGATATCATTTCCGGCTTTTGTCTCGCGGTAATGCTCGCCGTGGGTCCACCAGTCGGTCGTTACCATTCCCTTAAAGTCCCACTCACCGCGCAGAATACCGGTCAAAAGATCCTTGTTCTCAGATGCCTGAACGCCGTTGATCAGGTTGTAGGACGACATGATTGTGTATGGATCTGCCTCTTTTACGATGATCTCGAAGGCTTTCAGGTAAATCTCACGCAGCGCACGCTCGGAAACGCGGGAATCGCTGTCTTTTCGGTTTGTTTCTTTGTTGTTGCAGCAGAAGTGTTTCACACTTGCCCCGATATGCTCGGACTGCATACCGCGTACCATTGCCGCACCGGATTTTCCGGCCACAAGCGGATCCTCGGAATAATACTCGAAGTTTCTTCCGCAGAGCGGGCTTCTGTGAATGTTGACAGCCGGGGTCAGCCAGATGCCGATATTGTTTTCTTTGACTTCCTCTCCGCCGGCTTTACCGATCTCTTCGATCAGCTCTGGATCCCAGGTGCAGGCAAGCAATGTTGCACACGGCCATGCGGTCGTGTTGACGCCACACTGCGGCTGAATGCGAAGGCCTGCCGGTCCGTCTGCGGTCATGATATTCGGGATGCCGTACTCAGGCACATTTCCCATGCCAAACGTGTTGGCAACTCCTGTGTTCGGCTGACCGCCGAGCAGATGAATAAGTGCTTCTGTCGGAAGCTTATCTACAAACTCGTCGAGCGTTTCTTTTCCTTCGACCACATTCATCAGGTTCGGATTCGTCTTTGCTGCCTCCATAAGCTCGCCAAAACTCTTTCTCTCCTGTGCTTTGACTGCCGGGAGGAAGCCTTCCAGAGTCAGCTTATCCTGACGCTCCAGTCCTTCTTCCTCGACAGGGCCGTTATCAGTCGGAAGCGCTTCGTAGGTTCCATCCGCAAGGAGACGTTTTTCCAGCTTATGCGGAGCGGCAAGGCTGGTGTACTGTGCAGTCACTTTTGCCTCTGCCAGATCGTAGGTGAAGTCCAGTTTCTTCGCATCTCTTACATTGTTTCCAACGTAGAAGACGTAGCTTCCTGCCTCAAGAACATAGGCAGATTTTGCAACCTTTCCAAGGTCATCAAAAGATGCCATATCTTCCACTGTAAAGGAAAGAACGACTCTCTGTGTCTCGCCTGGCTGCAGCAGTCTTGTTTTCCGGTAAGCGCCGAGCTCTTTGGCCGGTTTGCCAAGCTTGCCCTGCGGTGCGCCATAGTAGAGCTGTACAACTTCTTTTCCGGCACGTTTTCCGGTGTTGGTAACAGATGCTTTTACAACAATCTTTCCATCCTTCTCTTCTGCACCCAGAACTTCTGTCTCAAAGCTGGTGTAGGAAAGGCCGAAGCCGAACGGATAATTGACCTTCTCCGCTGCGCCAGGAATCGTCTCGAAATAACGGTAGCCAACGTAGATATCCTCGTTGTAATCCACGTAATAAACGGATTTATGGAAGTTCTCGGTGGATGGATAATCCTCGAGGGTTGCTGCGTAGGTATCAACCAGTTTACCGGATGGGTTGACGTCGCCTGTTACAACGTCCGCTGCCGCGAGGCCGCCTTCCATGCCGCCCTGCCATGCCATCAGCACCGCCGGAATCTCTTTGCAGTCTTTGAACCAGCTGGTATCAACCATACCGCCGACGTTCATGACAACGATGACATTTTTAAAGTTTGCTTTTACTTTTTCTACCATGGCTGCTTCGCCGTTTGTCAGGCAGAAGTCGCCGTTTTCGAAGATGCTGGCGCTCAGCTCGATCTGTTTTTTCTCATCCTCAAACAGCTCATAGCCTTCATCGTTGATCTGGCATTTGCGGTCCCAGCCCTCGCCGGAGAAACGGCAGATGGTGATGATTGCGGTATCGGTATATGCTTTCGCTTTTGTTACCAGCTCGTCCGGTACTTCCGGCTCTCTTGTCATGCCCGGTACAGCGCCTGCAGCATACTGCTCTTTTACATTTTTCTCATAGAATTCCGGCAGCTCATGGAACAGAGAAACCTCCCCTTTAGCTTCTTTGATCTTCATGCCTTCGTAGAAGTTGCGGATATACTCGACCGTAACGTCACCGCTTCCGCCGCCGCCTTTTACGTAATCAATCGTTCCTTTTCCGAATAAGGCTACCTTTGTGCCTTTTGCGAGCGGCAGTGTGTCGTTCTCGTTTTTTACCAGAACCATACCCTCGCCTGCTGCTTTTCTGGAAAGTGCGATATGTTCAGCGCTTCCTGTTACCCTTTTTCCGTCTTTTCCCAGCGGCAGAACCGGCTGGTAAAGACTTCTCTGCCATTTACCCATTTTAAGCTTACCTCCTGTATTTTCCGGTGCGCAGATCGCTTTCCGAACGCGCCCCATTCTGTCTTTATGATACGAAGTTTTGGAGTGGATGTCAATTGATTTTTCAGCATTTTATCCTGTTTTTCGTTTCTTTTTCTTTCGATTTTATTCTATTTTGCCAATTTTTCAAGCATCCGTCGTTTCTTTCCTTTCTCTCAATATCTTGATCCGCAGGTAGATGCTCCGTCTGCGTCTCCCCGGTGTTTCTGCAGCTTGTCGCTTTTCTGTTATATCAGACACTTTTCTCATTTTGTGGATTGTCCGAAAAATAACAGCGTTCTATACTAAAGCGTGTCTGAAAACAAATCATCGGCATCCCCTTTTTCAGGTTCTCTTTGGGATACAACAAAAGAATGGAGTTTTCTTATGAAGGTACTGATTTTATCCTGCAATACTGGCGGTGGCCACAATGCTGCGGCCTCTGCATTAAAAGAAAGTCTGAATTTTTATCACCACGAAGCCGAGGTTCTGGATCTGATGAGCCTCGGGCGAAAGCATACCTCCGCACTGGTCGGCGGAGCTTATGTGAAGCTCGTCTCCGTTTTTCCGGCCGGCTTCGGCGCACTCTATCAGCTTGGTGAGCTGGTACGGAAATTTCCCTGGAAATCCCCCGTTTACTATGCAAATGCGCGGCTTGGAAATGCGCTTGCAGATTATATTGATCAAAACCATTTTGATGCCGTTGTCACCACACATCTTTATCCGGCGGAAACACTGACCTGGATGAAACAGAAAGGACGGCTGACGATTCCCTGCGTTGCCGTTGCCACCGATTACGCGTGCATTCCGTTCTGGGAAGAGACGAACTGCGATTACTATGTGGTTCCGCACAAGGATCTGATCCCGGAGTTTGCATCCTGCGGCATCCCGGAAGAAAAACTGCTTCCTCTCGGTATTCCGGTGCGGCCCGCATTTGCGCGCCCTGCATCCAAAGAGGATGTGCGCCGCCATCTCGGTCTTCCCGAGAATGCTCCGCTGTTTCTCGTCATGAGCGGCAGTATGGGATTCGGCAAAGTGCATCTGCTCGCACATGAACTCGTTTCCCGGCTGGAAAACGGCGAACAGGCTGTGATCATCTGCGGAAATAATAAAAAACGGATGCGTTCGCTCCGGCTGCAGTTCCATAAGAACCCAAATGTACATATCATCGGTTTTACACGCCACGTTGCGGAATATATGGCCGCTGCCGATGTGCTGTTTACAAAACCCGGGGGCTTAAGCAGTACCGAGGCCGCTGTGCGGCGCGTTCCGCTCGTCCACACTGATCCGATTCCGGGTTGCGAAACAAAAAACCGTGCTTTTTTTGTCTCACGCGGAATGTCCGTGACCGGCGCACATCAGAAAGAGCTGGCAGAGGCCGGTATTTCGCTTGCCCACGATGATGCACGTCAGATCGCGATGCGCGATGCCCAGCGAAAAAACAGCCATCCGCAGGCGGGAACGTCAATTACACACCTTTTGAAAAAATTAGTTTCGGAGTAACTGCTTATGATGCTTACTGCTTATCTGTTTTATAGTTTCTTCGGGTACCTCTCGGGCAGCTACTGTATTCGTACCTGATTCCAAAATACTTCTGCCACGTGGATGTCCGAACTGTGAATGAAGATCAGAATCCAGGCGCCTTCAACGCCTTTTCAGTGGCCGGACCGCGGATTGGACTGCTCTGCGTCCTGTGCGATATCGGGAAGGGATTTCTGCCGGTGTTTCTGGCGGCGCACAGTTCCGCTGTTTCGATGGGTTCCTGGATTTTCGCCTGATTCTGCTCGCCCCGGTGGCCGGACACGCATGGCCGTTTCTGCAGCCTGCGAAAGGCGGAAAGGCGATCTCTGTCTCGTTCGGCGTGCTGCTCGGCCTCCTGCCGGATCTGCGGCCGGCGCTTCTTCTGGCGGCGTTTTATCTGACGTTTTCACTGATTCTCATTATCCAGCCACACAGTCTGCGCTCGATCGTTTCGTTCTCCGGGTTTGCCGTTGCCGCACAAATTTCCCGCTTTCTTCCGTCCGTGCGGCTCGGCAGTCTGCTGGTATCACTCGTGGTGTGCTTCCGCCATCTTTTCAGCCTGCGGGAGCATGAGACCGAAAATGCTGCATTTACAATTCAGTCTTTGTCTGCTAAAATAAGGAAAAAGCAGAAAAAAGAATAATATTTACAGTTCATTTAAAACAGCGGCAAACAATTTACTTCAGGAGGATTGACACATGATTTCAGAAAAAATGGTAACTCTCGGCACAAAAAAATCGGTAATCCGCGAGATTTTCGAATACAGTAAAAAACGCGCTGCCGAGATCGGCTCAGAAAACGTCTTTGATTTCAGTATCGGAAACCCAAACGTGCCGGCTCCGGCCTCCGTTCATGAGACCATCAAGGAGCTGCTCGATTCCAAAGACGATTACTATCTCTTCGGCTACACCTCCGCGCAGGGCGATGCCGATACCCGCGCCGCCGTTGCAGCCGACCTGAACAAACGCTTTGGTACCGCGTTCCATGCCGACAACTTCTATATGACCTGCGGTGCAGCCGCTTCGCTCCGCATCGTCCTTGGCGCTTTAACCGTTCCGGGCGACGAGTATATCGTATTTACCCCGTACTTCCCGGAATACCGTGTTTCATCGAATCTGCAGGCGCAGCATGATCGAAACGCCGGCTGATTCTTCCACGTTCCAGATCGACTTTGACCGCCTCTCGGCCGCTGTCACAGCGCACACCAAAGGCGTCTTCGTCAATTCCCCGAACAATCCGTCCGGCGTTGTCTATACCGAAGAAAATGTGAAGAAGCTCGCCGCTTTTCTGGATGCAAAATCTGCAGAATACGGCCACCCGATCTATCTGATCGTCGACGAACCGTACCGTGAACTTGTCTATGGAGATGTGGAAGTTCCGTATCTCACGAAATACTATAAAAATACACTGGTCTGCTACTCCTACAGCAAATCCCTCTCCCTGCCGGGCGAGCGTATCGGCTACGTTCTCGTTCCGGATGAGGTCGATGATGCAAGAACCATCTACGCAGCCGTCTGCGGCGCCGGACGCGCCCTCGGCTTCGTCTGCGCACCAAGCCTGATCCAACACGTCATCGCCAAATGCGCAGGACAGGTTTCTGATCTTTCGGTCTACAAGAAAAACCGCGATCTGCTGTATGATTCATTAACCGCCTACGGCTTCACCTGCGTTCACCCGGACGGCGCTTTCTATCTCTTCATGAAAACTCCGGAACCGGATGCGTATGCGTTCTGTGAGAAAGCGAAAAAGTACGAACTTCTTCTGGTACCAGGCGACGATTTCGGCGCACCGGGATTTGTTCGGATCGCTTACTGCGTTACTACCGCACAGATCGAGCGGGCACTGCCGGCGTTTGAGGAACTGGCAGGAGAGTATTTTGCATAATTTTTCAACTGTCAACTTTTCTTAAATAGATATTGGGGTCAAAAGGCTTTTTGACACCTTTGACCCCGGTATCTTACATATAGTAAAAAACGGACACTGCTTCATCTTTGAAACACAGCGTCCGTTTTTCTTTTATTCTCCTACATCCTGTTTTCCAATCACAACTTTACATCTTTTCTTCCACATCCCCTGTTCTGACACACGCGTACCGCTCGCTTTCGATGATCTGTTCCATCGCTTCCGCCGGTGTGGTGTCGATGTTACTCAGGAGATTCCGGAATGTCGTAACCGACTCTCCGCTGTACAGCTGAACCCCTTTTCTTTTGCTGTCGACATGGAAAAGGTCATGTCGGCTGTTCACATTCCAGAAAACAACGTTCGGCAGCCGATAGCCGCTGTACTCGTACTTTTCTTTCATATGATCATAAAACATCCAGTTCTCGTCCACGCAGGCATCAATCTCCATATCCGAGACAACGATCAGTGCTTTCGGCATTTCCTCCGGCGGAACATCGTGATCCCGTGCTGTTTCCAGAAGGTGTTCAAATGCAGCCTGCAGATTCGTATTCATTCCCCAGCCAACACTCTTAACACATTGGACTTTCTGCTCCAGCGTTTCCCCCTTCAGGGAAACAAATTCTGACTTTTCACTGAACGTCATAAAAAGATTGTGGTAAGCACCCCGGTTCCGCTCTGCAAAGTAAATGGCAAGGCCAATCGCTGTAGCATGGGTCTTATCCACATAGAACCGGAAACATCTGCAACGACAATCGCATTCGTTTCCTTTGCCACATAGTCTGGCAGCTGGCGCCACTGTGCTTCCATTACCTCGTCCCACGGATTGAAGTACAGTATTTTTTCTACAAGATCGTACGGATACAACGTCTCCGCATGAATCTTTTCTTTTCCCTCCAGTGCATTCATCAGATACCGGTCAAAACGATCCATGTCATGTCTCAGGAATGCATTCCGGTAAATCATCATAGCTCTTCCGGAGACCTCCGGGTATACGATCTCCTCCCACTTTCCTTCTGACATTTTTACTTCCAGCACACCGATGTATTTCCGCAGGGAACGGACGATTCTTTTGAAGTTGTAAACCGGATAGCCGAGCTTCTGCGCCGTCAGAATGCCGAGCTTTCTCGTCTCTTCCCTTTTCGAATCTGCCGTTTTGATCCATTTGGCAAGCAGGGAAACGCTTTTTCCCTCCCGAAAATTTTTCAGATCTGCTTCCAGCTGCTGCTTCATGGCTTTCCACATCTCATTTTCGACTCTGGTTCCAACCAGACAGTACCAGTCATCGAACCGGCCGTAAACGCCAATCAGATCGAGATTCGCAATGACATCCTGCGGATGATATTTGGCAAGGTACTGCAGCAGAATCCGAAAGACACATCTCTCGCCGAGACCTTCCCGGATATCACGCGCATAAAACAAGATCTTTAACGCGAACAGCGGGTCTGCCCGGTACGCTTCCGCAAACAGAAGCTCGATTCTTTCCGGATCCGCACTGCGCAGGGATCCAATCGATGCAAACAGATCCAGTCGCGCATCGCCACTTGTGTTCCGTGCTGCTGCCCCGTTTTCCGTATAGGTTTTTGTTGTCTGCTCCCGCATCTGTTCTGCAAAACTCATCGCTGCCGCTCCTTTCTTTTGAGCTATCTCACTCGCGTAAGGCGGGCAGGACTTGAACCTGCATTCTGTGCCTTATCCTCTACGAAAAATTTGCTGTACGTTCCACAAACATGAAACATTTTTCTGCACAGGTTTTGCCCGGTCAAAGCGATATTCGCAATCCGCTTCGCTACTTGCTCATAACCGAATAGCTGCTTCGCAGCTTATCAGGAGTGGCTTATACCACTCCTGATACAAGCAAGTCCCCACCCACTGCTTATTGCTTTTCGCAATTGAAGCAGGGGACTTACTTGATTCGTTAAACTACCGCCTTATTTTCAGCCACATTTTTTGTGGATACTGATATGTATCAAATGCTGTTCCACTCTGACTTGCTTTATATCATCGGTGGAGATGCTATTTTCCTGCC
>ENA-OQCX01000016-OQCX01000016.1-human-gut-metagenome-genome-assembly--contig:-NODE-16-length-79593-cov-11.562542_pt1 | contig 79593 bp, 102 predicted proteins | sample MGYA00242762_ERZ504587 | MGnify/ENA primary metagenome ERZ504587 (study PRJEB26092, sample SAMD00036337) | human gut metagenome | host: Homo sapiens | study: EMG produced TPA metagenomics assembly of...
AGGAAAGAAGAGGATGCGTCAGGTGGGCAATGTAGAGATACCACAGGAGGCATTCATGAGTGTGCTTAAGCTGGATGAGGAGTAATCGCACATATGAAGAATCTTGAGATTTATATTCATATACCATTTTGTGTGAGAAAATGTGAATATTGTGATTTTTTATCATTTCCCGCAGACGATGATGCAAAGCTTCGCTATGTCAAGGGACTTATGGCGGAAATGATTTTTTACGGCCCGCTTATGAAGAACTATCAGGTGTCATCTGTCTATATCGGAGGAGGTACACCAAGCTCTATAGATGAGCAGTGGATTGCTGCTTTGATGGAGGGTGTGTTTGACTGCTTTAATGTGCTGCCTGATGCTGAGATATCCATAGAGTGCAATCCGGTACGCTTGGCAGGGAAAAGCTTTTAGCATACAGGGATGCGGGAATCAACCGCCTGTCCATAGGGCTGCAGTCGGCAAATAATGATGAGCTTAAGCTGCTCGGGCGTATACATACCTTTGAACAGTTTGTGACGAATTACGAGGTGGCCAGAAACGTGGGCTTTAAAAATATCAATGTAGATTTGATGTATGGTCTGCCGGGACAGTCAGCGTCACAGTATATGGCGACAGTAAACAAGATCATAAGGCTTCATCCGGATCATATATCGGCGTATTCTCTTATAGTGGAAAAGGGTACTCCTTTCTATGAAAAGTACAAGTTTGACATGGTGCGCCAGGAGGCGGGCATGAGAACGGAGTTTCTGCCTAACGAGGACGAGTTATATGATATGGAAAAGGCGGGACAGAAGGCGTTTATGGATGCCGGCTACAGGCAGTATGAGACATCTAACTATGCTAAAAGAGGTATGGAGTGCCGCCATAATATAGGCTACTGGACCAGAGCTGACTATTTAGGACTTGGAATAGGGGCGGCATCGCTTATATCAAATGTCAGATATACCAATACATCCGATATGGACGAATATCTGTCGCGCTGCCGTCATATACATGATGTGGGTGATGATATATTTAAGGCCAATCTGCATGTGGCAGCTGATGCTATAGACAAAAAGGGACAGATGGAGGAGTTTATGTTTCTTGGACTTCGTATGAATGAGGGGGTCACAAGAGAAGCTTTTGAGAGGGCATTTGGTATTTCGATAGATGCAATCTACAAGGATACGATAGACAGCCTGAAAAAACAGGAGCTGCTCGTGGTAAAGGCCGGGCATATCTATTTATCGGAGAGAGGAAAGGATGTAGCCAATTACGTTATGGCACAGTTTTTGAAGGATTAACGGAGAACAAATTATGGATATGACTTTTAAGCTTCAGGTGTTTGAGGGACCGCTTGATCTGCTTTTATACCTGATAGAGAAAAATAAAGTAAATATTTATGATATCCCGATTGTCGAGATTACAGCGCAGTACATGGAGTATGTGAATCAGATGAAAAAGGATAACCTGGACACGCTCAGCGAGTTTCTCGTGATGGCAGCTACACTCCTCGACATAAAGTCAAAGATGCTTCTCCCAAAGAAAGAGGAAGAAGAGCAGGAGCAGGAAGATCCAAGAGCAGAGCTTGTTCAGCAGCTGCTTGAGTACAAGATGTACAAGTGCATGGCAAATGAGCTTAAGGATCGCCAACTGGATGCCGGCAAGGTGTGGTATAAGAAGAAGGACATACCTGATGAGGTGCTTGCATATGAGGAGCCTGTTAATCTTGAGGAGCTTGTCGGAGATATCCGTCTTTCTGATTTAAACAGAATCTTTCAAAGTATAATGAAGAGACAGGAAGAAAAGATAGATAAGGTCCGTTCAAAGTTTGGAAAGATTGAAAAGGAAGAGGTCTCCTTAGAGGAAAAGATGGACTTTCTGACAGACTATGCTGCCTCACACAAGCACTTCAGCTTCAGAGGGATGCTTACCGCATCGTCAAGCAAAGTGGAAGTCATAGTTACATTTCTTGCCATACTGGAGCTTATGAAGACCGGCAAATTAACTATCGTTCAGGAGCATATTTTTGATGATATCCGGATTGAGTCAAGGATTGCTGCATAAAGAGGGGTTGAGGATATATGAATTATAAAGCTGCAATAGAGGCTATTTTATTTACCATGGGAGAATCCGTGGAGCTTGGAAGGATAGCCGATGCAATACAATTAAATGAAAAAGAAACAAAAAAGCTGCTTGACGAGCTGATTAAGGAGTATAGAAGCTCTTCAAATATAGGTATGAATATCATAGAGCTTGATGGTGCTTATCAGATGTGTACAAAGCCACAGATGTATGAATATCTCATCCGCATTGCAAAGCAGCCTAAGAAGAGGGTGCTTACGGATGTGCTTTTAGAGACTCTTTCAATCATAGCGTACAAGCAGCCTGTAACAAAGGCAGAAATAGAAAAAATCAGAGGTGTGTCAAGTGAACATGCCGTAAGCAAGCTTGTCGAGTACAATCTGGTGCAGGAGCTTGGAAGCTTGATGCCCCGGGAAGACCGCTTTTGTTTGGTACCACAGAGGAATTTCTAAGGAGCTTTGGGGTTTCGTCTATCGACGAGCTGCCGGTACTAAGCCCTGTGCAGGTTGAGGAGTTTAAGCAGGAGGCAGAGGAAGAGATGCGCGTGAAGCTTGATGTGTAGTGCAGGTGTATTGCGTAAGCTGCCATTTCATATAATAAGGACATGCAAATAATCATATATATTACCGATGGAGGTAATTATATGATTATTTTTTTGAAAAAATATAAGTCGAAAATAGCTTTAATGGTTTTTATTTGTGTGTTGGTTTGTACTGTCAGCTGTTTGCTTGATTTTAAGACGGTAGAAAAGCAAAAAATGCCCGGTTTGGAAAAGAAAAGTGTGTTTATGGCGGCTGAAAATACTGATGCTAAGAATACTGACAAAGCCGTAAATGAGCCCAGGCTTCATGCTGTTTCAGCGGCATTATATGATGCGGATGACGAGACGTTTATATATGGCAGAAATATGAGAGACAGCATGGCAAATGCCAGCACCACGAAGCTTCTTACGTGCATTGTGGCACTTGAGAAAGCCGATATAAATGATATGGTCACGGTTTCACAAAATGCCGCATCACAGCCTGCGGTCAAGCTTGGACTTGTGGCAGGGAATAGTTATAATATGAAGGATTTACTCTATGGCATGATGCTTGAGTCGTTCAATGACTGTGCCTATGCGATTGCGGAGCATGTGGGTGGCTCGACGGAGGGCTTTGCAAAGCTTATGAATGAAAAAGCAAATGAGATAGGGTGCCTTGGCACGTATTTTATTACACCAAACGGGCTGGATGCTGAGAATGATATAAGCTTTCACCACTCCACGGCGGGAGATTTGTGTGTTATAATGTCTTATTGTGCGTGGAAATCACCAAAATCAACACAGTTTCTTGAGATAACACAGACTATGCAGTACACATTTGAGACAGAGGAAGGTCAGATGGTTTTTAGCAATCACAACAGGCTCCTTACGGAGACGGATTATTGCATATCGGGAAAGACCGGCTTTACCACAAAAGCAGGCTACTGCTATGTCGCAGCAGTTGAAAAGGATGGAAGGAGAATGTGCCTTTCTCTCTTGGGCTGTGGGTGGCCAAACAATAAAAACTATAAGTGGCTGATGCAAAGAGTCTGGTGGAGTATGCGGTTTCAGATGCTGCCGGAGATTCTTACTGTGATGCTGCTTGTGTAACAGCACAACAGACCGGTGATACACAAAACACAATTAACTTAAAATATATAGAAAATAACAAGAAGAATAAGAAAATTTGCAAGAATTTTCTCAAGAATTTTACAATTAATATAGGAAATTTTTTCTAAACAAAAATAAAGGTTAAAAATTTAACAAATTAGTTGAAAAAATTTAGAAATAGTCTATTATCATACTAGCGAAAAATTTTATTTTTTATAGATGGAGGATATAAAATGAGTAGTAACAATCAAAGCTTGGCAATGCAGCGTATTGCTAAGTTAGTCGACGAGAACAGTTTCATGGAAATTGGTTCTCTTGTGACAGCTCGCAGTACAGATTTTAACCTTACTGCAGCAAAAGCTCCTTCAGATGGTGTTATTATCGGACACGGTCTGATTGATGGAAATCTTGTATTTATCTACAGCCAGGATGCAACAGTTCTTAACGGAACAATCGGCGAGATGCATGCAAAGAAAATTGCTTCTGTATATGATATGGCCATGAAAATGGGCGCACCTGTTATCGGATTTATCGATTGTGGTGGTATCAGACTTCAGGAGTCAGTTGATGCTTTAGACGGATTTGGTCTTATCTACGCCAAGGAAGTTGCAGCAAGTGGCGTTATTCCACAGATTTGTGGTGTATTCGGTAACTGCGGTGGCGGACTTTCTGTAGTACCGGCTCTTTGTGATTTCGCTTATATCGAAGAGTCTAAGGGCAGAATGTTTGTTAATACTCCTGATGCAATAGAGGGTAACCGCGTTGAGAAATGCGATACAGCAGCAGCTTCATTCCAGAGTGAGAACAATGGATGTGTAGACGGAATCGGTTCAGAGGATGATATTATCGCTGATATCAGAGTTCTTGTCAGCATGCTTCCGCTCAACAACGAGGGAGATGTATATACAGACTCATGTGAGGATGATCTCAACAGAGCATGTAACAGCATGGCTGATATGAAGGCTGATCCAAGATTCCTCTTATCAGAGCTTTCTGATGATCATGTATTCTTTGAGACAAAGAAAGACTTTGCCAAGAATATGGTAACAGGCTTTGTTAAATTAAACGGCATGACAGTCGGTGCAGTTGCAAACTGTAGCACAGTATATGATGCTGAGGGCAAGAAGGCAGAGGAGTTTGCACTTTCTCTTACTGCAAAGGGCTGTAACAAGGCAGCTGAGTTTGTATCATTCTGTGATGCTTTCTCAATTCCTGTACTTACACTTACAAATGTAAACGGATTCAAGAACTGCATGTGCTCTGAGAAGAAGCTTGCAAAGGCTCTTGCCAGAATGACATACGCATTCTCAAGTGCAACATGTCCAAAGGTTAACCTGATTACAGGAGAGGCTTACGGAAGCGCATATGTTGCAATGAACTCTAAGTCAATCGGAGCTGATATGGTTTATGCATACCCTGATGCAAAGATTGGTATGATGGATTCAAAGATTGCAGCTGAGATTATGTATCCGGGCGCTGATGCAAAGGAAATCGATGAGAAGGCAGCTGATTACGAGAAGCTTCAGTCTTCTGTTTCATCAGCAGCAGCCAGAGGATATGTAGACCTCATCATTGATCCGGCTGACACAAGAAAATATCTTGTAGGTGCTTTTGAGATGCTTTACACCAAATATGTAGATGCACCAGAGAAGAAACACGGAACTAAATAATAGAAAGGCGCATTTTGTTATGAAGAAAAAAATAACATATATCCTTAGCCTTCTTATGATTGTATGTATGCTTGGAGCATGTGGCTCTGACAATGCCGAAAAGACATACGGCGGATACACAACAGACGAGCTTCATACTGAGGCAACAGACAGCCTTGGCAATATCCAGAACTACATTGCGCTCGTAGATAGTTGTGGCGGTTATGACAACTATGAGAAGAGTGTCAAGGAAGTTGAGGAGAAGACAGGCATGACAGAGGGTGAGGTTGTTTACAACACACTCGGACAGTCGGGAAGAAGCGTTTCAATGAAAAATATCGACGCTGAGCTTGATGCCGTTTCATCATGGCTTGATCTGGTTGACAAATACGGAGACGTAAAGGATGCAACTAATGGCAAGGATTTTACAGTAACCAAGTCAGGTGGTACACTCACTACCGATATGACACTTACATTTGGCAAGCAGGATGTAACATACGAATTAGTATATGATTCGGTTACCATGGAGGTAACAGGAATCTCACTTACTCCTGTTCAGACAATGGGACAGAAGCTTGCTAAGGCAGGACAGAACACAGTAATTTCAATGAGTATTGTATTCTGTGTACTTATTCTTATCTCTCTTATCATTTACTGCTTCAAGTTTATTGCTCTTATCGGCAATAAGCCAAAGAAGGCAGAAGCAAAGAGCGAGCCTGAAAAGAAAGAGGCTGTTGTTGCAGCAGCACCTGCTACAGACCTTACAGATGATACAGAGCTTGTAGCTGTTATCTCAGCAGCTATAGCAGCAAGCGAGGGTACTACAACAGAGGGCTTTGTAGTCCGTTCAATCAATAGAAGATAATTTAGGAGGACATTTGAGATGAAAAACTATACAATTACCGTTAACGGAAATGTTTACGATGTTACAGTAGAAGAGACAGGAAGCACACCTAGCACAGCAAGCGCACCTAGAAGAGCTGCAGCACCTGCTGCCGCTGCACCAAAGGCTGCTGCACCTGCAGGAGCAGGAAGCATCAAGGTTGAGGCCGGAGCTGCCGGAAAGGTATTTAAGCTCGAGGCTAAGGTTGGCGATGCAGTAAAGAAGGGTGATACACTTCTTATTCTTGAGATCATGAAGATGGAGACACCTGTTGTTGCACCACAGGATGGAACAGTAGCAAGCATTGATGTTGCTGTTGGTGATTCAGTAGAGTCAGGTGCATTACTTGCAACATTAAACTAATTCCAGGAGGTAAACTAATTTGAGTTACGTAGGTGAAACACTTTCAAACCTCCTACATCAGACTGCCTTTTTTAATCTGTCAGTCGGAAACTATGTTATGATTGCCGTAGCATGTGTATTCCTGTTTTTGGCTATTAAAAAAGGATTTGAGCCTTTACTTTTAGTACCTATTGCTTTTGGTATGCTCCTTGTTAATATCTATCCTGATATTATTGTAAGTCCAGAGCACTCAAGCAATGGAGTAGGTGGTTTACTTTATTATTTCTATACACTTGATGAGTGGTCAATTCTTCCTTCACTGATTTTCCTCGGTGTCGGAGCTATGACAGACTTTGGTCCGCTTATCGCAAACCCTATCAGCTTCTTACTCGGAGCTGCAGCGCAGTTTGGTATTTTCGGAGCTTATTTCCTTGCAATCCTTCTCGGATTTAATGACAAGGCAGCAGCAGCCGTATCTATCATCGGTGGAGCTGATGGACCTACATCTATTTTCCTTGCCGGAAAATTAGGTCAGACAGGTCTGATGGGACCTATCGCCGTGGCAGCGTACTCGTACATGGCATTAGTACCTATCATCCAGCCGCCAATTATGAAATTATTTACTACAAAGAAAGAGCGTGCAATCAAGATGCAGAACCTTCGTCCTGTAAGCAAGCTTGAGAGAATTCTCTTCCCTGTAGTAGTTACTATCGTTGTTTGTACACTGCTTCCAACTACAGCACCACTCGTTGGTATGCTCATGCTTGGAAACCTTTTCCGTGAGTCTGGTGTAGTACGTCAGCTTCAGGAGACAGCAAGCAACGCCCTTATGTACATTGTAGTTATCTTACTCGGTACATCAGTAGGTGCTTCTACAAGCGCAGAGTCATTCCTTAATATGAGCACAATCAAGATCGTTATCCTTGGTCTTATTGCATTCATGGTGGGAACTGCTGCAGGAGTACTTTTTGGAAAGCTTTTATGCTTCCTTACAAAAGGCAAGATCAATCCACTTATCGGTTCAGCCGGTGTATCCGCTGTTCCTATGGCTGCCCGTGTATCTCAGAAGGTCGGTGCAGAAGAGGATCCAACAAACTTCCTTCTTATGCATGCTATGGGACCTAACGTAGCCGGTGTTATTGGAACTGCCGTAGCGGCCGGATGCTTCATGGCTATATTCGGTATTTAGATTTAATTAAGGAGGATTAATCATGTCAGAAGTGGTAAAGAAACCATTAAAAATAACAGAAACTGTTCTTCGTGATGCACATCAGTCACTGATTGCAACCAGAATGACAACAGAGCAGATGCTTCCAATCGTTGACAAAATGGACAAGGTTGGATACAACGCAGTAGAGTGCTGGGGTGGTGCAACATTTGATGCCTGCCTTAGATTCTTAAAGGAAGATCCATGGGATCGTCTCAGAAAATTAAGAGACGGCTTCAAAAATACAAAGCTCCAGATGCTTTTCCGTGGACAGAATATCTTAGGATATCGTCCATATGCAGATGATGTTGTTGAGTATTTCGTACAGAAGTCAATCGCAAACGGAATCGATATCATCCGTATTTTCGACTGCTTAAATGATATCAGAAACTTACAGACAGCAGTTACAGCATGTAACAAGGAAAAGGGACATGCCCAGGTAGCTCTTTCATACACACTTGGAGATGCTTACACACTTGACTACTGGATGGATATGGCAAAGAGAGTTGAGGACATGGGTGCTGACTCACTTTGTATCAAGGATATGGCCGGTCTTTTAGTTCCTGCAAAGGCTACAGAGCTTGTTCAGGCTTTAAAGGATTCTACAAGCCTTCCTGTTGAGCTTCATACACACTACACATCAGGTGTTGCTTCAATGACATACATGAAGGCTGTTGAGGCCGGAGTTGATATCATTGACACAGCTATGTCACCATTCGCTCTTGGAACAAGCCAGCCTGCAACAGAGGTTATGGTTGAGGCATTCAAGGGCACAGAGTTTGATACAGGTCTTGATCTTAATCTCTTAAGTGAGATTGCTGATTACTTCAGACCAATGAGAGAGGAAGCTTTAGCTTCAGGTCTCATGAACCCAAAGGTACTCGGAGTAAATATCAATACTCTCCGTTATCAGGTTCCTGGAGGAATGCTTTCAAACCTTATCTCACAGCTCAAGGAGCAGGGCAAAGAGGACAAGTACGAGGAGGTTCTCGCAGAGGTACCTCGTGTGCGTAAAGACCTCGGTGAGCCACCACTTGTAACTCCATCTTCACAGATCGTTGGTACACAGGCTGTATTCAACGTACTCATGGGAGAGAGATACAAGGTTGCTACTAAGGAGACTAAGGATATCCTTCTTGGTAAGTATGGTCAGACAGTTAAGCCTTTCAACCCTGAGGTTGTTGACAAGGTTCTTGGTGATGATAAGAAGAATGCTATCACATGTCGTCCGGCAGATCTTCTTGAGCCAGAGCTTGACAAGATTGAGGCTGAGATGAAGCAGTGGAAACAGCAGGATGAGGATGTTCTTTCTTATGCTCTATTCCCACAGGTTGCTACTGATTTCTTCAAGTACAGACAGGCACAGCAGACAGGTGTTGATGCAAAGGCCGCTGATACTGAGAATAAGGCTTATCCTGTATAGTATTTAAAAATATAATTCATGCTTTTAAATTTCAAGCAGGTCCGGCTTTGCCGGGCCTGTTTTTTGTATTGTGTGGCAAAAAATATAAATTCGCTCTTTCATATAGAGGAAAAAAGTGATAATATTTTAAGGTATGAAAAAATTGCTGCAAAGCACACAAATGTGTGAAGCACAGCCATAAACGGGAAAGCTCAGGAGTATATGATGTCAAATACTAACGACTTACTTAACAGGATAAATGCTAAATACAGTACGATGAGCAAGGGGCACAAGCTGCTTGCTACATACATAACTGATAATTATGATAAGGCTGTCTTTCTGACAGCGGCTAAGATGGGCGAGACGGTAGGAATTTCTGAGTCTACGGTTGTCAGGTTCGCTACATCGCTCGGATATAAGGGATATCCCGATTTTCAGAAGGCACTTGAGGAGCTTGTAAGGAACAAGCTCAATTCGGTTCAGCGAATGGAGGTCACATATGGCGTATCAGCCAGTCACAGATTCTTGAGACTGTACTGCAGTCTGATCGTGACAAGATTAAGACCACTCTGGAAAAAATTGATGCGGATGCATTTGACCTGGCGGTAGATACTATTTTACAGTCAAGGAAAATTTATATTGTCGGAATCAGAAGCTGTGCACCTCTTGCAAGCTTTCTTGCATTTTATATGAATCTGATGTTTGAGGATGTGTGTCTGCTTACGACAAACAGCTCGAGCGAGCTTTTTGAGCAGATGGTGCGCATTGGCAAGGAGGATGTGATTATCGGCATCAGCTTTCCGCGTTACTCTATGCGTACACTTAAGGCACTGGAATTTGCCAACAACAGGAGTGCAAAGGTTATCACTATCACAGACAGCATTCATTCACCGATGAATCTGTATTCTTCATGCAATCTGATTGCCGACAGTGATATGGCCTCTATAGTTGATTCACTTGTTGCTCCGCTTTCTGTCATCAATGCCCTGATTGTGGCTCTTTGCATGAAAAAGCAGAGTATTGTCGCAAAGACACTGACAGAGCTTGAGGATATATGGAATGAGTATCAGGTGTACGAGAATGATGAGATTGATTACATTGATGACTCTATAAAGGTACATTATGCAAAGCTGGGGGATTCGCAGGATGAGTAAGAATATTATTGTGGTAGGTGGCGGAGCCGCCGGAATGCTTGCGGCGTATTTTGCTGCAGAAGCAGGAAATAAGGTTGCGCTTCTTGAAAAAAATGAAAAGCTTGGAAAGAAAATATATATAACCGGCAAGGGCAGGTGCAATCTGACCAATGCGTGCGATGTCGAGGAGCTTTTTTTAAATGTAAAGAGCAACAGCAAGTTTTTGTACAGCGCTTTTTATGGCTTTGACAACAGTCAGGTGATAGCCTTTTTTGAGAAGCATGGCATGCCCGTAAAGGTGGAGCGTGGCAATCGTGTATTTCCGGTATCTGATAAGTCGTCGGATGTGATTTTTGCTTTACAGAGAGCTTTGAAGGAAAAGAAAGTGGAGGTATTGCTTCATACGGAGGTATCGAAGCTGTGCTATGAGAAAATCACTGATACAAAGGCAGATGAAGAAGCTGCTGATAAAAAAACTGAATTAAAAATAACAGGTGTCATATTAAAGGATGGCACAAAAATGGATGCTGATGCAGTTATTGTTGCCACAGGAGGACTTTCATATCCTTCTACAGGCTCTACCGGAGACGGCTACAAAATGGCAGAAAGCGCAGGTCATACTGTGACAGAGTGCACACCGTCGCTTGTGCCATTTAATGTAAAGGAAGAGTGGGTAAAGAGTCTTCAGGGGCTTTCTCTTAAAAATACGGCTATTTCCATATATAGTGGAAAAAAGAAGCTTTATGAGGATTTTGGAGAGATGCTTTTTACGCATTTCGGGGTCAGCGGCCCTATGATTTTGTCTGCGAGTGCATCAATTAAGCAAAGCCTTATTAAGCAGCCTCTTGACATGTATATTGATTTGAAGCCGGCTCTCACAAAGGAGGCTTTGGACAAGAGGCTTCTCAGGGAGTTTGAGGAGGCAAAAAACAAGCAGTTTAAGAATTCGATAAACAAGCTTTTGCCTGCAAAAATGATTCCGGTGATAATTGAGCTTTCAGGCATTGACCCGGATAAGAAGGTCAATGAGATATCGAAAGAGGAAAGAAACAGACTTCTTATGCTTTTTAAGAAGCTGCCTGTCACTCTTAATGGTCCAAGAGGATATAATGAAGCTATTATCACAAAGGGCGGCATAAAGGTGAAGGAGATTAATCCCTCAACTATGGAGTCGAAGCTTGTGAATGGCCTTTACTTTGCCGGCGAGGTGCTGGATCTGGATGCATATACGGGAGGCTTCAATCTGCAGATAGCATGGTCCACAGGATATCTGGCAGGAACAAGTGCAGCGGTTTGATGATAATGAACAATAATATTTTAAGGAGAAATTATGAGATACAATATAGCAATTGACGGACCGGCAGGAGCCGGAAAAAGCACTATAGCAAAGAGACTTGCAAAGGAACTTGGCGCAATTTATGTCGATACAGGTGCCATGTACCGTGCCATGGCATACTATTTTATCCAAAAGGGTGTGGACAAGGATGATATTGACACCATCACGAAGCTGTGTAAGGATGTTGAGGTTTCAATCAGCTATGAAAACGGTGAACAGCAGGTTATCTTAAATGGTGAGAATATCACAGGCTTTATAAGACAGGAGGCTGTCGGCAATATGGCATCAGCTACCAGCGTCTATCCTGTAGTAAGAGAAAAGCTTGTTGAGCTTCAAAGACAGCTCGCTGCCAGAGAGAATGTGGTGATGGATGGAAGAGATATAGGAACTGTTGTGCTTCCTGATGCCAATGTCAAGATATTTTTAACAGCAAGCTCTAAAGTACGTGCAAAGAGACGCTTCGATGAGCTTACTGCAAAGGGTGAGAAATGCGATATTGATGCAATCGAGAAGGATATTATAGAGAGAGACCACAGGGATATGACAAGAGAGACATCACCTTTGAAGCAGGCGGATGATGCTGTGCTGCTTGATTCGTCCGATATGACAATCGATGAGGTGGTAGATAGAATGAAACAGCTTGTGAAAGAGGCATAGCGTATGGGAGAGCTTACTATTGCAAAGAGCGCCGGCTTTTGTTTTGGAGTGACGAGAGCAGTAAATATGGTCTATGAGGCAATTGAAAAGGAAAATGTGCCTATATACACCTATGGCCCGATTATTCACAATGATGAGGTCGTAAAGGATATGGAAAAAATGGCGTAACCGTCATAAACGATCTCGATGAGCTTTCTTCTCATGAAAAGGGTGTGATGATTATCCGTTCACACGGTATAAGCAAGGCTGAGTATGACAGGATAAAAAACTGTGGCTTTGAGGTGCTTAATGCAACCTGTCCTTTTGTATCAAAAATTCACAGATATGTGGAGGATTACAGCTCAAAGGGCTATGATATTATAATTGTCGGCAGCCCAAAGCACCCTGAGGTGTGTGGAATAAAGGCTGGGCAGACGAAAAATGCCATGTAACCATAATAAATTCGCCTGAGGATGCCGAGAATTACATGAAAAATAGTACAAAAAAACTATGCATAGTGTCACAAACGACATTTAACTACAATAAATTTCAAGATATAGTTGAAATTATTGCAAAAAAAGGTTATGATATAACTGTTTTAAATACAATCTGTAATGCTACAGAGGTCAGACAGACTGAAGCAAGAAAAGTAGCGCAGTGCTCAGACGTTATGATTGTCATAGGCGACAGGCACAGCTCCAATACACAGAAGCTATTTGAAATATGTAAAAACGAATGCAAAAATACTTACTATATACAGACAAGTGACGAAATGGATTATACACAAATCAGGTCCAACAATAACGTAGGTATTACAGCAGGGGCTTCAACCCCAAATAATATCATTGAGGAGGTTTCAAAGAATGTCAGAAATGAGCTTTGAACAAATGCTGGAAGAATCTTTTAAAACTATAAGAAATGGAGAAGTGGTAGAAGGTACCGTTATTGATGTTAAACCTGACGAGATTTTCTTAAATATTGGATACAAATCAGACGGAATTATTACTAGAAACGAGTACACAAATGAGCCGAACGTAGATCTTACTACTGTTGTAAAGGTTGGCGACAAGATGGAAGCCAAGGTAGTTAAGCTTAACGATGGCGAGGGCCAGGTTATCCTTTCTTACAAGCGCCTTCAGGCAGAGAAGGGCAGCAAGCGTCTTGAGGAGGCTTTTGAGAACCAGGAAGTATTAAAGGCAAAAGTTACACAGGTATTAGCCGGTGGTGTATGTGTCAGTGTTGATGAGACAAGAGTATTCATCCCTGCAAGCCTTGTATCAGACACTTATGAGAAGGATCTCAACAAGTTCAAGGATCAGGAGATTGAGTTTATCATCACAGAGTTCGATCCAAGAAAGAGACGTATTATCGGAAATAGAAAGGTATTACTCGTTGAGCAGAAGGCTAAACAGCAGGAAGAGCTTCTTGCAAATCTTCACGTTGGCGATGTAATCGAAGGAACAGTTAAGAATGTTACAGATTTCGGTGCATTCATCGATCTTGGCGGAGTAGACGGATTACTTCATATCTCAGAGATGTCTTGGGGCAGAGTAGAGAACCCTAAGAAGGTATTCACTGTTGGACAGACTGTAAGAGTATTTGTTAAGAACATCAATGGTTCTAAGATTGCTCTTTCAATGAAGTTTGATGACGAGAATCCATGGAATGGTGCAACAGAGAAATTTGCTCCTGGCAATATCGTAAAGGGCAAAGTAGCCAGAATGACTGATTTTGGTGCATTCATCGAGCTTGCTCCTGGTGTTGACGCACTTCTTCATGTTTCACAGATTTCAAAGGATCATGTTGAGAAGCCATCAGATGTTCTCAAGATTGGTCAGGAGGTTGAAGCTAAGGTTGTTGAGTTCAATGAGGACGATAAGAAAATCAGCTTAAGCATGAAGGCTCTCCTTGATTCAGAGGATGATGGAGCAGATGTTGCAGATGTAAATATTGACGAGGTTGCTTCTGATAACGAGTAGTTTTTGATTTTAAAGCTGTCATATATAATTATATGGCAGCTTTTATTTGTATCGGGTGGCACATATTGGAGGATTGTGATGTTTGATCATTATGAATGGTTTAAAAAGGAAGTGTATAGGCTGACGCAGATAGATCTCAATTATTATAAAGAGAAGCAGATGCGTAGGCGTATTGATACTCTTGCGAAAAAAAATGGGGCTGATTCTTATGAGACATACATTGATATGATTTTTACAGATAAGGCTAAGTTTAAACAGTTTATCAATTTTATCACTATCAATGTATCTGAGTTCTACAGGAATCCTGATCAGTGGAGTTTTTTGGACAGAGAGGTCATTCCTGAGATATTAAAGAACAATACAGGGACTATTAAGATATGGAGCGCGGCATGCTCAACAGGGGACGAGCCGTATTCGCTTGCCATGGCTTTTTCGAAGCATGTTCCACTGTCTCGTATAAAGATACTGGCTACAGATATTGACGATCTGGTGATTGCGAGTGCTAAAGCCGGGCTTTACAGCGCAAAGTCTGTAGAAAATGTGCCGGCTGACCTGAAGAAGAAGTACTTTACCCAGGTGGAGGGCTCATACAAGATATCTGATGATATCAAGCGATGTGTTACCTTTAAGGAGCACAATCTGTTGAAGGATTCATATCCAAAGGATTACGATCTTATCCTGTGCAGGAATGTGGTGATTTATTTTACCGATGATGCGAAGGATATGATATACAAAAATTTCTTCAATACTTTAAAATCCAAGGGAATACTGTTTATAGGCAGTACTGAGCAGATAACTACATATCGTGAGCTTGGCTTTGAGAGATTAAGCAGCTTCTATTTCAGGAAGCCATGATATCTTATCAGAGGTTAAACAGATGGGCTGTTATGTGTTTTACATATGACAGTACCATCTGTTTTGAATTTATAAAATCTTCAGTCAGCAGGAAATAGCTGTACTTATCCTTTATATCGAATCGAAACTCGGGCTTCATGAAGTCAGAGTACTGTCTGATGAAGGTACCGGTTTTGCGCACATAGCAGTTGTACGCCTTGCATTTTTCGCGGTATTCGTGGTCGACATATGCTGCGACACTTTTGTGTATGGCCATGTCCTCCTTTGGCAGATAGTAGTAGTTTTTGTAATCGCTGTAGAAATGGCGCATTTCCCCCTCGAATATCTCTGCACGCACATAGCTTTTTGTAGTGCCGATGGTCAGATAGATGTCATTGTCATGGAAGCTTACAGATTTTGGAACGGAAAATTTATTTTCAAATGATATGATAAGCTCATTCATCAGACTGCCGTCGTAAGCTGTATATGGGTTTACGGATACACCGGTGATATCTGCAATGCCATGTATGCATTCTTTATACGAAAGTATACTAAGGAGCTTTGTCATGCCAAGGACATCCTCGTAGTTGTGTGTCAAAAGAAGGGATAACTTTTCGTCGTCCTTTTGGGCAAGATATTCATAATAAACGTTTATGAGCTCGCCACCGGAATATTTATCCTCCCTATCTATACCAAGAAATGCTTCGATGCTTTTTTGCTTGTAGTTTTCGAGGCACAAAAGAGGCTTTATCGGGGAAAGCTCCTTAAAGATATCGAGTATCTGTACATTACAGAAGGGGTCTTCCTGCTTATATTTCTTGTATTTATTCTTTAAAAATGGTATATCAAAACCGACGCCATTGAAGGAAATGATAGTGCTGCAACCTGACAGACTTCCTGCGAAGGCTTCAATTACAGCTGCTTCGTCATCGACAGATTCGGCAAAATACTGGTCTATTACAATGCGGTTTTTGATGCGCCTTGCACAGCCTATCATGTAGACAATTGCTTTCACCGGTGAAAAGCCTGTTGTCTCAATATCAAAGAACATAGTGTTTTCTTTAAATATGCTGTCCGAAAAATTATCGGTTTTTATGTAAATTTCTTCATTGTGAAATGTTTTCATTTTTCGATTCCTGCCTTGAATATCATTTGTATAAACATTATAACATAAAGTATTAAAAAAAGTACATAATATACTATTTAACTAAAAATCATAAGTGGTATAATAGGAATAGTAATGTGCAATAGCATTTCCACGTTATTAATCTAAAAGAAAGAGGGGCACAAAAATGGGTCATAAAACGTTTATTGGCGGTGTTCATCCATATGATGGCAAAGAGCTGTCTAAGGATTCACCAATTAAAGAAGTTTTGCCCAAGGGCGACATGGTATATCCGGTTTCGCAGCATATCGCGCACCGGCTAAGCCTGTTGTTGCCGTAGGTGACACTGTGTTGAAGGGACAGATGATAGCAGAGGCCGGTGGCTTTGTTTCATCACCTATCTATTCATCAGTGTCAGGAAAAGTTAAGGCTATTGAGAAGCGACGTGTGGCGGTCGGCGATATGGTTGACAGTATTGTTATCGAAAATGATGGCATGTTTACTGAGACAACATATGAGAGCGTCGAGGATGTCACTGCGCTTTCAAAGGAAGAAATCATCGAGAAGGTCAAGAATGCGGGAGTTGTCGGCATGGGCGGTGCCGGTTTTCCTACACATGTAAAGCTTTCTCCAAAGGAGCCGGACAAGATTGAGTATATTATCGCAAACTGCGCAGAGTGTGAGCCTTACCTCACATCTGACTACAGACGTATGCTTGAGAATCCTGAGGAATTAATTGGCGGCATGAAGATCATACTTCAGCTTTTTGACAATGCAAAGGGTATTCTTGGTATAGAGGATAATAAGCCTGACTGTATCGAAAAGCTCACAGAGCTCACAAAGGATGAGCCACGTATTGAGGTTTGTCCGCTTATGACAAAGTACCCACAGGGTGGTGAGAGACAGCTCATCTATGCTACAACCGGCAGAGCCATCAATCTAAGATGCTCCCTGCTGATGCAGGCTGTATCGTTGATAATGTAGAGACAATTATTGCTGTATACAATGCTGTAAAGAATGGACAGCCTGTCTTGAAGCGTATTTCAACAGTTACAGGAGATGCTGTGAAGAATCCTTCCAATATTTTATATAGCATCGGTACCTCATATCAGGAGCTGGTTGATGCTGCAGGTGGCTTTAAGAGCCAGCCGGAGAAGATTATATCAGGCGGTCCTATGATGGGCTTTGCCATGTTTAGTCTTGATATCCCTACTACAAAGACCTCTTCATCAATACTGTGCTTCACACATGATGAGGTGGCAGCATTTGAGCCACAGGCATGCATTAACTGCGGTCGTTGCGTGGAGGCATGTCCTGAGCAGCTCATTCCAAGCCGTCTTGCGAAGTTTGGTTTGCGTGGACAGATGGATGAGTTTGAGAAGTGGCACGGACTTGAGTGTATTGAGTGTGGAAGCTGTTCATTTGCATGTCCGTCAAGGAGACAGGTGCTCAGCCTATTAAGACAATGAAGAAGCTTGTTCTCGCTGAAAAGAGAAAACAGGCCAGCAAAAAATAAAGAAAGAGGTGGATTAAAGTGAGTGATTTATATCATGTTTCATCATCACCACATGTACGTGCCAAGGATTCCACTGACAGAATAATGCTTTATGTCATTATAGCATTACTCCCGGCAAGTCTTTTTGGTATTTACAATTTTGGATTTAGAGCACTTTTTATCATTCTGCTTACCATCGCATCGTGTGTGGCATCAGAATGGGTGTTTGACTACATAGTTAAGAAAAAGAGCACAATTACAGACCTTAGTGCGGTAGTTACAGGACTGCTTTTAGCACTAAATCTTCCGGTTTCACTTCCATGGTGGGAGGCTGTACTCGGTGGAGTATTTGCAATCATCATTGTCAAGTGTATGTTCGGAGGACTCGGACAGAACTTTATGAACCCGGCACTTGGTGAAGATGCTTTCTTCTCATCGCATTTGCGGCTGATATGACTAATTTCAATGTCACAAGAAACGGCGTGGATGTATACTCAGGAGCAACACCACTTGCACTCATCAAAAATGAGGGGCTTTCAAGTGTCAATGTAAGGGATATGCTTATAGGAAATACTGCAGGAACTATTGGTGAGACATCAGTTATAGCTATTTTAATAGGTGCTATCATCATGATTTTACTTGGAGTCATTGATTTAAAGATTCCTGCATCCTACATTATTACATTTGCTGTTTTCATGTTCCTTTTCGGAGCACAGCAGTTTGATATCAACTATGTTGTTGCAGAGCTCTGCGGTGGCGGACTGATGCTCGGTGCATTTTTCATGGCAACCGATTATGTCACAAGCCCGATTACGCCGATGGGAAAGATAATATTCGGTATCTGCTGTGGTATATTGACAGGAGTATTCCGTTGCTTCGGTGCCAATGCAGAGGGTGTTTCCTTTGCTATCATCTTAAGCAACTGCCTTGTTCCTATTATTGAGAAGGTTTCTATCCCAAGAGCCTTTGGTATGGTAAAGGAGGCAAAGAAGAATGAATAAACGTATTGTACATGACGCTTTGATTTTAACTGCCTTTACTCTGGTGCTTGGTTTTATTCTTGCCCTGGTTCAGGGAATCACGGCAGAGCCTATCGACAAGGCCAATAAAGCAGCAGCACAGAAAGCATATCAGGCAGTATTTTCGGATGCAAAATCATTTGAGAAATATGATTATGATGCTGATGAAGCTGATAAGCTTGTATCTGATGCGGGCTACAAGGATACAATCGATGATATTGAGACTGCCTTGATTCAAACAAGGAGACATTAGGCTATGTCATCACAGTTACAGCCAAGGATGGTAGCCAGGGAAGTATCACATTCTCTGTAGGTATCAAGAATGATGGTACTGTAAACGGTTACTCGATCACAAGCATCAGTGAGACTCCGGGACTTGGAATGAAGGCCGAGGAGGCTGATTTCTACAAGCAGTTTGAGAACAAGAAAGTAGACAAGTTCGACGTTGTAAAGGCCACACCTTCAAAGGATGATGAGATTGAGGCCATCACAGGCTCAACCATCACATCAAAGGCTATGGCCAACGGCTGCAACGCAGCTATTACTTACTTCCAGAATAAATTACAGGGAGGTGCCAACTAATGAACAAATATGTAGAGCGTTTATATAATGGTATCATTAAGGAAAATCCTACCTTTGTACTTATGCTTGGTATGTGTCCTACACTGGCTGTTACATCCAGTGCGGTAAACGGACTTGGAATGGGACTTTCCACCACGGTGGTACTTATCTGTTCAAACCTTTTGATTTCACTTTTCAGAAAAGTGATTCCTAACGGAGTGCGTATGCCGGCGTATATCGTCATAGTTGCATCTCTTGTTACAGTAGTACAGTTTTTAATGCAGGCTTATCTGCCTAGTCTTTCAGCAGCACTTGGTGTATACATCCCACTTATCGTGGTTAACTGTATTATCCTCGGACGTGCCGAGAGCTATGCTTCAAAGAATCCGCCTGTGGAGTCTATCTTTGATGGAATGGGAATGGGACTTGGATTTACCATGGGTCTTACAATCATCGGACTTATCCGTGAAATCTTAGGTGCAGGAACATTCTTTAACATCAAGATTTTCGGTGACTGGTTTACACCAATCACAATCTTTATCATGGCACCGGGAGCCTTCCTCGTACTTGGTTTCCTCGTTGCAGGCATGAATATCATCCGTAAAAAGATGGAAGCAAAGGGTACACCTCTTGCTGAGCCGGCAGGCTGCCTTTCAGGAGACTGTGCACATTGTGGAGCATCATGTCCATCAGCAAAAGCAGCACAGGCCGCTGTTGAGCCTAACACTACAGAAGGAGGGGATAAATAATGGGTACATTAGGTCATTTACTGCTCATTGCAGTAGCATATGCAATAGTTAACAACGTAGTACTTAGCCAGTTCCTTGGTATCTGTCCTTTCCTCGGCGTATCAAAGAACACAAAAACTGCTGCCGGAATGGGTGGTGCGGTAATTTTCGTTATAACAATCGCCACATTCGTTACACAGCTTATTTACAATTTTATACTGTATCCGCTTAATCTGTCATATTTACAGACTATCGTGTTCATTCTTGTAATTGCAGCACTTGTTCAGTTTGTAGAGATGTTCTTAAAGAAACAGATGCCTCCTCTTTACAAGGCACTCGGTGTGTATCTGCCTCTTATTACAACAAACTGTGCCGTACTCGGTGTAGCACTTAACAGTGTAACAAAGGGCTACAATATCTTAGAGAGTGTAGTTTACGGCTTTGCCACAGCTTTTGGTTTCTTTATTGCCATCGTGCTTATGGCTGGTGTACGTGAGAAGATTGAGTATAATGATATTCCAAAGCCTTTCCAGGGAACAGCATCGTGCTTCTTACAGCATGTCTTATGGCTATCGCTTTATGGGATTCTCAGGAATGGTTTCTGTATAGGATTGGAGGAAAAGTGATATGAATGTTACTGCGATTATTATTGCAGCTTTAGTTGTTGGAGCTGTCGGTATAATTCTTGGATTTTTCCTCGGTATTTCAGGAGAAAAATTCAAAGTAGAGGTTGACCCGAGGAGGAAGCAATACTTGAGGTGCTTCCGGGCAACAACTGTGGTGGTTGTGGATATGCCGGATGCTCCGGACTTGCTGCCGCCATTGTAAAGGGAGAGGCACCGGTTGGACAGTGTCCTGTAGGTGGAGATCCTGTTGCGGCAAAGGTCAGTGAGATTATGGGTGTAAAGGTTGAGGCCGGAGTAAAGAAAGTCGCATTTGTTAAGTGTGCCGGCACCTGTGATAAAGCAAATACAGACTACGACTATACAGGAGTAGAGGATTGTGTTGCCATGTCATTTGTTCCGGGCGGCGGACCTAAGTCATGTAATTATGGCTGTCTCGGCTATGGAAGCTGTGTGAAGGCATGTCCTTTTGATTCAATCCATGTGGTTGATGGAGTTGCATGCGTCAATCCGCTTACATGCAAGGCCTGCGGCAAGTGCGTAGAGGCTTGTCCAAAGCACCTCATCGAGCTTATTCCATATGACACAAAGCACGTTGTAAAGTGCAGCTCAAAGGACAAGGGCAAGGATGTCATGAAGGCATGCTCGGTTGGATGTATCGGCTGTCATCTGTGCGAGAAGAACTGTCCGTCAGATGCTGTCCATGTAGTAGACAATGTAGCTTATATTGATCAGGAGAAATGTACAGGCTGCGGAATCTGCGCAGAGAAGTGTCCAAAGAAGATTATTCTGTAATGAATAAAAGCTGTCACATATCATTATGATATGTGGCAGCTTTTTTATAAGCTTGCAGCTATTCTGTGCTTACGTTATATTCATCTGATGTCGTGATAATACTATAATCATTTGTCACAAATATTGCCTCTACACCGGAAAGGGAATTGATAAGCTCCTTTGCTTTATCAATGCCAAGAGCAAAGCATGTGGTGCTTAAGGCATCTCCGTCGCAGGAGGAGTCGCTTATGATGGTGACAGAGTACAGATTGTTTTTGACAGGATAGCCGGTTGTTGTGTCAAGTATATGGTGATATAGCTTGCCGTCTACTCTGTAGTACCGCTCGTAGATGCCGGAGGTGACAACGGATTTGTCCTTGATTTTGACGGTACATATGGGCTCACCACTCTCGTCGAAGGGCTTTTGTATGCCAACTGTATAATCACTTCCGTCGGATTTTTCACCGACGGTGAGGACATTGCCACCCAGGTTTATGATGCCTGAGGTGATTTTTTTGGACTGTAAATAAGCCTTCATTTTATCGGCAATAAAGCCTTTGCGATTCCACCAAGGTCAAGCTTTGCTTTTGAATCGGTTAGCATCACATCGTTTCCGTTAATCTGTATATTGCGGTAATTTACATGTGACAGCTCGCTTTGTATCTGCGCATCAGACGGAACGACTGATGCATCCACCTCATTATCTTTAGAGTCGGTATTTTCAGCTATTTCTGAAAAATTCCACAAATTAGACAGCTTTCCTATAGTGATATCAAACCTGCCGTCACTTGTGTCGCCGTATTCGATGCCTTTTTTGATGAGATCAAGCGTATCATTGCTTACTGTGACATATTCTTTGCCGGCAGCGTCATTTATTTTGCTCACCTCTGAGTAACTAACTGTGTTTGAAAGCATATTCTCATATTTCTTTGCCATATCAAAGCAGTCGTCTATGTATTTCTCGTCGGTAGTGCATAAAGCGTAATCTGTATTATCGTGTCAAAGTAGAAGCCTTGTTTGGAAACCTTCTGCTGAGCCTTGGGCTTTAATTCACATGCAGACAGACTTCCTGTTATTGTGGCAAGCGCCAAAAGGACAGGGACAAGGTGTTTTAGTTTATTTTTCATAGTGCATCCTTTATTAATTTCCTGGTTGTAAATTATTTATAGTTAAAGCTTAAATAGTAAAAGCATAAATATAACTTTGCGTCCGGGCTTTATGAAATTTAAAGCCGAAAGCAACAGAAATATAATAACACAAAATAAAAAAATGAGACAGTAGTAAAAATGATTTTGTATTTTGCATGAATATATGGTAAAGTAGTAAATGTATGCGTAATGTAATTATGTATGCATTTAGACTTACAATAGGAAAGATGATAGAAATGAGTTTTTTAGACAATTATAAAAGAGTGGTAATAAAGATAGGTTCATCGACGCTGACACATGCAGAGACTGGAAGCCTCAATTTTTCAAAGATGGAGCGTCTGGTGCGCTCGATATGTGATTACAGAAACAGCGGAATGGATGTGTGTCTCGTAAGCTCCGGCGCTATCGCGGTTGGACGTGATGTGATAGGCATAAAGGAGCGCCCGAGCGATATTTCAATAAAGCAGGCATGCGCCGCAGTGGGACAGGGCAGGCTGATGATGACATATCAGAAGCTTTTTTCCGAGTATAATCAGAATTCCGGACAGGTGCTCATGACAAAGAATACCATAGTCAATCCTGTTTCCAGACGCAATGTTATGAATACATTTGAGGAGCTTTTTGATCTGAATGTGGTGCCTATTGTCAATGAAAATGATACGGTAAGCACATACGAGATGCAGTTTGGTGACAATGATACGCTGTCTGCTATTGTTACATCAATCACGAAGGCTGATCTGCTCATACTGCTATCTGATATAGATGGTCTGTATTCCGATGATCCTCATGACAATCCGGATGCAAAGCTTATCAGAGAGGTTGATACGCTTGACAGGAAAATACTTGGCATGGCAAAGTCATCAACCGGCAGCGATGTCGGAACCGGCGGCATGGCGACAAAGCTTACAGCGGCAAAGATTGCCACATATTCCGGTGCCGATATGATTATCGCAAACGGCGGTAATATGGGAATTTTATATGACATTATGAATGGCAGATATACAGGAACACTTTTCCACAGGGCAAAGGATGCAGAGTTTGTGCTTGCGGATTATATACAAAGAGAGATGGCACCTACATCTACAGGCGGCCAGTAATAAGCTATAAATTTGAAATCAGGAGAGTGCTATGACACAGGAAAAAATACAGCGAATCAATGAGCTTTACAGAAAGTCACAGGCAGAGGGACTTTCTGAGGCAGAGAAAAAGGAGCAGGATCTTTTGCGCAAGGAGTATATAGCAAACGTGAAGAAGAATTTAAGAAACCAGCTCAACAATATCGATATGGTAAACGATGACGGTTCGGTTGAGAACCTCGGCGAGAAATATGGAAACAAAAAAAGAAATTCGTAGCAGGCTTAAAAAGCAAAGAGACCTTCTGGGCGCTGATGAGTGCCACAACATGAGCCATGACATTTATAAAAGACTCATGGTATCAGAGCTTGACAGAGATTATGACAACATACTTTTGTATTCAGCTATCAGAAATGAAGTGAATACTGATGAGTATTTTACCTATTTAATAAACAAAGCAAAAAGGATATATTATCCGAGGGTTTCGGGCAATACAATGTCCTTTTACAGGGTAAGAAGCTTGATGAGCTTAATTGTGGTTCATTTAATATTAAAGAGCCTGATATGACGAATGAGTATACGCAGGCGGATGGCAGGGCGCTTATGATAGTGCCGGGGCTTACATTTTCGGATACCGGTTACAGAATCGGTTATGGAAAGGGCTTTTATGACAGATATTTATCGTCTTTTACAAAAAGAGACACTGTTATGGCAGTTGGAGTGGGCTACGATTTCCAGTTACTTAGCAGCGTGACGTTTGAAGATGAATATGACGTACAATTAGATGGGGTAATAACAGATAAGAGAGAGGTGTTTATTGATGAATGATTTAGAAAAAATTTGTGCGGATGCATACGAGGCCAGAGTAAAGACAGGAACACTGGATACAGATATCAAGAATAAGGTATTAAACGATGCAGCGGACAATCTGCTTAAGGCAGAAAAAGAAATCCTTGAGGCAAACAAAAGGGATGTGGCCACAGCAGAGGAAAATATGAAGGCAAAGAGCATGATTGACAGGCTCTCGCTTGACCATGACAGGCTCCTTGGCATGGCTGACGGACTCAGACAGATAGCAAAGCTTGCAGACCCAATTGGGGAAGTGATGTCTATGTCAAAGCGTCCTAATGGCCTTATTATTGGAAAAAGAAGAGTTGCAATCGGTGTTGTGGGAATCATTTTTGAGGCTCGCCCAAATGTCACATCAGATGCCTTTGGTCTGTGTTTTAAGACAGGCAACTGTGTCATATTGAAGGGTGGAAGTGATGCGATAAATACCAATATCGCAATAGTTAAGGCTTTAAAAAAGGCTTTAACGGACAATTTGGTTTCTGCTGCTGCACTTGCACTTATTGAGTCAACAGACAGAGAGACAACAAATGCGTTTATGAAGATGGATCAGTATGTGGATGTGCTCATACCAAGAGGTGGTGCAGGACTCATCCAGAATGTTGTCAAAAATGCTACAATTCCTGTCATCCAGACCGGTACAGGCAACTGCCATGTATATGTGGACAAGGATGCTGACTTTGACATGGCTGTTAATATTATTAACAATGCAAAGACACAAAGAATCAGTGTCTGCAATGCATGTGAGTCGATTGTAGTACACAGCACCATAGCAGAGGAATTTCTGCCAAAGCTGTATGATAAGTTAAGAGAGCATCATGTACAGCTGCACTGTGATGAAAGAGCGCAGGCTATACTGCAAGGAAGAGATGATGTGACAGAGGCCACTGCCGATGACTGGGGTATGGAGTATCTTGATTACATCATGTCGGTAAAGATTGTTGACAGTATTGATGAGGCAATCGAGCATATCAACAGATACAACACATCACATTCTGAGGCAATCGTCACAAATGATTACGACAATGCGCAGAAGTTCTTAAATGAGATAGATGCCGCATGCGTTTATGTAAATGCCTCAACCAGATTTTCCGATGGAAATGAATTCGGCTTTGGAGCTGAGATAGGCATCAGCACACAGAAGCTTCACGCAAGGGGACCTATGGGGCTTGAAGCACTGACAAGCTATAAGTATATTATTTACGGCAGTGGTCAGATCAGGGAATAGTCAGCTAAAGTATCATAGAATTAATTTGAGAGGAAACATAATATAACATGAGCTACGATATAGATATAACAAAGACACCACCGGCACATGAGCCTGAGAGGCAGTATTACTACATGGCAAAGGCAAAGGATTTTGTTGAAAAGAAATCTAAAGAAATCGGCCGTCCTATGACTTATTTCGTCAAGACCTTCGGCTGTCAGATGAATGCCCGCGACTCAGAAAAGCTTGTCGGAATACTCGAGCAGATAGGCTACGTGGAAGGAAATGATGAGCACTCGGATTTTATTGTATACAACACCTGTACCGTACGTGAGAATGCTAACAACAAGGTGTACGGCAGACTTGGATATCTGCAGAACTACAAGAAAAAGAATCCTCTGATGAAGATTGCTCTCTGCGGCTGCATGATGCAGGAGCCGGAGGTTGTTGAAAATATCAAAAAGCACTATAAGTTTGTAGATATCGTATTCGGAACCCACAATATATTCAAGTTTGCAGAGATTTTGTGCAACAATATCGAGTCAGGCTCACAGGTGATTGACATATGGAAGGATACCAATCAGATTGTCGAAGATCTGCCGGTGAAGAGAAAGTTCTCTTTCAAATCAGGTGTCAATATCATGTTTGGCTGCAACAATTTCTGCAGCTACTGTATCGTGCCATATGTAAGAGGACGTGAGAGAAGCAGAGAGCCTAAGGATATCATAAGAGAGATCGAAAAGCTTGTTGCAGACGGAGTGTGCGAGATAATGCTTCTCGGACAGAATGTCAACTCATATGGTAAAACACTTGACAATCCTATAACCTTTGCAGAGCTTCTTCGCGAGGTCAATAAGATTGAGGGACTTAAGAGGATTCGTTTTATGACATCTCATCCAAAGGATTTATCCGATGACCTGATTATGGCGATAAAGGAGTGCGACAAGGTGTGCAAGCATATGCATCTGCCGCTTCAGTCAGGAAGCTCAAGGGTGCTTAAGGAGATGAACAGGCACTATGACAAGGAAAAATATCTCGACGAGGTAAAGAGACTTCGTGAGCAGATTCCTGATATTGCAATCACAACTGATATCATTGTAGGCTTCCCGGGAGAGACTGAGGAGGATTTCCTTGAGACAATGGATGTTGTCAAGCAGGTCAGATATGACAGTGCTTTTACATTTATTTACTCAAAGAGAACAGGCACACGCGCAGCTACAATGGAGAATCAGGTGCCGGATGATGTGGTTAAGGACAGGTTTGACAGGCTCTTAAAGGAGGTTCAGACAATATCATCAGAAAAGGCAAAATGCTATGAGGGCAAAGTGGTTCCGGTACTTGCAGAGGAGATGGATGACCAGAAGGACGGCTATGTGACCGGACGTATGGACAATAATTCAATCGTACATTTTCCGGGTACCAAGGATATGATTGGGAATATCTACAATGTGAAGCTTGATGAGTGCAGAGGCTTTTACTATATGGGAGAGATAAAAGAGGATGCGTAAGCGTTTTGGCAGAAATGATATAATCCTGATATCGGTTATTGTAATTATCTCTGTCGCTCTGCTTCTTATATGGAAGCTTGTATATTTAAAGGGACAGGATACGGATAGCGATGCATGTGTCGAGGTGACTATCGATGGAAGGGCCTATGGATCATATCCGCTTTCAAAGGATGATACAATTGAGATAAAAAACGGCGATGGCGATGTTACTAACACTCTTGTCATAAAGGGCGGTGTGGCGGATATGACCTCTGCCGACTGTCCGGATCATCTGTGCGTGAAGCAGAAGGCTATATCAAAGGAGGGAGAGTCGATTATCTGTCTGCCGAATAAGGTTGTTGTGACGGTAAAAAGCGACACGAAATCCGATATAGATTCGATATCCAAGTGATACCCGAACATTTTTATAGAAAGAATGAGATAAATGAAAACCAGAAAGATTGCATATCTTGGTATGCTTATGGCACTGGCACTGGTGCTAAGCTATGTTGAGTCACTTATACCGTTTGCAGTAGGCATACCGGGAGTGAAGCTCGGACTTACAAATATAGTGACAGTAATCATGCTTTATATAGCAGCACCCATGGAGACGTTTCTGCTATGTGTATTTCGTGCGGTGCTTTCAGGCTTTATGTTTGGAAATGCGTTCAGCATCATATATTCACTGGCAGGCTGTATACTAAGCTTTATCGTTATGTACCTGCTTAAGAAATCAGATAAATTCAGCTCTGTCTCAATAAGTCTGGTCGGTGGAGTGTGTCACAATATAGGACAGATAATAGTTGCGGCTATAGTTTTGTCAACCTACAGCGTAGTGTATTATATTCCGGTGCTTCTTGTGGCAGGATGCATCACGGGACTTGTGATTGGAATAGTAGCTTCACAGGTGCTTTTGAGGATTTCTGACAGCTTTCATGTATAGTTTTAATGGGCTGTAATCTACGTATATTTAATAACAAAGGAGATGCTGCTGTTTTATGCCTGTGTGTCAGGCTACAGTCGAAACAGTAACAAATGGATTCAATGTATGCATATATAAAAGGAGAGCTTGCAGAAAAAAATATAGACAGCATTGTAGTGGAGGCAGCAGGTGTAGGCTATCTCATTTACATACCGACGCAGTATTTTGATATGCTGCCCGACGAGGGAGAGAATGTAAAAATTTACACTTACCTATGTGTCAGGGAGGATGCCATGATACTTTATGGCTTTTTGAGCAAGGATGATCTTGAAATCTTTAAGCTGCTGATTACAGTCAGCGGAATCGGACCAAAGGGCGGCCTTGCCATTTTGTCAACTCTGCCTGCCGATGATTTGCGTTTTGCGATTCTATCGGGCGACTCAAAGGCTATATCAAAGGCACCGGGAATAGGTGCAAAGACGGCTCAGAGAGTAATACTTGATTTAAAGGACAAGCTGTCGCTTGAGGATGCATTTGAAAAGAAGCTTGAGAATCAGACTTCCGGTGCTGTTTCATCCATGAACAGCACTGTGAAAAATGATGCTGTCATGGCGCTCAATGCGCTTGGATACTCATCTACTGAGAGTCTTAAGGCAGTGTCCAAGGTTGATATCACAGAGGATATGGATGTAGAGGATGTGCTGAAGTTTGCGCTCAAAATATGGCTGATTGATAAAAGCTGTAAGCTTAAAACAGAAACGGGGAACAAAACGTGAAAAGAGTAATTTCCACACAATTGCAGGAAGAGGACATAAAGATAGAGAAATCCCTGCGTCCTATGTATTTTGATGACTATATCGGTCAGCAGAAGATAAAGGACAATTTAAAAATATATATTGAAGCTGCAAAATCAAGGGGCGAGGCGCTCGATCATGTGCTATTTTACGGACCTCCGGGGCTTGGAAAGACAACACTTGCAGGAATCATTGCAAATGAGATGGGTACAAAGATAAAGGTGACCTCCGGTCCTGCAATAGGTAAGCCGGGAGAGATGGCAGCCATACTCAACGGACTTTCTGAGGGAGATATACTGTTTGTCGATGAGATTCACAGATTAAACCGTCAGGTGGAGGAGGTGCTCTATCCTGCCATGGAGGACTATGCCATAGATATCATGATTGGAAAGGGCGAGTCTGCAAAGTCAATCAGATTCAACCTGCCCAAATTCACCCTTGTGGGTGCAACAACGAGGGCGGGCATGCTTTCGGCACCTTTACGCGACAGGTTTGGTGTGGTAAATCACATGGAGTTTTATACTGTCGATGAGCTAAAGCATATTATCGTCAATTCCGCAAAAGTGCTTGGAGTAGAGATAGATGACAAGGGAGCCTACGAGATGGCAAGACGCTCAAGAGGCACACCAAGACTTGCAAACAGACTGCTAAAGCGTGTCAGGGATTTTGCGCAGGTCAAGTATGACGGCAAAATCACCTATGATGTGGCAAGCTTTGCGCTTGACCTTTTGGAAGTGGACAAGTACGGACTGGATTTAAACGACAGAAATATACTTCTCACCATCATTGACAAGTTTGCGGGAGGACCGGTGGGCCTTGATACGCTTGCGGCGGCAATAGGTGAGGATGCCGGAACCATTGAGGATGTTTACGAGCCGTATCTGGTGAAGAACGGCTTTATAAACCGCACACCAAAGGGACGTGTGGCGACAGAACTTGCCTTTGAGCATTTTGAGAGAAAAAGGGCTTAAAGTTGCAATTTATATCTATAAGGCATATAATAATTAAGTATTTGATATTGAAATTGATATTAATATTAATATAGCTGGTTTGAATAAATGTGAAAACGGAGGATGATTAAATGTCTGCAAAAACAAATGCCGAGGTGGTAATAGACGGAAAGGTTTACACACTGTCAGGATATGAGAATGAGGAATACTTACAGAAGGTTGCGGCATACATCAACAACAAGATTGCAGAGTTTGATGATATGGATGAGTATAAGCATCTTCCGGGCAATATGAAGAGCACACTTATCGAGCTCAATATTGCAGATGATTATTTCAAGGCAAAGGCACTTGTCGAAAAGCTTGAGGGTGATATAGAGAATAAGGATAAGGAAATATATGATTTAAAGCATGATTTAATTTCCAATCAGGTGAAGACAGAGAATGCCGAGGCGAGCATGAAGGAGCTTGAGGCACAAAACAAGGAGCTTTTACTCAACAAGGCGAGACTTGAGGCAACTCTTGAGGAGTCACTTCTTGATGGAAAAAAGCCTGTTAAAAAATCTGCACATGCTTCTAAAGGGGCAAATGACAGTAGCGATAAATAGCAATAAAATGGGAACAGTTATCGTACACTGTTCCCTATTTTATTGCAGGTTTATATGATATCAAATGAGCATCTATATGAGGAAATATATGAGAAATAAAGATTTTGAACTGCTTGCACCGGCAGGAAACCTTGAGATACTTAAGGGTGTGATAGAAAGCGGCGCCGATGCTGTGTATGTGGGCGGAAGCATGTTTGGAGCCAGGGCATATGCCAATAATTTCACAGAGGAGGAGCTTTTAGAGGCAATTGATTTTGCGCATTTACGAGGAGTAAAGGTGTATCTGACGGTCAATACGCTGATTAAAAACAGTGAGTTTTCAAAGCTCTACGACTACCTGCTTGTGTACTACAAAAGAGGGCTTGATGCAGTGATAGTGCAGGATATTGGAGTGGTGAAGGCTATCCATGAGTATTTTCCTTCAATGGAGATACATACGAGTACACAGATGACGGTGACTGGAGCAGACGGAGTGCGTTTTCTTTCACAGTTTGGAGTGACGCGTGTGGTCATGGCAAGGGAGGTTTCTCTTGCCGAGATGAAGCGCATACATGAGGAAACCGGCATGGAGCTTGAAGCCTTTGTGCACGGAGCATTGTGCTATTCGTATTCCGGACAGTGCCTTTTCAGCAGTATTTTAGGTGGTAGAAGCGGAAACAGAGGCCGCTGTGCACAGCCGTGCAGACTGCCGTATACCGTGGAGGGCAAAAAGGATGAATACATTTTAAGCCTTAAGGATATGTGTGGTATAAAGGCTCTTGACAAGCTGCATGATGCAGGTGTTTATTCGCTCAAGATTGAGGGACGCATGAAGCAGCTTGAGTATGCATGCGGAGTGGTAAAATACTACAGAAACTATATTGACAGCAAAAAGCCTGTTAGTGATGCTGATTATGACAGGATAAAGGCACTTGGAAACCGCTGTGGTTTCACAGACAGATATTATTTCGACCACAATGGCTCTGATATGGTGACTTATGTGAAGCCTAATTTCGTTTCAAATGCTGCAGAGCCTTCGCCTGAAAAAAGAAAGCTCTCGATAGAGGGAGAGCTTGTTTTAAGAGAGGGCGAGCCCGGAAGCCTCACTGTAAAAAGAGGTGATGTGACATACAAAGCCTCAATAGAACCTGTCAGTGCCGCACTTAAGGCACCGCTTGATAAAAAAGCCGCTATCGACAGGATAAACAAAACCGGTGATACAGACTTTGAGTTTTCACATATTAAAGCTCAAATCGGAGAAAACGTCTTTGTGCCAAACGGAGCACTAAACAAGCTGCGGCGTGATGCAATTTCAGGGCTTTGTGATAAGCTGTTGAAAAAGTATTACAGGGATGACGCGCGATATGTTGATATATCAAGTCTTTCTAAGCTTCCGGAGCATGCCATAAAAAGCGACGCAGCACATGAAACTATAAATGATTACACCACCATATGCTCGTGTATGACACGCGCGCAGCTTGATACACTTATTAGCTATGAATGCTTTGATGTATTTTATCTGGATTTTGACATGTATGACAGGAAGACTCTGATACAGCAGTTTGCAGATGATGTGAAAAGCCTTACAAAGCGAAATAAAAAAGTGTATCTCATGCTGCCTACTATATTCAGGGCGGATTCATCGGATTATTTTGTATCTATCGCAAAAGAGCTTGATAAGGTAAGCTTCGAGGGCTTTGTTGTGAAAAATTACGAGGAGCTTTATCTGACAGAAAATCTGTTTACAGGGAAAAAAGTTATTTTAGACCACAATATGTATACCTTTAATGATGTTTCAAAGAGTGCTTTTTTTGAGCACGGAGTAAGTGGTGACACAGTGCCGCTTGAACTCAATTCAAGGGAGATTATGCATAGAAACAATATAGTCTCGCAGATGATAGTCTATGGATATTATCCGCTTATGACCACCGCCAATTGTGTGCACAAAAACACAAAGGGCTGTGATAAAAAGCAAAAGCTTATATATTTAAAGGACAGATACAATAAATCCTTTGCAGTTTGTAACAACTGTAAGGAGTGCTATAATACAATATATAATTCACTGCCTACCATGCTCACAAAGAATATAGGTAAGCTTAAGGAGGCCGGTATCAGGAGTTTTAGATACAGCTTTACAATCGAGACTCCAAAGCAGATTAAGGCGGTTATGGATGATAAGGTAGCTGAATATACAAACGGACATTACAAAAGAGGAGTAGAATAACATGGTACATCTGATAGTACAGCTTTCCAAGTATATTATGATAATACTTTTTCTCATATATACTTTTTTATGCTTTCATTTATTCAAGTATCCCGACAAGCCGAAAAAGCAGAGGCATATATATAATCTGCAGAGATTTTATATGTTTCTGATTCATTTAGATGGTTTTTTGGTGCTCTTTGTCACGACAATGGATACAAAGATAATAGGATTTTATATAGCACAGCTTGTGCTTTTTGAATCAATTTATTTGATTTATCATAAGTTTTATAAGAATGCCTCAGAGCTTGTGCTAAACAACATGGTGATGATGCTTTGTATTAGCATGATTATTCTAACGAGAATTTCGTTTGACAAGGCATTAAGGCAGTTTGTTTTTGTACTTGCCGGAACAATATTTGCGTTTTTAATACCGCTTATCATGCAAAAAGGCACGATGTTTCGAAAACTGACATGGACATATGCCGGTGTTGGAATACTTGGTCTTTTGTCAGTGCTTGTGGTAGGAGTGGCGAGCAGAGGAGCAAAGCTTTCTTTGACATTTGGTCCTGTTTCAATTCAGCCGTCTGAGTTTGTAAAGATACTTTTTGTGTTTTTTATAGCATCCATGCTGTATAAGTCAACTGATTTAAAGCAGCTTGCCATAACAAGCGGCATATCGGCCGTGTTTGTGCTGATACTTGTTGCATCAAATGATCTAGGTGGAGCGCTTTTGTATTTCTTTACATATCTGGTCATGATTTATGTTGCTACAAAAAGGTTTTATATTTTTGCCGGAGGTCTTGCGTTTGTTGGGCTTGGAATGTACGCAGGCTATCATCTGTTTTCACATGTGAAGAACAGAATTGTTGCATGGATTGATCCTCTTTCTGTCATAGACAAGGCCGGCTATCAGGTGTGTCAGTCGCTTTTTGCCATAGGTACAGGCGGACTGTTTGGCTTTGGACTGGGGCAGGGACTGCCGAATAAGATACCTATTGTGTCAAAGGACTTTATCATAGCGGCTATCTCAGAGGAGATGGGCGGTATATTTGCTGTCTGCCTCATCATGGTTTGTGTCAGCTGCTTTCTTATGATATTTAATCTTTCCATGCAGATGAAGGATGCATTTTACAAGTATGTGGCGCTTGGACTTGGCAGTGTGTATGCGCTTCAGGTGCTTTTAACTGTTGGCGGCTCAACCAAGTTTATACCGATGACCGGTGTGACGCTGCCGCTTGTGAGCTATGGTGGCAGCTCGCTTTTATCTACGATGATTATTTTTGGAATGATACAGGGCATGTATATTATGCAGGCAGCCCCTGAAAAAAGGAGAAATATAGATGACAAGAGACGAAAGGACCATGAGACAAAAAACAGACAAAAGCAGGCAGCAAAAGAGCCGGGTGCGCAGGGAAGTCAGCAGAGAAGGAGAAAACCGGCAGCAGGCGGCAAAAACAGCACGAAGACACAGAAATAGAGAGTATGCGGTTGTTACATATTTTTTCCTTATAGTTTTTGTTGGATTGATAGGTTATTTCTTGTATTTCCAGTTTGTAAAAAGCGACGAATTCATCAACAGTCCATATAATTCGCTGCAGGATCTTTTCTCTAAGAACGTGGTGAGGGGCGAGATACAGACTAAGGATGGACATGTCATAGCACGGACAAAGGTCAGCTCGGATGCGTCTGAGACAAGGGAATATCCTGACGGCAGGATGTTTGCGCATGTGGCAGGCTTTGCCGTAAACGGTAAGGCCGGGCTTGAAAAGCAGGAAAATTTCTCATTGCTTCGCTCACATGAGTTTTTCCTTGACCAGATAGTAAATGATATAAGCGGTAAGAAAAATACCGGTGATAATGTCGTAACCACACTGGATTACGAAGCACAGGCGGCTGCATATAATGCACTTGGCGACTATGAAGGTGCTGTCATTGCAATTGAGCCGAAAACAGGAAAGATTGCAGTTATGGTGTCAAAGCCTGATTATGACCCAAATACCATCGCAAGTGACTGGGAGAGCGTAAACGGTGAGGGCAGCACTTCTCTTTACAACAGGGCAACACAGGGACAGTATGCCCCGGGCTCAGTGTTTAAGATTTTTACAGCACTTGAGTATTATAACGAAAATCCGTCTACATACAACGACTACAGCTTTGATTGTGATGGAAGCATTACTGAGGACGGCTTTACAATCCACTGTGCAGGCAATAAATCACACGGACAGGAGGACTTAACAAAGTCGTTTGCCAAGTCGTGCAACTCGTCCTTTTCCAATATAGGTCTTTTGGTGGATAACAATAAGCTTAATACCTTGTGTGACGATATGCTTTTCAACAAGGATCTGCCTATAGCCTTTGATTCAAAAAAGAGTAAATTTGCACTGGATAACAATGCTTCGTCAGCTCTAACAATGCAGACTGCGATAGGTCAGGGAAACACGCTTGTTTCGCCACTTCATATGTGCATGATTGCCGGTGCAATCTGCAATGATGGAAATCTGATGAGGCCATATCTGGTAGACCATACGGAAAATGCGAGCGGGGCGCTTGTGGAGCAGAATAAACCGGCTTCATACAAGCAGATTATGTCAAAGGATCAGGCAGCTTTTCTTCAGAATCTTATGGCAGCAGTGGTGTCTGATGGAACAGGCACAAAGCTAAGAGACCAGAGCTATGAGGCCTTTGGAAAGACCGGCACTGCCCAGGTATCAGATTCTACAGACCAGACCAATGCCTGGTTTGTGGGCTATGGAAAAAAGGATGGCTACAATGATCTGGCTATCGCAGTAGTTGTGGAGGATTCGGGTGCCGGAAGCACCTATGCGGTGCCGGTTGCAAAAAAGGTATTTGATAAATATTTCAATGAATAGGCTTGTTGCACTTTTTTTAGAAGTAGGTTATACTTAAGTGTAATGACAGACGTTATCGTTCATATTTCGCTTGAACTGACAGATAGCGTTTAAACCACACTTGGAGGAATGGCAATGATAGAAGCAACGAGCTGTGGCGGTGTGGTAATCTTTCGTGGCAAAATATTACTCTTATACAAGAACTACAGGAACAGGTACGAGGGGTGGGTACTGCCCAAGGGAACTGTGGAATCTGATGAAGAGTACAAGGACACTGCAATCCGTGAAGTGAAAGAGGAGACCGGTGCCAGTGCAACGATAATCCAATACGTGGGTAAGAGCCACTATTCTTTTACCGTGCCACATGATACAGTGGAAAAGGATGTACACTGGTATCTTATGATGGGCGAAAGTTATTATAGTAAACCGCAAAGAGAAGAGTATTTCATGGATTCAGGGTTTTACAAGTATCACGAGGCATATCATCTGCTCAAGTTTGCAAATGAGAAGCAGATACTTGAGAAGGCTTACAATGAGTACCTGGATTTAAAGAAAAGCAATTTATGGGGGACACACAAGTATTATTAGTATTATTAAAAAGCAGTTTTAAAAACTGCTTTTTGAGGTTTTGGAATGAAATGGTATGAGGATTTATTTGTAGGAGAGTCTGTTACCGGAAAGATAAAGAAAATCAAGTGGAAGATAGAGCATAATGCCGGCATGCTTCACACATACATCATCACGTTTCCGTCAAATGAGGAAAATCTTTTGGATATCATTCCGACAAGAGAATTGCTGCAAAAGGGATATCCGAAGAAGAATCTGCACATAATCGCAGTAGCGGGTAATTATGATGAGGCACTTTTGCTGGCCTGTGATATTGTTAAGGAGACATACGAAAATACAGGTAAAACAGATGTGAAGAGCTATTTAAAGAGCAGACGGAGGAATTAGATATATGATATTTACGATTTTAAAGGTCATAGGCATCATACTCCCTGTAGTGCTTGCTCTTATACTTACAGCGCTGCTTTGCGTACTGTTTGTGCCGGTCAAGTACAGGGCTGTCGGAAGCTTTGACAATACAGACATAAGAGCAAAAGCACATGTGTCATGGCTTTTGCATTTGTTTGCACTGCATATAGAGTATGCACAGGAGACTGACGGATATATAAGGCTTGCTTTTGTGAAGAAGAAGCTGTTTGATAATTATGAGGCTTTGGATGATGACGATATGGATGAGGCAGCTAAAACTGAAACAGAAGATAAAGTCAGTGAAAACACCGTGGATGGGCCCAAAATACCGGCAGATGAGTCAGAACACATCACAGATGAACAGACAGAGGATGAAAGCACATCACAGACTCATGACGAGCAAAGGTCAGTAACTGATGAGAATCAGCATATAAAACAACAAACTAAGCTCACTCATCAAAAAACGTATAAAAAGCCACACAAAAAGTCACATAAAAAGCAATTTAAAGATAAGTCAGAAAAAATAAAAAACTGTATCTATAAGCTAAAAAGAGAATACAGTGATGAGAGAAATAAAGCTGCTTTTTCACATCTGAAAAAAGAGCTTTTTATCATTCTTAAAAGAATATGCCCAAGGAGGCTTAAGCTTACAATGGTTTATTCAACCGGCTCGCCGGATACAACAGGCATTTCATTAGGTATTTTAGCATGCTTTCCTGTCGGCTATACAAACAGATGGCGGATTACACCTGATTTCGAGAGTGAAAAGCCATATGCAAAGGGCAGCTTTGATATAAAGGGGCATGTGATAGTAATAAGTATTTTAGCGGCAACACTTAGAATTTTATTTGATAAAAACTGCCGCAGATTATATAATAGGATAAGCAGATAGGAGGAAGATATTATGGCAGATAATAGTTTCAATAACACAGTAGAGTCACTTTTCAAGGGGATGGACAGCTTTATCACTACAAAGACTGTAGTCGGTGATGCGATTCATATAGGGGATACAATCATACTTCCGCTTGTGGATGTGTCGTTTGGAGTGGCAGCAGGAGCATTTTCGGCAGAAAAGAAAAATAACGGAGCCGGTGGTATGGGTGGAAAGATTCAGCCTAGTGCAGTGCTCGTTATCCAGAATGGACAGACAAAGCTTGTCAATGTAAAGAATCAGGACGGCATGACCAAGATACTTGATATGGTGCCGGACATTGTAAGCCGTTTCTCAAAGGGGAAAAATGATGACCTTAATCTCGACGATGTAAAGGTAGACGAGGCAGAGGACGACAAGCAGGATTAATTTCATATATGTGAGCAAATAAAAAGGACATCCAAACGGATGTCCTTTAAAATTCAAAAGATTCAAAAATAAAGACTAAGCTCTCTCAACTTTGCCAGATCTTAAACATGAAGTACATACATATAACTTCTGTGGAACTCCATTGACCTTGCAAGAAACCTTCTTAATGTTTGACTTCCAAACATGATTTGATCTTCTATGAGAATGGCTGACATTATTTCCATAATGAACACCTTTTTCACAAATTGCACATTTTGCCATGATATTGCACCTCCTTGCATTTCACTAAGCTTACCATACTCTTAAGCTCACAACAAATGTATTCTATCAGATTAAAATAAAGAATGCAAGGATAAAATATAAAAATATTTGCTTTTTGTGAAAAAAAAGGTATAATAACATTAGCTACGTCACAATATGATGGAGGTATATATTATGAAGGGACAGATGGATACCCAATATGGACAAATTTTAATTGATACAGATGTTATTGCAACCTATGCAGGCTCTGTAGCTGTAGAGTGCTTTGGAATAGTAGGCATGGCAGCGGTCAACATGAAGGATGGTCTTGTAAAGCTTTTAAAGAGAGATTACCTGAACCATGGAATAAATGTAAAGGTAGATGAGAACAACGAAATTACCATTGATTTTCATGTAATAGTAGCGTATGGTATTTCAATCGGCACTGTTTCGGACAATCTTATCGAGACGGTTAAGTACAAGGTTGAGTCATTTACAGGAATGAAAATTGCAAAGATCAATATTTACGTTGAGGGCGTAAGGGTAATTGATTAAGGAGGACTACAAAAAGTGGAGATCACAAGCATTAATTCAAAGCTCCTTGCAAGGATGTTTCTTGCGGGAGCCAAGAATCTTGATTCAAAGAAAGACTGGATAAATGAGCTGAATGTATTCCCGGTACCGGATGGTGATACCGGAACAAATATGACAATGACAATCATGTCTGCGGCCAAGGAGGTCAGCTCACTCACAGAGCCTACCATGGCAGAGCTTGCAAAGGCTATTTCATCAGGCTCTTTAAGAGGCGCCAGAGGAAACTCGGGTGTTATCTTATCACAGCTTTTCAGAGGATTCTGTAAGTTATAAAGGAATACGATGAAATAGATGTCACTATTCTTTGTGAGGCATGCCAGAAGGCGGTTGAGACAGCTTACAAGGCAGTTATGAAGCCAAAGGAGGGAACTATCCTTACAGTGGCAAAGGGCGCAGCAGAAAAGGCTCTGGAGCTGTCAGACGAAACAGAGGATGTTGTCACATTTGTTGAAGAGGTTATAAAGCAGGCTGAGTATGTGCTTGACCAGACACCGGAGATGCTTCCTGTATTAAAGCAGGCAGGTGTTGTGGATTCGGGTGGACAGGGACTTGTTCAGGTATTAAAGGGAGCATATGATGCCCTTATCGGCAAGGAGATCGACTATACAATAGAGGGCGCACCAACAGGAGCAGCTCCTGCAAAGATTTCGGCTGAGACAGAGGCAGAGATTAAGTTTGGTTACTGCACAGAGTTTATTATTGTACTCAATGCGCCAATGTCAGACAATGAGGAGCACGCATACAAGGCATTCCTCGAGTCAATCGGTGACTCTATAGTCGTTGTAGCTGACGATGAGATCGTAAAGACTCACGTACATACAAACGACCCTGGACTTGCACTGCAGAAGGCACTTACCTTCGGCTCACTCAGCAAGATAAAGATCGACAATATGCGTGAGGAGCATCAGGAAAAGCTCATCAAGGATTCACAGAAGCTTGCAGCACAGCAGAAGGCTGAGGAAGAGGCTTATGAAGCAGCTCTGGCTGATGAAAAGACAAATAACATGCCTGCAAAGGAAATGGGCTTTGTATCTGTTTCAATCGGAGAAGGCATGAATGAGGTGTTTAGAGGCCTTGGAGTGGACTATCTCATAGAGGGTGGTCAGACCATGAACCCTAGCACAGAGGATATGCTCAACGCTATCGAGCATGTAAATGCTAAGACAGTATTTATCCTGCCAAACAACAAGAATATCATCATGGCTGCAAACCAGGCAGTAGACCTTGTTGAGGATAAACAGATTATTGTTATCCCTACAAAGACTATCCCACAGGGTATCACAGCGCTTGTAAATTATATCCCTGACCACAGCGCCGAGGAGAATAAAGAGCAGATGATGGCTGAGATAGAAAATGTCAAGACAGGACAGGTGACATATGCAGTCCGCGATACTGAGATTGACGGAAAAACCATCAAGCAGAACGACTTCATGGGAATCGGAGACAAGAGTATCCTTTCTGTTGGAACAGACTTAAGGCTACCACACTTGAGATGGTAGATGCCATGGTAGATGAGGATTCAGCGATTGTCAGCATCTATTTCGGAAGTGATTCTGATGAGGACTCAGCTAATGAGCTTGCGGCAGCAATCGAAGAGAAATATCCTGATGTAGAGGTCGAGGTCAACGATGGCGGACAGCCAATCTACTATTATGTTATTTCTGTAGAGTAAAGCCATTTAAAGAATATAAATGACATTTATTATATTTAGGAGCAGATATGGATATAGCTTCACCGATTACCGCGGTTAAGGGAATCGGGGAAAAAACACAAAAAGCATTTGCTAAAATGGGAGTATACACCGTTGGTGATATACTCCTTCATTTTCCCCGGGATTATGTAAAGTTTCCGGAAATAACGGATATTGATGAACTGAATAATGTAAACGTAAGCAGCACCTATGCCATTCATGCTGTGATTAAAAGGGCACCTGTAGTGAAAAATACAGCGAGAATGCAGATTATATTGCAGGATATCGGCTCACCCGGGCATATGATACAGCTGGTATGGTACCGTATGCCATACCTTAAGGCACAGCTTGTGCAGGGGAGACATCTTATATTTTACGGACATATTAAGCCAAAGGGAGGCAGATATGTCATGGAGCAGCCGGTGGTGTATGAGGTGCAAAAGTACGAGGCTATACGCGATACACTGCAGCCTGTGTATTCCGTGACAAGCGGTGTGACAAACAATCTGATAGTGAAGACGATAAAGGAGACTCTGTCACATGATACACTGTTGTCAGATTATTTGCCTAAGGATATAAGGCACAGATACGGCTTTTGCGAGTATAATTATGCCATGAAGCAGATACATTTCCCTGATGACTTTGACGCTCTTGTGGAGGCAAGAAGACGGCTTGTTTTTGATGAGTTTTTTCTCTTTATCATGGGCATGCGGTATCAGAATAAAAAGCAACAGAAGGACAAAAATGAGTTTGAGTTTAAGGATGATGCTTTTATAGACGGATTGATTGAGAAGCTTCCGTATGAGCTGACAGGCGCGCAGAAGAAGACGATAGATGAGATAAAGCAGGATATTAAAAGCCCTTATGTGATGCAGAGGCTTATTCAGGGTGATGTGGCTCAGGAAAGACGATTGTTGCTTTTCTTCTTATGGCGTGGGCGTCAAAATGTGGCTATCAGTCTGCCATAATGGCTCCGACGGAGGTGCTTGCAAACCAGCATTATGAGACGTTTTGCTCACTGGTTGGTCAGTTTGGACTTGACAGTCCTGTTGTGCTTCTTACCGGCTCCATGACGGCAAAGCAGAAAAGAGAGGCCTATGCGCGCCTTGAAAACGAGAAAAATGCGCTTATTATAGGCACTCATGCGCTCATACAGGAGAAAGCGGATTTTCCAATCTGTCGCTTGTTATCACAGATGAGCAGCACAGATTTGGCGTGAAGCAGAGAGAGAGCTTCTCGGATAAGGGAAGAAAGCCACATATACTTGTGATGAGTGCCACTCCGATACCGCGTACGTTAGCAATAATCATATACGGTGATATGGATATCTCTGTCATAAATGAGGTGCCGGCAAAGAGACTTCCTATCAAGAACTGTGTGGTTGGCACAGCGTTCAGGCCAAAGGCCTACAGCTTCATCGAGGAGCAGGTGAGAGCCGGCCATCAGGCGTATGTTATATGCCCTCTTGTGGAGGAAACCGAAAACTCGGAAGGGGAAAATGTCACAGACTATGCAAATATGCTTAAAGCGGCACTGCCAAAGGATATCACTGTAGATGTGCTTAACGGCAGGATGAAGAGCAAGGCAAAGGATGAGGTGATGCAGCGCTTTGCAAATAATGAGTCGCAGGTGCTTGTGTCCACAACAGTCGTGGAGGTTGGTGTAAATGTGCCCAATGCAACTGTCATGATGATAGAAAATGCAGACAGGTTTGGACTTGCACAGCTTCACCAGCTAAGAGGCCGTGTGGGCAGGGGAGATGCACAGTCGTATTGCATTTTCATCAATTCGTCAAATTCAAAGAAATCAAAAAAACGTCTGGAGATACTAAATAAATCAAATGATGGCTTTTATATAGCAAGTGAGGATTTAAAGCTCAGAGGTCCCGGGGATTTCTTTGGAATCAGGCAGAGTGGAGATCTTGCATTTGCACTTGCGGATGTGTATCAGGACAGCGATGTGCTAAAGGAAGCATCTGAGATGGTGGATGAGGTGCTTGAAGCAGACCCGGCGCTTTGTACAGCGGAAAACAGAATACTGAAAAAGAAAATGGATGAATTTGCAAAAGAACAGTTAAAGAGGATGAATCTGTGATGAGCTTAAATGGCTAAAATAAAAGCTGATATAGCATGCATGACTATGCATGTGTATATCAGCTTTTTACTTTAAGCGTTTTGGAATGGTTATGAAATTGTTATGAAATAAGTATTATCTGCTTACTCAATCTGCCTGATATCGGATATATCCGGGTGAATCGTGAGAGAATAGTTTGTGTAATACACGACAAAGCCGGCTGCGGCACCGTTTGGCTTTTTGACATTTTTCTTTTGCAGATAGTCTATCTCTACCTTGTCGGCATTTTTGCCCTTTGAGTAGTAGCCCGCGAGCTTGCCGGCCTCCTCAAAGGTGCTGTCCGGCAGCTCTTTGTTTTCAGCTTTTACAATGACATGTGAGCCGGGCATGCCTTGGCGTGGAACCACCAGTCGTTTCCGGTTGCCAGCTTGAAGGTGAGCTCATCGTTCTGGTAGTTGTTTTTGCCAACGTACATATCAAAGCCGTCTGATGAGATATAGTGGAATGGTTTGCTCTTTACCTTCTGTTTCTTTGAACCCTTACCTTTTTTGATAAAACCGTATTCTATCAGCTCATCCTTTATCTGGACGAGGTCGTCAGCGCTTAAAGCGATATCCAGTGAATTCTGAATTGATTCGAGATGGTCTATCTGACCTTTTGTTTCAAGAATCAGCTCGTTCAATGCTTCGGCAGTACGTTTCATCTTTCCGTATTTGTCAAAGTATTTCTGCGCGTTCTCGGCAGGAGTTTTTGTGCTGTCGATAGGGATTTTGATGATTTTGTTGTCATCATAATAGTTTGCTGCTTCAAGAAACTTGTCGTCCGGTGTAAGTCCGTAGCCGAATGCGTTGATAAGCTCGCCGTACACCTTGTACTTTTCGCGTTTTTCGGAGTCCTTAAGCTGCTTCATCTGCAGGGAATATTTCTTCTGGTTTCGCTCCAGGAGGGTATTTACGTGTTTTCTCAGGTCGGCTGACTTCTGGCGTATACGTGTATAGGTGTTTCTCTCAGAGTAGTAAAGCTCTAAAACCTCTGATATGGATTCATATTTTGTGACCGTTAAATCGCTATACTGAGTCAGCTCTATTGAAGAAAATTCCTTTGGTTCATTGCCGTCACGCACGATATTCGGCGTAAAACGATTATTTTTTATGTCCTCCATCATCATGTGAAGTTGCTTCCCAGGTGCAAAAGCTCATCGTGTGAGTAGGCAGCTACAGGGGAGTCCGCGTCAAGGCCTGCCCGGTGAGCCAGCTCATTTGCCACAAGTGGCTGATGCCGGAAAAGGATGAGTAGATAGCCTTTGAAACAGTAAGCGGCTTTGCTGATATAATATCCACAAACTGCTTCGAATCTACAGTCAGAGGATTATATTTATCCTCCTGAGTCGCGGGGATGGTGTAGGCTCTGCCCGGAAGCACTTCACGCACAGAGCTTACGGATGCGGGAATACGCTTGGCACTGTCTATTATCGTACCATCGGAGTCGGTAAAGATGATGTTTGAATATTTGCCCATCAGCTCGATAATAAGCACCTTGTGGCATAAATCGCCCATCTCGTTTAAGTGTTCGATTTCAAAGTTTATGATACGCTCCATACCCGGCTGGTAAATCTTTGTGATGCGTCCGTTTGCTATATGCTTTCTTAAAACCATGCAAAATGTAGGGGCAGTGAGAGGGCTTACCTTATTTGTGGGGGTCAGTAGATGAATGGAAGCGATGCACTTGCAGACATCGAAAGCCTGAACGAGCCGTTTGGTCCCTTTAGGGTGAGAAGCAGCTCATCTGCTTCAGGTTCTGCGATTTTACTGATTTTTGAGTTTAGTATCGTGCTGTTTAGCTCTGCAACTATATTTGAAATGACTATTCCGTCTAAAGCCATGACGTTCCTCCTTATTTCCTATAAATATTCTAAGTTGCTGAATATTTATAATCATGAATATTTATATTATAATATATTTGACGAAAATCTCAAGGAGTTATATAATAAACTCATCTATGCATATGCGAAAGGAAAAATTATGATTAAAAGTATGACCGGCTTTGGCAGATACGAGTACGCAGATGCAAGCCGTAAGATTACAGTTGAGGTAAAATCTGTAAATCACAGATATCTGGATGTCAATATCAAGATGCCTAAAAAGCTCAATTTCTTCGAGAGTGCAATAAGGACTCTGCTTAAGGAGTACATAGAGCGTGGCAAGGTCGATATTTATATCACATATGAGGATTTTACAGAAAATAATCTCTCATTGCAGTATAATAAGGCTCTCGCGGGAGAATATCTTAAGTATCTGAATCAGATGGCGGAGGAATTCGGACTGGAGAATGATATAAGAGTGAGCACGCTGTCGAGATATCCGGAGGTATTTGCGATGGAGGAGCAGCCTGTAGATGAGGATGAGCTGTGGAGCAGTCTTGAGAAGGCTCTTCGCGGTGCATTTGAGCCATTTGTTGAAAGCCGCGTGCGCGAGGGAGAAAATCTTAAAAAAGACCTTTGCGAAAAGCTCGATAATATGGTATCATATGTTGATTTCATTGAGGAGCGTTCGCCACAGATTATTGTCGAATACCGTGCGCGTCTTGAGGAAAAGCTAAGAGAGCTGCTTGCAGACAATCAGCTTGATGATTCAAGAATAGCCCAGGAGGTCACTATTTTTGCGGACAAGATCTGTGTGGATGAGGAGACAGTCAGGCTCAAAAGCCATATCCTTTCCATGAAGGATTCGCTAAATGCCGGTGGCAGTGTGGGAAGAAAGCTTGATTTCCTCGCACAGGAGATGAACCGTGAGGCGAATACCATCCTTTCAAAGTCCAATGATCTTAAGATTTCTGACACAGGCATCAGTCTTAAAACTGATATAGAAAAAGTCAGGGAACAGATTCAAAATATTGAGTAATTTTAGGAGATTGTGATGAGTAACACAGGAAAATTAGTTGTTTTTTCAGGCTTTTCGGGTTCCGGAAAGGGTACTATCATGAAGGAGCTTATGGCAAAGCATGGTGATGATTATGCACTGAGCGTATCAGCCACGACCAGAGGTCCAAGGCCGGGTGAGGAGCATGGCAGAGAGTATTTCTTTATCTCAGAGGAAGAATTTGAACAGATGATAAAGGCAGATGGACTGCTTGAGTATGCCAAGTATGTAGATCATTATTACGGCACACCAAAGTCATATGTCAATGAGCAGCTTAGCGCCGGAAAGAATGTGATTCTTGAGATAGAAATCCAGGGAGCTTTAAAGATAAAGAAGCAGTTTCCTGATACGGTGCTTATGTTTGTGTCAGCGCCGAGTGCAGATGAGCTTAAGGACCGGCTTATAGGAAGAGGCACAGAGACAAAAGAGGTCTGTGCACAGAGACTTTCAAGAGCATATGAGGAGTCTTTAGGCATAGAGAAATATGATTATTTAGTGGTAAATGATAAGCTTGACGATTGTGTAGAGCTTGTGAATGATATCATCCACAGCTCTGACGACACAAAAAAGAATCAGGATTATCTGGTATCATCAAATATAGATTTTATAAATAAAATGAGAAAAGAGCTTTTAAGCTTTTCGAAAGGAGATAAATAATATGATACATCCATCGTATGTAGAGTTAATGAAGGTAGTAAACAACAATGTAGAGATAGGTGAAGAGCCGGTAGTAAACAGCCGTTATTCTATCGTTATTGCTGCAGCAAAGCGTGCACGCCAGATTATTGATGGTGCAGAACCACTTATCGCACGCCCTAAGTGCAATAAGCCATTATCTATTGCTGTAGAGGAGCTGTACACGGGAGCTGTCAGAATCGTCTCAGATGATGAGGATTTAAACGAAGGCGAAGAGGCTTAATCTAGGAGGGGAAAGGCTGTTTTGTCTTTCCCTTTAATTGTAAATACTTACATTTGAGAGGTACTATGAAATTATTATTTATTTCGCTTGGATGCGATAAAAACCTTGTGGATTCAGAGTATATGATAGGCATGCTTGCAAATGACGGCATTGAGATGACCGATGATGAGACACAGGCTGATATCATTATCGTAAACAGCTGCTGCTTCATAGGTGATGCAAAGGAGGAGAGTATCAATACAATTCTCGAGATGGCTCAGTATAAGGAGACAGGCAAATGCAAATCACTTATTGTGACAGGCTGTCTGGCACAAAGATACAAGGATGAGATTTTTAAGGAAATCCCGGAGGTTGATGCCATACTTGGCACCAATTCATATGATACTATAGTTGAAGCTGTCCATGAGACACTTGAAAAACACAGATACAGTAATCTGCACACCTTAGAGGGACTTCCCAGCATAAAGACAAAGCGTATTGTCACCACAGGAGGGCATTTCGCTTACCTTAAGATAGCAGAGGGGTGCAATAAAAACTGTACCTACTGTGTCATTCCATCTGTCAGAGGCCGTTACAGAAGTGTGCCGATGGAGGATTTGATTGAGCAGGCGAAGAGCCTTGTGGAGCAGGGCGCAAAGGAGCTTATACTTGTTGCCCAGGAGACCACACTTTACGGAGTGGATTTGTATGGTGAGAAGTCACTTCATAAGCTTTTAGATGAGCTCAACAAGATAAGCGGGCTGTTCTGGATAAGGATTATGTACTGCTATCCCGAGGAGATATACGGTGAGCTTATAGAGTCCATGATAAAGGATGAGAAGGTATGCCATTATCTGGATATGCCAATCCAGCACTGCAATGACGATATTTTAAGGCGCATGGGCAGAAAAACAACAAAGGCTGAGCTTATGGAGCGTATCAGAATGCTGCGTGAGAGAATACCTGATATCACACTAAGGACCACACTTATATGTGGCTTCCCGGGTGAGACACAGGATAATCATGAGGAGCTTATGCAGTTTGTAAATGATATGGAGTTTGACCGTCTGGGAGCCTTTACGTATTCCCCAGAGGAGGGCACAAAGGCAGCTGCAATGCCTGATCAGATAGATGAGGATATAAAGGCTGAATGGCAGGCTGATGTCATGGAGCTTGAGGAAGAGGTCATTTTTGATAAAAATGAGACACTAAAGGGTAAAGAATTATATGTTTTCATAGAGGGCAAGGTGGCTGATGAAAATGCATATATCGGCCGCACATACAGAGATGCACCGAATGTTGACGGATATATATTCATCAACACTGATGAGACACTCATGACCGGCGATATATGTAAGGTTATGGTGACCGGTGCGTATGAATATGATTTGATAGGAGAACTTGTAAAATGAATTTACCAAACAAACTTACAATCTTAAGAGTGATACTTATTCCGTTTTTTGTATTTTTCCTTATTTCACCGTTTTTTGACGGATACGGAAATTATATAGCACTTGCGATATTTATCATTGCAAGTCTGACCGATATGGCTGACGGAAAAATTGCAAGAAAATATAATCTTGTTACAAATTTCGGCAAGTTTATGGATCCGCTTGCAGACAAGCTGCTTGTATGCTCTGCAATGATATGCCTTGTTGATTTAAAGCTTATCCCTGTATGGGTTGTGCTTATTATCATTGCAAGAGAGTTTATCATAAGCGGTTTCAGACTCGTTGCATCAGACAATGGAATTGTTATTGCGGCAAGCTACTGGGGAAAGTTTAAGACAACCTTCCAGATGCTTATGGTTATTGTTATTATTTTTAATATCAATCTGCAGCTTGGCTGGTTAAATATCCTTGGAACAATCCTCATTTATGTGGCACTTGTGCTCACAGTTGTTTCGCTTATTGACTATATTGCAAAGAATAAGGACGTCTTAAAGGACCAGAAATAGACTATAACAGGGAGAAAAGTATGAGAATAATAGCAGGAACGGCGAGAAGCTCCCTCTAAAGACTATTGAGGGAAAAGATACAAGACCGACTACTGACAAGACGAAGGAGACTCTTTTTAATGTCATGCAGTTTGATGTTCCCGGAGCATATTTTTTAGATCTGTTTGCCGGAAGCGGACAGATAGGACTTGAAGCGTTAAGCCGCGGTGCAGCCTATGCTGTATTTGTGGAGAATTCAAGAAAAGCCGCTTCATGCATCGAGGACAATATCCATTTTACAAAGTTTGATAAGGTCTCAAGACTTATGATGACGGATGCTGTCACGGCAGTACGTACGCTTGAGGGCAAATACAAATTTGACATCGTGTTTATGGACCCTCCATACAATAAGGAGCTTGAAAAGGAAGTGCTTATTACACTTTCGGACAGTGATATATTAAAGGATGATACACTTATCGTGGTTGAGGCTTCAAACGATACTGATTTTTGATTATCTCACAGAGCTTGGCTATGAGATAGTCAAAGAAAAAATTTATAAGACAAACAAGCATGTTTTCATAAAGCGTGCATAGGAGATACAATATGAAGGTAGGAATTTATCCGGGAAGCTTTGATCCGGTGACATTTGGACACCTGGATATAATAGAGCGTTCAGCCAAAATAGTGGATGAGCTGGTTGTCGGAGTACTCAATAATAGTGCAAAAAACTCGTTGTTTTCTTTGGAAGAACGTGTTAGTATGATAAAGGAAATGACAGCACACATACCAAACGTGAGAGTTGGGTGCTTCGAAGGACTTTTAGTTGACTACATGAAGAAAATCAATGCAACAATCATAATAAGAGGATTGCGTGCAGTGACAGATTTTGAGTATGAGCTGCAGATTGCACAGGCTAACGGAGTGCAGAATCCGGAAATAGAGACGGTTTTTCTCACTTCGAGCCTCAATTATTCATATTTAAGCTCTACAATTGTCAAGGAATTTGCATCATACGGAGGAGATATATCAAAGTTCGTACCTGAACAGTTCATTGATAGAATTTATGCCAAATACAATATTACCAGGTAAGGAGACAGTATTTATGAGCAGTAAAATGGAACAGATTATTGAAGAAATCGAAGACTATATTGATGGCTGCAAGCCGTCACCTATTTCAAGAAACAAGATTCTTGTCAATCGTGAACAGTTAGAGGAGCTTCTTTCAGAGCTTCGTACAAAGACCCCTGAGGAGGTCAAGAGATATCAGAAGATTATCAGCAATAAGGAGGCTATCCTTGCTGATGCACAGGCGAAGGCTGATCAGATAATCGCGCAGGCTCAGATTCAGACAAATGAGCTTGTCAGCGAGCATCAGATTATGCAGCAGGCATATGCTCAGGCGAATGAGGTAGTGCAGATTGCAACAAAGCAGGCACAGGAGATACTTGACAGTGCCACAAACGAAGCAAATAATCTCAGAATGAGTGCCATGGCATATACAGACAGCCAGCTCAAGAGCATTGAGGACATCTTAACAGGCTCTATTGAGACTTCAAAGGCCAGATATGACAGCCTTATAAGTTCACTTCAGCAGTTTGAGGATGTTGTTGCAGCAAACAGAGCAGAGCTTTTCCCACCGGAAGAGAATGGCGATGAAGCTGCAGGAGCAGAGTCGTCTGACAATGAGGCAGCTTCAGATACATCTGATGATGACATAGAAATCACCAATATTTCCGATTCAGATGAGGATGCGAAATAGGATAATACATAACAGGCATGAGAGTATGCTCATGGCTGCCTTAAGCAGTATGTATCTGTAAAGCCTAAAGCCTGTATCCCGGAATATTGATTTGGTCTGGACCATGCATGATACACCGCCAAATGACAGAAGTGCAATGCACAGCACTATTGACAGGGTGCGTGGAATGCATAGACCGCAGACTATGCCGATACCGTTTGTGGTTTCAAAAAAGGCACCTATTATGTCTGCCGACAGAGGAATGTTGCAGTCAGCCTTTTGGGCAATGGTCTGTGGGATACGTGAGACTATAGAGAACAATACAATATATCCACAGAGTTTTATAAGGGTTTCAAACCCTTTCATTATTCCGGCATCAACGATTTGCATGTTAAGCTTAAATCCTTGAGCCGGGATTTTTTGTGTTAAGCTTTTGTTTTTGTTAATCGAAAGCATAGCTATCATTCCTATAGCAGATGGCAGATACAGTGACACAAGATAAATGCTGTAGTGGCTGCATATGTTAAGTTGCTCGGACAGTGCATAGGTAATGATAAAGGGAAGGCTGAAATGGTTTGCCAGTGCACTCAGTATTTCCCTGTGATTTTTATCTATGTATCCTTTGGAACAAAAATCTGCTGTGAGCTTTGCTCCTATCGGAAATCCAAATATTATGCCTATTATGTATGTAAAAAGCATGATATGCTTTTGGGGAATGTTTTGCAGCACATTTGTTGAGATAATCAGGTTAGATAAAATCGTAAATATAAATAGAAGCGGAAATATCTGGTTGAACCATAGCATTATGCCTGCTTTAGCGCACGTACTTACCTGTGCCGGAAACAATATGTAATAAATGCAAAATAGCAGTATAAAAGCGATAAAAAGTAATTTTTTAAGTTTGTTTTTACTCATGTGACAGTATATGTGGAGAGAAATATCAATATGATTCGATTAGATAAATTTTTATCAGAGATGGGGCTTGGCACACGCTCTGAGGTAAAAAAGCTTATAAAGGCCGGACAGATAGCCATTAATGGCACGGTGGCCGCAAAGCCTGAGACAAAGGTAGATACTGCTGCCGATGAGGTGTCAGTTAACGGCAGAATAATTAAGTATCAAAGGTATGAGTATTATCTGTTCAATAAGCCTCAGGCTGTGTTTCTGCGACAAATGACAATGTACATAAGACTGTCATGGACTATATCACGGATGCTGTGCATGATGATCTGTTTCCTGTCGGAAGGTTGATATAGACACGGAGGGGCTTTTGCTTATCACAAATGATGGAGCACTTTCGCACGAGCTCTTAAGTCCTTCAAAGCACGTGGCAAAGACTTACTACGCACGTATTGATGGTGAGGTGACCCAGGCTGATATCATCAGGTTTAAAGAGGGCATTGATATAGGCGAGGAAAGACCTACAAAGCCTGCGGAGCTTGTTATTAAAAAAAGCGGCAGCGTATCCGAGATTGAGCTTACGATAACAGAAGGAAAGTTCCATCAGGTCAAGCGGATGTTTGAGGCGCTTGGAAAGAGGGTAATCTATTTAAAGAGAATATCCATGGGACCGCTTAAGCTGCCTGCTGACCTTAAAACAGGGACTTACAGAGCTTTGACACAGGCTGAAACGGATATGCTTATGCAGATAAAATCCGGCAAATAAAATAATTTTTAATTATGAGGTATGATATGAGTAATGGTTTTTTACCAATTTCAAAACAGGATATGATAGATGAGGGCATTGAGCAGCTTGATTTTGTGTATGTCTGCGGTGATGCATATGTGGATCATCCGTCCTTTGGACATGCAATAATTGCAAGGTTGCTGCAGGCACATGGCTATACGGTCGGCATCATTTCACAGCCCGACTGGAAGGATGATGAGTCTATATCCATACTCGGAGTGCCGCGCCTTGGTTTTTTGGTTTCGGCAGGTAATATGGACTCCATGGTAAACCATTATTCGGTTTCAAAGAAAAGAAGAGCAAAGGATTCCTTTACACCGGGTGGCGTGATGGGAAAGAGACCTGATTATGCGACCGTTGTGTACTGTAACCTGATACGCCATACTTATAAAAAAATCCCTATCATAATAGGCGGCATCGAGGCGAGCCTTAGGCGCATGGCACATTATGATTACTGGTCAAATAAGGTCAAGCGCTCGATTCTTCTGGATTCCGGTGCGGATATCATCTCATATGGCATGGGAGAAAGAAGCATCATCGAGATAGCGGATGCGCTTGCCAGCGGTATGGATGTAAAGGATATCACGTTTATAGATGGCACCGTGTTCAAGACAAAGGACAGGGATATCATATATGATGCGATTGAGCTTCCGGATTATGACGTTATAAAAGAGGACAAGAGGGAGTTTGCAAGAAGCTTTTACATACAGTACTGCAATACTGATCCTTTCTGTGCAAAGAGACTCGTAGAGCCATATGACAACTCCACGCTTGTGGTGCAGAATCCACCGCAAAAGCCACTGTCGCAGGAGGAGATGGATGAGGTATATGCGCTTCCTTATATGAGGACTTATCACCCAAGCTACGAGGAGGCAGGCGGAGTGCCTGCGATAAGCGAGGTGAAGTTTTCTCTTATCAGCAACAGAGGCTGCTTTGGAGGCTGTAATTTCTGTGCATTGACCTTCCATCAGGGCAGGATAATCCAGACAAGAAGTCATGAGTCAATCATAGAAGAGGCAAAGCTTATCACGCAGGATAAGGACTTTAAGGGCTATATCCATGATGTTGGTGGTCCTACAGCCAATTTCAGGCAGCCGGCATGTAAAAAGCAGCTCACAAGGGGAGCGTGCCCTACAAAGCAGTGTCTGTTTCCTAAGCCGTGCAGCAACCTGATAGTTGACCACAGCGACTATATACAGCTGCTTAGAGAGCTTCGTGCACTGCCAAAGGTGAAAAAAGTGTTTATCCGCTCAGGTATCAGGTTTGATTATCTGATGTATGATAAAGACAAGACGTTTCTTCGTGAGCTGTGCGAGTATCATGTCAGCGGACAGCTCAAGGTAGCTCCGGAGCACATCTCCAATGCTGTTTTGAGCAGGCTTGGAAAGCCGAGTGTAGAGGTGTACAACAGCTTTGTGAAGGCATACAAGGATATGAACAAAAAGATAGGCAAGGAGCAGTATCTTGTGCCTTATCTCATGTCTTCACACCCGGGCTCAACGCTTAAGGAAGCGATAGAGCTTGCAGAGTATCTGCGAGATCTGGGATATATGCCTGAGCAGGTGCAGGATTTCTATCCGACACCGTCTACCATCTCTACATGCATGTACTATACAGGACTTGACCCGGCAACACTTAAGCCGGTGTATGTCACAACTAACCCGCATGAGAAGGCTATGCAGAGGCACTCATCCAGTACCGCAATCCAAAGAACTATGATCTCGTACACGAGGCACTTGTAAAGGCCGGCAGGGAGGACTTAATCGGATTTGACAAAAAAGTGCCTGATAAAGCCTAGAAAAATGCATACTGATGGCGGCTGGGACAAAAAAAACTTCTAAGTCTGATAAAAATTCAAACAGCAGCTATGGCAGCGGCAAGAATGCAGGTGTAAGGAAAAACTTGAAAAATGCAACAGAGCGAGGGAAAAACGGAAGCGGAAGTAACACTGCAGGCACAGCGCACAAAAAGAAAACAATCAGAAACGTCCACAAGAAGAAAAGATAGATATACAAGATAAGACTATGAAAGAATTTAAAGCTGGTAAAAACGAGGCAGGCCAGAGGCTTGATAAATACCTTAAAAAGATACTTCCAAACGCATCCATGGGCTTTATTTACAAGATGCTCAGGAAGAAGAACATAAAACTGAATGATAAGAAAGCGTCAGGCACAGAAATTGTGTCAGTTGACGACAAAATCAAGATTTTTCTGTCAGATGATACATTTGCTAAGTTTTCCGTCAATGAGGACAGTCTGATGAAGGATTTCAAGGCACTTGGTGCACTAAAGCCTGACGGACTTGGTGTGGTATACGAGGATGATGATATACTGGCTGCAAACAAGCCAGTCAATATGCTGTCGCAGAAATCAAAGGAGACTGATATTTCTGCGAACGAAAGACTTATCGGATACCTGATAAAAGAGGGAAAGCTTGATTTTGACACATATAAGAGCTTTAAGCCATCGGTGTGCAACCGCCTGGACAGAAATACATCGGGGCTTATTCTGATGGGTAAATCGCTTCATGGACTGCAGTATCTGTCACAGGTGCTTAAGGACAGAACCGCAGAAAAGTATTATATGGCGCTTGTTGCAGGAGAGGTTGATGAGCCTATGACCATAGAGGGCTTTCTGACAAAGGATGAGGCTGTAAATAAGGTGCAGATAACCAAAGAGCCCATAAGTGATGAATCACTGCCAATAAAGACTGCCTACAGGCCTCTTAAGACAATTGAGATGAGTGCTTCGTGCCATAAAGCAACTCTTCTTGAGGTGCATCTCATTACAGGAAGAAGCCATCAGATCAGGGCACATCTTTCATCTATCGGTCATCCGATCATAGGTGATATGAAGTATGGGGATAAAAGGATTAATGCTTTTTACAAAGAAAACTATCATGTGACCAGCCAGCTTTTGCATGCGCACCATGTGATTTTGCCTGATGGCAGATATATAGAGGCTGCTTTGCCGGACATATGGAGCAGGGTGGGGCTTTAATCCCGTCATTATTTACTTTACGTCGCATAGCTTACAGTATTAAGGAAGAGAGAAACGATATGGCAACCTGGAATTCAAGAGGCTTAAGAGGCTCGACCTTAGAGGACATGATAAACAAGACAAATGAAAAATACAGGGAGAACGGCCTGGCGCTCATACAAAAGATTCCCACTCCGATTACACCTATAAAGATGGAGCCGGAAACCAGACACATTACACTGGCTTATTTCGAGCAGAAGAGTACGGTTGACTATATAGGCGCTGTACAGGGAATCCCGGTATGCTTTGATGCAAAAGAATGTAATACCGACACGTTTCCCCTTGCCAATATACATGAGCATCAGGTAGAATTTATGAGATGCTTTGAAAAACAGGATGGTGTTGCATTTATCCTTATATCGTACACACACAGGAACGAATACTATTATCTCACGTTTAAAAAGCTGACAGAATTCTGGGATAGAGCTGCAGAAGGCGGCAGAAAGAGCTTCCGCTATGAGGAGCTTGAGCCGGCATTTTTCCTCCCGGAGGTGCCCGGAATACTTGTGCCGTATCTGAACGCACTTCAGCTTGACTTAAATTGCAGGGCTTGACAGTATTATTATCGTATGGTAGCATATTACCACGATAACACTTTACTACATGAAAGCGAGATTTTACAGATTATGGAAAATCAATTATTACACACTCCGGACGGAGTAAGAGACATATATAACGGAGAATGCAAAAAAAAGCTGTATTTGCAGGATAAGCTGCACCGTACACTTTTAAAATACGGATATCATGATATCATGACACCTACGTTTGAGTTTTTTAATATTTTTGGAAGCGATGTCGGAACAACCCCTTCAAAGGATTTATACAAGTTTTTTGACAAGGAGGGCAATACGCTTGTCCTTCGTCCTGATTTCACACCTTCTATTGCAAGAAGTGCGGCTAAGTACTATATAGAGGACGATATGCCTGTCAAGCTGTGTTATCTTGGCAATACTTTTATCAATTCATCGGATTATCAGGGCAGGCTCAAGGAAAGCACACAGTGCGTGCAGAGCTGATAGGTGATGGCTCTATCTCTGCAGATGCGAGATACTTTCGATGACAGTTGAGTCGATGCTTGAGAGCGGTCTTAAGAATTTCCAGATTTCAGTCGGACATTCGCAGTTCTTTTACGGTCTCACAAAGGCAGCAGGGCTGTCAGGGGAGCAGGAGGAAAATCTAAGAGAGCTCATAGCAAATAAGAATTTCTTCGGCGTGGAGGAGTTTGTTGACAGTCTTTCAATGAACGACAAGCTAAGGAAGCTGTTTGGACTATTAGACAATTTCGATTTACAGGATGAGCAGCTTATGGAGGCTTTAAAGCTTGCGAAGGGCTATGATGAGATATTATCATCTATTGATACTCTGCTTAAGCTTAGAGAATATTTAAAGGCATACGGCATCGAGAAATATATTTCGTATGAGCTTGGACTTATCAGTGACTACACATATTACACAGGTATTATTTTCCAGGGCTACACATATGGTACAGGAGAGCCTATTGTAAAGGGAGGCCGTTATGACAAGCTGCTTTCACACTTTGGAAAGGACGCTGCTGCAATCGGCTTTGCAATTGTTGTGGATCAGCTCATGGCAGCATTAAGCCGTCAGGATATTGATGTGCCTGTCATTGAGAATTCCTCACTTATAGTATTTGAGGAGGCTGCATACCATGCGGCAATCAAGCGCTCTATGGAGCTTCGAAGAGATGGAGTAAATACACAGATGGTGCTTAAGGACAAAAATAAAACGAAAGAGGACTATGCTTCATATGCGGTAGACAACCGTATAAACAGAGTTGAGTTTATAGAGGAATAAAAGATGAGTGATGACAGATATTTAACCTTTGCCCTGGGAAAGGGCAGACTTGCAAAGAAGACCCTGCAGCTTTTTGAGCAGATAGGCATCACCTGTGAGGAGATGAAGGATCCGGATACCAGAAAGCTGATTTTCGTAAATGAGGAGCTTAAGCTTAGATTTTTCCTGGCAAAGGGACTGATGTGCCTACTTACGTGGAGTACGGCGCTGCCGATATCGGTGTGGTAGGAAAGGATACCATCCTCGAGGAGGGAAGAAATATATACGAGGTGCTTGATTTAGGCTTTGGAAAATGCCGCATGTGCATATGCGGACCGGAAAGCGCAAGGGAGCTTTTGCAGCATCATGAGCAGATAAGAGTTGCGACCAAGTATCCTCATATTGCAAAGGACTATTTCTACAATAAAAAGCATCAGACGGTAGAGATTATAAAGCTGAACGGCTCAATAGAGCTTGCTCCGATTGTTGGACTTTCAGAGGTGATTTGTGATATAGTAGAGACCGGAACTACACTTAAGGAGAACGGACTTACCGTGCTTGAGGAGGTCTGCCCGCTGTCTGCGAGGGTTGTGGTAAACCAGGTCAGCATGAAGATGGACAATGAGCGTATCACAAAGCTCATAAGTGATTTGAAGACTGTTATCAAATAGCGTATAATTTATATCAATACATGATTTTAGACGGAGGCTGTAATGAGAACTTTAAAACTTACAAAGGATTCACAGAAAAACATATTGGAGAGCCTGCTTAAGAGAAGCCCTAACAACTATACAGAGTATGAGAGCACGGTAAATGAGATTATAAACAATGTAAAGGAAAACCGTGACAAGGCTGTTTTTGAATACACAAAGAAATTTGATAAAGCGGATGTGGATGCATCAAATATCCGTGTCACAGAGGAAGAAATAAAGGAAGCATATGAGCTGGTTGATGAGAAGCTTCTTGCCGTTATAAAAAAGGCTCTTGTAAATATCAGAAAATATCACGAGAAGCAGCTGCAGAACTCATGGTTTACAACAGAGGACGGCATCATTTTAGGACAGAAGGTCACACCTATAGCAAAGGCAGGAGTGTATGTGCCGGGCGGCAAGGCTGTCTATCCTTCATCTGTGCTGATGAACGTGCTTCCTGCAAAGGTAGCAGGCGTTGAAAAGATTGTTATGTGTACACCATGTGGAGCTGATGGCAAGGTATATCCTTCCACACTTGTAGCCGCAAACGAGGCCGGAGTAGATGAAATCTACAAGGTAGGCGGTGCACAGGCTATTGCTGCAATGGCATTTGGAACAGAGAGTGTGCCAAAGGTAGACAAGATTGTAGGACCGGGAAATATCTTCGTTGCCCTTGCCAAAAAGGCTGTGTTTGGATATGTCAGTATTGATTCAATTGCAGGACCTAGCGAGATTTTGGTGCTTGCAGATGAGACTGCAAATCCACGCTATGTGGCAGCAGATTTACTATCACAGGCTGAGCATGATGAGATGGCATCAGCTATCTTAATCACAACAAGTGAGGAGCTTGCAAAGAAAGTATCAAAGGAAGTTGATAAGTTTGTTGAAGTTCTCTCAAGAAAAGAAATCATCGAGAAATCACTTGAAACTACGGATATATACTTGTTGCAGAGGATATGGATGAGGCAATTGATGCAGTAAACGATATCGCTTCAGAGCATATGGAGATTGTCACAAGAGATCCTTTCTCAGTCATGACAAAAATCAAAAATGCAGGAGCAATCTTTATCGGAGAGTACTCATCAGAGCCTTTGGGAGACTATTTTGCAGGACCAAACCATGTTCTGCCTACAAACGGAACAGCAAAATTCTTCTCAGCCTTATCTGTAGATGACTTTATCAAAAAGTCAAGCATCATCTCATATTCAAGAGAAGCGCTTGAGAGGATACATACTGATATTGAGCAGTTTGCAGAGTGTGAGAAGCTTACAGCACATGCAAATTCAATCAAGGTGAGATTTGAGGATTAGTCTTAGAATAAAGGAGTAGAAAATGGCAGATCGATGCGCTAAGCTTAGCAGAAAAACAAAAGAGACTGATATTTCGGTCAGTTTAAATATAGACGGAGCCGGAAAATCAAATATAGACACAGGCATAGGCTTCTTTAACCATATGCTGGAGGGATTTTCAAAGCATGGTTTTTTTGACCTCGATATGACATGTGACGGTGACTTAAATGTGGACTGTCATCATACTATAGAGGACTGCGGCATAGTGCTTGGTAATGCCATAGCACAGGCTGTTGGAGACAAAAAGGGCATAAAGAGATTTGGAAGCTTTATTTTACCGATGGATGAGGTGCTGGTGCTTTGTGCCATCGATTTATCAGGCAGACCTTACCTGCAGTTTGACGGTGAGTTTACCTGCGAGAGAGTCGGAGATATGGATACAGAGATGGTAAAGGAGTTTTTCTATGCCGTTTCTTACTCTGCTGCGATGAACCTGCATATAAAGGTTTTGACACCGGGAAATAATCATCATATGATAGAAGCTATGTTTAAGGCATTTGCCAAGGCACTTGACGATGCCTGCACCTATGATAGCAGAATAAAGGACGTGATGTCCACGAAAGGAAGTTTGTAATTTGACTGGTTTTAAGAACATCGTTGCTACACTGTATTTAAAGAACGGTCAGGCCGTGAAATCAGCGTCGGATATGACAGTGATGGGCGACGTCTACAATCTGTGTCAGCTCTACAATGACAGTGGCATAGACAAGATTATTATTTTTGATCTTTCAACTGATGATGATGAACATGAGAAAAACATACATACGATAGAAAATATAAACAGAAATATCGACATAAAGGTGTGCGCCGGAGGCAATATCAACCGCATAGAGGACGTGAAAAAGCTGCTGTATGCAGGCTGTTTACAGGTTATATTTAATGCCACAAAGGACTCAAGCCTTGGGCTTGCAAATGTGGCAAGCGAAAAGTTTGGCAAGGATAAAATTCTTTTGTCAATCAGCAATGTAGACTATATTTTCAAGCATCAGGAGGAGATAGAGGATACCTTTCATGAGCTTTTGGTCTTGAACATAGATATAATAGATGCCCTTGAGAATCTCACATCCACACCATATGTGGTCTATATGCCGCAGTTTGACATGGATAAAATAATTGATGTCATGAAGCGTGAAACTCTAAGAGGAATTGCAGGAGAGTTTATCAACGATCCTGAAAATGATATCATGGCGTTAAAGACAAAGCTTTCTGACGGAGGAATACTTGTTGACAATTTTACTCCCGACTTAAAATGGTCTGATTTAAAGCTTAATTCTGACGGCATGGTGCCTGTCATAGTGCAGGATTACCGCAATGAGCAGGTGCTCATGCTTGCCTATATGAATGAGGAGGCCTTCAATGTCACGATAAACAGCGGACGCATGACCTACTGGAGCAGAAGCCGCAATGAGCTTTGGACCAAGGGTCTTACATCAGGACATTTACAGTACGTAAAGTCTTTGACAGCAGACTGTGATTATGATACTATCCTTGCGAAGGTTTCGCAGGTGGGAGCTGCATGTCACACAGGTAACAGGACCTGCTTTTTCAATAATATCGTGAAAAAGGAGTATGTAGAGAAGAATCCACTTACAGTGCTTGAATCAGTCTATGCGGTGATAGTTGACCGTATGAAGAATCCAAAGGAGGACTCGTACACCAATGCTGTCATGGAAAAGGGCATAGATGAGATATTAAAAAAGCTCGGACACGAGTGCACTGAGATTATTCTGGCAGCCAAAAATCCGGACAGTGATGATTTGAAGTTTGAGATATCGGACTTTATGTACACTGCATGATTCTTATGGCTCAGAAAAATATCACATGGGCAGAGATAGCAGGGGAGCTGGCACAGCGATAGCCTTAATACACAATAATTATTTAGAGGAAATTATATGAGAAAACTAGCTTTAAGTGATGAGATACTTATGAAGGTAGACAAACCGGCTAGATATATCGGGAATGAGTTCAACTCAGTAATGAAAGACACATCGCAGGTAAATATACGTTTTGCGATGTGTTTTCCTGATGTTTATGAGATTGGTATGTCACATCTGGGAATCCAGATATTATATGATATGTTCAACCGCATGGATGACGTGTGGTGCGAGAGAGTTTATTCTCCGTGGCCTGATCTGCATGAAATCATGAAGCAGGAGAATATACCACTTTTCGGGCTTGAGTCACAGGAGCCTATAAAGGATTTTGACTTTGTAGCCATGACTCTGCAGTACGAGATGTGCTACACAAATATTTTGCAGATACTAGACCTCGCACAGATACCGCTTCGTTCAAAGGACAGAGAGGAGGGCTGCCCTATTGTGATTGCAGGCGGTCCTTGTACCTATAACCCGGAGCCAATTGCAGATTTCTTTGATATATTTTATATCGGAGAGGGAGAGACACAGTATGGCAATCTCTTTGAGCTTTATAAGAAGGCAAAGGCTGATGGTCTTTCAAGGGAAGAGTTTTTACATGAGGCTGCAAAGATTGAGGGCCTTTATGTACCTGCTTTGTATGAGGTGGAGTACAATGAGGATGGAACAATCCGCTGTATGAAGCAAAGTATGATGATATTCCTGTAAAGATTAAAAAACAGGTGCAGGTAGATTTGACTAACTCAACTTACCCGGAGGCGCCGGTTGTGCCTTTTATCAAGGCAACGCAGGATAGAATGGTGCTTGAAATACAGCGTGGCTGTATAAGAGGCTGCCGTTTCTGCCAGGCCGGTATGATTTACCGTCCAAACCGTGAGAAAAAGGTTGAGCACCTAAAGGAGGTTGCAGCGGCTCTCATCAAAAATACAGGCCACGAGGAGATTTCTTTAAGCTCCTTAAGCTCATCCGACTACAAGGAGCTTGACGAGCTCATCACATTTTTGCTTGATATATGCAAGGAAAAGAAGATAAATATTTCCCTGCCTTCACTCAGAATTGATGCGTTTTCGCTTGATATCATGCAGAAGGTTCAGGATGTCAAAAAAAGCAGTCTGACTTTTGCGCCTGAGGCCGGTACACAGCGCCTTAGAAATGTAATAAATAAGGGCCTTACCGTGGATGATATAATGAACGGCTCAAGACAGGCCTTTGAGGGCGGCTGGAACAAGGTGAAGTTTTATTTTATGCTCGGTCTGCCTACTGAGACAGAGGAGGATATGAGAGGAATTCCTGAGCTTGCAAACGATGTGGCTGCATTATATTATGATACCGTTCCAAAGGAAAAGAGAGCCGGAAAGTGTCAGATAACTATAAGCACATCATTTTTCGTGCCAAAGCCGTTTACACCATTCCAGTGGGCGAGAATGTATGAACCTTCTGAGTACCTGGGAAGGGCAAAGATAGTTAACGACCATGTAAAGGAGCAGCTCAACAGAAAGAGCATCAGATACAACTGGCACGAGGCATATGTCACTGTGATAGAGGGCATACTCGCACGAGGCGACAGAAGGCTTTGCGATGCGATAGTAAAGGTATACGAAAAGGGCGGATATTATGATGCCTGGACAGAGTATTTTGACTATGACAGATGGATTGATTCGATAAAGGAATGCGGACTGGATCCGGATTTCTACACGATGAGAGAGAGAGCTTTGGATGAAGTATTCCCGTGGGATTTTATTGATATAGGTGTGACAAAGCAGTTTATGATAAGAGAGTGGGAGACAGCCACAAGGAGACCGTCACTCCTAACTGCCGCATGAGGTGCTCTGCCTGCGGTGCAAAGAGCTATGGAGGAGGTGTCTGCTATGAAAATTAGAGTGAAGTTTAAAAAATGGGGCTGCATGAAGTTTATAGGACATCTCGATATGATGAGATACTTTCAGAAGGCGGTCAGAAGGCAGATATTGATATCCGTTATTCAGAGGGGTATTCTGCTCACCAGATTATGTCGTTTGCGGCTCCGCTTGGAGTGGGCATCACAAGCGATGGTGAGTACTTTGACATAGATGTAAATACAACAGAATCTACAGAAAAAAGCATAGCGCTTTAAATGCCCAGATGGTGGACGGAGTAGAGGTGACAGGCTATGTGCTTTTGCCTGATGATGCAAAGAAGGCTATGTCACTTGTTGCGGCTGCAGACTATGTGCTTAGCTTCAAGGATGGCTATGAGAGCCCATATACCATAGAGCAGTGGAAGGAAGCGATAAATAAGCACTTTTTTGAAGAGCCATCCTTTGTTGTGATGAAAAAGACTAAAAAGAGTGAGAAAGAGGTGGATATAAAGCCTCTTGTATACAAGCTTGCAGTCATTGAAAATAACGAAAAGCCTGAGTTTTTCATGCAGGTATCAACAGGAAGCATTGACAATATAAAGCCTGAGTTTGTGCTTCAGGCCATATACGAAAAGTGTGGCCTTGATTACAATCCGCTTGCCATACAAATCCACAGGCAGGAAGTGTATGCGAAAAAAGACGATGGAACACTCATTTGTCTGCTTGACATGGGAGAAGAAATCTCATAATGAACAGGATTATTCTGACTAAAACAGTAAAAAATAATAAGACATACACAGTGTATGCTATGATGGATGAAAACGGAAATTATAAGGATTTTCAGCTCCTTCCAGAGAAGGATACGATAATAAACAATATATACGCGGCAAGGGTAAATAAGATACTGCCGGGCATAAATGCGGCATTTGTGACCATTGCGCAGAATAAAAGCTGTTATCTGTCGCTAAATGATGCAAAAAATCCTGTATACACAAACAAAAAATCAAAAAAAGAAGGATTGTGTGAGGGCGATGAGATACTTGTGCAGGTCATAAAGGATGCGCTAAAGACAAAGGATCCTGTGGTCACAACAAAGCTTTCTATATTCGGAAGCAATGTGATTCTCACCAATTTTGATACACAGATAGGTGTTTCATCGAAGCTGGATAAGGAAAGGGCGGCTCTTTTACGTAAGGCTGTGCTTTCAAAGTGTGCAGACCACGAAAAGGAGGGCTATGGCATCATAGTCAGAACCAATGCCAAAAATGTGGAGGATAAAGCAGTTTCGCAAGATGCGTATTCTGTAGCACAGAAATATAATCAGATAATAAAAAAGGCACCGCATCAGGCGCTCTATTCATGCATATATCAGGGGATGAGTGATTATCTGCTTTTAATGAAGACGATTGATTTTGCCACGGTGGAGTGGATAAAGACAGACTGTGATGACATATATGACAGTCTTCTTACAGAGTACGGCATATATGACCATGCTCCTGAAAAGATAATGAGATATGACGATTCAGCTATCAGCCTGTCAACACTCTATGGCATAAGAGGGCTGATTGATAATCTGACCTCGCGCAGGGTATGGCTGGACTGCGGTGGCAACATCATAATAGAGCAGCTTGAGACACTTACCTTTATAGATGTAAACAGTGCAAAGAACATATCGTCAGGGAGCAACAGCATATTAAAGACTAATATGGAGGCTGCAAAGGAGATAGCAAGGCAGCTTAGGCTCAGAAATATCTCCGGCATGATAATAATTGATTTTATCAACATGAAGTCTGAGGCATCAAAGGATACACTCATTGAAGCGCTCAAACGGTATATAAAGGACGATAATACAGTCTGTACCTTTGTGGATATCACGAAGCTTGGACTGGTGGAGCTGACAAGAAAGAAGGTCCACAAATCTCTTAAACAAATTTTAGAAAAAACACTTGACGAATAGATGGCTCTATGCTAATATACTGGAGTATGCCGCACAGTGAGGTATAAGTTTGCGACTTTTCGCAGCACCGTAACTGGCGAGTAATGATAAATAGGAGGTGCCATATGTACGCAATTATAGCAACAGGTGGTAAGCAGTACAAAGTATCTGAAGGTGATATCATTACCATTGAAAAGCTTGGCGTTGAAGCTGGTGAGAAGGTTACTTTTGATCAGGTTTTAGTTGTAGGCGGAGATGATCTCAAGGTTGGAGATCCAACAGTTGCAGGTGCAACAGTTGAGGCTTCTGTAGTTAAAGAAGGCAGAGCTAAAAAGGTTATCGTTTACAAGTACAAGAGAAAAACCGGATATCACAAAAAGAACGGACACAGACAGGCTTTCACACAGGTTAAGATTGAAAAAATTAACGGATAATGATAGCTATAACCGTTTATCAGAATTCAAAAGGACATAAGATGGGCTTTAAGTCAAAGGGACATGCAGGTTTTGCAGATTCCGGTTATGATATAATCTGTGCCGGGGTTTCAGCGCTGGTGATTAATTTCATCAATTCTGCTGAAGAACTGTGTCATGCTGAGTACAGTCTTGATACAGACGAAGAGACAGGTATGATCGACTACAGACTTGATAAGCCGGCGACAGGTGATGTTGCACTGCTTATGGATTCCATGATTCTGGGACTAAAAGGAATACAAAGAGACTATGGGAATGAGTACATCATTCTAGACTTCAAGGAGGTGTAAGACATGTTGAATATGAACCTTCAGTTTTTGCTCATAAAAAGGGAGTTGGTTCTACAAAGAACGGACGTGACTCTGAGTCTAAGAGATTAGGCGCTAAGAGAGCAGACGGACAATTCGTAAAAGCTGGTAATATTCTTTACAGACAGCGTGGTACAAAGATTCACCCTGGTACAAACGTTGGTATCGGTGGAGATGATACATTATATGCTAAGGTTGATGGCGTATTAAGATTTGAGAGAGTTGGAAGAGATAAGAAACAGGCTTCCGTATATCCAGTAGTTAACGAATAAGATTTAAACCCCGACTTTTATTAGCCGGGGTTTTTATGTTATCAATTTGTTATAAAGTATACTGAGTGTCTTATGTAGACATTCAGCATGAGGTGGAAAATTATGTTTGCAGATCGTGCAAAAATTATCATAAAATCAGGAAAAGGCGGAGATGGTCATGTATCGTTCCGCCGTGAAAAATACGTGCCGAACGGTGGTCCGGACGGCGGTGACGGAGGAAAGGGCGGAGACGTTATATTCCTCGTGGATAAGGGAATCAACACTCTGACAGATTATCGTCACAGAAGAAAGTTTGCAGCAGAGCCCGGACAGGAGGGCGGCAAAAAGAACTGCCACGGAAAGAATGGTGAGGATCTTATACTTAAGGTGCCGGAGGGTACACTCATAAAGGATGCAGCAAGCGGAAAGGTCATAGCAGATATGTCCGGTGACAATACAAGGCAGGTGATCCTGCGCGGAGGAAAAGGCGGTCAGGCAACCAGCACTATGCCACATCGACCATGCAGGCTCCTAAATATGCTCAGCCGGGACAGGATGCAATAGAAATCGAGGTACAGCTTGAGCTTAAGGTAATAGCGGATGTAGGGCTTGTAGGCTTTCCAAACGTAGGAAAATCAACACTTCTGTCACGAGTTACCAATGCACAGCCAAAGATTGCCAACTATCATTTCACCACATTACAGCCAAATCTTGGTGTGGTTGATATGGATGAGGGCTTTGGCTTCGTAATCGCTGATATCCCGGGACTTATCGAGGGAGCATCAGAGGGAATCGGACTCGGTCATGAGTTTTTGCGTCATATAGAGCGTACCAAGGTCATGATACACATGGTTGATGCTGCCGGTACTGAAGGCCGTGATCCGGTTGCTGACATCAAGGCGATAAACAAGGAGCTTGAAGCATACAATCCACAGCTTCTCAAAAAGCCACAGGTCATTGCAGCCAACAAAATAGATGCCATAGCAGGAGACGAGAATGAGGTAATTTCGGCCTTAAGAGCCGAATTTGAGCCACAGGGCATAAAGGTATTCCCGATATCCGCAGTAAGCGGTAAGGGTCTTAAGGAGCTTTTGTATGAGGTGAAGAACCTGCTTGCAAATTGTCCTAAAGAGGTTACTGTATATGAGCCGGAAATTGATCCTGCACTTTCATTCTTTAAGGATGAGCCGTACGCGGTTGAGGTGGCAGCCGATGGTGCATATGAGATATCAGGTCCAAAGATTGAGAAAATGCTCGGATACACAAATATGGACTCAGAGAAGGGCTTTGCCTTCTTCCAGAGATTTTTGCGTGAGCAGGGTATCATCAAGGAGCTTGAAAATATGGGCATCGAGGATGGAGATACTGTCCGCATGTATGATTTCGAGTTTGATTATTACAAGTAAGGAGAAAGAGTATATATGAATTTATCAAGTAAACAGCGTGCATATTTAAGCAGCCTTGCAAGCACAATTAACCCTATTTTCAATATTGGAAAGGCATCGCTTACTCCGGAAATCATCGAGGCTCTTGATGCAGCACTTGAAAAGAGGGAGCTGATCAAGGTTGCAGTTCTTAAAAACTGCATCGATGATCCAAGAGAGATTGCAAGTGTAATCGGTGAGAGAACACACTCTGCAGTGGTTAAGGTAATAGGCAAAAAAATGATTTTTTACCGTCCTGCGAAGAAAAATCCAAAGATTAAGCTTCCGGAATAAGCCATGAAAACAGGGATTTTTGGTGGGGCATTTGACCCGATACACAAAGGTCATATATACATGGCACAAAAGGCGATGGAAGAGTATGCTCTTGACAGGATTCTGATTGTCCCATCAGTCACTCGCCGAACAAAACTGAGAATGCAATGACAGCATTTAACCACCGTTATAATATGTGTAAGCTGGCAGCAGAAGCAGTGCCCGGTATTGAGGTGTCTGATATTGAGATAAAGGATGAGTCCACCAGTTATACGTATATGACACTTCAAAAGCTAAAGGCACTTTATCCGGAGGATGAACTGTATTTTATCATGGGTGGTGATTCGCTGGACTATTTTGAAACATGGATGAGACCGGATGTCATAGCTCAAACAGCAATTATTCTTGTTATGGTGAGAGAAAATTTTCCAAGGCTGCAGATGGAGGAAAAGATTGCTCATATCAAAAATCTGTTTCCTGCTGATATAAGACTTTTGAGCTGTGACAGGATGGATGTGTCGTCTACGCAGGTAAGAGGACTTTTAAAAGCAGAGTCAAAGGCTGCAGAGCACAGGAGCCTTGCGAGCACAGATATGTTTCTGGATGCCGCAGTTATGTCATATATACAGGCTAATAATTTATACAGGTGATAGAGTATGGAAGTAAAAGAAATTAAGAAAAAGCTAAAAAAGAGCCTTGATAAACAAAGGTATCAGCATACACTCGGAGTGATGTATACAGCCGGCTGTCTTGCCATGGCAAACGGCTATTCGATAGAAAAGGCAATGCTTGCAGGCCTGCTTCATGACTGCGCCAAGTGTCTTTCGACTGACAAGAAAATCGGACTCTGTGTAAAGAAAAATATAGACATAACAGAGGTGGAGATGTCAAATCCGGGACTGTTACACGCAAAGGCAGGCATGGTGCTGGCTGAGGAAGAGTATGGTGTTAAGGATACAGATATATTGCATGCCATAAGAGTGCATACTACAGGTGAAGCAGACATGGGGCTTCTTGATAAAATACTCTTTGTGGCAGATTATATTGAGCCAAACAGATATGAAGCGTCAAGACTTGAAGAAATAAGAAAGCTTGCTTTTTGTGATCTCAACAGGACTGTTGCAGAGATACTGTATGATACAATCAATTTCCTTAATACAAAGAGTGGGGCAATAGATCCGGCTACCCAGATTACTTACAATTATTATGCTAAATATAGAGACAACAGGGAGGAATAACTGCTATGCAGACAATTGATTTAGTTAAAAAGATAGTGGAAGCACTTGAAGACAAAAAGGCAGAGGATATCACAGTTCTTGACATAGGAGGGGTTTCTTCTATAGCAGACTACTTTATCATCGCAAACGGAAACAATGCAAATCAGCTCACAGCAATGGAAGATGCCGTGGATGAGGCTATGTATACAAACGGAGTGCATCAGAAGCAGGTAGAGGGAACAAGCAACTCTACATGGATTCTCATGGACTACCAGGATATTATTGTGCATCTGTTTTCAAAGGAAGACAGGCAGTTTTATGATCTCGACAGAATCTGGAGAGATGGAAAAGTGGTGGATGTACACTCGCTGTAGCAATAATTCTATGATTAAAGAATTATAAATAGAACAGGTAATTTAAAATATCGCACCCATATGCTGTGCTTTTCAGCTTAGCATATGGATGCGATATTTTGCAATATTAGAAGAAACGAAATACTCCAAATACCTTGCCAAGTATTTCGCATTCAGGAACTATGATTGGATCCATTGTGTCGTTCTCCGGCTGGAGGCGGATGTGACCATTCTCTTTATAAAAGGTCTTTACGGTAGCGGAATCATCTATAAGCGCTACAACCATGTCTCCGTTTGAAGCATCACTCTGCTGCTCAACGAGGATGTTATCACCATCGAAGATACCGGCATTAATCATGCTCTCGCCCTTGACTTTAAGCATAAATGACTGCTTATTTGGCATATACTCTGCAGGTACAGGGAAGTAGGTTTCGATATTTTCAACTGCAAGTATCGGCTCACCTGCGGCTACACGGCCGACCAGAGGAACATTAACCATCTCACGGCGCTGTAAACCAAAGCTGTCATCTATAATCTCTATAGCCCTGTTTTTGGCAGGATCCCTTCTGATGTAGCCTTTTCGCTCCAGTGTCTCGAGATGTGCATGGACGCTTGATGTGGACTTTAAATGTACACCCTCGCAGATATCGCGCACTGATGGCGGATAGCCTCTGTTTAAAATCTCACTCTTGATAAACTCCAGTATCTCTTTCTGCTTGTCTGAAATCTTTTCTAATGCCATAGGTAAATCCTCCGTCTGATTAATTAAATAATATAATGATATGAGAGGTAAAAGGTATTTTGCATCTCATGTATGATTATAAAATAAAAAATGTATTTTAAAAAAGTATATCATAAAACCTATGCAAACGCAAACATATATTCCGAAATTTTGTTCGTTTTTCTATTGACAAACGATTGTTCGAGATGTATTATGTAATCACGATAACAACAAACACATGTTCGGAAATACAAGAGGTGGTTTTATGAGAGAAAAATTTTTATCAGGTAGAAGAAAAATGCTTGGATGGACTGCTGTTGCATTTATAGCAGCTGTCATTATATTGTGTGGCACTATTCATATTTTTGCCAGCTCTACTGCCAGCAGGCCTTATAACAAGTATTATACCAGCGTCAGGGTTGAGGAGGGTGACACTGTCTGGAGCATTGCCGATAGATATATTGCTGATAGTCAGGTGAGCAAAAGAGATTATGTAGATGAGGTCTGCAGGCTCAATAGCCTTACCGATGGCAATGTACGTAGTGGTGATTATATAGTTGTTGCATATTATTCTCAGGACATAAAGTGATGCAATCTTGCTAAAATTTCCTGTTTCTTATATAATATAGGTTAATTGCAGCGGATTTGGGTTATAGTATCTATAGCTTATCCGTTTTTGAAACAGGAGATTGGATATTTATGTTAAAACTATTTTTTGTTATATTTGCAAATTTTCATAGAGCGCCGTATATTGTTCCCAAAATGAGATACATGGCTGACCATCCGCAGAAGTATTCGGAAACTGAGAGATATGATATGATGCGGCACTGCATTGATTTGATGAACAAATCGGGAAAGATTACAACAGAGGCATATGGTCTTGAGAATCTTCCTGAAGCAGGTGGCTATATCATGTATCCCAACCATCAGGGGAAGTATGATTTATTAGGAATTATTACTACACATGACAGAGTACTGTCGTTTGTTATGGATAAGCAGAAGTCTCATACAATGCTTGTCAGGGAATTTGTGGATCTGGTTCAGGCAAAGCGTTTAGAGAAAGACAATCCAAGGCAGGGGCTTACTATAATCAATGAGGTAGCCAAGGATGTGAAAAACGGTAAGAGATATGTTCTGTTTCCGGAGGGTGGCTATAAGTTCAATAATAAGAATAAAGTGCAGGATTTTAAAGCAGGAAGCTTTAAGATTGCATTGAAATCACATGTACCTATTATTCCAATAGCTCTCATAGATTCATATAAGGTGTTCAACAGCTTTCATTTTGGCCCTGTTACAACTCAGGTTCACTATTTAAAGCCTATTGAGTATGAAGAATACAAGGACATGAAGACGAAGGATATAGCTGCCCTGGTCAAGGAGCGTATAGAGGAGAAAATTAAAGAAATACTTGGTTAGAGTTAACTTTGATTATTATATAGAGTATTATTATGAAAGACAAAGCTTATTACGAAGACGTAAATATAAAAAATGAATTAAAGCTTAGAGATATGATACAGAAGCTTCCGAAGTTCTGTATGGATTTTTTTATCGGAATAGATGCGGATAAATCCTCAAGAACCAAGATTGCGTATGCATATGATCTACAGACTTTTTTCGAGTACATGAAGAGTGCCAATCCATCACTTAAGAAATATGATATAAGGGACTATCCTATATCTTTACTGGATAAAATCAGCCCTTCCGATATTGAGGAATACCTGTTTTATCTCAAGTATTATGAGAAGGATGGTGTCACACACACCAATGATGAGAAAGGAATTAAGCGAAAGCTTGCTTCACTGCGCACATTTTATAATTTTTATTTCAGGAAAGAGTATATAGACACTAATCCTGCGAGCAAGGTGACTCTTCCAAAAATACATGAGAAAAATATCATTCGTCTTGATGCTGATGAGGTCGCACAGCTTCTAGATGAGGTTGAGTCCGGAGATAGTCTGTCAAAGAATCAGCAGCGTTTCCATGAGAAAACAAAGGTACGTGACCTGGCACTTATGACATTGCTTCTCGGAACCGGCATCCGTGTATCAGAGTGCGTGGGACTCGATATGGATGATGTGGATTTCAAGAACAACGGAATCAAGGTGCACCGAAAGGGTGGTGCCGATGTGATTGTTTATTTTGGTGATGAGGTACGTGATGCACTTCTTTCGTACTGGCAGGAAAGAAGCATCATTACACCTGCTGAGGGGCATGCTAATGCACTTTTTCTTTCTTTACAAAGAAAGCGTATATCTGTACGTTCAGTTGAGAATCTGGTAAAAAAGTATTCGAGACTCGTAACAACCATTAAGAATATTACTCCTCATAAGCTTCGTAGTACGTATGGTACCACACTTTATCAGGAAACAGGTGATATCTATCTTGTGGCAGATGTTCTGGGACACAAGGATGTAAATACCACACGTAAGCATTATGCTGCCCAGGAGGACAGCAGGCGTCGTGCGGCAGCCAGGGTAGTACATCTGAGGGAGGATTGATTATATGTCTGACAATATAATCACAATTACAGATTTTATGGACCCCAATCTGGATGTGTATGCCAGATTGACTGAAAACCAACTTTTAAACAGAGCCAATCCAAAAGAAGGGATGTTTATTGCTGAAAGTCCCAAGGTGATAGAGAGGGCGCTTGATGCAGGATGTGAACCGGTTTCTCTTCTGATGGAGACAAGGCATGTGAATGGTGAGGCAAGAGGCATTATCGAAAGATGTCAGAATATACCTGTATATACTGCGGAGTTTGATTTACTCACAAAGCTGACAGGCTTTGCTTTGACCAGAGGCACACTCTGTGCTATGTACAGGCCGAAGCAAGGTCCGTCGAAGAGGTGTGCAGGGATGCAAGAAGAGTTGCGGTGCTTGAGGATGTGGTAAATCCAACCAATGTCGGAGCTATATTCAGGTCAGCGGCAGCACTGCATATGGATGCTGTGCTGCTCACTCCTGCCTGCAGCAATCCATTATATAGGCGTGCCATCAGGGTTAGTATGGGAACTGTGTTTCAGGTGCCATGGGCATATTTTCCCAAGTACAATGTCGGCAGTGACAATACTTTTTCAGATGCTTCATTGCATGATAAGTGTGATAGCAGTGACCAAAATTGCAGCGACCGAAATAGCAGTGTTTATAAATACAATATTGATGTGCTCCATAAGCTTGGATTTAAGACCTGTGCTATGGCGCTGACTGATGATTCCGTGAGTATAGATGACCCTGTGCTTCACTCAGAGGAAAGACTTGCAATAGTGCTTGGTACTGAGGGAGATGGTCTTCATGAGCAGACTATAGACTCCTGTGACTACACTGTAAAGATACCAATGTCACATGGCGTGGATTCACTAAATGTGGCTGCTGCCAGTGCAGTGGCATTTTGGGAGCTGGCTAAATAGGCTGATGAGAGTGCTTTATATTGTAAATTTTGACATTTTCGTCAGCACTGTTTCTAACTTCAGTTCCTTCGCATACGCATCCGAGTGGTAAATCCGCATAGTTTGTGCCATCGCAGAAGGCACTTTGACGGCTGCAGTCGGTTTTATCGTCTGATATGCCACTGATGTTGAGCGGATTGGTATTATATATCCTTGTATTATTCATGAATAGTCCTCCTTATTACTGAATTGTTACTGTTATTTTTATTTAAATTCTAAGTATGAGGTTAGGATGTGCTATGGAAAGTTGTTTTATGTATTTTAAGTCTAATTTCAGACAGAATCATTATTAAACAAAAAATACTGTAATCATAAATATAATTTTCACCTTTGTACATAATAATGCTGACAGGAGGTGTCTATTAAATGATTCTAACAGAAAAAGAAACAACCGTTATTGAGGACTTAAAAACACAGGAACAGGCGTGCATAGAGAAGTATACCAAATACAGCAATCAGGCAAAGGACCCGGTGCTTAAGGAGCTTTTTGAAGAAATAGCAAGGGATGAGCAAAAGCATTTTGACTCTTTGGATCAGGTGCTTAAGGGAAAGGTTCCGTCAGTTGACTGCAATGATTCAAAGGGGAAGAATTATAGCCCTGCCGCAACATACGATTCGCTTGGCAATTCTGAGGACAAGAAGGCTGACTGTTATCTGGCTACAGACTGTATAGGAACAGAAAAGCTGGTATCCGGCGAGTACAATTCCGATGTATTTGTATTTGGAAATTCGGATATCAGAAAGCTATTGGCTGATATACAGATAGAAGAGCAGAATCACGCTGAGATGCTATGGAAGTACAAGACGGCAAATGGTATGGCATAGATAAAATATAAAACCATAAAATTTAGTACAAAGTGTAAAACAGGACTGCCTGAATATCGACAGTCCTGTTTTTTACATAGCACAGGGTATAGATTTAGTTGCCTGTTGGAATAAAAGGTCTGATTGCACCGGCAAGCTGTGAAACCGGCATACTCTGTAGCCATACACGGCCAGGTCCGGTGACAACGGTGTTGAATAATCCTTCACCGCCGAATACCACATTTTTGATACCTGGAACAGTCTGAATTTCGAGCTGGCAGCTTCCTGTCATAGCGGCTAAGTATCCGGTATCAATCACCAGCTGCTGACCGGGTGCAAGCTCGTATTCCTTTATGTGGCCGTCAAATTCTAAAAATGCCAATCCGTTTCCTGACAGGCGCTGCATGATAAAGCCCTCACCGCCGAAGAAACCGGCTCCTATTCTTTTCTGGAAAAACACGGACAGCTCAACACCGGAGGTTGAAGCAAGAAATGCTGATTTCTGAGCAATTATTTCCTGTCCCGGAGCAATCTGGAATGGTCTGATGCATCCTGGAAAGCATGATGCAAATGCTATCATTCCAGGACCACCCATAGAGGTGTAGCGATTTTGGAACATGCTTTCACCTGAAAAAGCGCGGCCAAACATTTTACCGATGCCTCCATTTGATGTGGTCTCCATCTTCATGTTTGGAGTCATCCACGACATGGCACCTTTTTCGGTAATCATAGTCTCGTTTGACTCAAGGTTGCAGATTACAACCGGTAATGGCTCTCCCTCAATATTGTAGTTCATAAATATCCTCCTTTACTCAAAAAAATGGTTTGTAAAAATTTTATATTTATAATTCTAACACAGTAATACGTCACTTGACAATATAATTCATAAATGTACACGAAAGCTTATAAGTGAATACAAATTGCCTAATAAATACACTTTAGGGATTGCGGTGTTCATATGATTTTGACTGAAACTATGTGGGCAAAGTCACAGACAGACTTGTTTATTTTATAAATGTGGTTTAGAATAATATTATTATTGTTGGATAAAAATGGTAGTAAAACTATATGTCATATAAATTGTAACAAAATAATTATATCCAATTTATAACATGTAAATAACATATTTAAGGAGACAACATAATAATGAGATTTGTAATACAGCGTGTAAACCATGCAAAGTGCACTATAGATGGAAATATAACCGGCAGCATAGAAAAGGGACTGTGCGTTTTGATAGGCATAGCAGAGACAGACACTAAAGAGATTGCTGATAAAATGATCAAAAAGCTTATAAACATGAGAATTTTTGCCGATGAGAATGACAAGACAAATCTTTCGATAAATGATGTAGACGGAAAGCTTTTGCTCATATCGCAGTTTACGCTTTATGCAAATTGTAAGAAGGGCAATCGTCCTTCATTTGTGGAGGCAGGAAGTCCTGATATGGCAAACGAGCTTTATGAATACTGCATCAGCGAGTGTGATAAGGCAGTTCCTGGAGTACAAAGAGGGGTGTTTGGAGCCGATATGAAGATAGAGCTTGAGAATGACGGGCCATTTACGATTGTACTGGATTCGGACAAGCTGTAAAAGATATAAGTATGAAAGGCATTTTTATGGAAAAATCATTAAAAAAAGATATTATAATAAACAGGCTTCCTGTAGTTATATATTTTATCCTGATTTTTGCTGCTTTAATTGTGATAATAAGTGCAGTAGCTCCGATGAGTAATCATGAGCCTAAGACGACGGATACATATTCTGATTTTTCAACAGGATGGTTAAATTGCGAGGAGTCTGAGGCTTCACTAGACCATTTATCCGGCACTACAGTAATCCATCGTACTATAACGGCAGCTGATTGTAATAAAACATTGTTTTTCTTTGCAAAAACATCAAATATCAAGGTGTTCATAGATGGGGTATGCCAATACAGGAACAATCATTTCTGTTCACAGTTTTTTGGAAAGACACCCGGGGCTCTTTTTGTAAATGTACTTATCCCTGCAGAAAGTGATGGCAAGCTACTGGAGATTGAAATTGAAAATCCATATAAAGATGACGACAGTGCAAAGCTTGATGAAATGTACATAGGCGATATTTCTGATATCATACAATTTCAACAACAAAAAAGATTCAATTCTTTCTGTATCAGCTTTATTATTATGGTACTGGGTGTTGTAATGCTTTTACTATTTATTCCTCTTACAAGGCAAAAGATAGTAGGCATTGAGTTTTTGAATCTTGGTGTTACAGCATTTGTATCAGGCTTATATCTTACAACAGACGGACGATATCTACAGCTTGTTTTTGGAGATGCCCATATATATCATGTGATAGCAGAAACAGCCCTGAGGCTTTCTATTCTACCGTTTTTAATATTTTTAAGTCAGATGTATGAAAGCTATAGTAAACGTATAAGCGCGATACTATGCGTAATTGGCGAGATAGCATTTGTAGGCTGCTTTATCGGTGAAATAACCGAAATCATGGATTATCATGAGACACTTTTTCTGGTACATGTTGTATTTGCAATTTCGATGCTCTTTATTCTTGTTTCGACGATAAAGGGCATTGTAAAGGCACCAAAAGAGAATATATATCACAATATAGGCTGTATTGTTTTAAGCTTTATGGCTATGACGGATATCATAATTCTATGGCGAGGCACTGGACGAGAAACAAGCTATTTTATCAGACTCGGCGTATTGATATTCTTTTTCATGGAAATAGTCCAGATTATAAAAAAGTTCCTCGCCTCTTATCAACGCAATATCAAAAATGAGTTGCTTAGCAGGCTTGCTTATCATGACGGATTAACTGACTTACTCAATCGTACCTCATATATGGAAAAGGTCAAGGAGCTTGAAGATAATGAAAACCCATACATGCTGATTGCGATTTATGATGTAAACAATCTGAAAAAGGTAAATGATACGATGGGACATCAGAAGGGTGATGAGATGATAAAACGCGTTGCAGATGTGATGAGTGCTTCTCTTGGAAAATACGGACAGTGTTACCGAGTCGGTGGTGATGAATTCGTTTTTATCTCGACAAAACCGGATATCGAGACCGTATTCATGAATGCAAGTGAAAAAATGATGGATAATCTCGGATGTATCACTGATGGAAATAATATAGTGCCTATCACAGCTGCCATGGGATATGCTGTGAAAAACGATAACAGCACAAAGGATATTAATGAGATAATCCGTGAGGCTGATTCAAGGATGTATGAGAAAAAGCGCTCTATGAAGCATCGGAAGGCTTAGTGCATTTCACCCAATCATCGATATTGCCGTTTTGAATAGCAGAAAACAGTCTCTTCTTGACACCCGGATTTTCCATATTGAGCTGTCTGACAAGCTGCTTTACATATTCCCGTCTAGTGTGGCCGTCATAAGGGCATGGATTCTTGCACACCGGCAGATTGTATTTATTCTTAAAGCCCTTCACATCTGACTCGCCGACATACATAAGCGGACGGATGATGGTAAGCCCACTGCCGTCCAGCTGTGTAACAGGTGCGAATGAATAAAACTGTCCCTCATATAGCAGGGAAAGAAACATAGTCTCTATAATATCATCCATATGGTGTGCATATGCTATTTTATTGCAGCCGACAGACAACGCAAAATCATTCAAAGCTCCCTTTCTAAGCTTTGCACACCATGAGCAGGGACTAGCCTGATTCTTAGATTTCTCAAGAGATATTCTTCCAATATCAGTTTTCACCACATAAAACTCAACAGAGAGCTCATCACACAGCGCCTTCACCGGAGACAAATCAAAATCCTCATATCCCAGGTCAACCGCTATCGCTACAAGCTCAAAGGGCACAGGATAAAAGCTTCTGATGCCGGAAAGCGCATAGAGCAGCGTAAGAGAATCCTTTCCGCCTGAGACACCGATGGCGATTTTGTCATTTTCAGTTATCATATTGTAGTCGTCAAGGGCCTGACGAACCTTGCTGTATAATTTTTGTAATTTCATGGTAGGTATTATACTACAAATCTGTGAAAAAACAAAGCTTCGAACAGTTACCATTCAGTGATCGTATGGAAAAAGGCAAAGGATTCCGTCACGATTCCTATTCGATAATAATTGACGAACATGCCCGTTGCCCATCGTTCGATAATGTGTTATACTTGTGCCATACAATGTAGACATAAGGAGAAGCGTTGAAATGAACAAAGGCAAAATTCGTACAAGGAGACTCACAATCCGCGCGAAGATCCTGATTCCGTCAATCATAATCGTTGTACTCGTCTGTGGTTTGATGGGATACAATTCCTACACGCGTTTTGAGAAAAGCATGGTGAGGATGGGCGTTGAGGAAGCAGACATGGCGGCAACGATCGTTGCGGATTCGCTGGATGCCAAGCTGGTATACAAAGTGACGGTAGGATCGGAAGGTACGCAGGTCTATCAGAATCTGCAAGGAGATCTCAGAAAAAAGCAAAAAGCATGCGGAATTGCTTTTTTATACACATTGTATACGGACGGAAAGAAAGTGTATTATGGTGTGGATTCGGACGAGGATGCGGCAAAAGTCGGTGATGAATTTGCGGATTCATACGCAGAACTGGAGCCGGTGTTCGGTGGAAAGGAATACATTCAGGATTACATCGACCATACAGAAGACGGAGATCTGATTACGGTATACAAGCCTATTGAGGACAATGCAGGCAAGGTTGTTGCAATACTTGGATGCGATTATGATGCGTCATCGATTGCAGCAGAATTACAGAAGGCAGTTGTCCAGACATTACAGATCGGAGGCATCTGTCTGATTCTGGCAATCCTGATTCTGACGATTATCGTTAGCAGGATTACAAAGGGACTGATGCAGGTAAATGCGAAGATTTATGATCTGGTACATAATGAGGGTGACCTGACACAGAAACTGGATGTCAGAAGCGGGGATGAGCTGGAACTGATTGCGGGCAATGTGAATGAGTTGTTAGCGTATATCCGCAAGATTATGATCGGAATTTCGTCCGGATCCATGCGGCTTATGTCTTCTTCCCGCAAAATGGTGGATCATCTGAGCTCTGCGGATGAAAGCATTACCGATGTGTCGGCAACGATGCAGGAGATGAGTGCGGCGATGGAGGAAACGACTTCTTCACTCAATCAGATCACGGAGGCAATTGACGAAATCTATTCATCGGTAGAGCGTATTGCAGGCAATGCGGATGCCGGAAAAGTCTCTTCTCAGGAGATGGAGAGCCGTGCTTCCGGGGCGAATGATGCAGCAGCGGAGGGAGAGAAGAAAGCAAACATTGAGACCGAGAAGATGGCGGCTTCTTTAAATGAGAAGATTGCAAAGTCCAAATCGGTGGAACAGATCGAGATTCTGACTTCCAACATTATCGAGATTACGGAACAGACCAATCTTCTTGCGCTGAATGCAAGTATTGAAGCGGCACGCGCAGGGGAAGCAGGACGCGGCTTTGCGGTGGTTGCGGATGAGATCGGAAAGCTGGCAGGTAATTCTGCGGATGCCGCAGCAAAAATCCGCCAGGTGAGTGCAGAGGTCATTCAGGCAGTGGATGAATTGGCAGAGGGATCGCAGCAGATGATCGAATTTGTCCGCAATTCCACAGAGGAAGGCTTCGGAGGTCTTGTTGCAACGAGTGAAAATTATGCGACCGATGCGAATGCAATGCGTGCAATGATGGAGCAGTTCGCGCAGACTGCGGAAGAACTTCGCAGCACGATGGATGGCATCCGTGAATCCATCTCTGCGGTCAACATAGCCGTGGAAGAGAGTGCCAAGGGCATTGCGGGAGTTTCCGAGTCTTCCGTACAGCTTACCGGTAACGTCAATGATATCCAAAGCGAGGCTTCCGACAACAATGGCATCGCAGAGGATCTGGCAACGGAAGTCGGCAAATTCAAGCTTGAGTAGAGCTTATATAAAGATGGGGAACTAAACCAATTCCCGAATAGAAAAATCGTTCAGACCGTGAGTTTGAGCGATTTTTTGTTTAAGGATTATAGATGTTTTTATAAATAAAATATGGTTACGAGAGAGGACTTCTGGCTAGGGACTGAACAGTAACTTCGAACAAAAATTCGTGTTGCGAGGGCAGACTTTGGGACTCGTAATGTGTTATAATAATACCAAAGTTCCCTAGATTCTTTAATTGAAAAACTTAACGCAACAAAAAAGTTATGAAATAGAGAAATCTGTTGCAATAACTTTTGCAGAAGGAGGTATTTTATGTGATATGATTCGATGTGATTACTATCTGCGGTTAGGAGTC